>Ga0207870_100580_pt1 | contig 14909 bp, 15 predicted proteins | sample CeladaPassage60B_FD_187477 | JGI IMG/M metagenome (GOLD analysis project Ga0207870, IMG submission 187477) | Cellulose-adapted microbial communities from the Joint BioEnergy Institute, USA - Passage3 60B (SPAdes) (version 2) | ecosystem: Engineered > Bioreactor > Continuous culture > Unclassified... | reverse complement strand
CGGTTCAACCGGAAAAAGCGCCAACCACCGAAACAACCGCCCGTCTCCAACAAGTACGTGAACAAGTCGCTCGTGAGCCGAACTTATCGAAAGCAGTGGAGTATGTCCGCCAACAAGTCGTTCACGCGCCGAATGTAGATCGGAATGTGGCGGAACAAGTGGATCGTGCGTTGCGTGAAGTTGTTCAATTACAACGGCAAGGGCGGGAAAGTGAAGCGCGGATGCGGTTAAATGAGGCATTGGTGAAGGTGGAACAAGCTGCCCGTGTTTCAGAAGCAGGCCGCCAGCTGAGAGATAACCGTCTCCAAGCATCGCAGGATTTGGTGGAACAAATTCGGGAAGTCCGAACACAAGTGACGAAAGCACCAGAGTTATCGAAGGCCTTGGAACAAGTTCAAAAACAACTGGTAGAGAACGTCGACGTTCCAACAGAGGTACGAGAGAAAGCGGCGATTGCCGTAAAGGAAGCTCAATGGCGAAAAGCTAACGGGCAAGAGGTTCTGGCACGCCGCACTTTGGTGCAGGCGCTCGAAGACATGGAACACGCGGTTCAACCGGAAAAAGCGCCAACCACCGAAACAACCGCCCGTCTCCAACAAGTACGTGAACAAGTCGCTCGTGAGCCGAACTTATCGAAAGCAGTGGAGTATGTCCGCCAACAAGTCGTTCACGCACCGAATGTAGATCGGAATGTGGCGGAACAAGTGGATCGTGCGTTGCGTGAAGTTGTTCAATTACAACGGCAAGGGCGGGAAAGTGAAGCGCGAATGCGGTTAAATGAGTCGCTAGTGAAGGCGGAACAAGCCGTTCGCGCTTTGGAAACGACCGTCCGAGCCGTGAATGATGTCTTCCGACCGTCGCCAGGGTTAATGAAGCAAATTCAGGCCATCCGAACGGAAGCTGTTCGTACACCAAATTTGTCGAATACGCTGTCCCAGGTTCAAAAGCTGCTCGCTGAACACAGCGAGTTGCCAGGGGATATCCGTCAAAAAATAGAAACGGTGTTAAAAGAAACAATGTGGTTGCAACGATCTGGCCAACATGCAGCGGCGAGGGCTCATCTTGTCCGTCAACTGGATCAAATCGAGTCGATAGCAGCTAATGGACGATCGTCGGTTTTCCAACCGCCGTCTCCTGTTAATGAGACGAAAGCGCCATTCAAGATGACAGCGGTTGACCATATATCGGTTTCATTGGAGATGACAGAGGGGGCAGGACAGGAAGGAACTTCACGGCGTTTCCCCGCTCCATTGTTGGAGCAATCGGGTGATATCGACGCTATCGGAGGCGGATTGCGGCATGCCGCCTCTCTGGCGAACAGCCCAAATGAAGCGGTAGATGATGCGGCGAATATCGAGCAACCGATCGAACAACTGCATGAAGCCATTCGTCGAGCGATCAAATCGCTACAACAAGAGCCGCATTTGGAAAAAGCGTTGGATGCCGTTGGAACGGATATCGCGGAAGCATTCCGCACTCATCCTCACTGGGAACAAGCATGGGCTGATTCGCTTGCCAGTGCGCGAAAGCTGATGGAAAAAGGACGGGAGCTCGCCGCGCGGCAGACAGTATTGAAAACGTTAAATGAGATTGAAACGTCGATCCCATCCACGTCAACTGAGCGCTCGTTGGATGTCGACAGACTATTTGACGGGGCATGGCAAGCGTCCTTGTCGCTTGAATCGAAACAGTTTCTCGTGCAAACGGTCACGAAAAAAATGGCGCAAGCCGCGCTTGATTTCAAAAACGTGAAGCGCGATGTAATGCGCCAGTTAGAGACGGTAGCGCAGTTGACGGAAAACAAAAGCCCCGCCACCCGCTTACAAGCTACATCGATGTTGGAAATGGCGATCAAACAATTGGATAACGCCATTTTAAAAAGCGACATCATGCTGTTTACCGATATGGCGACGGAAAAACAGTTGATGAAAGCCAGCTCCGCGCTCGCTGAGGCGAAAAAACGGCTTCGCCAAGGTGATTCAGTTGGAGCACGGAACATCGTGAATGAAGTGAAGAACATGTTAGCGAATCTTGTGTTCAAACCGTCCGAGGCGAAGGTGAAACATTTTGTGATGATGCAAGGTGACACAACAGCCGATTCATCCAAAGTGTTTCTGGAACAAATGAACCAAGTCATGCAACCGCCAGCGGATGGTCCATCGGCGCGGCACTTGTTTGATACGATTCGTCGTCTAGGCTTGACGCATGAGTATGAAGCCGCTGAATGGCTCGTATTTAAGGGAAACCAAGAAGAATCGGCATCGCAAAATATAAAGGAAGTGCTTTTGCGGCTGGCGCAAAGTGGAAATGAATCCGTTGCGCGGCAAGCGGAGCAAGCGTTAACGAATTTGACCGGACAGCAGCTGTTAAACAAGTGGGATGGCACGGCGGGGTGGCAAAGCTTTTTCTTCACATTGCCACTGTTATGGCGAAACGAAGTTCAGAACGTCAACGTCTATGTCAATGGCCGCCAACATGGCGAACAAATCGATTGGGAAAACTGCCAGTTGTATTTTCTGCTAGAAACGAGAAAGCTAGGGGATCTCGGCATTTTGCTTCATGCGAATGAACGGAATTTATCGATTACGCTTCGCAACGATCGTGACGATTTTGCTGAAAAAGCGAAGCCATTCATCGACATGGCGAAAGAGAGATTGGAAGAGATCGGCTACCGGGTTACAGCGGTAAACGTGACGAAACTGACGAATGAGGTTCAGCGGAAAGACGAACAACCTTCACCAGTTCCAACAGCTCGTCCGTATAGACGATTTGCCGAAAGAGGGTATGATTGGACCATATGATGACGGCCTATTTTAACCAAAAAAAGCGAAAACAAATGAACGGTCCGACGGCGGCGGTTATTCGCTATGACGAAACGAGCGGCCAGGCGCCGACCGTCGTCGCTCAAGGAAGCGGACATGTAGCGCAAAAGATTATTGAGCTCGCTAAGCAACATCACGTCCATATTCAAGAAGACCCACTGCTCGTGCAACATTTGTTACAGCTTGATCTCGGGGATCGCATCCCTCCGCAGCTGTACGCGGTCATTGCCGAAATATTGATTTTGATTGAAGAAATTGAAAAAAACCATTAAACATTGGTGATAGACAACCGATATAAATGACAGAGGGCCAATGGGGGTGTATGGCGTTGGACTTTTTAACCGAAGAATGGATTTATCAGAAAAACTCGCAGCAACTGACAGCGTTGTTATATGAAGGATTGATGGAATGTTTGGAAGAGGCCATCGAGGCCATCAAGCAAAAAGACCATTGGAAAGCGAACAAACAACTGCAAAAAGGAAACGACATTCTTCGTCGACTCGGTGCTGGGCTGCGTTATGACGCTGGCATCATCGCCCATCAGTTGGATGCGATCTATAACTATATGGCAGAGCGCCTCATTGAGGCCAATATGAAAAAAGATGTTACAGCTGTCCAAGAAGTGCTGCAACTGGCGACGACGATTGCTACAGCGTGGAACGAAGCGCTAAAAAGTGGTGTTTCACCAGTGCAATCCGTGCACAAGCAAAAAGCTGCAGCCTACGAACAATTCATCGCTTATGAGAGATCAGGACCAGAGGAGTGAATGTCCATGCGAATTAACCATAACATCCAAGCGCTGAACGCCTATCGCAACTTAGCGGCCAACCAGTCGAGCATTTCGAAAAACTTAGAGCGCCTTTCTTCGGGCTTGCGCATCAACCGTGCGGCCGATGACGCAGCGGGTCTCGCCATCTCGGAAAAAATGCGCTCGCAAATCCGCGGTCTGCAAATGGCAGAACGCAACGCGCTTGATGCCATCTCATTGATCCAAACGGCGGAAGGGGCGTTAAACGAAGTCCATAGTATCTTGCAGCGGATGCGCGAATTAGCTGTGCAAGCAGCGAATGATACGTTGGAGCCAAGCGATCGTGCCGCTATTCAAGCGGAAGTAGATCAGCTAACAAAAGAAATTGACCGCATTGCTGATACAACGCAGTTCAACCAAAAGATTTTATTTAGCGGTTCCCCGGAAGGAAAAGCGTTCGCTGAAACACGCTCTTCTGCTATTAGCTATGTAGGAAACGGAACATGGCAAGGAGTTGTCACAGCGAAACCAACGAATCCGGCCGAATTTGTACTAGACTTTTCGAGGGGCTTCGGCATGTTGTCTCAAGATGAAATCGATAAGAAAACATTCACAATAAATGGAAAAGTATATGAAATTGATGCTAAAGGTGATGGGATAAGTGATACAGGACATATTGCTGTGAATGTAACTTGGAATGACAATGCAACGGATGACAGTGATGCAGTAGCTAATATTAACAGTTTACTTGATGCATTAAAGAATGCAATTCTAAATAATGATAGTACATTTGACTCTACAAGTTCAGTCGTGGGTGCCTCTGATAATAATGATAACAATGATGCAATTATTACAAATGGTCAATTAAGATTGGTAACAGCAAAACCTATGTCACCGAAAGAAGCAAATGGGATCAATGTATCATATGATTTTGATCCAACAACGGAGGTTAAGTCACTTATTGTTGTTGAGGAGCAAGCTTTAGTCCCTGAAACATTCACACTGACTTTTAGTGATGTCCCTAAAAATGGCGATGTATTAAAAATTGATAATCTAACGATTATGTTTAGTGATTCGATGGAAAGTGGCTACTCTCCGAGTCAAGGACAAGGAACAGCAACAATTGATGTGAGAGGAAAAACAGTTTTTGACGTGTTAAACGATATTGAACAAGTACTTGAGGCTGCCAAAGCAGATGGCACACATCAGCCTGTCCAAGCATTAACGGGGTTTAGTGTAGTAGGAAACTCGTTGATTCTTTCAACTGACCGAACAGATGATGGAGGTTTGTTCGGTTCATCAAATGGATTGGAATTCCAAATTATTGATAGTGATTTTGAAGAAAATAAAGGAAAATCATTAAAATTAGAAATGCAAATTGGCGCCAATGAGTCGGAAACACTAGAGTTTGAATTAAGCGTCATGGATGCCGCCAGCTTGGGCCTCGCCCGTACGGCTGATCACAAAACCCCTTTGAGTGCAGGGGTAAATGCTCAAGCAGGGATCGACGTATCCTCATCGGCGCAGGCGGCGAGCGCAGCGATTACCGTGATTGACCAAGCCATTAATACAGTATCCGAAGAACGTGGAAAATTAGGGGCCATTCAAAACCGCCTCGAGCACACAATTAACAACTTAACAACTGCAAATGAAAACTTAACTTCTGCCGAATCCCGCATCCGTGATACGGATATGGCGATGGAGATGGCGGAGTTTACGAAAAACAACATTTTGACGCAAGCGGCGCAGGCGATGCTCGCGCAATCGAACCAACTGCCGCAAGGGATTTTGCAGCTGCTAAAAAGCTAATTGAGTCCGCAGTGGGCGGGGCCATAACGCCTCGCCCTTTTGCTATGATTGTGCGATAATGGTCATAACAAGAGGTGAAAGGCAATGGAAGTGCAAAAAGTAACGCGCGCCAGTATCGCGAACGTCAGCCGCAAGGACAACACGGCGATGGAATCGATGTCATTTACTGAGGTGATGGCGAAGACGCGCCGTGATGGCCTATGGGAGCGGATCAACGAGCAAGTCCGACAAATCGAAGAACAAGGGAAAAAGCTTGCTGAATCGCGGACCGTTGAAGATTTGCGCAAATATAAGCAGCTCGTTCGATCCTTTTTGGATGACGCCGTGAAAAACGGCCTCCAGCTGGAAGAACAGCGCGGATTCAGCCGTGGCGGACGGGCACGCATCTATAAACTTGTTAAAGAGGTTGACCAAAAGCTGATTGAATTAACGAACGAAGTGTTGAAAAAAGAACAAAAAGGGTTGGACATTCTACGGCTTGTCGGCGAGGTTCAAGGGCTCATTATTAATATTTATACGTAACCGTTTGATTGGGCAATCGGGAGGGGAAAACGGTGGCGGAATTAGCGAACTGCACCAAGTGCGGGCGGTTGTTTGTTAGAATGTCGACTCGTGACGTTTGTGAATCATGTTATCAAGAGGAAGAACGACAGTTCGAACGTGTCTACACGTTTTTGCGCAAACGGGAAAACCGAACGGCAACGATGGCGCAAATCGTCGAGGCGACAGGAGTGGCAGAAAAGCTCATTACGAAATGGATTCGCGAAGGACGGCTGCAGCTCGTTCGTTTCCCGAATCTGACCTATCCTTGCGAATCGTGCGGGACGATGATTCGTGAAGGACGGCTGTGCGCCAACTGTTTAGGCAAGCTGCAGAAAGATTTACGCCAAATGGAGGCGAGAAAAGACCAGAATGCCCGTTCTCGCTACATCACTTATTACATTCAAGAACAAGAAGATAAAAATAAAAAGAACTAAACATTTTCACCAACGTTCCGATATAAACGGTAGCACGATATGAACAGCGCCGGTCAAGCGAGGTGAACGCGATGAAAATCCACCATATTGGTCCGATGAACGTCAATCCGTATCAACGCCAACTGACCAAAACCGAGCGGTTAGCGGCAAGGAAGGCGTCTGGAGACCAAGTGGAAATTTCGAAAGAAGCGAAGGAGCTGCAAGAAGCGGCAAGCTGGGAACAGGCGCGGCAGGCGAAACTTGATGAGCTACGTCAACAAATCGAAAACGGTACGTATACGGTCGACCCGAAGGCGGTCGCGAAACGGATGATCGACTATTACCGAAATCACCGATAAAGGAAGCGGTTCGTGATGACATTTGCCGAACTCATTCATCTATTGCGGACACATGCCGAGCTGCATGAAAGCTTGTTAGTGCTAGCGCGGCGGAAAACGGAAGTGTTGAAGAAAAACGACATTGAGGCACTATCGGCACTTCTTGCCGATGAACAAAAGCATCTTTTTGCCATTCGTCAACTCGAAGAACGGCGGCGGCGCTGGCTGAAGGAGAGGCTTGGTGACGAGACGGTGACGATCGCCGCATGCCAAGCGATGGCGAACGGGGAAGAGCGCCAACAGTTGCGCGAGTGCGGAGATCGGCTGAGGGCGGCGGTCAACGCGTTGTCCGAGGCCAATGAGTTAAACCGCCAGCTCATTGAGCAGTCGCTCCAGTTCGTTACGGCCATGAGCGAGACATTCGCCCCAACCCCGTCCACTTACAGCCGCACACAAGAGTACGCGCCATCGCCAGACCGCCCGCTGTTTGAATCGAAAGCGTGAGGGGGAGAACGATGCTCTCGACATTCCACGGACTAGAAGCCGCTCGGCGCGCCATGATGGCCCAGCAAGCGGCGTTGTATACGACAGGACATAATATTGCCAATGCCAATACGGAAGGATACACACGCCAGCGTGTTCAACTCGAGGCGACAACGCCGTTCCCAACGCCTGGGCTCAATCGCCCGAACATCCCGGGGCAAATGGGGACAGGGGTGGAGGCGGCATCGGTCGAACGGGTGCGTGAATACTTTTTGGACATCCAATACCGCGGCGAAAACAGTAAGCTCGGCTACTGGGAAGCACGCGCCGACGCGGTGGCGAAAATGGAAGACATTATGAACGAACCGTCCGACAGCGGACTCGCGAAAACGATGGACCAGTTTTGGCAAGCCCTCCAAGACTTGAGCACCCACCCGGAAAACGAAGGGGCGCGCTCTGTCGTCCGCCAGCGCGGTCTTGCCGTCGTCGAGACGTTCCATTATTTATCGAATTCACTGACGCAAATCCGTACGGACATCGGCACGCAAATCGGGGTGACGGTGACGAAGATCAATTCTATTCTGGACCAAATCAGCAAATTAAACGCACAAATCGCCGAAATCGAGCCGAACGGCTATTTGCCGAACGACTTATATGACGAGCGCGATCGGTTGGTTGACGAGCTCTCGAAGTTCATCGATATTCAAGTCGAGAAACACCCCGTTGGTGGCAACGCCTTGCCAGCGGCAGAAGGGACGTACGATGTATATATCCTCAACGGCAACGAAAAAGTGTATCTCGTCCAAGGACGTACTGCTTCGTCTATTTCCTTCCCGGATGGCAGTGACGTGGATGACGATGGCGTGAGGGAAACGCCGCCTGATACAGGCGTTGGAGCACTTGACATTGGCGGAACGGCCGTGTCGTTTTCCACTCTTCCGAACGGTAAGTTGCGCGGGCTGATCGAAGGATATGGATACTACGAAAACGGGGTCAATGGGAACGTGGAAGGACTATATCCGGAGATGCTCGCCAATTTGGACAAACTCGCTTATACGTTTGGCACGTTGTTTAACGCTGTCCACGAACAAGGCTATGGATTGAACGGAAACACGGGGCTTGCGTTTTTTTCCGGACTTGACCAAGTGAACGGTGCGGCAAAAACAATTGCGCTTGCATCGGATATCGATGATTTGGACAACATCGCCGCGGCGACGAGAGACAAGGAGTCAGGAAACGGCAACAACGCCATCAATCTCGCCAACGTCCGCAGCTTGCTTTTATCCAACACAACCGTTTCGCTGCAAGATGGGATCTCGGTGGATCTTGCCTCGCTCGGATTGCCGCTTACCTCAGGCACGATTGAAACGAACTACCAAGGCTGGATTGGGCAGCTTGGCGTCGCTGGCGAGCAGGCGAATCGGATGAAAAGTAATAGCGAAACGTTGCGCCAGTCGGTGGAAGAAAGGCGACAATCGGTAAGCGCGGTGTCGCTTGATGAAGAGATGATGAACATGATCAAATTCCAGCACGCCTATAACGCTGCGGCGCGCCAAATTACCGCGATTGACGAGATGCTTGATAAAATTATCAACGGTATGGGTGTGGTCGGAAGGTAGGTGAAGAGGATGCGCATTACACAAAGCATGTTAGCGAATAATATGTTGAAACAAATCACCCGCAGCTACGAAAAGTTAGATCAATATCAAACCCAATTGTCGACTGGGAAAAAAATCACCCGCCCGTCCGACGATCCGGTCGTGGCGATGAAAGGGATCGCCTACCGCTCGAATTTGGCCGAAGTCGAGCAGTTTAAACGCAATTTCTCGGAAGCGTACAACTGGGTCGAAAACTCCGACTCGGCCCTTGATAAGGCGACACAGGCGCTGCAGCGCATCCGTGAGCTCGTCGTCCAAGCAAGCAACGATACGTACGAAGAGACGCAGCGCCAGGCGATCGCCAAAGAAGTGCGTCAGCTGACCGAACATTTGGTGACGATCGCCAATACGAAAGTTGGCGACAAATACATTTTCAACGGCGCCCAAACGACCGAACCGCCCGTCACGGTGAACGCGGATGGAACGATCGCTGTGTCAACGAATGACCAACAATTGAACATCGAGCTGGCCAAAGGCGTTTACATCCCTGTCAACATTCCGCCCAGCACGGCGTTTGGGGCGGGCAACGGATTGTTTTCCGACTTGCAGGATCTGGCTGCTTCTTTAGAAAATCCGAGTACGACAGGGGATGAATTGACGGGCTATTTGGACAAGCTCGACAACCATTTGACCCATTTGCTTGGCGTCCGCGCTGAACTTGGCGCGCGTATGAACCGGATCGAGCTGATGGAAGACCGCATCGACGGCCAACAAGTGATCGCGGAAAAAATGTTGTCGGACAATGAGGACGTCGACCTCGAGAAAGTGATCACCGACTTAAAAACGCAAGAAAGCGTCCACCGCGCGGCGCTGGCGGTCGGCGCGCGCGTCATTCAGCCGACATTGGTCGACTTTTTGCGCTAAGCGAGCGGTTCGCTCGCTTTTTTCGCCCGACGGGCCGTCTAGTTGGGCCAGTCTAGCGGCCACCGTTTCTTTTCGTGCCGTGGTGTCCATCCCCCCTTCGAAAGGAGGAACGACATGCGCGTTCCGCAGCTAAGGATGGAAGCGACGTATGCGAGGCTAGCGATTTCGACGACACCCGCGCGGCTTAACATCACCCAACCGCCCGCCGAGCTGACGATCGAACAGCCGCCTGCGGAAATGAATATCACTTCCGTTCCTGCGCGCTTGACGATCGACCAGTCGCGGGCGTGGGCGGCGATGAACAATAAGCACGTGTTTGAGCTCATTCGCGATGGCGCCGAAGACGGGCGGCAAGCTGTGCTCGACGTGATCGCCCGCACCGCCATCCAAGGTGATGAACTGATGCGCATTGAAAACGGCGGCAACCCGCTCGCCGACCAAGCCGCGGCTAACAGTGAAGGCCCGCCGCTTGAGTTCAATGTCGCCCTCGTTCCGCCACCGTTTAGTGTCAAGATGAACTACGAACCTGGGCGGCTTGACATCGACTGGTACACCCAACCGCCGCGCATCGACGTGAAACGACATGAGCCCATCATCCACTACCAACGAGGAGCGGTCCGAATCGATCTCGCCCAGCGCCCGTCGCTTCGCATTGACGTCGTCATTTGACAAAGCAGGAGGAACGATTCATGAACATCGACACCAAATACCACGGAACCGTGGCGGTGAAGGAAGAAGACATCATCTGCTTCCCCCACGGCCTGCCCGGATTCGCAAACGAGAAGCGGTTCGTCCTTCTCCCACTTGCCGACACACCGTTTGTCATCTTGCAGTCGGTCGATACGCCTGCGCTTGGATTTGTGTTGATCGAGCCGTTTTCATACTTTCCGTCGTACGAGTTTGAACTCGACGAGACAACGGTCGAACAGCTTGAGATCGAAAGCGAACGCGACGTCGCGGTGTATGTCATCCTCACCGTTGCCGATCCGTTTGACCATACGACCGCCAACTTGCAGGCGCCTGTCGTCATCCACGCCCGCAAACGGCTCGGCAAGCAAGTGATCTTAACGAACACCGCGTACCAAACGAAACATCGCCTCTTCCCGGAAAAAGCGGCGACGTAAAGGAGGCGGGCGAACCATGCTTGTTTTAACGCGCAAACTCAAAGAAGCGATCCAAATCGGCGACGACATCGAGATCACCGTCCTCGCCATCCAAGGCGACCAAGTGAAGCTCGGCATCAACGCGCCGAAACATGTCGAAATCCATCGCAAAGAAATTTATCTTGCCATCCAAGCCGAAAACAACGCCGCCTCTATCGCCTCCAAATCATCGCTCGAGCAGTTGAATGAACAGTTGAAACAATGGAAAAGTGGGGATACCCAATAACTGGATAGTTGCGGGTGTCCCTGTTTTCTGTATTTTTACGGTGTTGAAAGAACTAACTGACACGGCACACGTTATGGATAACGTTGCCTTTGCTATTTTGACAACTTTTCAGCACTAAAATTAAAAAATTTTTCTTCCAACCTATTAAACTTCCAAAAAACAAACCGATATAAAAAATGAACGCGGCATAGCGAAGAAAGGCGGCCGACTTTCTTCCTATCCGCGAATCTCAATTCCACAAGGACGTGGAATAAAAAATTTTCAAGGAGGAAATGAGTATGAGAATTAACCACAATATTGCGGCGTTGAACACGTACCGTCAATTAACGATCGGTCAAAACGCAGCAGCGAAAAACATGGAAAGATTATCATCTGGTCTTCGCATTAACCGCGCTGGCGACGATGCGGCAGGTCTTGCCATCTCTGAAAAAATGCGCGGGCAGATTCGTGGGTTAGAGCAAGCAGCGCGCAACGCACAGGATGGAATCTCGCTTCTCCAGACGGCAGAAGGAGCTTTAAATGAGACACATGCGATCCTTCAACGAATGCGTGAGTTAGCTGTACAAGCTTCTAACGGTACTTTTCAAAATGAGGTAGACCGCGAGAATATCAGCAAAGAAGTTGAGAGATTAAAAGAAGAAATCAATCGTATTGCTGATTCGACTAACTTTAACGGAATAAAACTTTTAAATGGCGATCTTAGTGTAGACGGTTCTGTAAAAGTCGGTGGAAATGTTCTAGGAAAAGCTACTGTCGTTGGTGGAGTTAATAGCGTTACTGCGACAAATTTTAAAGTATCTACTGGTAATACGCATACAGGTTCTGGAGCTGTTAGTATTCAAGGCGCACAAACGTCAGCTCTTAATAACCTGAGTTTTAAGTTTGAGTTAGGAAGCTCAGGTCAGGATCCAACCGCTTATGTGGATTCTGATAAAGGCGAAATCGTTATTAGACTCTCCGCTGACGAAACTAAAAATACTAATGAAAACCTTCAAGCTGCTATTGGAAACGCAATAAAAGGGTCGGATCTTGTTTACACACCTGATGGTGGAACCAACTACTATTGGAAGTCAACTGGTGATTCGTTTGCGGCAAGCGGTTCAGACTTCACATTTACTGGTTTTGATGATCTGACAGGTGCAGCTGATGGTATCATTACACAGGCGCAAATTGATGAACTAAATAGTGCTTTAACTTATGAGTACGGTGCTGCTGCTGTGACGGGGCAGACAGGATTCGTGGAAACATTTCAAGTCGGTGATAATGTTGGAGATACATTAACTATTGCATTTACCCAAATGCAAGATGCTGCAGGAAATGAAGTTAACGATAAACTAAATGGATATACTTTCAGGGTTGTAGCAGGAAATAACTCCTATATCGAAGCAAGTGTTGATGATAATAAAAAGGTTATTACAATTGCTCTATCGACTGTCCAATCATTAAACACTGACGCTAACATAGAGTCTGCCCTAAAAGGTCTTAAGGTCAATGGTATCGAGCTTGATGGTACAAATGTAATTTTTACTGTAACTGGTACAGGAAATCTTCTTGATGGAACAGGTCCTGGACTCGATGTGAGAAAATACGCCAATTTGGATTCAGTTGCAAAAGATGGACTAACCTTCCAAATAGGTGCAGTTGGAACTCCTGAACAAAGGGTTAAACTGAATATAGAAGATATGAGTTCTAGTGGACTAAAAATAAGCAGTGTTTCTGTTGCAACACAAGCAGATGCTACTAAGGCAATTGAGGCGATTGATAATGCAATAAACATGGTTTCAGGACAGCGCGCTGAGTTGGGTGCTCTTCAAAACCGTCTTGAGCACACAATAAACAACTTAAGCACTTCTTCTGAAAACTTAACAGCTGCTGAATCTCGTATCCGTGACGTAGATTATGCCTTAGCTGCATAGTCAGCGACAGGCACAGTCGTCCTAGCTGGAAACGGCTAGGAGTATTACCGGGTGAATTGCTGGGAACCCCTTAGAGCCTTTGACGCCACAACGTAGCTGGAAACGGCAGACGTGATGGCTGGAAAAGTCAAAGGATTGGGCAACCAGCAGCCAAGCTCCTGTCCCGAAAGGGTGGAGAAGGTTCAACGACTAGGACATACCGCCTAAGGCGAGCAGCTATGGCGATGAAGTCCGTAGGGTGAACAGGATTCCTTCATCGTCCTGCATCATCCGAAGCGCCCGGCCCCTAACAGGTAAAGCTGAGGGTGAAGATGTAGTCTGGTCCCGTCACGAAAGTGAGGGTGGCACGATGGCCAAAGAAATGATGGAGTTCACAAAGAACAACATCCTTTCTCAAGCAGCACAAGCAATGTTGGCTCAATCTAGTCAAATTCCGCAAGCGGTGTTGCAACTGCTTCGGTAATTTGATTAGAAGGGCGTCTTAGCTGGAAACGGCTAAGAGGATCACTGGGTGAATTGCTGGGAACCCCTAAAGCTTTCCTTGCCACAACGTAGCTGGAAACGGCAGGCGTGATGGCTTGAAAAAAGGAAAGATGCAACAATGGGCAACCAGCAGCCAAGCTCCTGTCCCGAAAGGGTGGAGAAGGTTCAACGACTAGGGCATACCACCTACGGCGAGTGCTATGGTGATGAAGCCCGTAGGGGAGGCAAATGCCGAACCGAAGCGCCCAGCCCCTAACAGGTAAAGCTGAGGGTGAAGAGATAGTCTACACAACGTTCGAAAGACGTTGAGGCATGGCAAGCCAACCAACAACCGCAAGGGGTATTGCAATTGCTTCGTTAATCATAGGACAAGAGACCTTAGGGTGGCCTAAGGTCTCTTGTTTGTTGTCACTCTTTTTGTATTTCACGCCATTTATATACTATAGACCAATAACTTCGCTGTAAGGTATCAGCAATTTCTTGAATCGTCGCGCCTTTTTGCTTCATTTCTTTTAGTTGTTGAATCTCCTTCTTAGAGTATGGCTTTGAACGTTCGTGGCTACTCGTCAGCAATTCGAAATCTGGGAATATCTTTTGCCATTTTTCCTTTTCTATTTTGAGTCGCTCGTTCCAGTTGGTTTTGTAATACATAGACGGGCAAGTTGAGATTGCTGAGGAGATGATATCAAGAAAATGAAACGTATCCCTCACAGAGGTTGTTCGTAAAATGCAGCCTTGTCCATTTGGATGGTTACTTAAACGGAAGGTGACACCGAAATAAGAAAGAATGTGTTGTTGCAACTTTTTTAATTCTTCCGGAGGATAGTTCTGTAGATAAAGGTAAATATGAGGTGTCAAGTAAATTACTTTTTTGCGTTTATTGATATTAGGAGAAATACAGAGCGACCCATCATCCATATATAAAACAGCAAGGAAATGAGGCAACGTGCAATACGTCAATAAAGGAATCGGGATATGTTTAGAACCATCATCATGGTAAAAGTATGGATATAGCCTTGTAAACAGCGGAAGAGACGATGATCGAACACATTGACTTCGGGGAGTGATGTATAAAAGATTGTCGAAAAATGAAATCTTCCATTTTCGATATTCAGCCTGTTCCTTGCCGAAATGTTCCCGGTAACTATGATTTTTCCGTCGGCTCTTTTTATAAAGCTTTGTAATTTCTCCGTCTCCAATAATGCTGGCAATTAGAACGTTTTGTTGTACAGGGGTTAATTTGGATAAGTCGTCCATGACAGTTTCTCCTCTCCTTCAGGAACGTTTGTTCTAGTTTTATTATAATATATCCTTATACCCGTGGTGCTAGATAAAATGAGATAAGTATAAAAATAGCCCTTGCATGAAGGATCTCCTTTAAAATGAAAGTGCTACCAAACATTCAAAAGGAGAGTTCACATGCAAGAGCACTTTCATTTTACA
>Ga0207870_100567_pt1 | contig 15424 bp, 15 predicted proteins | sample CeladaPassage60B_FD_187477 | JGI IMG/M metagenome (GOLD analysis project Ga0207870, IMG submission 187477) | Cellulose-adapted microbial communities from the Joint BioEnergy Institute, USA - Passage3 60B (SPAdes) (version 2) | ecosystem: Engineered > Bioreactor > Continuous culture > Unclassified... | reverse complement strand
GCTCCCGGAAACGGCTTCCCCAGTTTCCCCGTCTTGCTGCGATGGCCTTCCGGAAACAGGATAAACACGCCACCGTCGCGCAATATCTGCAGGCCACGTTTTACGGCGCCGACATCAGCTGTGCCGCGCTTGACAGGAAAAGCGCCAAATGCTCGGATTAACATGGCAAGGAGGGGATTGCGAAACAGCTCCTCTTTGGCCATAAAATGCACCCTTCTCGGCACGATCACCGCCAAGATGGGCGGATCCCAATTGCTGAGGTGATTGGCATACAACAGGACAGGACCTTTCCGGGGAATGTGGTGGCGCCCGTGTACCTCAAGGCGAAAAATCACTTTAAAAAAAAGCCATGCCAGCCAGCGCATCAGGTGATACAACGCGGCTCGCCTCGCTTTGCCTGACGGATAATCCGAATCACTTGCTCCACCACCTCCGAAAGGGCCATGCCAGAGGTGTCCAGGATAATGGCGTCTGGCGCCGGTTTGAGAGGAGCGATCGCGCGTCCGCTGTCTGACTGATCGCGTTTGATCATCTCCTGTTTCACCTCTTCATAATCAGCCGGGTACCCCCGTTCCAAAAGTTCCCTGTAGCGCCGCAGCGCGCGCTCTTCAGGAGATGCGGTAATAAAGAGCTTGACGTCTGCATCCGGGAAGACGACCGTGCCGATGTCCCGGCCGTCCATTACCACAGATCCTTTTTTTGCTAATTCACGCTGCAACTGGACCAAGCGCTCCCGGACAGCCGGGTGGGCTGCGACCGAGGAGACTTGACTCGTCACCTCCGGAGAACGGATCTGCTCGCTGATCTCTTTGCCGTTCAACCAGACCCGCTGCTTGCCATCTGCGTCATCATGCACATGAAGCTGGAGCTGCCGCAAATACTGCTGCAGCTGTTGTTCATCGCGAAGGTTGATCTGATCGGCAATAATTCCCCAGGTTACCGCACGGTACATCGCACCGCTATCCACATACAACATGCCAAGCGCTTCGGCCACCTTTTTGGCCACTGTACTTTTGCCAGCACCCGCCGGACCGTCGATGGCAACCCGGATGTTCCCCATGATTCATCTACCTTTCCCCAAATAAGAAGAAAGCAGGCGGCTTGCCTGCTTAATTGTTGGTATTCGATTCAAGCGATCGAAGACAGGACTCAACCAGCAACACACAGACAGCGCGACTCAGCCATCGATATCACTACCGTGATTCGACTTTGATTATCCTATTCAGCTCCATTCCAGTTTAACACGGATGCGGGGATTTGTACAATTCTTTTCCGCTACACCTGCTTTTTTCGCAATTCCAGTTGACGGTTAAAACAGTAACGGACAATCACCTCGCGATCCGACTCCTTGATCTCGGTAAACATCAAGGCAATCGCGGTACGCGCTTTCTCTTCGTCATGTTTGACGTACACCACTTGCGCCGTGTACGGGATGTCGTAAACTTTTTCTTTTTCTTCAATCTGGATGTTTCCCTTGACGCGGCTGCCCTCACCCAGCCCCCATCTTTGCTGCTCCGCTTCCGGGAGGACAATGGACAATCCTCCTCCGCTGAGATCACGAAGCGGAACGTCCGTCTTCCGTCCATCCCCCAATGTCACCCTGGTGTGGAGATGGACAGGGACACGCAAGTACTCGCGCCGCTGGATTTTCCTGATTTGATCAGCAGACGGCTTGCGGAGCACCAGCAAGGGCTCGTTATCCTGGTATTGATCGAGCACTTCGGTCTGAAACGCGTAAAGACTTTCATTGTGGACAAAAGAAATTTCGACCATGGTTCCCTTGTGCAAAGGTTTATACAGGAGGTGGCGTTCAATGGGTGATTGAATCGTGAACCTGTCTCTTTTGACATCCACCACTTTCAAAGAATAGACCCGCTTTTCCCGGGTATGGTTATCCCCATCTTGGCCATCATCCACGATGGTCAGGCGAACGGTCTGCAACTGCTCGGGAAACATCCTCGCTACTCTCCCATTTCATGGATTATCTCATTGGTTTCATTATATCATGCTTGAAGAAAGATGGCAGTGTTTTTCATGCACCGCTGCTCTTTCTTGTGAGCTATCTAAATCTTCTCTGCGTCAATGTTCTTAATCCCTTCCACGAGGATTTCTTCCCCATTGATGGCATCGATGTAAATTCTGTAGGTATGCCCATTTAATTCACCTTGGAACTGGTAAGCGAGCCGTTCATTGCCGATGTCATCCTCCACCAAAGTCAGCTCCGCTTCCGGTGTACGCAGATCGGCATGCACTCTTTTCCGTGCCTCTGCTTCGGTCAACTTCGGCTTTGGAAGTTCCCTTTTCTTGTGGTGGTAAACATATTCCTCCGCTTGAAACCCGGTGATCTCTCCCCGATCCAGTGCCACTTTGACAGTTACGGTATCGGTCATCAGCTTGACGCCGTCCTGAACCGGGACGAACAGAAAAATCCGCGTGTCGTCATAAGGCTGGACATTAATCAGGGTCATGCGCTTCAATCCGCGTTTCTCCAAAAAGTCAATCGCGATTTGCAGAGCCTGCTCTTCGGAAATCGTCGGTTTGGCAATTTTGCGCTCGTTCATCATCCAGATGACGTGCCCGCCTTTTTTTGTCACGTCCAGATAGATGCTGTCCTTGCTGCCTTGCGGGGTGGCCGTCACACTGTAAGCGGCATAATCGATCCCTTTGCCCGTTTCTGTAACCTCGATTTTGCTCAAGGGCTGCCCGATAAACCGCCGGGCAATTTCCTTGGCTTCCTGTTTCGTGATGGCTTTCCCCCTCAGGTTGATATACCGATGTTTGCTTTTTTCGCTGAGCGCTTTGACCGTTCCCCAGTCAACCTCCGGAAATCCTTGCACCGTTTTGTCGATCGTTTTAAACCCGTCGATGATCGTGTTGTCGGATTGCATCTTTTCACTGGCCAATGCCGCCTCGACATCCATCCAGCGAAGTTGGTTATCGATAATTTTGCTCTGTACGCCGTTCAATTCTTTCTTCACTTTTTCCGAATGCTGATAAAGCGCCTGCAGCGTCTGGCGTTCCTTGCGGTTCAGCGGTTCGCGTTCCAAATCGCGGAGCGCGACCCGGTAGGCAAACTCACCCACATTGGACAGGAATTCTTCCGTATGGCTGAACGGAACCAGGGCAAGCGGCAGTTGTCCGAGATCCGACTGGGCGGCATATGCCAGGCGCCAAACGGTGGCCATGCGGGGCGCCAATTGCTTGCGAGAATTGGTGACCAATGCCTTGCCCAATTCCTGATTCAAACTGTCAATGTGAAAATTCAAGTTATGAAAGGCGGATTGATACTGGTTTTCCGCTTTAAGCAATATCGAGTTCTTGTCACGATTTTCCTGATACCCCCAGATGCCGAGTCCGACGACGATCAGGGCAAACACAGGAAAAAGGATCCCTGCCACACGACGGTACATTTGCTCTCATCTCCTTTTATGGCTTTCCAGCTACCCGTATTTTGGGAAGAAAGAGAAGAAAGTATGTACCTTTGGATCCCCCGCTGCCAACAAAAAAACCAGGGTGTTCCCCTGGTCAGTCGCTTTGCTCGATGATCCGGAAATCATTGTCATTATTGCAGATGCAACGCTTGAAACCGGTCGTGATTTTGCCATCCTGGCTTTTCTTTCCCCGCAAGGTGTAGCGCTCTCCGCAGACATTACAGAAGATGGTTACCTTGACGCGATGGCTCCTCAAAAGTCATCCCCCCGGTGTCTAGTATGCCTCTTCGCTTACCGGGTATCGACTTTTCGGGCTGGTAATTCCGGTCATCAACGAAAATAATGGGTCAATGTCACGACAGCCGTATCCTGCGCAATTCGTTTTGCATATTCTTCCAATACATAGGGTGTCAGGGTAGAAGCCTCCCCGTACTCGGACAGGATGGCAACCATGGCGTGCAGGTACTCCTCGTTCAGTTCATCACCCGGTGCATAAAAGTAATAGTTTTCCTGATATGCGTAGACTGACCCGCCATGATATCCCAATTTCCGGAGATGATGGAGGGCAGCAATCAAGTTTTCGAAGTCGCGAAAACGGTATACAATCCAATCGTTTTCCTCTAGCGTCACTTCCATCTCGTAAAGTTCCTCTTCAATCAGGGTATCCTGTTCCGCTTCCGCCTCTTCCGGCAATTGGTCCCGATGACCGCGCGTCACGATCACCACCATTCCCTGCGCAGGGAGGGCGAATACTTCAACTGCAACCGGTCCATTGATTTCAAAGCCGACCTCATCATAAGCTTGTTCCATCATCTCATTGAACAGTTCATGGACCTTGGGAATATCCCGCCACATATCCTCTTTTTCGATTCCCCGTTCCATCAGGTCATCAAAGGTAAGAAAAATGCGAATTTTATCCTGCCCCAGTCGCTCCACACGCATCGCGATCTCCTCCTTGCCTATCCACTACCATATTATATATGATTCGTATGTTTTTTGCGTCTGCTCCAGCTTATTTTCGATGATCTATTTAGAACCCGATAAACAAGGTCAACGCTTGCTTCCGTCACAGAATTTCCACCACGAGATATCAACGAACTTTGAATCATTGTAGTCTAAATCGAAACCTTTTTCAACATCTGGTTCTCCCGAAAAGTGTCATCCTGAGCACCGGGTTGTTGCCATGCGGATGGCGTCATTTCAGACGATTTAATTTTACATGATGATTTTATTTTACATGTGACCACATTTTGTTATAATACGTGTGGTTGTACTAGGCGTTAAGCTAGGAGGTCGTGCGATGTCTGGGTTAATCGTGGATGCATTTATTGAGATTCCCACAGGCAGTCAGAACAAGTACGAATACGACAAGGAAAAAGGTGTATTCCGCCTGGATCGTGTGCTGTATTCGCCATTGTATTATCCGACGGAATATGGATATTTGGAAAACACGTTGGCTCTTGACGGTGACCCCCTGGATATCCTTGTGCTGACAACCTTTCCCACCTTTCCGGGTTGTGTCATCCGTGCCCGGGTTGTCGGAGCGTTGGTCATGTCAGATGACAAGGGACAGGACGAAAAGCTCTTGGCCGTGCCGGCCGATGACCCGCGTTGGGATTTCGTTCAGGGCCTGAACGATGTTCCTGAACATCGTTTAAAAGAGATTGCCCATTTCTTTGCCGTGTACAAAGATCTTGAAAACAAAAAGACCAACGTGGAAGGTTGGAAAGATGCGGCGTTTGCCGCCAAGCTGTATGAGGAATGCGTGCAACGGTATATGGCAGGAAAGTGAACACATGAAATATCCATTGACAATCAGCGATCGCCCGTGCTAAAGTAACAGCAAATGACAAGACAGCACCGATCGCTTCATCATCCTGCAGTTGACGGTTTTTTCGGGGCAACATCATGATGATAAAGATGATGAGGGAGCCAAGGTGCATGCGGGAATCTGCAGAGAGCCGATGGCTGGTGGAAATCGGCGATTCCCTGCACCGGAGCACTCCGGAGTTGACGGGCTGAAAAGGAAGTAGGCCCGTACGCTGAATGGCGTTATCCTATGGTTGGACAAACCGCTGAGGTCACTGGAACGGTTTTTCTTTTTCCGTCATGCGCGAAAAGCCGGGGCAGTGATGAATGAGGGTGGCACCACGAGACCTCTCGTCCCTCACACGACACATGGGTCGTGTGTGTCGATGAGCGGTTTTTTTATTTGAGCAACAAATCTTCTTGCAGATAGGAGTGGAAATGCATGATCAGCGACAAAACACGTTTGCGTATCCCCGGACCGACACCGATTCCCCCGCGCGTCGTGCGGGCCATGAGCCAGCCGATGATCGGGCACCGCAGTCAAGAATGCTCTCAGTTGATCGAAGAGCTTTCCAACCGTTTGAAACCAGTGTTCGGCACTTCTCATCCTGTCATCATTCTCACCAGCAGCGGCACTTCGGCCCTTGAGGCAGCCGTCGTCAACACGGTGCAGCCAGGGGATGAGGTGATCGTCGTCGTCACAGGGGCATTCGGCGATCGGTTTGCCAGCATTGCCGAACGCTATCAGGCAAAAGTGCACCGCCTGGACATCCCGTGGGGTCAGGCCTGTACGCCTGACGAGCTGATTCCCTACCTGCAAAAATACCCGAACACGAAAATGGTGTTTGCCACTTATTGTGAAACCTCTACCGGGGTCTTGAACCCCATCGCGGAACTGGCTGCCGCCGTCCGCGCCCATTCCGACGCGCTGCTCGCCGTAGACGGGGTAAGTGCCATCGGTGGCGCTCCATTCGATATGGAAGCATGGGGAGTGGATATCGCGGTAACAGGTTCGCAGAAGGCGCTCATGCTGCCGGCCGGATTGGCCTTTGTCGCTGTCAGCGAGCGGGCCTGGGAAAGGATTCACGCTTGCGCAACCCCTCGCTTCTATCTCGATTTGCGCACCTATCAAAAAAATCTTCTGGATTCGACCACTCCCTATACACCAGCCATCTCTCTCCTCTACGGCCTGCGCGAGGCGTTACAGATGATCGAGGAAGAAGGGCTTGAGGAGGTCTACCGTCGGCACCGCCTGATGCGCGATATGACCCTGGCCGGGCTGAAGACGCTCGGGCTGCCGCTTCTGGCCGATGAAGCCTACGCCTCCCCCACCGTGACGGCTGTCAAAGGCATCGAAGGAGCCAGCGCCGAGCAGATCAGGGCAATCGCAAAAAAACAATACCAGATGACCCTGGCAGGCGGGCAGAAACATTTGAAATCGGCGATTTTCCGGATCGGCCACATGGGGTATTGCGATCCATTGGACGTGCTGAATGTCCTCTCCGTTCTGGAACTGACGCTTTATGAATTGAAAATTGATGTTTCCTTTGGACAGGCAATCAAGGCTGCACAAGAGGTGATGGTTGGTGTATCGAATTCTGGTCAGTGATCCGCTCAGCGAGTACGGTTTGCAAAAACTGTTGCAAGCTCCGGATGTCGAGGTGGTTCAAAAAACAGGACTTTCAGAAGCAGAGTTGATCCAACTGATCCCTGACTTTGATGCGCTGCTGGTACGCAGCCAGACCAAAGTGACGGCACAAGTCCTGGAAGCGGGCCGGAGATTGAAAGCGGTAGGAAGAGCAGGCGTTGGCGTCGACAATATCGACCTGGAAGCGGCCACCCGGTACGGTATTGCCGTCATCAACGCACCAGACGGCAATACCATTACCACTTCGGAGCATACCTTTGCGATGTTGCTGGCGCTGGCGCGCCGCATCCCGCAGGCCTACCGTTCGACCATCCAAGGCGAATGGCGGCGGAAAGATTTTGTCGGCGTGGAACTGAGGGATAAAATCCTGGGGATCATCGGTTTTGGCCGGATCGGTTCGGAAGTTGCGAAGCGGGCCAAAGCATTCCAGATGAAGATCCTGGCATACGATCCCTTTTTGACCCGGGAGCGGGCGGAAAAAATGGGGATTGTCCTGGCCAGCTTGGACGAAATCTACCGGCAGGCCGATTTTATTACCGTGCATACACCGCTGAACAAGGACACGCGGCATATGATCAGCACGGAAGCGTTTGAAAAGATGAAGCAAGGCGTGCGGATTATCAACTGTGCCCGGGGCGGGATCATTGATGAAAAAGCCCTCGTCGAAGCCATTCGCAGCGGCAAGGTGGCTGGGGCGGCCCTGGACGTCTTTGAAAATGAACCGCCTGCCAAAGACAACCCTCTCCTGTCCATGGATGAGGTGATCGTCACCCCGCACCTTGGCGCTTCCACCGTCGAGGCGCAGGAAAATGTAGCGCTGGATGTTTCAGAGGAGATCCTCCATCTTTTGCGCGGGGAACCGTTCAAAAATGCCGTCAACCTTCCCAGCATTCCACCGGAGATGATGGAAAAAATCCAGCCCTATTTTGACCTGTGCGAAAAACTGGGACTCTTTGTGGCCCAAATGGCGGACAGCGGCATTAAAGAGGTGGTCATCACCTATTCCGGCGAGCTGCGGGACCTGAATACGGATCCCTTGACGCGCAATGTACTGAAAGGCATCCTGTCTTATTACCTGACGGGAGAAGTCAATTATATCAACGCCCCCCATTTGGCGGCGAAAAAAGAGATCCATGTCCTGGAGCAAAAATCATCTCACAGCCGGGGTTTTACCAGTTTGATCACGGTGACCCTGCGCACCAGCCAGGAAGAGCATTCGGTCTCCGGAACGCTCCTCAACGGGTATGGGGCCCGGATCATCAAGATCGACAACTATTCGATCGATGTGGAACCAAGCGGCCATTTCTTGCTCATTTCCCACCAGGACAAACCTGGCATGATTGGTCAGGTGGGACAGGTGCTCGGCGACAACGGCATCAACATCGCCACGATGCAGGTCGGACGGCAGTCGGCGGGAGGCAAGGCCATCATGTTGCTGTCGATTGATAAGGAAGCCGATCCTGATGTCCTGGCAAAAATCCAAGATTTGGCCGATATCCACGACGTAACGGAAATCGATTTGTAATCAATCGTTTTGTCATCATGGTGATGTGGGAAGAAAAAACTGCCCGGAGCAAAAGTCCGGGCAGTCAGTTTTGAGGAGGCTCAAACGGCAGGACGATGGAAAAGGTGGTTCCCTTTCCGACCTGACTTTTGGCCGTGATCATCCCGCCGTGAGCCTCGACGATATTTTTGACAATGGCCAGTCCCAATCCCGTGCCGGCCTTTCCCCGCGTGCGGGCCTTGTCCGTCTTGTAAAACCGTTCAAAGACAAACGGCAGGTCTTCCGTGGGGATGCCTACCCCTGTGTCCTCCACTTCGATCAGCACCTCATGTTCCAGCGCCTGCATGCGCAATGTGACCTTTCCGCCGTCCGGAGTGTGCCGCAAGGCATTATCTACAAGATTGGTAAACACTTGCTCCAACCGGTCTTCGTCCGCCTGGATCGCGGGGATAGGGGTTTCCTTGACCAGTTCCAGCAACAGGTTGGATTCCTCTGCCATCCGCTCAAACTTGTTCAGGACATGTTCGCACAGCTCCACAATGTTCACCTTTTGCAACTGCAGCTTGAGCTGCCCGGACTCCATGCGCGCCAGGTCGAGCAACTCATTCACCAGTTTCCCCATCCGGAGTGACTCGTCATGAATGATCCTGACCAGCGCCTTTTGCTCTTCTTCGGTTTGGACCACATTGTCAATGATCGCCTCGCTGTATCCCTGCAGCATGGCAATCGGTGTCCGCAATTCATGCGAAATGTTGGCCACAAAATCGTTCCGCAGCTTGTCCAGCTTTCGCTCTTCTGTCACATCCCGCAGAACGGCCACCGCTCCCCGGACGCCTTGATTTTTTTCTGACAGTTCCCGGTACAGCGGGGTAATCACCACCGACCAGGTGCGTCCGTTGGCCGATACATCCCCGCTTTGTTCCTTTCCTTCTCTCAAGACATTTTGATACAACGGAATGAGAGGTTCGGGCAGGCCGATCGCTTCTCCATTCGCGTCCGCTTCTCCATGCCTGAGATGATACAACATCTTTCTGACTGGCGGATTGGTGATGAGAATCTTACCGTGCTCGTCCACGGTGAAGACACCGTCCGTCATGCTGTTGAGGATGCTGGAGAGCTGCTCTTTTTCTTTTGACAGGTCTTTGATCGTCGTTTCCAAATCTTCTGCCATGCGGTTAAAGGTTTTGGCCAGCTCGCCAATTTCATCGGTCGTGCGAATCGGCACCCGGACTTGGAAATTTCCATGGCTGATCTGATCCGCCGCCTTTTTCATCTGCAGGACGGGGCGGGTGATGCGCGTAGAAAGGAAAAAGGCAAAGACCGTTGTCATGATGATGGCGATGCCGGCCGCATACAGGATGTACCACTTGGCACCATTGGTCGTCTCAACCAAATTTTTCAACGATTGATAAAGGATGACTGAGCCTGTGATCTGACCTTGCTGATCGTGATAGGGAACCGCGACCACAAGAATGTCGCCGCTTACGTTGCTGCCGAAAAAGAGGCTGGAACTTCCCGCTTTCCCGAGAGAGCGATGCACAGAAATGGTACCGCCTCGATGCACGTGGCTCAATTCCTCGGGATTCAACAATTCCGCAGTCGTAAGCTGCGGCAGCTCCGGATCGGCGGCAAAGTGGCTGAATTCCGCCTTTTCGGAATGCAAGTTGTGGACGATCAGGCTGGTTTGGTACGCCTCCAGAAGATGGCCTGCCGTATCGACGGCCAGATTTTTGTCTGGATAGGTTTGAAAGATGTATGCTAATCGCTCGGCGAGATTCAGCAGATTGTCCGATTGCTGGCGTGAATAGTACCCCTCAAGAAACTGCCCCAACAGGAGCGTCAACAATATCAGGACAATCGTGACCATTCCAATAATCGTCGCCCATAATTTGACGACAACCCCTCTCCAGAACGCCAATTACTCCCTCACCTCAAGTTTATAGCCTACACCCCAGACGGTCTTGATCATTTCCGCAGCCTCTTTGGACACACTGCTCAATTTTTCCCGCAGCCGCTTGACATGGGTATCGACGGTCCGCAAGTCCCCGAAAAACTCATAATTCCAGACATCCTTGAGAAGCTGTTCGCGGGTGAACACCTTGTCAGGGGACAACGCCAGATAATAAAGCAAGTCGTATTCCTTGGGCGTCAAGTAAACCTCTTTGTCTTCCACTGTCACTTTGTGCGCATCATGATCAATCGTCAAGTGGGGATACACGATCAAGTTTTTGGCTTTTTCCGCCCCCAGGTAAGCCGTCGCCGAGGAGCGCCGCAACACAGCCTTGACACGGTAAATCAATTCCCGCGGGCTGAATGGCTTGGGCACATAATCGTCTGCACCGACTTCAAAACCTTGAATGCGGCTGGATTCTTCCCCCCGGGCCGTGAGCATGATCACCGGGGTGGCTTTCTTCTCACGCAATTTCTGGCAAACTTCAATCCCGTCCATCTTCGGGAGCATCAGGTCCAGAATGATCAACTGATAATCGTTGGCCAGCGCCTTTTCCAGCGCCAACTTGCCGTCTTCGGCTTCTTCGATGAGATAACCCTCTCTTTCCAGATACAGGCGCAACAAATTGCGTATCCGTTCCTCATCATCCACGACCAAAATTTTTTCAGCTACATTCTTTTCGTCGGCTGTACCGCTTGCCTGTTGCACCTCATCGGCACCTCCACACCTCAAATGGTCTTAATCTTTATTATACGAAAAAAAGCGGCGGACAAGCGTCCTGCCGCAGGAAAACTTATGAACCTTTTGTGTCAAGCATTTTTTTCAGGCGTGACACTTCTTTCCTTGACAAAAAACGAAATTGGCCAGGCTTCAAATCGCCCAAATGCAACGGTCCCTGCTGAATCCGTTTCAAGGAAAGCACCGGATAACCGATGGCATCAAACATCCGCCGCACTTGCCGGTTTCGGCCCTCGTGCAAATGAATGCGGCAGAGGGAATCATATCCGCCTCCCCGTTCCTTGACGCGCAGCAACCGTACGATCGCAGGCGCCGTCCGGCCATCTTCCAGTTCGATGCCATCACGCAATTTTTGCAAATCGCTTTCTGTCGGCCTGCCTTTTACCCACACCAGGTAAACCTTTTCCACTTCAAAACGGGGATGCATCATCCGGTAGGCCAATTCCCCGTCATTGGTCAACAATAATAGGCCTTCGGAATCGTAATCCAGCCGGCCTACAGGAAAGACACGCTCCGAAAGGGGCACAAGGTCGGTAACCACCCTTCTCCCTTGCGGATCGCTGGTGCTGGTGATCACGCCCTTGGGTTTGTTGATGATGATGTAAACCTTGTCTTTTGGCTCCGTCCGGATCAGCTTGCCGCGAACCCGGATCTCATCGGTCTGAGGATTGACTTTGGTACCCAGCTGGGTGATCACTTTTCCGTTGACTTCCACCCATCCCTTGCGAATCCACTCTTCACTCTTTCTGCGAGAGGCTACACCCGCTTGGGCCAGCACTTTTTGGAGTCGTACCTGGAACATGTTCTTCCCTTTCTGGAACCGATCGGTTTTTAAGACATGGTTACGTCGCAAAGACAAGCCGGACGATGAAAACGGATGCGATGACAGCGACAAAATCGGCCAAAAGCCCTACTTTTAATGCATAGCGGCTGTTTCGGATGCCTACCGCGCCAAAATAAACGGCAAGCACGTAAAGCGTCGTGTCGCTGCTGCCATACATCGTGGAGGCCAGGCGGCCGAGGAAAGAATCGGGCCCATAGGTATCGATGATGTCGGTGGTGATGGCAAGCGACCCAGATCCCGAGATGGAACGGATCAGGGCCAGCGGCATGACCTCTTCCGGTATACCGAGCCAGTGCCCCACCGGGGCGATCAGCCGAACCAACAAGTCCATCGCCCCTGATTCGCGAAACACGGTGACCGCAACCATCATGGCGACAAGATGAGGGATCAGATCGACCGCCGTCTGAAACCCTCCCTTTGCCCCCTCGATGAACACTTCATAGACCGGCACCCTCTTCCAGAAGGCGGTCAGCAAAATGGTCATCAACAAGAGCGAAATGAACCAGACGGAAAGGGTGGAGACGAGCCCGACCATTTCACGATTTCTCCCCGTTCTGGCGCTGCTCCCGCCATTGAAACCACTTGTCAATGCAAATCGCGGAAATGGTGGCGATAAAGGTGGCCGCCAGCGTCGTGCCGATAATCTCCGTCGGATTGGCTGACTGATATGTCATCCGGATGCCGATGATGGTGGTCGGAATCAGGGTCAGTCCGGAGGTGTTGAGGGCCAAAAGCGTACACATGGCGGGGGTGGCGATCTCCTTCTTGGGGTTCAATGTCTGGAGCTCTTTCATCGCCGCAAGGCCCATTGGCGTCGCCGCATTCCCCAAGCCGAACAGGTTGGCTGTAAGATTGGACAAGATATACCCTTCCGCAGGATGTCCCGGGGGAACGGATGGAAACAAAAAGCGGACCACAGGCCGCAACAGATTGCCAAGCGCTTGTAGCAACCCGGCTTCTTCTGCAATTTTCATCAATCCCAGCCACAATGTCAATATGCTGATCAAGCCCAAACTGATGGTTACACCCGTTTTGGCCCCTTCAAAGACCGCTTCGTTGATCACTTCAATCTTTCCCTGCATGCCCGCGACAAGAATCCCGGACAAAATCATCAAGAGCCAGATCAGATGGATCACCGTTCTCCTCTCCCCCGATTTCCCAGTAATGATTCTATCTTCCGCTGATCTGTATCGGCAATGCGGCCAATTGTTTCCCCTGAAATGTGACGATCACCTTGCCGACTTGCGTTCCCTTCGGCGCCTCCTGCAACCGGTTGGCGGACAGATCCGTCAAGCTCACCCTTACCTGGATATCTTGGATTTCATCCTCTGCCAGAGGGTATTTAAAAGTTTTTCCGATTTCCAGACGACGGTTCAGCTGTCGCCATTGCGGCGGCGCGGGCACCTCCTGGCCTTCCTCCAGGAGAACGCGCTGCGGATAATGCACAAACCCGTAATCCAGCAAACTGGCATGATCTCTCCAGTCATCCGGATCGTTCAGCGTCACCACGACCAACTGTTGTCCATTCCGCGTGGCAGAAGAAACCAATGTTCTCCCCGCTTTGCGGGTAAAGCCTGTCTTTACGCCGTCCGCCCCTTCGTACAAGTGGAGCATTTTGTTCTTGTTCCGCCAGCTGCGTTGCCATTCTTCTCCCAACCAGGATACACGCTTTTTTTCGGTTTTTACGATTTCCCGGAATACGGGATTTTTCAACGCATAGGCAGCCAGAATGGCCATATCGCGCGCGGACGAATAATGTCCATCCTGATCCAGGCCATGGGAATTGGCAAAATGGGTGTGATTCATCCCCAATTCCCAAGCTTTGGCATTCATCAGATCGGTAAACGCTTCTTCCGACCCGGCCAGGTGCTCTGCAATGGCCACGGCGGCATCATTGCCGGAACGCAGGATCAAGCCGTAGAGCAGTGTTTCCAGCCGAACCTTCTCCCCCGGTCGCAGGTAAATCGACGACCCCTCCATCCGGCAAGCATTCGGACTGACGACAACCTGATCGTCAAGCTTGCCGTATTCAATCGCCAAAATCGCGGTCATGATCTTTGTGATGCTGGCGATGGGCCGCTCCTCCTCAGCGCGTTTTTGATAAAGGACACGTTTGGAGTCCACATCCATCAAGATCGCATTTTGTGCCTGAACCTCAGGTTCGGCGTGGGCTGGAGAGGCTTGAAAGAAACAAACGGTTATGATCAAGGTCAACCAGAGATATGACGGTCGATGTTTCAGCCGCTTTCCGAGATTCCGTTGATCATCCCCCACTTGAGTGAACCTCCCATTGTTCTCATATATACGAGCCTGGTTCGAAGAATATGAGACAAGGTTAAACCGGAAAGCGTGTATCCTGATTCCCCTGACGTTGATTTTTCTGAAACATCGTCTGAATTTTTTCCAATACGTGTGGCGCCAAGTCAAGCGCCCGTTCGTACAGGTGGGTGCTGTGATCCAGGGAGAGAAGCCGGATGCCGCTGTTGTTCACGACGAGAAATGCGACGGGTTGAATGGAAATGCCGCCGCCGCTTCCTCCGCCGAAAGGAACATGCGACTTATCCGTATTCTCAAATTCGCTTCCCCCTGCGGCAAAACCAAAGCCTACTTTGGAAACCGGCAAAATCACGCTGCCGTCAGGTGATTCCACCGGATCGCCCACAATCGTGTTGACGTCGATCATTTCCTTGATGTTTTCCAAAGCCGTTTTCATCAACCCTTGAATCGGGTGTTCCATAAAAACACCGCCTTTCGTTTAATGCAAGTCCATCTGACGCCTGGCAAACGCTTTTTGCTGTCGCCACCGCCGCTTCCAGAACCAGTAAATCAAGAATCGCATTCCTGCGAGGATAGCATATCCTAAACGAAACGAGGTTATGCACTCGAAACGGCAGCTTAACAGGCGTTGATGGAAAACGGGCCGAATCACGACTTTTGGCTTGGCGGCCATCTTCCAGGCACGTGACATGTAAAACAGGAACTGTTCTTGCAACGCCCACAGGAATCCGGTCAGCCATCCCGTGGTGTTTGCCTGTCCAGTTCCGAATAAGGTGGAGGTTTTCCATTGCGAACAGGAAACGTGGCGAAGAAACCACCGGATGATCCGCCATACTTCTCGGGCATCTTGCCACGTGACGCCGCTGCCCATTAAGGGTTGCGCAACGGGCGTCAAAGCCTGCCGTTCTCCCGCCGGTTCTGCAGACAAAGGCCGGTTTTGCGGGGAACGAGGAAACCGCATCCGCCATCTGACGAGGCGAAAAAGAGAGAAAATGTCAATCGCCAACTCTGGACGGCCGTTCTCGATCATGACGTTGAATTGAACGGTTACTTTGAGCATCATCAGCAGACACAGCAGTAGGATGATGCCGGCCGCCACTGCCAAGAACACGCAAACCACTCCTCAAGACCCGTCCAGTTTATTGGACACATGTTCTTTTTCAGTATGCGCGCCAGGTGGAAAAAAATACAAAAAAAGCCCTCATCAAAAGGGCTTTTTACG
>Ga0207870_100566_pt1 | contig 15498 bp, 12 predicted proteins | sample CeladaPassage60B_FD_187477 | JGI IMG/M metagenome (GOLD analysis project Ga0207870, IMG submission 187477) | Cellulose-adapted microbial communities from the Joint BioEnergy Institute, USA - Passage3 60B (SPAdes) (version 2) | ecosystem: Engineered > Bioreactor > Continuous culture > Unclassified... | reverse complement strand
ACCATCGCTGCCGAATACCAGCAGGACGACTTTCTCCAGATCATAGGTGGATATAAATATCGGTCTCCACAAGCTCCCAAAATTGTTCTGCCGTCCCTACGGTGGCCACCACGTGTGGATGTTTCAGACGATACTGTTCCCCTTGTGGGTCTATTGCTTCCCATCCTTCGTATATACATCCCACTTTGATTTCTAAGCTTTTGGCTTTTTTCCGATCCTCTCCTTGAAGAGGCACATGGGTTCCATCGGATTCAACCACCACGATGTCTGCTTGACGGATTCCTTCTGATGGGCTCTCCGTGGTGTGACGCTTTTCAATGGCTTCTCCAATCTCCTTTACCGCCTGATGGACACGTTGGTGGCTCATGTGGATACCGAATTGGCGAGAATTTTAGAGTTTTGGGTGGCCAGATGGGCAGCCGCTTTCACTAAGGTGGGACTAATCGTTTATTTTTCTTGAATCCCTGGTTTTTCATCCAGTGGAACACACCATTGACGTTGATTATGATGCACGCGGCGTCGGTAACAGATTTCACCAAACAGTGTCTGGATGCCCATTTCGCGAATTTATTCCCATTATTTACCATTCATGAATGGGTTAGTGGTACCTGGCCTTTTTGCGCTTTTTCATCCTATATATTTTCGGGATAGATAGCTTCGAGAATCTGTCAAGGATACAGACTTCCCCTCGCTGATACTCGCCCTTGACAAGAACTCATATGCTTAATATGCTTAGTAAGCAGTTCCCAGACAAGAATAAAACTTTAGTGTCCGTTCCACTGGTGTCCTCTCGGCTTTTTACACTTTACAAAATGAGATTTTTAATATCGTGCCAGAAATGTCTATATTGTATATCCAATTTTCTTCACTATCCACATACTTCATCGTAATATTACTCCTGTTACGATGATGCAATTCTTCCATCTCATCCTCGTTCCTTGATGGTTCAAACTTCTCATACCAGCGTTTCAAAGAACTTAAATAATTATCCCCTTCTAAAAACTCTGAATAAATACCCCTAAAAACAGACACTTGCACCCCGTTTACAATCATTCTTTGAGTGTTGCCATAAAAAGTTCCCAATTCAGAATCAAACTTCTCTACCGGTCGAAGTTCAGGAGGTACATAACCGATTTCCCCCTCATCAAACAGTGCTCTTACTCTGTCGTGAGTATATGGATATGCAAATGCTAACTTTTTCAGCCAAGATAATTTAGCGAGCTGTTCCGGAAATCTATCAGCATTCCGCACTATGTAGGAATTGGTAGTATCATCTTCTGGAGGCGGGTCAATCATGTTGACTACTGTTCTGTATTTAAGCATACATGCAGCAGACACAATAGATGTGAGGGAATTTTTCACCCCAATGATAGATGGTAATTGCTCGGTACCAGAACAAATTTGCTTATATGATTGACTTCGAGTTGTAGTTGTTCCTTTACATTCCACAAGATACAAGTAAGATTTGTCATGAAACGGTTCTCTCCAAAACAGATAGTCAGGGGATTTCCTGCCTATTTTATGAATTCTCCTTGTAAACATATTTATTTTCAATGCATCTTCAACATCAATGTGTCCAGATAAACCAAATCTTTCTTCCATGATGTAGCCGGCAAATCCTATACCAAAGTTGTCCGACAACAATGTCTTCATGTGAAAGTTTAAGTCTCGAGCATCTTGACTCAAATAAAGTTTCGGAACATGACCCCTTTTGAAATTGGTTGCATTAGGAGCAAATACCCAAATGTAGTGAAAGATCATACCTATTGTGCTCAGTCTCATCAAACTAGGTATTGCCGGTGTTGTCATCCGTCCAATTTTATGCAACAGCTGAATCGGCCGTACTCTCATAGTTTTAGGAACACCGGCGACAGTGGTTAACATTCCTTTAAATTTAGGCGGTTGCTTCCCTTGGTTTTGGCGAGAAATTACCTTTTGATTTTGTAAACTTTTCACCTTCATAACCAGGTCACTATCAGACTTAATTTCAAATGTACGTTCCGCATCTAATGAAAGAATCCAATCACGTATATCCGTCATATCATCACCCATTTATGTCCTTTTTTCTCAAGCTCATCACCCAAAAAACATGAGTTGTCAGGGAGCAATATTTTCTTTGAACTTTGAGAAAAAAATTGAGATAGGAGCGTATGTACCTCTCTGAAAACCAAAGACGTTGTCTAGGTCCACATCGACAGCAAGGACACAGGTGTGATTGTGGCATCAGGGGCGTGCATGGCCGCATGTGGAAGTGCCACAAATATCCCCAACGCTAAGACCAAAAAAACAGCGGCACCCGTACTAGCACGCAAGCCCGCTGCAAAGCCTCAAGAGAAAACCATTTTCCAGCAATTACAATCGCAGCATAAGGACGCCGTTTCGATCACTGCTACATCTTGCTTGGTCACCAACGGTTTATATAGAAAAAACTTATCTACTCATCAGCATCATGACATACTCCGAAATCTCAATACCGGTCCATTGTTTGAGAAGCTTTAACCCCAGGTAATGATGCTTTTCCAAATGTAACGTATAAGGTCGAAGACAAGATGGATCACGAATATATTGCTCGGGCTTTTTTGCTTCCAGAATTCTTTTCCTCCTAAATAACGGATCGTGAATCTTTTCCAATTCCTCCAAGACAGATAAACGGCGGTACAGTTCCTTGGATGGAGACGGATATGTTTGCAACTCTTGTTTGATTTCAGCCGGTATATAAATGGTGGTTCGTTGCCATTCTAGTTTCTCGTTCGGTGGCTTGGTCAATAGCCCATGAGTTTCCATCATCAATTTTTCGTAATATGAAGTCAGGGATTTTCTCTGCATTCCTTTGGATATATAAGGAGATACATAACATAGAAATAATTCCACGTCTCGACGGGTATGGATATCAATTCTTCTTTGAGAATCGATGGTACTGTTGACACCAAACTTTTCTTCAATCAATCCTTGTAAAAACGACAACTCATCATCCGAAAAGCATTCCGTAGACAACAAAATTCTGCTTGCAGTTTTTAAGTATCCATCATCTTGGTACCAAATCGCCAACGATTCTTCATTAAAATAATCTTTCAAAAAACAACGCGGCAAAACTTTACGACCTTGAGCATTGTACCATAACGACATCAATTGTGTCAGTCTATCATCGGTTTTACTTTGGCATATGAGCATCGTATATCTTTTTTGGGTTCGCTGATCTTTGTATGTGTATTCCGCTGGATTGTTTGGACCAAATGGTAAAAAGCGCCAAAACAACGCCAATTGTTCCTCAACATACTCTTTGTCCTTAATACTATGTCGAAATTGCAATCTAGCGTTTTTCTTTTTAAGTAGATACCCATCACCAAGTAATTTACCACATAAAATAGAGTTTAGTTTATGTTCTTTTTGATGAACCATAGAAAAACACACCCAAAACTCAATATCGCGCTATGAATAAAGTCTTTTGTCATCTTTGAAAAGATGCAGATTTCCTTTTCCTTTTTATCAATCACATGCCACTTTCATCATCTGATGATTCCGCACAAACATCGGGGTCTAAAGCCCATTGTTTTATAACATGCTTTACTAAAGGAATCAGAATTTTTATGCATACTCTACTAAGCTCTATTTCTTCTCTCGCTTCTCCATGGAATAAGCTGTTACGAACAGCATAAAGACAAAGTAATAAGTATTTCGAAATCTCCTGTATATTATTGCTATGTAACGCTTTTTGTAATTGTTTGGAAACATTTCCTTTGTCTTTTAAGTAAAGTTGTGCATGAACGAGATTTTGAATAAGGTAAGAAAATGGAATCTTCTTCATTTGCTCATCAAAAAATTCTAATGCAATGGCTGTTTCTGCAAACTCCTCTATTCTTTTCCTCTCACTTATTACATTACTATTAAGATTATAAAGTCTGTTAAAAGCGCTCCACATTAAGCGAAATTGTTTCACGCTATCGTGACTCAGCATTCCTTTCTCAAAGTCGCATACTGTATTTGTTAAGTAAACCCAGTAAAGGGAATCTTCTAATTCATCACAAGTATTAGATGCGACTACACGAAGATTTTGTTGAATTTCTTCCTTTCCTACATCAGGGCAGGATGGTTTTATCACCGCAAATTCCCCAAAATTTTTACAAATAGGCAATCCTGCTTGACGTATCTCTTCTTCATTTTCAATTTTCAATTCAAATTCATCAGGAAAACTCAAACACTCTACTTCAGTAAGGACAATCGATTTAAGTATAATCGGACGTAACCGATATAGGATAAATACATGCGCATCTTTTAGGTTATCAGATAAAAGGTGTCCTGTTAACATAGTGTTGCCTTTTTTATCAGACTTAAAACTTAATTTTTTCAATAGGTTTTTATTGTCTGAAAGCATCTTTAAGATGTTGATATTATCTATCAGAGCATTGATACTGCAACCCTGAATTTGACAACTAAAACGCAACGAATATTTAGGACAAACCATTTTCTATCTTCCTCATCAAATCTTTGATATTAAAGGCCCTGGGTTGCCCAGAGCCTGTTCACAAAAGGTAAATCTCTTACTTTTACCGCAACAATTGCAGGACGCCTTGCGGCTGCTGGTTGGCTTGCGCCAGCATAGCGGTTGCCGCTTGCTGCAGGATGCTGTTCTTGGTGAACTCCATCATTTCTTTGGCCATCGTTGCCACCTTATGTTTCCATAAGGACCAGACTATATCTTCACCCTCAGCGCTCTCTAGAGCCTGTTAGGGGCCGGGCACTTCGGATCATACAGGATGATGGAGCAATCCTGTATATCCTACGGACCTCATCACCATAGCCGTTAAAGCCTTAGGTGGTACGTCCTAGTCGTTGAACCTTCTCCACCCTTTCGGGACAGGAGCTTGGCTGCTGGTTGCCCAATCCTCTTGCTTTTCCACCGTTCACGCTTGCCGTTTCCGGCTACGTTGTCGGGCAAGAGGCTCTAAGGGGTTTCCAGCAATTCACCCGGTGATACTCCTGACCGTTTCCAGTCAGGACGACTGTGCCTCTCACTGCTTACGCAGCGAAGGCATAATCTACGTCGCGGATGCGGGACTCGGCGGCAGTCAGGTTCTCTGCGGAGGTGCCGAGATTGTTAATTGTATGTTCAAGACGGTTCTGGACAGCACCAAGTTTCGAACGTTCAGCTGATACCAACTCAATAGCATTATTTACTGCTGTTATGGCAGCTTCTGCCCCTGTCTGGGATCTTACATCGATTCCACTAATATTTAATGCGCTAGTAGACATTTCACTTATATCTAATTTCGTTGTTTGATCTTGGTTAGCACCAATGTGGAAACTTATCGACTTATTTACAACGTTTGCCGTGGAATTATTATCAGCAATATCACTATCCACTCCAATTTCCCATCCATCAACCTCAATGATTCCGTTCGTTGTTGTTAAACCAGTTTTGTTTACTACGTCAATTCCACCAGCATCTGTAATTTGAACATCAGCAGTAACCTGAACATCAAAAGTAAACGAACCAGCAGAACTGATAGAGTTTGCTGCTATAGTAATTCCACCTACGGTCACATTATTAGTGGCAACATCTGCTTCGGTAGCAGATCCTAGTTTTTCACCCGTTTTCGCATCATACAATGTAACTGTTGCAGCCGTACCTGATACATTTGTAACTTCTATTTTGTAACTTCTGGAAGCAACATTTGCACCAATAGTCAAGTTACTGACAGCAACACCAGTGCCTTTATCCTCAAAATTAACAGCATTAACAGAACTATTTGCAATGGTAATAGTGTACGTACCTGTTTGAACACCATTATGAGCCTTTACACTAAGCAGATTTGCGTTATTGGTACCAAGTTGACCCTTGACTTGTAAAGATCCGTCAAGCAACTTCTTTGTATTAAATTCTGTGTCTGAAGCAATCCGATCAATTTCGGATTTTAATTGTTCAATTTCCTTCTGAATTTCACCTCTGTCAGAATCCGTAGCAGTATCGTTAGCAGCCTGTACTGCCAACTCACGCATACGCTGGAGAATGGCATGGGTTTCATGCAGTGCGCCTTCAGCAGTCTGAATCAAGGAAATCCCATCTTGAGCGTTCTTGGAAGCCATATTCAAGCCGCGAATCTGACCACGCATTTTTTCAGAAATTGCAAGACCTGCCGCGTCGTCACCAGCTCTGTTGATCCGGAAACCAGAGGAAAGTTTCTCCAAGTTCTTGGCGGCTGCCGAGTTGTTCAGTGTCAACTGACGATACGTGTTCAATGCCGAGATATTGTGATTGATAATCACGATACCTTACCTCCATTTCTAATGTGTATCTACCATCTAGATGGTTCTATGTTTCCCATCGGCACCATTACAAGAATCCATTAGCTTCTTGAAGCAGCAAAATTCCGCAAATGTATGCTCATATTCTAGATTTTTCTCTCCATTTCTGCTCATTTTATCATCATTTCTCTTTTTCCTGTTGTCCGTAAATATAATACTCCTTTATCGCCTCATCTAATATGTCTACAAGGGGGTCATGATAGCCCGTATGCCTTTTCTGTAGTACCGAATGCCTTCTTATTTTCATATCTTCCGCCATATCCTTGATACGCCTCGCTAATTCCTCATCATGTGCTGGAATTGGCAGGTAATCAAGTTTTTCATTGATAAACAACTCACTCCCGCATTGATCCATGATGATCCCAACATATCGCTCTCGATCCTGGATATTTAGAAACGCTCCGAAACGATAATGTAGTTTTTTGCCCATCCAGTTTTCTTTAACCTTTTTGTAATCTTCACTTTCCCGGAGCGATTCCGGAGTGAAATAGTAATTTTTCTTTAACTCAATCACAAGAAAGTTAAGCGCATTGGTAGCGCGTTTGTGAAAAATAATATCCGGCCTTTGGTTATGGTGTCTTTTCTTGATGACGTCAAGATCATGATCCAACCAGAAGATGTACTGGCTGATTTCATTCGCCAGATGATGAGCCAAATTCCATTCAGTCATATTCGTGAAGAAGGTATTTTCAAATACATCGGGTTGCTTTTCACCCAAATTTCTGATAGAAGAGGCTAGAATTCTGGCCAGCAAATCAATCATTATGATCTCGTCTCCCTATTCTCATCTAAATCCGGAAAGAGATTTGCCCTTTTCCTTCTCATCTCGGTTCGCACATGTCCCTACAAACTTAAAAGCTACCTCGTTTATAAAATACATTTGTGATCGAGCAAAAACATTATGATATCACTTCTCGTGCAATTTTTTGCCTTCCATTCATGACTGTGCTTAAAAACCGTGTATCAATTCTTTAAAAATATGTATGCAATCGCATGATCTGGTCCATCCGAGGCAATATACAACCAGTAATTCCCGAATTGGTACCCCATGCTCCATTCCTCGTCAATATCGCTCTCGTTGATTTCTTCTTCTGGTGTTCCGAGCAAAGATCGAACTTCCGTAAGTGTCGGAATTTCGTCCCATGAAAATTTCTCCCCTTGAATTACAACTACCGTGACTTTTTGTCCATTTACATCACTGAAAAACGTGCATTCATCATAAATATAATACTTTGCCCCTTCATAAAAACCCGATTCATTCGGCTCTTCCCATGTATCGATAATCTCCTTCATCATGGTACCAATTCCAAAAGGAATGCCCTTTAGCTTTCCCTCTGCCGCCAGTTGTTTAAATTCGTCATCAAAGTACGACTCTCCCGCCACAACTTCTGCAGACGGTTTTGTTTCAATTTGATGATCCGGTGCCAACTGGCTATACGGAATGACGATGACCAGCGAACCGTATGCATATGGCGTATACTCATACTCTTGGAAATAGATAGCTGTTCCTTTTTCGGTCAAATAAAATCCTTGCCCCTCATCAATTCCCGTAAATGGACTGCATAACGGAATTTCTTCTTCCCGCTCAGACAGGTAACGGATAATATAGTCGTCAATTTTCCCTCGATAACTTGGCGTTTTCTTAAATAAATAGGGCAATTGACAAATCGTTCCATCTTCAATACTAAAAGTAATTGAGTTTATCCCACTCGTCGGATGAACCGTCCCAATCACGTAAAATGTTGTGTCATAACGGATGCTGATCAGGCCATCCTGGTTGTACGTCACCTGATACTTTGATTCAAAGTTCCATTCCTCTTTATCCACCTTATTTTCATCGATTCTTTTGTTATCGGGACTGTGTTCGAATGCTTTTTCGTATAACATCTTATTAATACGACTCTGCAACTGCCGATCCTCTAATCCCTTCACTTCAGGGTAGGACACGTCCATATGTTCACTCGTATACTTTTTCTCCACAATTTCAAAAGTTGGCTCTACAGGGGATTCCGCACTTTCTTTATTCTTTGGCTGCACTAGAGTCGTTGTCATCAACAGTGGAACCTGTGGAAGCGGAACAGCCAATCATAAAGAGAAACAGAAAACTCATCGATAAAGCCACCAACCACTTCATCATGAAAATCACACCCCATTCCATTACGTTCCTTTAACACAGCAAAGCCTCGCAAGAAAAAAATGGCAATCCCCTGCGTGACTATAAAGAATCGGACTCAACACGTGTTCGGGCCTGCGTTCCATATTATGCTTTCATAAGCTTGTACAATAAGCGGCTGAAGGATGGTCGGATCACCTCTCTATCACAATATAGGGAAAGAGGTGAGACACATGGAAGTACACAAAGTATTAACATTGATGTTCCTTTTTGGAATGTTCACTTTAGCATTATTGGAGTACCTCAAACAGAAAATATACCTCCCTTGAGTTTATTCAGCTAGGATAGGCTTTTCCAAGGACGGTCCTATATTTTTGGCTATCAACCTCATCCTAAAAACGAAAAGGGAAAACAAGCAGATTTACTAAGTGACACCTGCCAACCTCTCACCATATCCGTCCCGAATGTTATAATAGTCTCAAAATGTCAAAGCTTGTCAGGAGTGAACCACCCTGTTGCCTGCAGATATACTAGATTACCTTCAAAACCACCTGTTATTGGCGAATGAAGAGATCGACACGCTCGACATCATGGAACAAACGGATCGGTTCGATGTCCCGCTCATCCGGCGAACAGCCCGAACGAGGCGAAAGGTGGCCACCCTTACCATCGGCAAAAAAACAGAACCTGTCTCACTGGCTCCGGCAGAACTGGTCAAACAATTTCCCAGCCCGCGGGTCAAACGTTCGCTCAAGGGTTCCGACGAGGTGTATGCTTGGTTGCGGGATGGCTGGATCATCCGGGAAGTGCGTTACCATCCAGACGAAAAATCGGTGCAAGCAGAACATTATCGCATGGGGCTGACATTGTACCGCTACCAGGAAAGGGTAAAAAAGAGGCAGCATCAGGAAAAGCTGGAGGCCCTCGGCCATTGGCTGCAGGCCTGTCAAGCCGCGCTTAACAACGGTTCCCCGCAACCGCTTCAGCCAAGCCCCGTGCCAGAATCACGGCAACCGGTTATCCAGCGCTACCAAGAGCTCCTGCAACAGCTGGCAACAGCTTGCCAAAGCGCGCTTCTCCGACAAGAGTGTTCGGTACTTCATTCATCTCTTCCCGTTGACTGGCCCTTTGCCAAACAATTGTCCTTCCTTCATTTTTTGCTGGCTGTTGACCAATTGGCCGCCACGCGGCCACAGTTTGACTGGAAAGAAATCGGCGCCGTGTACTACAAAGAAATCGGCGGTTCCAAAAAGTTTGACGGGCATAAGGAAGATTTTCTCGCCGCTCTGGAAGAGATACTGGAGGCACCTGCCGAAAGCCTGGGCTTGCTCAGTATGGGAACCGTAACCCCCATCTTTTTCAGCGGGAACATGCAAGGACAGACCGCCAGATATACCTTTGGAACGGTCCATGCCACCACCCACTTGGCCGTGTGCGCCGATACCTTTTCAACGACAGCGGAACACCTGTGGCTGGTGGAAAACCGCGCGGTGTTGACACGCATGGCATACGAAGATCACTTTTTGCCCGCAACCAACAGTCTCGTGATCGGTGTGGACGGGCAAGTGCGAAGCGGCCACAGGCGCCTGATTCAACAACTGCTCACCCACTCCCCGTCTTTGCGGCAAGTGCTCATTTGGACCGACCATGATGAAGCGGGAATGACCATTGCCGAAACGCTGTACCGGCTCGTTGAGCCGCATCCCGTCCAAGTCAAATGGATCTTGCCACATGCCGTATGTCACACGTGGAAAGCGTACGAAGATGCCATGAACATGTTGATGGAAAACAAAAGCGGCGAGCAAGAGGCATATTTGGGAGGGCCCACACAATGGAAGACATGGATCCATCAACCACAGCCCAACCGTTGATCTCCATTTTTCAAGCCGACCAGCACCAGCCACAACTGCGGCAAGTCATGAACGATATGACCACCCTCGCCGGCGTCATCAGTGAACTGAGTTCCAAAGAATATTTCCAGTCCCCGCTGCACACCCTCCGGTTTTTGCGGGTTTTGAACATCATTCATGAAGAAGCGCTGGGACTTGCTTCCGCCATTGAAAATGAACATACCATCTTTTATCGTTACCGCCACCAATACGGCAACGACCCGGACATGTCCCTACCCTTCATCCAACACCTCGTCTATGTCCTGGCCAAATACAACTGGATCATGAAGTCGGCCAAGCGCATTCACATGCGGGATGTCGGCAAGCGGATGATGGACGTGCTGATCCGGCTGGCCAACGACTCCCTCGCCTACTACATGAATGACGAAGTGGCCCGGTCCCTCTTTCAAGCCAAGCGGGATGCCGAATTGAGCGAGGCCTATGACGACAAAGGCATCTCAGGGGGCAACAAGCTGGCCAGCATGATCAAAAATGTGGAGAATGCGATTGAACTGTTAAAAGAACGGCAACTGGAATACTTGGCTGACCGAAACGCCCTGCCCCAAGTCCAAATCATCAATGAACTGATGCGGGAATTGGAGCAAAAAATGCAAGAGCGATTTGAACGATTCAAAACCTTTGAAGAAGGTCTCCCCCTGGCCGCGTTGATCCAAAAAGGCACCGAAGTGATGACCGAAGGGACCAAAATCAGTGTCGGGACCATCAACAAAATTTTAAAATTTTCCTCCCTGCAACAAACTGGTTTCAACCATGTGATCCATCCCGAACTGTTTCGTCGGTTTATCATCCAAACCTTTGACAGCCCGGCAGACTCCGAGATACCAGACATGCACCAAATGCTGAGTTTTATGGAGCAGGGAAATTATCCCGGAGAAGAAATGGACGGCCTCTGGGTGCCGGTCAAATTCGCTTCCCCCATCAGCCCGCAGGCCATTCAAAGTGCCATCGACTATCTGGAAAACTATCAACCGATTACGGAGGAAATCGACCAACTGGTTCAACCGGAATATCATGAACCGTCGGAAATCCCGGAAAGCCAGCTGGAACAAGTGATGCATGAATGGTCCTGGCAAATGACCAAACAATTCATTGACACGAAAAAGCTGGAAGAATACCTGCTGCGCGTCGATGAAGCATCATTGGACGAGCTCCTCGCTGAAACCGGCGGGGAAACATGGAGTGACGCCTTAAACGGGCTCATCGGCGTGGCTGCCTTGATCGGCAACCGGCGGGCAGAAATCAGGCCGCCAGAAGCAGCAAGCGATTCTCCGCACCCTGCCCCAATACAACCAAGAGATTGGAAGTGGATCGATGATGAACAAGGAACCTTTCGCATCAGAAGAACACCCTTCGCCCCCACAGGAAACAGCGGCCAACCATAACCCGCTCTCCGCCATGCGAAACCTGCAAGGGATGCTCACGAAAGCGGAAGAACTGGCCTTTATGCAGATCCTTTTCTCCTCTTCCGCCACCATCCGCAATGCCAATTTTGGCCTTTCCCGCAAGGAAGTGGAGAAAATCCTCGGCATCGCCGATGATGAAGAGGCTTTCCAGTCTTTTCTCACCCGCTTAAACCAAGCGCTCAGCCGATACTTCCAAGTGATTTATGACCAGCGGCGCGATCAGGTGGTGGCGTTGATGCGGGTGACGGCCAGGCAAGCCAAAGAGGTGTTGAGCAAAGAAGGTTTGTCCATCCTCATGTTCATTTTCTACCATCAGGAAGTGTTGCAAAACGAGTACACCCTTTTTTCACAACTGGTGGAAAGCTTTGGTCACGAATCGCTGAAAGCCGCCCAACGGATCCGCATCAACCTCGACACCTTGCGAAAAATCGGGGCCATTGAACCTTATGACAACGCTTCCGATGAGGAGGCCTACCAATTAACGGCCATTGGCAGCCACATGTTTTCCGATTCTTTTCTCCGGCGGACAGCCGAATTCAGCCAATCCAACCAGCTCCATATGGAGGATGTGTTGCGCTTTTTCAAGCGATACAACTTGGAAGGCGGGGTGGCCCATGATTCCTTGGAGACTTAAGTTCTCCGGCATTCGCGACTATCTTCCCACTGTCATCGACCTGTCGGAGGAAACGGACCACATCCTGATATCCGGCCCCAACGGCGCGGGAAAATCCACCATCACCTTTTGCTGGAGCGCTGTCCTTTACTCCAGCAAAGTGGATCTCGAGGGCTTGCGCTCGCAAAACCTCCCGCCAGACCAAACCTGGCATGCAACCATCGAACTGGCGTTTAAAAACGCGGGCCAAGTTAAAGTGGACGCAGCACAATTTGTCCAGTTCTCCCTGCACATCGAGCAGCACAGCGGCGAGCCGATCAAAAAAGTGTTTTTCATCCATGAAGGGGATGAACTGGATCATTGGGAACGGTCTGTTAAATTTACTGCAGGGGATCAGAATTACAATTTCAGCGAATATAAAAAGCAAGTGACCGAAAAATACGCCGTCGATCCCGACGCCTTTTACCTGATTTGGTATCAAAAAGAAGTCAACCAGTTTGCGGTCATGCATCCGGAAGAACGTTTCCGCATTTTCAGCCAGATGTACGGCATTGAAACCATCCAAAAAAACTGGGAAGAAAGCCGGGAACTGGTCAAAGAGGCGGAACAATCTTTGCAAGAGGCAGAGAACAACCTGCGCAACAAAAAGCTGGAATTAAGCCAAAAGAAAAAAGAACTGGATCGCTACCACGATCGCAACCGCCGCCTCGAAGAAGGGCTGAAACAATACTGGACGGCGCTGAAAGTCCTGGAAACCATCATCGGCGGAGAATTAGACACTTTGCAAAAACAAATCCTCAAACATGAAGAGGAAATAGAAACTTTGGCGAAGGCCACCCAGCAACTGGAAACCGAAAGGACTGCACTGGAACAACATGTGCAGCATTTGAAGCAAGCAATGACCGAATGCGAACATCAACTGTCCGCCATCCAAGAACACATTGAAAGCAAGCAAGAACAGAAAAAGCGATCCTTGCAGCAAAAACAGGAGATTGAAAGGAAAATCACCCATCTGACCGAAAAAATCCGCCGTATCCCATATTCAGAAGAGCAAGTCCGTCAACAGCTGGACCACACTCAAAAACAACTGCAAAGCCATCTCGACAGACAATCCGCCCTGCAAGCGCAAGCCCATGACATCCGGGGCCAACTGGACCAACTACGGGATGTACTGGCGAAGTTACAAGCTGAAATTCACAACGATCAACAAAAAGAGGCGCGCTATGCCGACCTCCTCCAAACCTACAACTCAAGCCACGCCATGCAGAGTCAACTGGAGCATGTGGAACAACAACTGGAAGCGGCCAAAGAAAGGACAGTCGCCTTAACCAAGGAAAAGCAACAACTGGAAACACTCTACGGCCAACTCACACAGAACCGCCTTCTCAGCGCCCGGCAAGAACAAGCCCTCTTGAACCTGCAACGGGCGGGAATCGAGGCCTACCCGCTGCGTGAACTGGTGGAATTGGATGCTGCCGCCGGAGCGGCCGATGAATACCGGTTTGAAACCGTCAAATACACCATCTTTGTCAATGCCAGGACATGCCAACCGTGCAACGACTTGTACCATGTCCCACTCCCCGGCATCATCCCCGAACATACCGTCACGCGCCTGCCGGAACTCCGCCTGCAGATTAAAGAAAACCTGGACGAATCGCTGTATCCGTTTGCCGTGAAAGCCCTGTGGTGGATCAAACGCTTTTTTTCCGGGGAAATGCCGAAAATCGCCAACGGCCTGTTGATCGACACTCAAGGCATTCGTGGCCCACAGGAAGAAAAGCGCTTGATCCTCAGCGAAGCGGCCATTCAAAGGTACAAGGAAGAAGTGCGGAAACAGATCAAAGCCCATGAAACGGAACTGGCCGCCTTGGTTACACATATCGAACAATTGCGACAACAACAGCATACGCTCACCCAAGCATTGACCGCGGTGAAAGAAGCGGAAGCCTTTCAGACCACGGTGCATGAACGGTTGCTCCGCCAAACGAAATTCCAACAGTTTACGGCCACCAAAGAACAACTGTTGCAAAAAGAAAAAGACCTCCGGCAACAACTGGAACAACTGAGTCAGCCCATCGCCGCTTGCAACTGGGAAATCCGGCAATTGGAAGCATACGCCGCCGTTTACCAGGAATATGCCAGCGAACGGGAACAAATTGAACAGCTGCAATGCTTGGAAGAAGTCATTCAGCAGCTGGAACATGCCATCCTTCAAAATAAGGCAAAGGAAGAAGCGATCAAAGAATCGCTGGAACAAAAAGGCCGGCAACATGCGCGGCTGAAACGCCAACATGACGATCTGCTTTTCCAACTGGATGAGCAAAAAAGAAAACTTGACCGGACGGAACAACTGCTTCGCGAAAAAAGAGAAGAGTATGTGGCACAGGAAGAAGAAATGATTGAGATAAAACGAGAAATGAGCGCACTGGAGGATAAAGTCCCGCGGCATCTGGAACAGTTCCAAGCCACCAATGGAGAATGGCCTGCTTGGAACAAATCCCAGGCCAAAAACAACAGAGAACAGGGCAAAACCACTTTCGAATTTGCGCTGAATGAAAAAGGCATTGATGAAGCAGCGCCGGAAAATTACAGGATCATCAAGGAAGAGTATGAGCGTTTAAGCAAAGAAGTTGACAGTTCCCGAGCTCTCCTGGAAGAACAAACCGCACGGATGGAGCGATTGAAGGATGATTTGGAAACGACGATCAACATGCGTGTCCTGGAAGTGAATCAAAAATTTTTTAATTACATGAGCCATTTCCATTTCGAAGGCAAGGTAGAATGGGACATGTATGCCGACCGGCGCAATCAGATCCACTACGCCCTCTTTTTGAAAGCACGCAAGGAAGGGCATCGGGGAAAAATGGAAGATGTCAGCGTCAAAGCCAGAGGCGGCAAAGTGGGCAGGGGGGTCTCAGGCGGTGAAGAGTCGCTCAGCTCCCTCCTCTTTGCGCTTGCGCTCATGCAAAGCATCCAAGCCAGTCCGGGATACATCGTGCTGGATGAATTTGACAGCGCTTTGGATGAAGGCCGGAAGGAAAAAGTGTTTGACCTCTACGAAAGGGAACTCCAGCGGAAGCTCATCATCCTCACGCCAAAGTCCCATGAGGCAGACTACCTCTACCGCTTTTCCAAAGCCTATGTCGTGTCGCACGA
>Ga0207870_100565_pt1 | contig 15511 bp, 18 predicted proteins | sample CeladaPassage60B_FD_187477 | JGI IMG/M metagenome (GOLD analysis project Ga0207870, IMG submission 187477) | Cellulose-adapted microbial communities from the Joint BioEnergy Institute, USA - Passage3 60B (SPAdes) (version 2) | ecosystem: Engineered > Bioreactor > Continuous culture > Unclassified... | reverse complement strand
TTCCAGTTGCTCTGCCGCACGGAAGGCATCATCCCGGCGCTGGAATCCGCACACGCGGTCGCCCTGGCCGTTCGGCTGGCGCGCGAGCGGCCGCGCGACCAGATCATCGTCGTCAACCTATCGGGCCGCGGCGACAAGGACATGCACACCGTGGCCAGCGCGCTGGGGGTGACGCTGTGAGCAGGAACGAGAGCCGGATCGCCGAAACGTTCGCTGTGTTGCGGGCACGGGGCGAACTCGGGATCATTCCGTATCTCACCATTGGGTACCCGGAGCGGGAGAGCGCGCTGGAGCTGGTGCCGGCACTGGTCCGTGGCGGTGCCTGTGCGATCGAGCTGGGGATCCCGTTCTCGGATCCACTCGCTGACGGTGTGACGATCCAGCGGGCGAGTCACGTCGCGCTCCAGAACGGCGTGACCGTCCGGTACTGCCTGGAAACAGCGGCGCGGCTACGGGAAGCGGGCGTTGACGTACCGTTCGTCTTCATGGGATACTTCAATCCACTGCTCCAGTACGGGCTGGAGCAGTTCGTGCGTGCGTGTGTCGAGGTCGGCGTCGACGGTGTGATCGTGCCGGATTTGCCACCGATCGAGAGCGATGAACTGCATGCCTTGTGTCGGGCGGCGGGGCGCGATCTGATCTTCATGGTCGCGCCGACCAGTACGGAGCGGCATCTGCGCGAAGTCGCTGCTCGTGCGAGCGGTTTCCTCTATTGCGTCTCCCTGACAGGTGTGACCGGCGCGCGCGATCGTTTGCCGGACGATCTTCCAGCGTTCTTGCAACGTGTCCGTGCAGTCACGGATTTGCCGCTCGCGCTCGGTTTCGGTATCTCGCGACCGGATCATGTCGCGCAGGCACACGCGCTCGTCGATGCGGTGGTGGTCGGGAGTGCGCTGCTCGATCGGATCGCTGCAGCTGAGCCAGGCGAGCGTGCAGCGGCGGCCGAAGCGTTCATCGCCTGGTTGCGAACGGGTACCGCCGCGACGGTGGGGGAGGGGTCGTAGGCGACGATGCTCCAGTGCCGTGGCATCCGCGGTGCGACGACTGTCGAGGCGAACACCGCTGAAGCGATCGTGAGTGCGACCCGCGAGCTGCTTGTCGCGCTCGTGGAAGCGAACGGGATCGAGCCCGACCAGATCGCGAGCATCATCTTCACCACGACGCGTGACCTCAATGCGACGTTTCCGGCGGTTGCTGCGCGGGAACTGGGTTGGGTACACGTGCCGCTCCTCTGCGCGCACGAGATGGACGTGCCCGGTGCACCACAAGGGGTCGTGCGTGTCCTGATGCACGTCAACACGGAAAAGTCGCCGCGGGAAATCCGGCACGTCTATCTGCGTGGGGCGCGAGTGTTGCGGCCAGAATTCGGTCACGAACCGACGTGGATCAGCGAAGACCGTCGAGGAGCGGGAGGGATGGAACGATGATCGTCGTGATGCAGCCTGGAGCGACGAAAGAGCAAGTCCAAGCCGTCATCGATCGCGTCGCCGAGTTCGGTTTTCAGACGAAGCTGGCGCCAGGCGCTGAGCGGATGGTGATCGGTGTCGTCGGGTCGCCGCTCCCGGACACGCTCAAGGAGGCGCTCGAGCGGCTGCCCGGCGTGGAGGAAGTGATCCGGGTCAGCAAACGGTACAAGCTGGTCAGCCGCGAGTTCTACCCGCCCGATACCGTGATCCAGGTGCGTGACGTCACGATCGGCGGCAACGAGGTCGTCGTCATCGCGGGGCCGTGCTCGGTGGAGAACGAGCGCCAGATCATCGAGACCGCGCAGGCTGTGAAGGCCGCCGGTGCCAGCATGCTCCGCGGTGGTGCCTTCAAGCCGCGCACGTCACCCTACGAGTTCCGCGGATTGGGTGAGCAGGGGCTCAAACTGCTGGCCAAAGCGCGCGAGGAGACAGGGTTGCCGATCGTCACCGAAGTGCTCAGCCCTGAGCACGTCGACCTGGTCGCCGAGTATGCGGACGTACTCCAAATCGGCGCCCGGAATTGCCAGAACTACCTGCTGCTGGAGGCGGTCGGGCGAGCCAAGAAGCCGGTGCTGCTCAAGCGCGGCATGTCGGTGCAGATCGAAGAGTGGCTGCTCGCAGCCGAGTACATCGCCGCGCAAGGGAACGAGCAGATCGTCCTCTGCGAGCGCGGCATCCGAACCTTCGAGACGATCACGCGCAACACGCTGGATCTTAATGCAGTTCCCGTCGTCAAGCATCTGAGTCATCTCCCGATCATCGTCGATCCGAGCCATGGCACTGGCCGCTGGTATCTCGTGCCGCCGATGATGCTGGCTGCTGTAGCAGCTGGTGCCGACGGGCTCATCGTCGAGGTGCATCCGAACCCCGATCACGCGCTTTCCGACGGGGCGCAGTCGCTCACGCCGGAGAACTTCGCGGCAGTCATGCCCAAGCTGGCCGCGGTGGCTCGCGCAGTCGGACGGAGCGTGCGCGGCGTGGCGACCGCCGAACCCAGCCTGTCACCGGCCGATTGATGGGGCGAGGAATGTCGGAGGAGGCGATCGCCCGCGTCCTCGACACCATACGGTGGTCGTGCAGGACGTGGCAACCGGTCAGGTGCGGATGGTCGGGTATGCGAACGCGGAGGCCGTCCGCCGCACCTTGGAAACGGGACGCGTCCATTTCTGGAGCCGGAGCCGGCAGCGACTCTGGATGAAGGGCGAGACTTCCGGGAACGTGCTCGAACTCGTCGAGCTACGGGCCGATTGCGACGGGGACGTGCTGCTGGCACGCGTGCGACCGCACGGGCCTACCTGTCACACCGGCGCGGTGAGCTGCTTCGATACCGAGCCACTGGTACGGCTCGCTCCCGTGCCGGAGAGTGCCCTCATCGTCGATGAGGTTGCGCGGGTCGTCGCCGCGCGGGCGGCCGAGCCGCAGCCTGGTTCCTACACGAGCGCGCTGCTCGCTGCTGGTGTCGATCGGATCGCACGCAAGATCGGCGAGGAGGCGGCCGAGGTCATCGTCGCGGCGAAGAACGGTGAGCCTGAGCCGCTGGCGCGTGAAGCTGCCGACCTACTCTATCATCTGCTCGTTCTGCTGCAGGCCACCGGCGTGCCGGTCGAGCAGGTCTGGCAGGTGTTACGGGAGCGGCGCGGTCACGCCTCACCGTAGTATTGCGGTGGGCGGACGACCATACGCTGATGCTCGAGGTCGACCTCGAGGATGACCGAACGGATGGCCGGGAGCAGGAGTTCGCTGCCATCCGGGCGCTGAACGACATAGACGTCGTTTGCGCCGGTTTCGAGGATCTCGACCACTGTCCCGAGGTCGTGTCCCTCCTCGTCGACGACGCGGAGGCCGAGGATCTCGAAGTGGTAGTACTCGTCCTCGTCGAGCGGGGCTGCCTGGCTGCGGTCGATACGCACGACGGTGCCGCGTAAAGCTTCGGCGTCGTTGCGCGTCGAAATGCCCTCGATCTGGAGCAACGCGATGTCGCCCAGGAGCTGAGCGCGCAAGAGGCGGCGCGGGGTCGGTTCGTCGTCCAAATAGACGTGACCGAGTTCGGGAATCCGCTCGGGGAAATGCGTCCAGATTCGGAGCTTGACTGCTCCCCGGACGCCGTGCGCGCCGACGATCCGGCCGATCGAGAGACGCTGCGGCAAATCAGGCCGTTCCGGTCGCTGCTGGTGGCTGTGGCTCGACCTGGTCATCGATGGTGAGACTGGCGTGGACTCCCTGCCGCACGGCAGAAATCGCGAGCATGGTGCGCATCGCGCGCGCGATCCGCCCCTCGCGGCCGATTACCTTGCCGAGCTGATCGTGCGGCACGGAAAGGCGAATGAAGATCGAGCGGCCGCGACGCCGGGTGCGAACCTGGAGGGCGTCGGGATCGTCGACGAGCTGCCCGGCGATGTACCGGACGAGCGTCGCGAGACGCGACATGGCCAGTTCCGGATCGATGATCGGCCGCTCGCGTCGCTGAGGCCGGCTGCGCGGGCGCTGGGCGTCGCGGCGTTGCACAGTGCGCCTCCTCTATGCCTGGTCTTGCGAATCAGTCGCTGCCGCCGGTGCTTCCGGAGCTGGTCGCTGCGGTGCTCCCTCACCCTTTTGTCGTGGCGGGAGAACACCAGCACGGACGAGCAAGGCACGCACCGTGTCCGTCGGCTGCGCGCCGTGCTCGAGCCACCAGCGTGCTCGCTCGACGTTCACTTCGAGGGTGTACGGTTCGGTACGCGGATTGTAATAGCCGATGACCTCGATGAACCGGCCATCCCGCGGCCAGCGTGCTTCCGCAGCGACGATACGGTAGTGTGGCTGCTTCTTCTTGCCCATTCGGCGTAGACGCAGTTTGATCATGGTCGGTTCGCTCCACCCTCCGTCACACTCGCAGCGAGCGTGCATGCTCCACACAGAGCGCACGATCGGCCCGATGGCCGATCCGCACCTCGGAACTGTAGCAGCGATGGGGCCACTCCGTCAATCCGACCATCGTTTTCACCCGTGCCTCCGATGAGGTTGCCGCGTGGGTGTCAGGTTGGCACACTGGCAGCAGTCCAGGTGTGCAGTCCTGCTGGTACGGTGCACCGCAGGAGGGGTGCGGGGAAGAGGGGAGGGCAGAGTCGCACATGGCGGGTCCCAGCCGTGTCGATGTGTACGCATCTCGTTTTCCACTGCTCGTCTTGCAGAGTGCCGTACTTCTTCCCGGGAACGCGGTCACGGTGGCGGTCAGTCGTGCCGAGTCGCGCCGGGCTATCGAGTTCGCCCAGCAACAGCAGGCGGCCCTCATCGTCGTCGTGTACGCGGATGGACGGCCCCCGACCCGGCTGGCGCAGCAGGTCGGGACACTGGCGCGGATTGCCGAGGTGATGCCGCAGGCGACGCATCGACTCCAGGTTCGGCTCGAGGGGCTGCGCCGTGTTCGTCTCCTCACAGTCGACCTGTCTGGTGCGGTACCGCAGGCGCGTGTTCAGCAACTCGTCGTGGAGAGGAAACCGGAGGCGCTCCAGGCGGTCGAGCGGTTGCGCCAACTGCTGGGCGAACTCGGGCGATTCCTGGGCGTTCCCGATGAGGCGTGCCTGCAGACGTTGGAGGAGACGGATGATCCGGATCGGTTCGCCGATCTTTTGGCGACCCAACTGGTCCGCGACCTGTCCTACCGCCAGCGTCTACTGGAACTCGTCGACCCGCGGGAGCGGCTGGAACAGTTGACGGCGCTGATCGATCGCGAGCTGGCGCGCCTCCGCGATCTGCAAGCGGCGCCTGCGCCGGCGAACACCGCTCGTGCTCCTAGCCAGCGGCTCGCCAGCGAGGCCATGCTGACCTCCGACGAGGCGAACGATGCCCGCGAGGAGGCAGAGCAGCTGCGCCAACGCCTGGCCGAGAGTGGGGCACCGCCGCTCGTCCGCGAGCGGATCGAGCAGGAAATCGATCGCCTGGCCCGGATGCCGCGAATGACCGCGGAAGCGACAGTCGCTCGCACCTACATCGAAACCGTGCTCAGCGTGCCGTGGGCCGTCGAGACGCCGGAAACGCTCGATCTCGAGCGTGCCCGGTCGATCCTCGAACGTGACCACTTCGGGCTCGATCAGGTGAAGGAGCGCCTGCTCGATTACCTGGCAGTGCGGGCGCTGACGGGTGGCCGCGCTCACGGGGCGATGGTGCTCTGCTTCGTCGGCCCGCCCGGTGTCGGAAAGACGAGCCTGGCCCGCTCGATTGCCGAGGCCCTGGGGCGCCGTTTCGTCACCGTGAGTCTCGGCGGCGTCCGGGACGAAGCGGAAATCCGTGGGCATCGACGCACCTATCTGGGGGCCTATCCTGGGCGCATCGTCGAGGCGTTGCGACGGGCCGGGGCGCGCAATCCGGTGATCCTGCTCGACGAGATCGACAAGCTGGCGGTCGACTACCGGGGCGATCCAGCAGCTGCCTTGCTCGAAGTTCTCGATCCTGAGCAGAATCGGCATTTCGTCGATCACTACTTGGATCTTCCTGTCGATCTCTCGCGTGTGCTGTTCATCGCGACGGCCAACTCGCTCGATCCGTTGCCGCGCCCGCTGCGTGACCGGCTGGAAGCGATCGTCATCGAGGGGTACAGCGAGGAGGAGAAGCGGGAGATCGGCCGTCGCTACTTGCTCCCCCGCCAGCTGGCCCTGCACGGTCTTCCGGAGGGGATACTCGACCTGACCGATGCGGCATGGAACACGCTCATCAGCGGCTACACTCGTGAAGCAGGGGTGCGCGAACTCGAGCGGCGGTTGGCGACGCTCTGTCGCAAGGTCGCTCGCGAGGCGGTCGAGCGGGGACAGGCGAACGGCCAGCTCGCGCGCCGGCGTGTCACCCCGGCTGTGCTGCGTCGCTATCTCGGCCCCGCGCCGTACCGGGAGCTGGTTGCGCATCCGGAACCCCAGGTCGGAGTGGCCTATGGACTGGGGGCGACGCCGCTCGGGGGGATGCTCGTCCCCGTCGAGGTTCTGGTCATGCCTGGTCGCGGCGAACTCCTCGTCACCGGGCAGGTCGGCGAGATCCTGCAGGAGTCGGCGCGGGCAGCGCTGAGCTGGGTGCGGGCGCGTGCGTCGCAGTTCGGGTTGCAGCCGGACTTCGCCGAACGACTGGACGTGCATGTGCACTTGCCGGAAGGTGCGCTGCCGAAAGACGGCCCGTCGGCCGGTCTGGCGCTGGTGGTCGCGCTCGTCTCCGCGGTCACAGGACGTCCAGTGCGTGCCGATGTAGCGCTGACGGGGGAGATCACCCTGCGCGGGCGGGTGTTACCGGTCGGTGGGCTGCGGCAGAAAGTGCTGGCGGCGCAGCGGGTTGGCCTCCGCGGGTTGATCGCGCCGGCCGCCAACCGTGCGGAAGCCGCACAGCTTCCGCCCAGCGCGACGCGGCGACTGACGATGCATTGGGTCGAGAGCGTCGAGCAGGCGCTCGCGCTGGCCTTGTGCGGTGCTGCCGAATCCGCGCGTGTAGATGGTATTCCCAGGGGGGCGTCCGAACAGCTGTCGCAGGACGAGTAAGGTGCGCCGTCGGCGAGCGAGGCAGGCGGAACACTCGCTCGGCAGCGTACACGGCGTCGCCCTGATGCCCGTGGCTTGGGGTGGCGCCGGGCAGTGCACCTCACCGCGGCTTACCGACTGCACCGTCAGGACGGTCTGTCCAGATGGTGACGTGGCGTCACCGTGCTGGTCGCTCCTCGGCGGCAGCTTCCACGCTTCGCGTGGGTCGACGGGACGAGCTGCTCGTCCTGTCACTTGCGGTGAGCTGGTGCCCGTGCGCAACTGCGGGGCTTCGGTCATGCAGGTTCGGCGTTCGATCGGTCCGCACAATCGGACTTGCCTTCGAGGCGCACCTGTGGTAGAGTGGCACCTGGACGCTCCGGTGCGGTGAGCGGAGCGGGATCACGATGGAGCGGCGAGCGGTGACAGGACGCTGGTTGCCAATCGAGAAACCGATGCACCGGCTGTTCGCCGTGCGCTGCACGGTGATCCCCGCACCTATTCCCGCCCCCAGGCCTCTGGGGGCTCCTGCCGCAACCGGAAGCGTGGGCGGATGGTCCGATTGACCTGATGCGCCAGCGTAGAGTCCGGAGCGGCGGTGAGCCCAAAAGCTCACCGCCGATTCTGTTTTTGGCAGAGCAGTCAGTGTGGAGGGAGTGTCGAACGATGTGCCCGGAGTGCGGTGCGGATCTCGGTCTGACGGATGTCGAGGTCGGGGAAATCGTCTCCTGCCCGGAGTGCGGTGCCGATCTCGAGGTGCTTTCGGTCGACCCGTTGCAGCTCGGGCTCGCTCCGGCTGAAGAAGAGGACTGGGGTGAGTGACGATGGGGACGGTTGCCCTCCTGGCCGAGCGGCTTCGCGTCGAAGAGCGGTTGCTCCAGCAAGCGTTCGCTGCGTTCGGCTGGGAGGCGCAGCTGTGGGATCCGAACGAGATCACGATTCCGCTCCAGGAGACCGCCGAGCCGTTGCCGGCGGTCTCGCTCGATCGGGAGCGCGCGACGAGCGAAGCGACGGCACTCGCGGCGCTCCTGGCGGCACGCGGTGGGACCGTCGTGAACCGTCCGGCCACGACGCGGCTGCTGGCTGACCGGCTGGCCCTCTTGCGTCACCTCATCATCGCCGGCATACCGACACCGCCGACCGTGGTCGCCTTCGGCGAGGCGGCGACGCTGCGGGCGATCGCCTCGCTCGGCTATCCGGTCTATCTCAAGTCCCTCGTGGTCGATCCGACGATGCCGGTCGCGTACGTCGAGGATCCGGATGCCGCCGAAGCGCTCGTCGAGCACCGCCGAGTGCTGGGCGACGAGCGGGCGGTCCTGGTCCAGAAGGCGGTGGCGCAGCCGGATGCGGTACGGCGGCTGATCATCGTTGGCGCAGATCTCCTCGCCGTCGTTCGTGGGCGCGGTGGTGAGATGCCGCTGGTGCTCGAGGATCCGGACAGTTGGCAGGCGTTGGCGATGGCGCTGGTCAGTCGACTCGGCAGTGGGGTGTACGCGGTCGACGTTGTGGAAACGGCAGCAGGACCGGTTGTTGTCTCGGCCGAGAATCTCGTCCACTTCCGCGAGTTGGTCGAGCGAGGTCTTCCGGTGGCCGAGCGGATCGCAGCGTTCGTGATCGAGCAGGCGCACCAGGAACAGGCGGAACGCGGGGGAACGGCATGACGACGGAACTCGCTGTCGAAGCTGCCGCGTTTCTCGAAGCCTTTCTCCGGATCCCGAGTCTGTCGGGCCAGGAAGCTGCTGCCGTCGAATGGCTCTGTACGCGAATGGCTGAGCTGGGCTACGAGGCTCGACCGGACGAGGCAGGCAACGCGATCGGTATCCGCGGGAGCGGTCCCCGCGAGTTGCTGTTGCTCGGTCACATCGATACCGTTCCGGGGCGTATTCCGGTTCGGCAGGTGGATGGCCTGCTCTACGGACGTGGTGCCGTCGATGCGAAGGGGCCGCTGGCAGCGTTCGTGCTGGCTGGCGCTCGTGCGCAGCTACCGCCGGGCATTCGCCTGACGGTCGTCGGAGCGGTCGAAGAGGAAGTGATGAGTTCGCGGGGAGCGAACTGGCTGGTCGAGCATCACCCGCGGCCCGATGCGGTGATCATCGGTGAGCCGAGCGGGTGGGACGGTGTGGTGCTCGGCTACAAGGGCTCGGTCGCGATCGAATACCGCATCGTGCGACCGTCAGCGCATGCAGCCGGGCCCGGTACGACAGCAGCTGAAGACGCAGTCGCGTTCTGGAACGCGCTGGTGGCCTGGTGCGAACAGGAGAGCGCCGGCCGCACGCGGGAGTTCGACCGGGTCACGCCGACATTGCTGAGCATCGTAACGAGCGGTGACGGTCTCACCGAGCAGGCCTGGCTGCGTGCGAACCTGCGTCTTCCGCCCGGCTTCGCGCCGGAGAAGGCAGTCGCTGCTGCGCAGCGCTTGGCGGGTTCCGGTGAAGTCGTGGTCACCGTGAACGCGGCGGGGTTCCGGGTCGACAAGCGGTCGCCGCTCGTCTCGGCGTTCCTCTCGGCGATCCGCGAACTCGGCGGCGAGCCGAAACTCAAGGTCAAGACCGGTACGTCAGACATGAACATCGTCGGCCCAGCCTGGGGATGCCCGATCGTGGCCTATGGCCCGGGCGATTCGCGGCTGGATCATACACCGAACGAGCATATCGCGATCGACGAGTTCGTGCGTGGCATCGTGGTCCTGCAACGTGCGATCGAGCGCGTTGCGAACCAGATCGTGGGTGGGCGTTGGGGGGACGAGTCGTGAGCGCGGCGCGGATCGGGGTTCTGCTCTCGCACGTTCGGGAAGAAGAGAAGCTGTTGCTGCGCGCGCTGGCCGAGCGTGGCGCCGAGGTCGTGCGGCTCTACGATCGTCAATTGGTCTTCGATCTCACGGACGAGCGCTCGTGGCCGCAGGTCGACCTGGTCCTCGACCGCTGTATGGCGCACAGTCGTGGGCAGGTCGCCCTGCACTTGTTCGAGTCGGCCGGTGTGCCGACGATCAATCGCAGCCAGGCAACGGCGATCGCGGACGATAAGGTGCTCACGACGCGCCTCCTCGCGGCGGCCGGTGTGCCGACGTTGCGTACGATGGTCGCGTTCGATGTCGAGAGCGCTCTGGCGGCGCTGGAGCGACTGGGCTATCCAGCAGTGATCAAGCCGGTGACCGGTTCGTGGGGGCGACTGCTCGCCCGCGTCAATTCGCCGGCGGCGGCCCGGGCGATTCTCCAGCACAAGCGCGCGCTCGGTTCGTTCCACCACGGTGTCTTCTACCTGCAGGAGTACGTCGAGAAGCCGGGGCGGGATATCCGCGTCTTCGTGGTCGGGGATCGGGTCGTCGCGGCATCGTACCGGATGGCCGATCACTGGGTGACCAACGTGGCGCGCGGTGCTGTCTCGCAGCCGTGTCCGGTAACGCCGGAGATCGAGGCGTACGCGTTACGGGCCGTGCGGACTGTCGGTCTCGACATCGCTGGCGTCGACCTCGTCGAGACAGCGGACGGACTGAAGGTGCTGGAAGTGAACGGCGGGGTCGAGTTCAAGGGGCTGATGCGGACAACGCACGTCGATGTGGCTGGACTGATCGCGGAGTACGTGCTGGCACGGGCGACGCAAGGGGCGTCGCCCGTGATGGTTCTGAGCCATTGACGACAGCTCGCTGGGAGGGAGAGGCGGTAGCTGGATGACAGTAACGGTTTCGATCCTGGGTGGTTCCGGCTATACCGGCGGGGAACTCTTGCGCTTGCTGCTGAGTCACCCGGAGGTGGAAGTCAAGCAAGTAACCTCGCGATCGCGCGCCGGGAAGTTCGTTCATACCGTCCATCCGAACCTGCGCAAGCGGACGACGCTCAAATTCGTCCCGCCGGAGGCGCTCGAGCCGGTCGATGTCCTCTTCGCCTGCTTGCCGCACGGGGAGACAGCTCCGATCGTCGACCGCTTGCTGGAGCTGGCACCGGTGGTGATCGATCTCTCGGCAGATTTCCGGTTGCGCGACCCGCAGGCCTACGAGGTCTGGTATCGCTGGTCGCACCCCCGGCCGGAACTCTTGAGCCAGGCGGTGTACGGCCTGCCAGAACTCCATCGCGAGGAGATCAAGTCCGCACGCTACATCGCTTCGCCAGGCTGCAACTCGACTGCCGTGATCCTGGGGCTGGCGCCGCTCTTCCGGGCCGGTCTGGTCGATCTCGACATGCCGGTGACCGTCGAGTGTAAGGTCGGCTCGTCGGGTGCCGGCGGTGAGGCAGGGCCGGCCAGTCACCACCCGGAGCGGAGCGGTGTGATCCGTCCCTTCAAGCCAGGCGGTCACCGGCATACGGCTGAGGTGCTCCAGGAGCTGACGGTCTGCGGGAAGACGCCGTCGCTCGGCCTTTCGGTGACCAGCGTCGAGGCAGTCCGGGGTATCCTGGCGACGGCCCATGTCTTCCCGAACCGGCCACTGACCGATCGTGACCTGTGGCAGGTGTACCGCTCAGCCTACGGGCAGGAGCCGTTCATCCGGCTGGTCAAGGAGGCGAGCGGTATCCACCGCTATCCCGAGCCGAAGATCCTGGCCGGGTCGAACTACTGCGATATCGGCTGGGAGCTGGACGAGTTGCCGGGCGGTCGCCAGCGCCTGGTCGTAATGTCGGCGATCGACAACCTGATGAAAGGGGCGGCCGGCCAGGCGGTGCAGGCGATGAACATCCGATTGGGCTTTCCGGAGACGATGGGCCTGGAGTTCCCCGGACTCCACCCCCTGTGAGGATGAAGCAGTGCGACGACGCTGGCTGGCTGCTGGAATCCTGGCGATCGGGATCGTCCTCGGCTGGGCGGTCGCTCGGCGGCGACCCTTCTCGGCACGGTTGGCCTGGTTCCTGACGCTGCCGGGGGCGCGTGCGATCGCCCGGCCTGAGGAGCTGGCGGCGCTCCTCGGGGTGCAGCCCGGCATGCATCTCCTCGATGCCGGTGCCGGCCCTGGGCGCCTGACCATCCCGCTCGCGGAAATCGTCGGGCCGACCGGTTCGGTCACCGCGGTCGATGCCCAGCCGCGGATGCTGGAGTACGTCCGGCAGCGGGCAGCCCAGCGTGGGGTGACGAACGTCCGACTGCTCCTGGCCGAGCTCGGGCGGGGGACGTTGGTCGCCCTCGAGCCAGAGACCTACGACCGCGCGCTACTCGTGCACGTGCTCGGTGAAACCGACGATCCAGCTGCCACGCTCCGCGAGCTGGCGGCGGTACTCCGTCCCGGTGGGCGACTCGCGGTCGTCGAGCACGTCGGCGATCCGCACTACGTGCGGTACGCACGTCTACGCCAGCTGGCCGAAGCAGCCGGGTTGCATCTCGTGACGGAACGGCGATTTCTCCTGGGCCATACGACGATCTGGGAGAAACCAAGCGACAGTGCGACGAAGGGAGCGGCGTGACGACGATGTTGGTCGTGAAGTTGGGTGGGAGCGCCGGTATCGATCCGGCACTGACCTTGGACGATCTGGCGTCCTTGTGGCCGGAACGGCGGATCGTGTTCATCCACGGCGCCAACGCGACGCTGGACGAGTGGACGCGGCGACTGGGGCGCGAGCCACGACTGGTCACCTCGTCGACCGGTCAGGTGAGCCGCTTCACCGACCGAGAGACGATGGACCTCATGCTGATGGTCTACGCGGGGCTGGTGAACAAGCGCCTCGTCGAGGGGCTCCAGCAACGCGGTATCAATGCCGTCGGCCTGACGGCGATGGATGGCCGGATCGCCAGTGGGCCCCGGAAGGATACGCTGCGGGCGATCGAGAACGGGAAGCCGAAGGTGCTGCGCGGTGACTACGCAGGCAGCATCGAGCAGGTGGATACACGACTCCTGGAACTGCTTCTCGACCACGGTTATCTGCCGGTTCTCACGCCGCCAGCGGTGAGTAACCAGGGCGAGGCGATCAACGTTGACGGAGACAAGCTGGCGATGCAGCTCGCGGTGGCGCTGCAGGCCGAGGCGCTGGTGATTCTCTCGAATACCCCCGGCCTGCTGCGCGACGTGCGCGATCCGGACTCGCTCATCGCGACTGTCGATGTGAGCGATCCGGCGAGCGTCGAGGCTGCCATGACGGCCGCGCAAGGTCGCATGAAGAAGAAGGTCGAAGCGGGCTGCAAGGCCGTGCAGGCCGGTATCGGGCGCGTCGTGTTCGCCGACGCACGCGTACCGCAGCCGATCCAGCGGGCACTCGCCGGGGCAGGCACCGTGCTGACGGCCAGGAGTCGAGTCGAGGTGCGCCCATGACCGTGCGCTCGACGACCGCGATCCTCCACCTGGACGAGTCGCTGCAGCCACCGCTCTATGCCAAGCGTGGCATCGCACTGGTGCGCGGTGAGGGTGTCTGGCTCTACGACAGCGACGGCCAGCGGTATCTCGACCTGATGAGCAACTACGGCGTGAATGTCCTGGGGCATGCGCACCCGCGTGTCACGGCCGCGATCGTCGGCCAGGCGAGCCGCCTCCTGAGCTGCCATCAGTCGTTCGCCTCCGATGTGCGCGCGGCGTTCCTGGAAAAGCTCCTCGCGGTCGCACCGCATGGACTCTCGCGTGCGTTCCTCAGCAACAGCGGTGCGGAAGCGGTCGAAGCGGCGCTCAAGTTCGCCTGGGCGGTGACAGGCCGGCGCAAGATCGTCGCGACCAAGCGTGGCTACCATGGGCGGACGCTCGGCGCGCTGGCGGCGACCGGTGAGCCGAAGTACCGCCAGCCGTTCCTCGCGGTCTTGCCGGAGGTCGTGCACGTCACGTACGGAGACGTCGCGGCGCTCGAGTCGGCGGTCGATACGGAGACAGCTGCGGTCATCCTCGAGCCGGTGCAGGGCGAAGCCGGCATCTACCCGGCACCGCCGGACTTTCTGGCAGCGGCGCGACGGATCACGCGCGAGCGTGGCGCACTCCTGGTGTTCGACGAGGTGCAGACCGCTCTCCGCACCGGTGCCTGGTTCGCCTGCCAGCACGCCGGTGTGGTGCCGGACCTCCTCTGCGTGGCCAAGGGGCTGGCCAACGGCGTGCCGATCGGTGCGACACTCATGACCGAGGATGTGGCGCTCGCCTTGCCGGCCGGCGTGCACGGCAGCACCTTCGGTGGCAATCCGCTCGCCTGCGCGGCGGGATTGGCGACGCTGGAGACGCTGGAAGACGACGGACTCATCCCGCTGGCCAGTGAACTGGGTACCTATTTCCGCGAGCAGCTCGCCGGACTCGGCCACCCGCTGGTGCGCGAGGTGCGCGGCGTCGGGCTCATGCTCGGACTCGACCTCAAGATCCGGGCGACGCCGGTGCTGAAGGCCCTGCAAGAACGCGGTGTCCTGGCGCTCCCGGCCGGAACGACGGTCGTCCGCATCTTGCCGCCGCTCGTCATCTCTCGCGACGAGATCGACTTCGCGGTCGCGCGTATCCTGGAAGCGCTGGAGGCGGTACGCGCGAGCTGAGAGCGGGGCAGGCATGAGCGAGGAGCGGACAGCTGACACGACGCGGATCGTCTTGCGCAGCTTCGGCGTGATGGTGACGACCTATCAGGAGCGGATGGCGCAGCTCCTCGAGCAGGCGAGCCGTGCCGATCTCGCCGCCGAGGACGCTTTGCACCTGGCTGCGAGCGCCCTGGCGCTTTCGGCCCGGTTGACGCGCCGGTTGCGGGAAGTGAACGAGCACGTGCTGGCGCTCGAGGAACGGGCGCTCGCGCAACTCCAGGAGCAGCTCGCCCAGCGTTTCCCGGGCGCGCGCGTCGAACCGGAGGAGTGAACAGGCGAGCGCCCACTGGGCACCATCTCGCTCGAGTCAGTACGGGCTGAAGAGGCGTTTTCGGCTCGCTCATCGCTGTCACGCTCGGCTGGCGAGGCGTGCGCCGCACGTTTCCGGGTGCGTGCCAGGACAGTGCGACTCCTGGGGCAGGAAGCCTGCACGCCGGTCGGAGTCCCGACCGACCCCGACTTGCCGGGCGAGACGGCATCAGCTTGCCGGCGCGTGCCTCGAGATCGAGCTGATCGACTTCCCAGGGTTCGCAGCAGGCGAGGATGGGGGCAGTGACGTGCGGCGGGGTAGGCCGGCTGGGCATGGAGGGCTCTCCGCTGGACGGCGTGCTACCCCGGTCGTGCTGGTCATCGGGGTTCCGATCACGCTACCTCCGTAGCGCCGGCGGTACCGTGTGGCTCCGGTTCCGCTTGCCGGAACGGCAGGGCGCGTGCTATCGTTCCGGCAACCGACCGACTACCTGGAAGGGACGCCCGCGATGACCCGCATCCTGCTCCTGGCGGACGAGGCGCTCGGCTGGCAGGACCTGGCACGCCAGCTCCGCACCTGCCCGGGCGTGACCGCCGTCCAGCTCACGCACGACCGTGCCACCGCGCTGGCACTCCTCGCCCACTTCCAGCCCGACCTCCTCGTCCTCGGGAGCGACCACCTCGCCGAGCCACCGGACCCAGCGCTCCTTACGCTCCTCGCCCAGCAACCGAGCCTGCTCCTCGCCCGCACGCTCCAGGCCCACCTGCTCCACAGGCTCCTTTCGGCCGGGTTGCCGCTCCGTGGCCTCCTCACCTGGGCCGATCTCGACCGGGCGGCGGTGCCCGCCCTGCTCGCCCTGCTCAGCCACA
>Ga0207870_100559_pt1 | contig 15661 bp, 10 predicted proteins | sample CeladaPassage60B_FD_187477 | JGI IMG/M metagenome (GOLD analysis project Ga0207870, IMG submission 187477) | Cellulose-adapted microbial communities from the Joint BioEnergy Institute, USA - Passage3 60B (SPAdes) (version 2) | ecosystem: Engineered > Bioreactor > Continuous culture > Unclassified... | reverse complement strand
TTGGAAATCCCAAGGACTGAAGAGTTTAACGGAAAGATATTTCGAAATTCGTCAAGGTTGGCGAACCGCCTAGTGCGGACCCGCATGCTAGGTGGTGTGTTGGTATGATAAAAATGCAGACCCTTCTCTGATACAATGAGAGCAGGGTCTCGGAGAATGCTGTAGGCGGGGCGGTTGTCCTCTCACTGGGATGAAATGAAATAAGCCCGTTGGTGTGTTTAACCGCCTCCTCGCCTCACCCAGTTGTGGCAATGCCCACGTATAGGTGAATGTAAAGCAACTCCGCCTGCAATATGTGAATTAGAGAGGGGATGGAAATGCGTTTCATCGGTTTGGATGTTCATCAAAAATATGTGGAAGGGTGTGAGATCGGTCCGGATAAGAAAAAAAGGCGTTTTCGGATCGCCAATACACGCGAGTCCTGGGAGGAGTTCGCCCAAACCCTTGATCCCGAAACTCGAGTCGTCATGGAAGCGACCAGTAACGCCTTTTGGATTTATGATATTCTATCCGGCTATCCAGCACAAGTCGTGATCGCGAATACTCTGAAAACCCGTGCCATTGCTGAAGCGCGTATAAAAACGGATGCTCTGGATGCCCAAATTCTTGCCCAACTCTTGGCGGCAGATTTTATTCCCGAAAGCTGGGTGCCAGACAAAGAAAAGTACCAGCTCCGAGTATTGCTTCATCATCGGATCCGACTGGCAAAGATCCGCACCATGCTGAAAAATAAAATTCATGCTGTATTGATTCGTAACGGAATTCAATCACCTTGGAGCGACTTGTTTGGGAAAAATGGGCGCAGATTTTTGGAAAGTATTTCGTTGCCGGAAACGGAACAAATTATCGTCTGTTCATCACTTAGGCTGCTGGATGCTGTTCAGAAAGAAATGACGGCGCTTGAGGCGGATTTGTTTGTAAGGGCAAAGGAAAACCCGGATGTAAAATTACTCATGGGTATACCAGGCATTTCAGCTCTGAGTGCATTGACCATTCTAGCGGAGATTGGGGACATTTCACGTTTTTCGTCACCGAAAAAACTGGCAAGTTATGCCGGGTTAGTTCCATCTGTCCATCAATCCGGAAAAACACGCTACACCGGCCATATTACGAAGGAAGGCCGAAGCGTATTACGCTGGATACTGGTTCAATGCGCACAACGGGCGGTACAGAGCGAGGGCAAGCTGCGCGCTTTTTATTTGGGTTTAAAGGCAAAGAAGGGGCATAAGATCGCGATTGTTGCAACGGCTCGGAAGCTGCTTCATGTTGTATGGGCGGTGCTGGTACGGCAGGAGGAGTACCGGGATCTCCGAAGGGACTTGTTGGATAAAAAACTCAAGACTATGAACAGAAAAGCGAAGAAATATGAAGTTACGACGGATGAACTTTGGCGAATCATTGAAGATGTAGGGGAAATTCCGGACGAACAAGCACCTCGCTGGTTACAAGGTGCTGGATAAAGATTTCCGGCTTGCAGGGCAACAGTGTATAACCTCCGTTCGGTTCCGTCAAGGGAAATTGCCTTGACAGAACCGAACGGAGATTATGGTTGGTAATTAAGCAAGCCAGGTCAAGAAAAAGGGCTGGGTCAAAAAACGGAATTGGCCCGGTTTAGCTTATTATTGCCTTTTTTGCATGTAGAGTTGAAATTTTTTCGAGAAGGGCTTGCATTTTTTCATAGGTGGGGGGACGGGGGTTAGTCGCCCCCTCCTACTCGATCATTGATTAAAATTTGGAAGGATTTTTGCCTGTTTCTGTCGAACAATCGAATAAAAAGTCAAATAATCGAAATTCATTGAGGGAGCACCATGCCATGTGGCAACAGTTACAAGTATTAGACTTAGAAGTACATTTTGAAGCACTCGATCCTGTCACCCTTCCTTTTTTCCGTGAAAATGCTTTACGTGCTGCTCTTGGTACAGCTTTACGTCGTGTTGTCTGCAGTTTTCCAAAGCGCAGTACCTGTGAAGGGTGTCAGCTGGAAAATATTTGTCCATATGGCAAATTAATTTTTTTCAGTCAGACGCAACGAAATACCCGAAAAGGTAATGTACTGCCGTTTACGGCCTATTTTACAAAAAGTACACCAATGAAAATGGAATCTGGACAATTATTTTGTCTAAATCTAAGGTTGTTTGGAACAGCTGTAAATTATTTTCCATATTTTTATTTTGCTCTAGAAGAAATGGCGCATAGAGGAATAGGAGTGCTGTCGGAGTCTGGCAAAAGAGGACGGCTTGCACTTAGAACGATTGAATTGATAAATCCGCGCGGATTTAAAATACCTTTGATTTCTACTAATTTCGCTTATCGAACGCAAAAAGAAGTGCCGACATACATGCTCAAGGACTATATTGAATCGGTCAGTGATTTGCCTGACAAAATCAATCATGTGCGCATCAAAACACTTAGCCCGCTTCGCATTAAGCATAGAGGGCATCTTACCGATCATCTGGATTTCCATATCTTGATGCGCGCAGTGCTTCGCCGGCTTTCAAGCTTGTACCTGTTTACCTATGGCACCCCGCTTGAACTAAATTATCGGGAAATTGTTTCCCTATCTGAGAACATACAGATCGAAAGAATAAAACTTCGTTGGCATGATTACCACCGGTACTCAAAGACACAGCAGATGGAAATGAAGATTGGCGGAGTAGTGGGAGAGGTTGTTTATCGTGGTCAACTTCATGAATTCTATCCATTTTTGAAAGCAGGAGAATTGCTGTCTGTCGGACGCAGTATATCATTTGGTTTTGGCAGATATGAGCTAAACGTTGAGGGTGATTGACGTTGCGTTTACATGCCAATGATGTGGTTCTGGCAACTCTTTTAAAGAACTTGGTTTACATAATTGAAAAAGATGCGGTCTTTCATGAATGGATGGATGAGTTAGATGTTTCGAGTGACCTCAAGAAATTGCTCTATCAATCTGTCTTTGAAAAAGATTTTGATTCCATAGATGATGAGTTACGATTTGCCGCTCTCGCGATTGAAGATGCTGAGCGTATTGTGATGGGTGTAGATGATTCATTGGATAGTCAGGAATCAGAAACAGTCGGACTTCGTGTCATCTTTGACAGCATTGCTTTTGATACGGAGCAAGAAACTGGAGCAAAACATATCTGGCAACCTCTTCTTTTGGAAGAACGTCCTTACCCAGTATCTGCAAGCGAGCAAGAAACAGTTAAACTTTTTTCCGCGCTTTGGCAGAGAGCGGCATTTGGATTACGTGAAGCGCTCAAGAAAAAGGAAAATCTACAGGAAGATCGATTGCTTTTACTGTATGAAAAGTATTTAAGCCAAGTGCCAATAGCTTCGAAAATTGGAAAAGCGACTGCGGATGTTTCATTGTATCATCACTCGAAAGTTACTGCTGCTGTTGCTCGTTGTCTCTATCTCTTTATGAGAGATAAAGGAGAAATGCTCAGTTTAAGAGAACTCTCCAGTTTCTTTGTGCATCACGGAGAGGGCTCTTTCCTCCTTATCCAAGGCGACCTTTCAGGTATTCAAAATTTTGTCTACACCATCGGTTCTAAAGCAGCTCTAAAAACGGTACGGGCACGTTCGTTTTATCTTGATCTGTTGATCGAGAGCGCCGCTTCACAACTTCTTGAGCGGTTAAATCTCGGGCGTGCAAACTTGGTATATGCATCAGGCGGCGGTTTTACACTCCTTGCCCCCAACACGAAAGAGGTCAGAGATGCGGTGACGCGTTTTCGTGAAAGTTTTAATCACTGGCTCTTTGAACAATTTGGAATGAAGCTATACCTCGCTTTGGCGGCAGTACCGCTCAGTGTGGATGAGCTTAGTGGAAAGGGCGAAGGTTTGTCTCAGGTTTACCGTAAAGTAGGAGAGCAATTGTCACAACAGAAAATGCAAAAATGGAACAATCTTATTCACGAAGAACATGAAAGCTTTTTCGGACCCCATCACGTGGAAGCAGAATGTGAGGTATGTCATCACGAGCATGATGTAAGGAGAACGACAATCGAAACGGTTTCGGAAGAAGAATCGTACGACTTGTGTGCGTTTTGCCGACAGGCAATCGAGTTGGGAAGGCTTTTACAGAAACCGGATACGATTCGTTTATTTGAACTTTATGATGAAGCTGATACTCTTTACAAGTCGAACACGATCAAAATTCGTATCTTTACAGCTCAATATGCGCTGACCAATCAACAACTCAACGACGCGTTTCATGTACCTTCCGTCAAAGCAGAATACCGGCTTCACAATCCTTGGTCATTCCCTGATGAGGGAAAGTGGCCGACCAAACCATTCCCAATGGGTGCACTCGTCTATGAAAGCCAAGTGCACGAATTAGCGCAACAAGCACTAGGCGACAAAAAGATTGGCATTCTCAGAATGGACATGGATCGTGTAGGGAGAATTTTTTCCCGCGGTTTGCGTAAAAACACTTTTGCCAGAATGAGTGACCTCTCAACGCGCTTAAATGTTTACTTCAAATACTACCTTCCTTTTATGCTTGAAAATCTGGACGGGGGATTGCTTCCCGTAAAACCCAGAAGGGTTCCGGTTAATCTCATTTATGCCGGCGGTGACGATCTTTTCATGATGGGGACTTGGGACGGGGTTTTGGAGGCGGCGATGGCGATTCAAGCCGATTTTCGCCGTTATACCGGCAACAATCCAGATGTCACATTATCGGCGGGCATTGTGATTGCAGATGAAAAAAGGGCTTTTTATCGTTTAGCTGATCTTGCTGGGGAGTCGGAACATCACGCAAAAAAAGCAGGACGGAATCGAGTCGCGTTGTTTCAGAACGTCTTGACATGGGAGGATGTCTCAGGGAACATACGTCGTGCTCTAGAGGTATTCAAGCCGCAACTTGAACAGCAAGGTCTTGAAGTCAGGCCAATTAGTTTTTCACACAGTTTTTTAAATCGATATGCATTGTTGGTAGAAAATTACGCTGAATACGGCGCTTGGGTATTTCCACAGATCTATTACCTTTTTGCACGGGCTAAGAAAAAAGATTGCCAACCTTTTTTTCATGACCTGTTTCGTCTCAGCATGAATGAAAAAGATTTGAAGGTCACTCTGCCGATGACGTTAAAAATCATGAAACTCTTGCTAAGAGGAGGAGCGAACGATGGGCGCAACTCTATTAATTGATCATTTGAAGAACAAGCCCGTGCAAGAGCGCGCCGCTTGGTACAGAGTTGCGAAAGATCGCCATCCGAACAAAAGGTGGCACGAATATTTTCTCGAAAAAGATGAGGAAATTCTGCATCAACTGAATCAAATTCAACGCCTGGATCGGGAAGAAAAGAAAAAAATTGATGGGTTTTTAAGCAGATTAAAAGACGAAATGATAGAAGAAATAAGAGGCGAAATTGAAAAAATACCGATGCTGGTTGCCATTAATGGTGAGCGGCTTGTCGAATGGGGTGCTTCGCTGGGGGCAATCCTGGCCGTTGATCTTAAAATGGCCCAGATCAGGCGTCTCCTGGGTGCCATGATGAGAATTGAAGCCTCTATTCGAAGTGGCAATTCAAATGATTTTCGCCGAGATGACGTTGAGTATTTGCGGATATACCTAGCGTATGCTGCCGGCCGGAAAAAAGAAGTCAGGCCACTTCTGGCTGTCCTGGATCCGATGATTCGTAAAGTCCGTAAAGGTTCTGATGGCAAAGCTGATTTTCAACAAATTGTCCGTTTTGTCCGGGCTATCGTGGCTTATCACAAGTTTTATGGAGGTGCCGAATAATGAAATCAGGAAAATATTTTTTTCGCGGCATCATACATACGGTCACCGGTTTGCATATCGGGGGAAACCAGGATGTGAGTGACATCGGCAGCGTGGATTTGTTGGTCATTCGCGATCCTTTGTCTCGTGAACCGTATTTACCAGGGAGCTCTTTGAAAGGAAAATTACGAAGCCTTTTGGAAAAGTACCACTTTGCGCTCGATCCTTCTTTTTTTGATGACGCGAAAATGAGGAAAATGCCTACCGGGGGCATCGAGGTGCGACATCATGAGTGTGGAAATGCCACCTGCCATGTTTGCCGCTTGTTCGGATTTATCCGAGAGAAAGACAGAAATATTGATAATAACAGCCCCGCACGGTTATATGTACGAGATGCGCATTTGACAAGTGAATCCAGAGAAAAGCTAGAACAAATCGATACCGGCTATTTTTTGAGCGAGGTAAAGTTTGAAAATACGCTTGACCGCATTACGAGCGCGGCCAATCCCCGGCAGATCGAGCGCGTGCCTAGGGGCAGCGAATTTCATTTTCAAATGGTTTATAACCTTTGGGATCAGGACCATAGGAAAGAGATCGATGAAGATATTCAATCTGTTCTCATCGCTTTGCAATTACTCCAGGATGACTATATCGGCGGACATGGTTCGAGAGGGTACGGACAGATCGTGTTCAGAGACTTAAGCCTTTCTTACAAAGATTTTGACGCGTATAAAGAGTCCAGGCCTGAACAATTGATTGCCCACGGCGGGACACTTGCCGATTTCGTTCAAGCTGCAACTTCCTTTCTCAAGGAGGAATCAGCGTGATCGGCGTGGTGAAACTGGCATTTACAGCGCCCGTTCACATCGGCGAAGCTGGGCTTGGATTGGAAGAAAGCGGGTTGATCATCCATTCGGACACGCTGTTCAGCGCATTGTTTTCCGTGTGGCTCCGGCTGTATCATCAACCTTTGCCTGAAAAATTGCGGCTCAGTTCTGCCTATCCATTTTATCGGGATGAATTGTTTTATCCCCGCCCTTTTTTGAAACTATATGGTCCACCCCAAGAATTTTTTTACGATCACGCGAAGACACTCAATAAATTGCGTTTTGTTTCTCATGATTACTTCATGAAATGGATACGCGGCGAACCGTTCTCTGAGCGTGAAGTTGAAGATATGGTATCGCGAAGTCAGTGCATAGAGTCCAACATCAACATTGTGACGCGTCCTCAGGTGGTGTTGGATCGATTGTCCAATTCTTCAGGATTGTACTTTGTTGGGGAGACATGGTTCGGAGAAGGTGCAGGATTGTACTTTTTTGTCGATCTACCAAAACACGAATGGCCGAGACTTAAAACGGTGATTGAACTTTTGGGAGACGAAGGGATTGGTGGTCGCCGGAGTCTCGGATATGGGACCTTTCAGCCAAAGTTTATTGACAATTTTACCCTCAGTGATGCTTCTGCACCTGATGCATACATCACACTATCGCTTTATTATCCATCAACCGGCGAACTGTTGCCGGAGGATGTCGTCAGCTACCAGCTTGTGGAGCGAACCGGTTGGATAGAAGGAAAAGACGGTAACGAACAGATGCGTCATCAGCGCGTTCGCATGTTTACCGAGGGCAGTGTGTTTCGCCGATGTGTGCAAGGAACAATTGTCAACGTTGCGCCACCTGGGTTTACAAAACACCCCGTGTATCGAAACGGTTTTGCTTTCACGGTCGGTACGCGAATGGGAAGGGATGATAATGAGAACTTATGAAGTCACCGTAAAAGTGCTCTCCCCTTTGCATGTTGGAAACAGTGAGGGGCAGCTTAGTGCCCTTTCTTATTTTCAAAGTGACCAAATGGTTTTTTTGTCTGATGAAAAAAAGTGGGCACGAATTTTGGCAGAGGGTCAATCTGTTGATTTGTTTGTGTCGCAAGTGGAAGGAGGCATTCAAAGTTTAGATAGGATTTTGTCAAACTTGTCACGGTTTAAGCCGCATGTGGCTGCCAAGCTGCAAAAGAAAGGTATTCTGCGTGCGATTCCAAAAAAGCCGGTTGGGATGAACCTTTCCGGTCCGCTCCACGTTTTTGTCACCGATCCGTTGACAAACAACGTATATCTTCCTGGTTCAAGCCTAAAAGGTGCGATTCGGACGAATATCATCTATTCCCTGATTCATTTTCACCCAGAGTCATTTGCCAAGGTAAAACATGCTGCACTTTCCTCCAAAAACAAAGATGCAAAAACCGTTGGTGTTGAATTGGACGATTTATTGCGTTCAAAGCTTACCGGGAAAAATGTACCGCCTCGAAGCCAAAGAGGACCTGGGACCGACTGGCTGAGCGCTTTTCGACTTTCTGATTTGCATCCATCTAAAAACAACGTAACTGAGGTACGTGAAGTCAGGGTTATCAGCATTATCGATGGTAAGGGGTACCGCTGGGGAGCAAGAGGATTGAGGATGTATGTTGAGACCATTCGCCCAGGTACAACACTGCATGGACGTTTAATCATTGATGAGACTGCTCTCCGACTGCTGAAATTACATACTGATGAATATCCGTCTTTTGATTTGCAGGACTGGGTTCGAGTAATTGAAGAAAAGTCGAAAACATTGATTTCCGAAGAAAAGGAATTGTTAAGTCGGGCAGGGTTAGGTAGCTTGGTCGATGCTTTAGAGAGAATTGAGCGAGAAGGCGCCAACCTGCGTTTGGGATGGGGTGCGACTCTTCTTGGAACAACCCCAGCTGTCTTGCACTTTACGAAGGAGGAACGATTGAGACTCCGCCAACATTATTTTCCAAAGCGGTCAAATCCGTTGTTCCCATATTCACGAAAAGTTATTGTCGAGGGTAATTTGCCAATTGACACTTTCGGTTGGGTGAAAATAACAGTAGAGAAAAGAGGTGGTAAAGATTGACGAAGGTGCTTTTGTCTTTTGTTGGAAATCGCGACCCATGGGCAGATGATACAAAGGAACCGGGAGCAGCCTTGACGCTTTCCGAGTACCTGAGACCAGAATTCATCTATTTGCTGCCTTCGGCTAAAGATTTCAGTACCAGCCATACAGAAGACAGAGCGAAAGAAACACAAGAGTATATATTGGAAATTTTTTCACCAGAATCTCAATGTTATATTCGGCCGCTGACCGTTCGTGATCCAACAGAATATAGTGAACTGTTGCCAAAAGTAAGAGCAATCGTTTCAGATATTGTTAGACGCCACAATTCGGAAGAAGAACAAGTTGAGTTTCATCTAAATGTGTCGTCAGGCACGCCGCAAATGAACACTTGTTTTTATGTATTGGCTAACAGCGGTTTTATCCCGAAAGCAAAATTGTGGCAAGTTCTAAATCCGGAAAAAGCTATAGGTGAGCGTGTGCGTCCGGTGACGTTGGCTTTTTTGGAGGAAGAAAATATCCTTCACCGTCTCCGACGCTACATGGCTTCGCTGAATTTTCGCGTGATGTCGGATGAGAGCGAGAATATGACGCAATCAAGTGTTTATTTAGAGCGGCGTAATCGGGCAAGATTCACCCATCGGATATTCAAAGCATATGAATTATGGGATCATCTGCAGTATCAAAGGGCATACGATAAACTTTTGTCGGTAAAGAATGAGTTGGACGGAACGATTGAAGGACAGGCAATCTTAAACATATTGTCTGAGCAAGTCAAGTGTTTAAGGAAACTAAAGGAGAGTAAAGATAAAGAAACTCCAACAAATCTTCTAGACATTTATTACAACGCCAAGAGGTGTTACGAGCGCGGTAATTTTGTTGACACTTTAGCCCGATTTTGGCGCTTCTTTGAAGGGACGGTTTACTACTTTCTCAGGGAACGTTATGGGTATAACCCGCGGGAGCAATATGGTGAGAAAACCAGCTTGTTCACGGCTTTGGAAGAATTAAAACGGAAGGACGGCAACTTCAAAAACTTTCTTCAACAAATTGTAAAGGCAAAACGTTCTGGATCGGAACAGCCATTGCCTTTGGAAGAACTGTTAAATGAGCTGAGAGAGAGGAGAAATAAATCTGTTGCGGCTCATGGCATGGACCCGGTAGAAGAACTTGACGCGAAAAATAGTCTTATGGCGGGAAGGATCCTTATGGAGTATTTACTTGCCAGTTCAGACGAGGCAGAATTCGATTTAGAATCGTACCCTCTTAAAAAAGAACACGTTGAAGCGATAGTCAACTTTGTTTCTGAAGTTTGAAGACGTTCATGTCGTCGATCTCCAGGGAATTTTGCATTACTCATGTTCGACGACAAATTTTGACCTATATCTAAGGTAAATTTCTTGTGGCACAAGGCTTTTTAAATGGGTTTTGACCTGAGCATTAAGGGACAGAAACTGGCACATGGCCTGTACACCACTTTTCCGGGTAAAGTTTTGACCTGAGCATTAAGGGACAGAAACAGAATGTCACCTTCGTAAATTTCTCGTCCGTACTTGGTTTTGACCTGAGCATTAAGGGACAGAAACACGTCTTCAGGGGCTTTGCTGGCGATATAGGACGAGGTTTTGACCTGAGCATTAAGGGACAGAAAGCGCGTCATGAGACTATACGGGTCGATGTCAATTTTCTTGTTTTGACCTGAGCTTTAAGGGACAGAAACAGGCGTTGCACCTCAATATTGAAGTTTCCTTCAGTGAGTTTTGACCTAAGCTTTAAGGGACAGAAACAACACGAAATACCATCCCAAGGCTGTCAGCCCCATAGTTTTGACCAAAGCTTTTAAGGGACAGAAACCTTCTTCCGCCTCTTGGTACTTCAACCAAAACACAATCAGTTTTGACCTGAGCTTTAAGGGTCAGAAATTTGTACTCCTGTGTGCGGTAGGCTGATGTGATTGTGAGTTTTCACCCGAGTTTTAAGGACAGGAACGCCATTTTTCCCTGTGCTGATTTGATCGATTGCAGATTAGACCTTAGTTTTAAGGGACAGAAACACCTTTATTGGTACAGCAAAATCGGCACGTTTTCCCGGTTTTGATCTGAGAAATAATGGGCAGAAATTCGTATTTCGAGTACCTTGCTGACTCGTGATAATCCAAGTGTTGATCTGAACTTTATAGGACAGAAACTGATAAGCCTTGATAAGAGGCTCTACCGGTTCCAATTAGGTTATGACCTGAGCATTAAGGGACTGAATCTCCCGCTTTAGGTCATTCTGCTCTGGTAGTAGGTAATCGCATAGCTATAATGGGGGAAACAGATAAACGACGATGTTTTTTCTCTTGAATACTCCACATGTGACCTAAGCTCTAAGGAACAAAACATATGAATTGCAGAGTTAGTAGTCAATATTCGCATGATGTTTTGATGTTAAGTTTTTATAATTCACAAAATATAGAACAAAAATACCTATTTTCCCTGCCGGTCCGAACAGGTATATTTGGGTAAGGAAGCCTAGGATAAAGAGGGTGATGGTGATGGAACAGTGGAGATTTCTGAATACTGGGAAATCTTCTCCGGAAGTGAACATGGCGATTGACGAAGCCATTCTCATCGCTCACAGCCAGGGACTGGTGCCGCCGACCGTTCGCTTTTACGGCTGGGACCCCCCGACGCTTTCGATTGGCTATTTCCAGCGCGTGGACAGGGATGTGGACATCGCAAAGCTGCGCCAGCGGGGTTTGGGCTTTGTCCGGCGGGCGACCGGCGGCCGGGCGGTGTTGCACGATCGGGAGTTGACCTACAGTGTCGTGGTTGCCGAAGATCATCCGCTGATGCCTGGTTCTGTCGTCGAGGCGTATCGGGTGATCAGCAAAGGACTGGTGGAAGGGTTTCGGCGATTGGGCCTTTGCGCCGACATGGTCTCCCTCGCTGGGGATGAGGAGCGGCAAAAGTTCGGCTTGCCGGGTTCCGCCGCATGCTTCGATTCGCCATCCTGGTACGAACTGGTGGTGGAGGGGCGCAAGGTCGCCGGCAGCGCGCAGCTGCGGCAAAAAGGCGTGATCCTGCAGCACGGTTCGATCCTCCAGGAGCTGGATGCGGACCGGCTGTTTGAGGTGTTGCGCTTCCCGACAGAAGAGTTGCGCCGGCGGATGCGGGAGAGCTTTGAGGAAAGGGCGGTGCCGATTCATCAGCTGAGGGAACCGGTTACCTGGGAGGAAATGGTGCAGGCTTTTTATGACGGGTTTGCCGCCGGGCTGGGGGTCCGGTTGGTGGAGGGGGAGTTGACGCCGGAAGAGAAACGCCTGGCCGCAGAACTGGCCAGACGGTATGCGAGTGAGGAATGGAATTTTCGCAGATAAAGCCGGCTGGTTGCGAAAAAGCATGCGACGCAATGAAGCCTTATGGGGTGGCAGCCGATTGGCTTGTCCCGATAGCCTGTTCAAAGGCCGACTGCAAGGCCCGCGTGAAGGCGCCTGGCTTTCCTTCGCCAACCGGCTGTCCGTCGATGCGGATGACGGGACACACTTCCTGCACCGTACTGGTGATAAACACCTCATCCATCCGGTACAGCTCCGTGTGGGGGATGGCTTCTTCCCGGAGTTTCAAGCCGACCGAATTCAACAAGCGCAGAACTACCTGCCGGGTGATGCCGTTCAGGATGAGATGGTTGGCCGGGTGGGTGTAACACACGCCGTCCCGGATGCCGAACAGGTTGGAGCTGCTGCCCTCAGTCACGGTGCCGTTGCGCACGAAGATGGCCTCGTGGGCGCCTGCTTCGTGCGCCTGTTGTTTGGCGAGGATGTTGGGAAGCAGGTTGATGGTCTTGATGTCCACCCGCAGCCAGCGGATGTCTTCCGTCGTGATAGCCGCGATCCCTTGTTCCAGATGGGCGACGGGCCGCTCAACCGGGGTCAGGTAGCCGGTGAGAACCGGTTGCGCCGCTGCGGGAAACAGATGTCCGCGGGGGGCGACGCCGCGAGTGAGCTGGATGTAGATGATCCCGCTTTGAATACTGTTTTCTCCGATCAGCTTGCCGATGTTTTCGCCCAGCCGCTCCAGGGAGACGGGCAGCGGGATGCGAATCGCCTCGGCACTGGCTGCCAGCCGCCTCAAGTGCGCTTCCAATTCAAAAGGCACCCGGTCATAAAAACGAATCACTTCGTAGATGCCGTCCCCAAACTGATAACCTCTGTCTTCAAGATCGACGCGAAACAAATGGCGCGGCATGATGGTGTCATTGTACAAAATGTACATCAGGCGCTGCTCCTTTCCAGTTCCCCTCTTTTTCCTTCTGTACTGTTTACATTGCATCCGTCTGGTGTCGATATCGTCCACCGTGAACCACACATGAGCTTATTGTATCATGAAATGGCGGCGCAAGGCCTGACCGGATTGCAGAAAGAGGCGGGCGGGACGTGCAACGGAGTGAGAATGAGCCTCCCTTAGATAATCGGGAGATAATCGGGCAAAAAGGAAGGATGACTGAGCATGGTGCAAGGATGATTTTGGTTTTGGGATTTTCAACCCAATATGTTGTAGTGTATAATGAACTGGCGATCTACATATTGATGACGAGAACATACCTGGAGTTTATTGAAAAATTGGAGGTCGGGCCGATGCAGAGGACAAAGAAAAAGATTCAATTGGAAGGGCTGAGCGAAAAGATCTTTCTGGACCGTTACGCCCTGAAAAAGCAAGGGGTGGAAGGCGTTGTGGTAGGCGATACGGTACTCGTCCTGGTAAAGGATGATTCCCGCTTTCCGCAAAAAGAGGTAGGGGAAGTGATCGCCGTACGGGGCAGGGAAGTGACGGTGCGCCTGCGCAATGGCCAAGAATGGGTTGGCGACCTGGAAAAACTGACGGTCCCCATCGAGAAAACCCCGGAAGAGATGTGGAAACGGCTGGCCAAGGCCATCGCGGCAGTGGAGCCGACGCCTGAAAAGCAAGCCGAATGGGCGGCGAAGTTTGAAGAACTGCTCTATGACTGGAAGCTGGTGCCGGGCGGCCGGATTGCCGCTGGTGCGGGAGCCAACGATGAACTGACCCTCTTCAACTGCTACGTGTTGCCCTCGCCCCGTGACAGCCGTGGGGGGATCATGGAAACGCTGACGCAGATGACCGAGATCATGTCACGGGGCGGTGGAGTAGGCATCAACCTGTCTTCGCTTCGTCCTCGCCGTGCGGTCGTGCGTGGCGTGAACGGTTCGTCCAGCGGCTCGGTCTCTTGGGGCGGGCTTTTCAGCTACACGACAGGCCTGATCGAGCAAGGCGGATCCCGCCGGGGCGCCCTGATGCTGATGCTCAACGACTGGCATCCCGATTTGATGGAGTTTGTCACCGTCAAGCAGCGGATGGACAAGCTCACCAACGCCAACCTGTCCGTCTGCATCAGCAACGCTTTCATGAAGGCGGTCAAAGAGGATCTGGACTGGGAACTGGTCTTTCCGGACACGAGCGATCCCGATTACGACGAGGTATGGGACGGCGATCTGGACAAATGGAGACAGTTGGGCAAAAAGGTGAACGTCTACAAAGTGCTGAAAGCGCGCGACATCTGGCATACGATCATCGAATCGGCATGGAAGTCGGCCGAGCCCGGCGTCGTCTTCATGGAATACTACAACCAGATGTCAAACAGCTGGTATTTCAATAAGATCATCTGCACCAACCCGTGCGGCGAGCAAGGCCTGCCGGCCTGGGGAGTGTGCAACCTGTCCGCGCTCAACCTGGCAAAGTTTGTCAACCAGGACGAAACCGACGTGGACTGGGAGGCTTTGGGGCAGGCTGTGGAGTGGTCGGTTCGTTTTCTCGACAACGTGATCGACGCCACGCCTTACCACTTTGAAGACAACCGGAAAAATCAAATGAATGAGCGCCGCATCGGGCTGGGGACGATGGGGCTTGCCGAGATGATGATCCGCCTGAAGATCCGCTACGGAAGCCCAGAGTCGCTGGATTTTCTCGACAAGTTGTATGGCTTTATCGCTAAAAAAGCTTACCTTGCCTCTGCCGATCTGGCTGCTGAAAAAGGCCCATTTCCCATGTTTGACGCAGAGAAGTTTCTGCAAAGCGGCTTTGTCAAGCAGATGGATGAGGAGGTCAGGGAAGCGATCCGCACCAAAGGGATGCGAAACGTCACCGTGTTGACCCAGGCGCCCACCGGCAGCACGGGAACCATGGTCGGCACATCCACTGGCATCGAGCCGTTTTATGCCTTTGAATACCTCCGGCAGAGCCGCTTGGGGGTAGACAAACAATATGTGCCGATTGCCAAGGAGTGGATGGACAAGCATCCCGGCCAGCCGCTTCCCGATTATTTCGTCAGCGCCATGGATCTGACGGCAGAGGAACACATCCGCGTTCAGGCGGCCATTCAGCGCTGGGTGGACTCGTCCATCAGCAAGACAGCCAACGCGCCCGCGGATTTTACCATTGAAGATACGAAAAAACTGTACGAACTGGCTTTTGATCTGGGATGCAAAGGAGTGACCATTTACCGGGACGGCAGCCGGGATGTCCAGGTACTGTCAACGGAAAAGCCGTCTGAAGAGAAAGGGACTGCAGAGAAAGGGACCGCCCTGCCGCAAGCGAAGGAGTCGGGTTCGCAGAAAGCGGAGTACCACCGGCGGCCGCAGAAATTGACTGGCGCGACCTACAAGATGAAAACCCCGCTCGGAAAAGCGTACATCACGATTAACGACATCAACGGAAAACCCTTTGAAATTATCGTCAATATTGGCAAGGCAGGCAGTGACGTGTTTGCCATGTCGGAGGCGTTGGGCAGGGTTTCCACTCTCTTCTTGCGCTTCGGGGAATTGCCGGATGGGAACAAGGCGAAGTTGCTGATCAAGCACCTCAAGGGGATTGGTGGTTCAGGCGCGGTCGGATTTGGCCCGAACCGGGTCGAATCGGTGCCGGATGCGGTGGCCAAGGCTCTCGAGATGCACATCAATGGAAACGGGGATCTGGTTGGCGCAGAAAGCGACGCTGGCATGCTCGAGTTGTCTGCTGCGCATGAGCAGGAAGGGGAACATGCCTCGCGCTATACGATTCAG
>Ga0207870_100553_pt1 | contig 15916 bp, 8 predicted proteins | sample CeladaPassage60B_FD_187477 | JGI IMG/M metagenome (GOLD analysis project Ga0207870, IMG submission 187477) | Cellulose-adapted microbial communities from the Joint BioEnergy Institute, USA - Passage3 60B (SPAdes) (version 2) | ecosystem: Engineered > Bioreactor > Continuous culture > Unclassified... | reverse complement strand
CTCCAAGTTCGGCGAGATGGGAGGCCTTTTCTACATTGCGGACACTGGCAATGATTTTGCTTGCGGGCACTTTTTTCAAGAGGTGCCGGATCACAAGCCCTCCCAAATGGCCGGTTGCGCCCGTAATCACAATGGACATCTTTCATCCTTCCCTTCTTTTGAAAATTTCCCAGAGGGTTTTCTAATAACCAAACTGGTTACAACAGATGTATATGTAACCATATCGGTTACAACTGAGATGAAAAAAATGAGCTCAGCCGCTTTTCTCGCTAAGTTCAGCCACTAACTGCTTGAGGGTAACTTGCGCCAATACCTGTTCCATCGCAGATTGTGCTTGGAGCATGATCATGCGAAGAACCGATTCAATGTTTGCTCCCACGGGACATTCGGGATTGGGATGGCCATGGAAACGAAAAAGCCCCTCATTTTCAACGACATCAACTGCCCGATAAACGTCAAGCAACGTAATTTGATCCAGATCTTTCCCCAGGTACGCTCCGCCGGTTCCGGATCGCACATGTACCAATCCCGCTTTTTTCAGCTTCCCAATGATTCTGCGGATAATCACCGGATTCGTATTGACGCTTTCCGCAATGAATTCCGACGTGCATGGGGATGCACTGAGTGATAAAAGAGACAAAATGTGGACTGCGATGGAAAAGCGGCTGCTAATTCTTTTCATTCGTTTCACCCTCTTGTTGTAACCATTATAGTTTCATCAAGGAGCATCGTCAAGGAAAGCGGCCATGCAATCACCGCACTCGGTTCCATCGTCTCAAACGGTGGAAGTGTTGAGCAACAAATAACTTTAGACAGCAAAAAACCCCGGCGCTGCCGGGTACAATGCGTAAGTTTATCGTCTCTTCATTGCCTGTTTTTCAATTCTTTGAGCGCAATGATCTTCAATGCCTCCATTTCTTCCGGAGACAACTTTTCCTCTAATATGGACTTGATTTCTTCTTGTTCCTGCGCATCGATTCCATTGGTGATCTTATTTTTTAATTCATTTAACTCACCTACGGAAAACTTTTGGACCACTGCCTTTAACGCTTCTTCCTTCGTGTGAAACGGCAAGTCATCCGTAGAGGTTTCATACATGTCTTGTTCAACCCACTTTTTGACCCCTGGATCGTTCAATAACTGTTCCGCTTCATCACCACTTAGAACATGCTCAGCTACTTGATCGATCATTTTGTCGGAAGCAAAGCCGATAACCAATTGATACCCCGCAAATCCCAAAACAACCAATATTACGATGGCAATCAACAGCTTTTTCATACGCTCACCCATTCCATTTGTTAAAATTTATTTTCACACAAGGAATGAACGTTGTAAATAGAATAAAAATCCCCAGCCGCTCAGCCGGGGGTTTCGTTCTTTTATTTGTTTGTCTTTTTGTTTGCTATCTCCTTATTCTTATGCCCTTATATCAGTGGCTTTTCAATTAAAGTGGCGAATTTGAACCTATGAACATGACCGTCGTTGAATGTCGTTTTTCCTTTGACAAAATGAACGTGTTTTCCTTTGCCTACGGGAATAGCAGGGCCAGTTACGATACGGAGTTGATGGAGATGGTTAAAAAAGTCAGTATTGGTTTTTATGACATGCACGTGGCTCTTGCCCCTTGGAATCGCTTGGCCCGTAACGCCCGCAAAACGGTGATTATGTCGGTCATCGCCTCTTTCCGCAAGTTTTGTGCTCCCTAAAAACTCATGGACATGCCTTTGCGTCATGGGCCTTTTCCTCATCCATCTCCGCTTTTCCTTTCGGTTTCTAACCATTTTCGCCATCCTTTCATCCATGATTTGATACCATTGTATTAATGGATGCAAGGATGAGAGCTAGACGGTCGCTCATTTCCACTCCGTCATCCGTTCCCAACATGTTTTTGTCCAGGCCGGTGGAACTTGCTTTGAGGGTTATGTAACAACTGGTCAAAATCATTTTTCACGGAATGGTAACCAATCGCCAGTTTTCCTTGCGCAGGTTTCCAGGTTTTGTACACCTCCGCCGCTGCCTGGATAGATGGGTAATAGGATCTGCGGTAAGCCTCATAAGCCCCAGCCACCTGAGCCATCTGGGAATGCTTGATGTAAAACCGCGCATCTTTGACAACCCCTTCGTTGTACAATTCAAGCAATGCCCGTCCCGCATTCGCATGATCAGGATTTTTGTCGTGGTACGTCATCGTTTTGTGCTTGCTGCCCGGAAAACGCGTTTCCCATTTCATGATCACTTGTTTCACTTGTTCCACAGTCACTTGGCCGTCTTCAAAATCATAAATCTCCGTATTGGCAAGGGACACGCCCAAGCATTCGCAAGCGGCCAGGAATTCCCGCACACGTGCCAAGCCAAACTTTTGGAGGTCGAAAGGAGCATACCCTTCAAGCGACGGATCGTGGTTTTTCTTGTGCCAGCTGCAGGCGACCCGGCCGCATAAAACGTTGTAGGCATCAGAAGCCCTGCCGTGAGACAGCAACACCACGTAAACATCGTTTCCGGCAAATAAGTGATTCACGATCGCGCCGCCCATGCTCAACGTTTCGTCGTCTGGATGCGGAACATAAAACACCGCTTTCGGCTTGCGTGATCGGGACGAGAAGGTTTTCATCAATCGTGTTTCCGCTCCTTGCTTACCCCAATTTCTCAACGTTTTTGCTCATCATCATTCTATGTGACGCAAAACAAAAAGCACCGCGAGGGTGCTGAAAAACTTACAACACTTCCAGCCGCACCCGGCTGCCCCGTCCTCCTGGCTCTGCCGGTTCCACAATCAACCGCCGCGGCAGGCGGGCCTGCAGTTCAGGCACGTGGCTGATCACACCGATTGACAAATGGGAGCTATGCAACCTCTCAAGGGCCGTCACGACCGTATCCAACAGCTCTTGATCAAGCGTGCCAAAGCCTTCGTCCAGGAAGAAAAACTGCAAGGGATGTTGCCCCCGCAGCTGGATGGAAGCGGAAAGCGAAAGGGCCAGGGCGAGAGAGGTAAGAAACGTCTCCCCTCCGGACAGACTGGAGACCGGGCGCTTCACCCCGCCGTTTGCGTCATCGCGGATGACAAACCCGCCTGAAGAATCCACCTCGATGGCATAACGTCCGCGGGTGAGTGATTTCAGCCGCTCCGAGGCATCCCGGCTGATCCGGATCAACTGCTCCTCGGCCATAAATTCCACGAACGCATTCCCCTTGAACACGTGCTGAAGTTTTCCCAGTTTTTCGCTCAGGGATTCCAGTTCCTTTTTCCGCTTTTCCAGCTCTAGATAGCGCTCGTGCTTCGTGGTGAGATCCTTCAGCGCCTCCATTGCGGCCCCGCGCACTTCGAGCCAGCGGTTCACATCGGCCCGGGCCTCCTGCAGCTGCCGGTTCAGCGCTTCCCATGCCTCTTCGTTCAGCGTGCGCCCGCCGAGCTGCTGCTCAAGACTTTTCAACCGGGCCATAACCTGTTTTTTGGCATCATGGTGCGCATCGATCCATCCTTTATAGCGGTTGATCTCCTCCCGGGGCAATACCGCTTCCCTGACACCCTCGGGGTTCGCCAATTCCGCCCAGATCCCGGCCGCTCCTTCGCATTGCCGCTCCCACTTTTCCCGCGCTCTCTTCAGGCGTTCCCTGGACTCATGCAGCGATTGCCGCGCCACAGCCGCCCGCCGCTCTGCCTCCTGGCAGACTTTGGCCGCTTCTGCGTGAGCTGCGTAGGTTTCTTGTTCTGCGGCCGCCAGATGTTCCAGCCGGCGGTTCACGTCGGCCAGCAGCTGTTCCGGTTCCGCACCTTGGGTGATTTTATCCAGTTCCCCTTTCCGCTCGTTCAAAGCGGCCTCTTTTTCCCCGATCTGGGTGGCCAGCGCGGAAAGTTGGACCGAGAGACGGTTTTCGGTGTCTTTCAGCTGTTCCGTCAACCGGGCGTTTTCCTCCAGAAAAGGAATGCTCTTCTCCAGACGCTGGCGCAATTGCTCCGCTTCCCGATCCTTTTCCATCAGCCGTCGCTGTTCCTCGGCGATCCCCTCCAGGGAATAATGGGGGTACGCGCATCGCCAGGCTTTCTTTTTCTCTTCCAGGTGATGTTGCAACTGCTCCAGCTTGCCGGCCATCTGACGGAGGGATTCCGTCATGCTCCGTAGGGTGAGCGCCGCTTCATCCTGTTCCCGTTTCGCCTGGCGAAGACCGGCGGCGGCCTGGCCCGCCTGCGTCTTCAGCGCCTGCACCTGTTCTTCCAGCCGCTCCAGCCGGTCCGTCCATTCCCGTACGTCCGCTTCAAGGCCGGCGAAGTCGGCCGGGTTTTGAACGTCATACGGAACGTCATGTTGAACGCCAGACGAAACGGCCGTCTCCCGTTCAGACTCGGAGAGAGGCTCAGATGGCAACTCAAGCGTGGAGGGTAGGGGCAATCTGGGAAAGTCAACAACGGGCAAGCCAGGCAAGTCCTGGTCCCGCCCCAGTGCGGACAGCTCCTGGACCAGTTGCTCCTCGACCTGTTGCAGCGGCCACTTCAGATTGCTCACTCGCATCCGGATCGATCCGGTCTCATTCAGCCACTGCCGCAGCTGCGCCAGCTCTTCTTCAAGAGCCGACCGGCGCTGCTCACCGCCGGATACCTCCCGCACCGGCGCGGGATGTTCAGTGGAACCGCACACCGGGCAGGGCTGGCCTTCCTCCAGCGCCTGGGCCAGATGATGAGCCAAGAGCTTCACCTTCTCCGCCTCAAGCGCCTGCTGCCGCGCCTCGAGCCGCCGCTCGACGTGCGCCTGCAGGCCTGCCAGCGCCTGTTCCGCCCCTGCGACGGCCATGCGGCATTTCCGGACCGCCGCAAGCAGCCGGTCAACATCACGGAGATGTCCTGTCACTTTTTCCTGGTGCGCTTTCAGGCTTTCACGCCGGCTTTCCAGCTCCCTTTCCCAGTTCCGGTACTCCTGCCGCTCCTCCGTTACCTGCCGCTCCAGGTGGTCAATCTCCCCCTTGGCCTGGTAGGCCTGCAGGATCTGCTGCCGCTCGGGGACAGAAACCTCACAACGGGTGAGCATCTCTTTCAATTGCCGCTGTTTCTCTTCTCCCCGTTGCTGCAGCTGCTCCTTTGCCTGCCGTTCCTGGCGGGTTTTCTCTAATTCGCGTTCCAGCTGACGCCGGCGGTTCCGCAAAGCCTCCACCTCAGCGGACAGCTCCCGGATCCGCTGGGCGAGCTGACGGGCCTGACTCAGCTGTTCCCGGCGAATCAGCAGCCGCGGTTCCTGCTCGGCCCGCCTCTTCCTGGCCGCTTCATAGGCGGATTGCGCTTCCAGATCGTGCTGCCTGGCCCTCAGCAGGCGGCTTTCCGCCTCCCGGAGCAGCCGTTCTCCATCGGCCACAGCGCGACGGCTATGGAGCAGCTCTTCGGCATAGGGCAGCAACCGCTCCGCCTCTTCCGCCCGGGCCACCGCCATTTCCCATCTTCCGATCTCCGCATCCTTTGCTTCCAACTGATTCAGCCGGCGCCGGAGTTCCTGCTGCTCCTGCTGCCATTCCCAAATCTGCCGCATCCGGCCCAGCTCTTCCTCCCGCTCGGCCAGCCGCCGCTGCGCCTGGGCAAGGCGCGCTTCGCTTTCCGCCACCTTGTCCTGCGCTGCCTGCAGCGCTTCCTTTGACGCGTCGCCCAAGCCCAGCTGTTCGGCCGCCACTTCCTTCAGCTGCGTTCCGGCCTGTTGCAGACGCCGGCTCAATTTCTCGCGCAGGGCGTCCCCGTATTTTTCCAGGTTGAAAATGCGTTGCAGCATCTCACGCCGTTCCGCGCCTTTCAAGGTGAGAAATTCGGCAAATTTCCCCTGCGGAAGGACAACGGCGCGGGTGAAATCTTCACTGGAGAGTCCCAGGAGCTCCTCGATCTTCTGGTTGACGATCCCCGCCTTGTCGGCCAGCACCATCCTTGCTTCTCCCGTTACGTCCAGGAGACGGCAGGCAGCCGTCCGCAGGGCGTGCTCCCCGGCGCGCCTGAAACTGCGTTCCACCCGGTACCGTCTGGTTTCCCGGGCGCCGCCCAGTTCAAAGGTGAAGGAAACCGCCAGTTCATCTTCGGCGTGGTTCAAGATCCCCTGGGTGTTGTTGGCGGCCCGTTCCACCTTGCCGTAAAGGGCCAGGGTAATGGCGTCCAGAAGCGTCGACTTGCCGCTGCCGGTCGGGCCAAAAATGCCAAACACCCCTCCTTCGCAAAGGCGGACAAAGTCCACCTCCTGGGTTTCCCGAAAACTGTGCAACCCCCGCAACGTCAGCGCGATAGGACGCATCGCTACGCTCCCTCCCCTTCCTCGCTGAGCAGCTCCAAGAAAAGACGCACCAGCGCTTCCTCCGGTTCGGCGCCGCCCGTTTGGCGCCGGTAAAACTGTTTGAACAGCTCCTCAATCGGCAGTTCCGCCGTCGCCAGCCGCTCCCTTCGCTCCTCAAGTTCCGGGAAAACCGGGCGGATATGGATGAAACCGGGGTGAAGTTTCCGCAAGCGGTGAATCTCTTCCAGAGAGAGCGCCTGCAGGAGGTGGATCTCCAAATCAATCCATGCCCTGGCGTCCCTCCCTTCCTCGATCCAGCGGTAAACCTGGGCCAGTCCTTCTGTCGCCTTCCACTGCACCAGGGGCTTCCCGCTGGTGAGATGAATCTCTTTCAGGATGGCGGCCGTCCCGGGCCGCACGTCCACCACCGTCACCGACTTGGCGTAACCCGCCTCGGAAAAGCTGAACGCCAAAGGCGAACCGGCATAGCGGGCAAGGGTCGGAGCCTGCTTCACATCTTGCGGGCGGTGCAAATGTCCCAACGCCACATACTGGGCATGCGCCGGCAGACTGGAAGGCCGCACCGTATAGGCGCCGCCCACCTCGATGGGACGTTCCGAATCACTGCTGCTTCCTCCCGCCACAAACAGGTGGCTCATCGCCACATTGACCGTCGACGGCGAAAAGGCGGCCGACAGCTGATGAAAAAGATGCTTCACCCGTTCATCATAGGCATCCCGCAGCAGTTCCTCCTGCTGGCTTTCAACCAGCAGCTCATTCAGCCGCGACTCGGAAGGATAGGCCAGCGCCGCCAGACAGAGCACCTCCCCCGCCGCCGGGACGGGGATTCGGAGCGCTTCCCGAACCGGATAGCCGAGCAGGGTAATGCCCTGTTCCCGGGCCAGCGGCGTGGCCGCCGCGAGGCGATCCGGGCTGTCGTGGTTGCCGGCAATGATCACCACCGGCCGCCTGCCCTTGTCGGCCAGGCGTGAGATGCTCTCGTAAAAGAGCTGTTCGGCAGCCGCCGGCGGATTCACCGTGTCGAACACATCGCCGGCCAACAGGACCAGATCAATGGCTTCCTCCTCCGCCAGCGCGCACAGTTCATCCAGAAACTGCGCCTGCTCATCCAGGCGGCTGCGCCCCTCCAGCGTGCGCCCCAGGTGCCAGTCGGCCGTGTGCAAAATCCGCATCGGCTTTCCCCTTCCTCTCCCGATTCTCGATCTTCCTTCATCCGTTCCTTCATCGTTTATGTCATCTTTTTTACGTCACTGTCCCCATATCGCTTGCTGTGCGTCGCCCTTTCTCCGCTCGGCGGAAGCCAACCCCTTCATCGCCGCGTCAACACCCCATTGCGGGGTGGGGAGCGGAAAAAATGACTACGGCACAGGCAAGAGATGGCCGCCGTCGAAAAAGTAGAGCACCTTCTCCGCCACCGGCATTCCCCAGATCGCCTCCACCGCCCGGGCATACAGCTGCAACTGCAACGCATAACGTTCCTTCAACACCGGTTCGGCCTGCTCGAAACCCGCAAAAGGACCATAGATGGTGTCGGTTTTGTAGTCGAGCAGGACCAATCCCCGCTCATCCCGAAAGAGGCAGTCGATGACCCCCTGAAGCAGCACCACCTCCCCGGCCATTCCTTGCGGCCCTCCCGCGGAAGTGCCTTGAAGCTCTCTCCCGGACAAGACGTGACGTTCATCCCCGGACACGCCTTGAAGCCCAACCCCGGCCATTCCTTGCGGCGCGCCGGTACGCTTCGCCATCCCGTGCACCTCTTCCGCCGGCAAGGCATAGCTGAACGGAACCTCCCGGCGGACAAACGGGGCAGCCAGGAGGCGCTGGCCGACCGGCGTCGCAAAAAGGCGAAGAATGCCCTCGACGGGGATGGCTGCCGCCTCCTCCGGGGTGAGCAGTTCCTGCTGGACCATCCGCTCGAGCCATTCCCGCAACTTTCGCTCATCCAAATCGGGCGAAAGGGGCAGATGCTGCATCACCAGGTGGGTGGCGGTACCCCGCTCTGCCGGCGTGAGCTGCCGGTTCTTTTGCAGGAAACGGGGCCGCTGCACCAGTTCGGAACGGAACATCGCGCTGGCAGCGGACGCCTGAACAAGCGGCAGCGCCTCCTCATCCTCCCCGGCCTGCTGAAAACGCCGTTTCAACTCGCTCACCGTCTGCTTGGAGCGGGCGTGCGTCGCTGCCAGGTGGGGATAATCCCAGCTGAGGCGTCGCGCGACCTCTTGCTGGAACGGACTGCGCACAGGCACCGCTGCGCCTTCAGCCACGGCCTGCAGCAGGTCCGCCGCCGCCTGTTCCTCCGGAGAGGTACGCCCTTTCAGCTCCTCTTCGGGGATCACACGAACCTTCCATGAGGCAGGATCAGCGGCCACCGCGGGATGGGAAACGGCCACCACCTCAGGATTTGAGACAGCCGCCACCGCGGCATTTGCAACAGCCGGGTCCGCCGGCTCTCCGCTGCGCAGCGGCGTACCCTGGCGGTGGCGGGCGATGGCCGGTCCCAGCCAGTCGAGAAAGGAGCGGGCACGGGCGCGGGCCGTTTCCGGCAGAAGCCAGCCTTCTTCCGAAAGCGTCTCTGACCACTTCTCCCTGGCCTTCTGCCCGTCCCGCACCGTCCCGACCAGATAGAGTTTCTCCCGCGCCCGCGTCATGGCCACATAGAGGATGCGCATTTCCTCCGCCGCCGACTCCAGCTGCAGCCGCTTGCCGATGGCCAGCCAGGGAAGCGTGGGAATGCTGAGCCGGCGGATGGGGTCAATCAGGCGGCTGCCGATGCCTAAGTCCTTGTGGAGCAACAGATTGCCTCCCAGATCCTGCAGGTTGAACGATTTGCCCAGACTGCCCACAAAGACGACGGGAAACTCCAGTCCCTTGCTCTTGTGGATGGTCATCAGCCGGACCACGTCTTCCTGCTCTCCCAGCGCCCGTGCCACTCCCAGGTCATCTCCCCGCTCCTGCATCCGCTCGACAAACCGCAAGAAGCGGAAGAGGCCGCGGAAAGAGGTGGATTCGTACGCCCGGGCCCGGTCGTAAAGCGCCCGCAGGTTGGCCTGCCGCTGCTTGCCGCCCGGCATCCCGCCGACAAAGTCAAGATACCCGGTCTCCCGGTAAATCTGCCAGATCAGCTCGGAAAGGGCCCCCTGCCGGGCGCGGGCGCGCCAGCGCTCCAGCTGCCGGCAGAAGCGAACCACTTTCTCCCGCAACCCCTCATCCTCCAGGGAACGGCACGCCGCTTTCACCGCCTCCCAGAAACTGCCTCCCGGCTTCTGCAGGCGGATAGCGGCCAGCTCGTCTTCCCGCAGGCCCACGATGGGCGAACGGAGCACCGCCGCCAGGGGGATGTCCTGATCGGGATTGTCGATCACTTTCAGCAGGGAAAGCATGGTGGCCACTTCCACCGCTTCAAAGTACCCGCCGGACAGCTCGGCATACACCGGGATGCCATGCGCCTTCAGCTCCTCCATGATGACCGGGGCCCAGGGCATCGAACGGAGCAGGATGACAATATCCCGGTAGGTGACGGGACGCATGGCGCGCCGATCCTTGTCGTAGATCAGATAAGGCTTTTGGATGAGCGCCTGAATCTGCCGGGCCATCCAGCGCGCCTCCAACTGGGCGGTCTCCAGCTCCTCCTCTTCCTCCACGCCGGGCGCCGCCTGGCCCTCACTTTGCATCCTTCCGTCCGCTTGGCTGGATTCCGTGCCGCCGGCATCTTCCTCTTTCTCCTGCCGGCCGCGGTCAATCACCACCAGCTCCACCTCGGTTCCTTCCGCATCGGGATAGACGGCCCCGGGTTTTAGCTCGGCCGCTTCATCGTAACGCACCTCACCCACCTGTTCATCCATGAGCTGCCGGAAGACGAAATTGGTGGCGGCCAGCACGGGCGAACGGCTGCGGAAATTGCGCGAGAGATTGATCCTCAAACCCCCGCCTTCGCCGGTCCGGGTGAACGATTTGTACTTCTCCAGAAAGAGTCCGGGTTCCGCCAGCCGGAAACGGTAAATGCTCTGCTTCACATCGCCGACCATGAACAGGTTGTTTCCGCGCGTCACCAGCCGGAGGATGGCCTCCTGCACCAGGTTCGTGTCCTGATACTCGTCCACCAGCACCTCGACAAATTGCTCCTGGTACTGCTGCGCCGCCTCGGAAGGGACCCGTTGCCCCGGCGCGGAGCCCTCGCCGGTCAACACCTGCAGGCAGAGGTGTTCCAGATCGCTGAAGTCGAGCAGTCCCTTCGCCTTTTTCGCCTCCCAGTAACGCTGCCCGAACTTCTGCACCAGCTGCACCAGGGTACGCATCACCGGCGCCAGCTCGCGCAAATCCCGCAACAAGGCGGCCGGCGGGCGGCTGAACAGCAGCTCGCCCATCTCCTGCAGCCTCCCCTTCACCTGCTGGCGCAACTGCTTCACCCGTTCCTTCAGCTCCTCCCGCGCCTCTTCCTGCCGGACCCTTGGCAGGGTGCCGAAACGCAACGCCTGAAAACCGGCATGCAGCTCCTCCCAGCTCTGTCGCGCCAGCAAAGCGTCGATCTGGAGCAAATCCTCCTCCAGCGTCCCGGCGTAGGCGGACGGGCCTCCCGGCTCCCGGCTGAGATCCAGCGCCTGTGCCAGCAACCGCCGGCACCCGTCCAGCTCCCGCCTCACCTCGCGGATGAGCTCCCCCGTCCAAGGCAGTTCATCCAGCGCCTGCCCCTCCGGCACCTCGTACCTGGCAGCCATCTGGTCAAGCCAGGCATCCGGTGAAGGATGAGAGCGGGAGAAATCGTAGAGGCGGCGGACCAGCCGCTGCACATTCACATCGCTGCGGTCCGAACCGTAGCGATCGACCAGATCGAAAAATGCGGCGTTGTCCTCCCGGCTGTACTCATCTTCAAACAGCGTCTCCAGCACTTCCTCCTGCAACAGTTCGCTTTCCACCTCATCCGCGATCCGGAAGTTGGGGTCCAAATCCAGCCGGTAATAGTACTTGCGCACCACCGACATGCAAAACGAATGGAGGGTGGCGATCATCGCCCGGTTCAACAGCGTCAGCTGGCGGCGAAGGTGGCGGGATTCCGGCCGCTTCTCCAGTTCCCGGGCCAGCGCCTCGCCAATCCGCTGCCGCATCTCCCCGGCGGCCGCATGGGTAAAAGTGACGATGAGCAAGCGATCCACATCCACCGGCTCATTGGGGTCGGTGATTTTCCGGATAATCCGCTCCACCAGGACCGCCGTCTTGCCGCTGCCGGCAGCGGCCGCCACCAGGATGTTGTTGCCTGTGGCGGCAATCGCCTCCCATTGCTCATCCGTCCAGTGGCTTTCCGGCGGCTTCGGCCAGCGCATCATCGCGCTCCCCATCGCGTCCACCTCCTGCTTGCGCTTCGTATGCCCGAATCCGGGCCAAGATCTGCTCCGCCTTTTCCCCTTTCAGCACCCGGTAGGCATTGCCGTCCAGGGTCGGGTCAAACTGGCAGACGGGCCGGTACGGGCAGAAGGTACAGGCCGTCTTCTCCCGCAGCCGGAAGGGCTGGATGCCGTTTTCCCCGGAAAGCAGCCGCTCGCCGATGCGGCTGATCTCCGTGCGCACAAAGCGGCGCAAATGGCCAAAGTCTTCCCGCGAAATCACGGAGGAATGGCTGTAAAAGGTGCCGTCCTTTTTGATGCCTGCGGGAATGATCCGGGAGGTGCCCGTCTCCAGCGTCTGATCCATCAGCCGGATGACCGACGGATCGGCCAGGAGCAGCCCCTTCATCCGGAACTGCTTGAGCAGCTCCGCCTCCAATTCTTCTGCCGACAGCCCACGGGTCGCCCGGATCAGCGGCTGGTGCACGTGGAAGTAGAGGACACCCGCCGGTTGCGCCTCGCTGCCCAGCCAGTCTGGGGCATAGGTAAGCACCACATCCAAATAGACTAGCATTTGCCAGGCCAGCCCGTGGTACAGCTCGTCCAGCCGCAACTCCTGGCGGCCCGATTTGTAATCGATGATCCTGAGCAGCAGCCCCTGCTCTCCAACCGCCTTGTCCACCCGGTCGATCCTGCCGACCAGCTCCAGCGTCATCCCGTCCGGCAAGGTGAAGCGAAGTGGCGGCAGGCTCTCGCCGGGGCCAAACCCCACTTCCAGGCCGACGGGTGAAAAGCCGCTCGCCCGCGCGTGTTCGCTGAGGATGATCGCAGCCTGGCCGACCGTCCGCGCCAGCTTCCGCTTCATGTAGTGATAACGGTTGGAACTGAGGAGAATCTCGCGGCCGATTTCAGGCGCCAGCTGGTCCACCGCCTCCCGCGCCAGGCTTTCACATTGCGCGCGCGTCAGTTCGTGCCAGTCCATCCCTTCCGCCCGCAACCGTTCGGTGATCTGCTTCAGCGCCGCGTGAAACAACTGGCCGATGTCCGGCGCTTCGAGACGGAACAGCGGGCGCTCCTTCAGCCGCAGGCCGTAGGCGGCAAAGTGCATGAACGGACAGGACTGGAACCGCTCCATCCGCGAGACGCTCAGCCTGAGGCGGCTTCCGTACAGGGCGAGACTTTGCTCCCGTGCCAACGGCCGCGCCTCATTCCGGTAGAAGAGACTGGCCAGGAGACGGCGGGCCCGCGTGGACCACTCGGGGTGGAGGATCGCCCAGTTGTACACATCCCACCACAGCGTCTCCACAGGATACCCCCGGCGCCACTCCTGCAGGCGGGAAGTCAAATAGGAAAGGGTGGGGCCCGGATGGGCGACAAAATCCAGTTGGTTCTCCGCCGGCGCTTCGTGTGGCGCACTCACAAGCAACCGCTCCTGAAGATGCGGCAGCCACTCTTTCATCCGGCGCACCAAGACGGATGGCAGGAGGGTGCCCCCTTCCTCATCCGCCAGGGGATAGGAGACGACCAGACGTTCCGCCGGCCGGGTCAGCGCCATGTAGATGAGGAACTGTTCATCCAACAATTGCTGCCGGCTCCCCGGAGCCAGCTCCACGCCCCGCTGCTGCAGCCATTCCCGCTCCTCCTCGGAAAGCATGCCGTCCTCTTTGGGCCGGGCCGGAATCACGCCCTCGTTGGCGCCGAGAATAAAGACGCATTTCACATCGGAGACACGCGAGCGCTCCATCTGAGCCACCAGCACCTGATCCAGCGCCGGCGGGACGAGGGCGAACTGCATGCTCTCGAGACCGGTCTCCAGCAGCTTGCGGAACAGATCCAGGGAGAGGGGCTCATCCCCCAGGATTTCCACCATCTGCTCCAACAGCTCCACCACGGCACCCCAGACCTGCTCGTGCTCACGCGCCCGCTCCAGCTCCCCGGCTGCCAACGCCTCATCCCGCAGCCGCTCGATTTTGCGCGGAATCTCTTGCTCTTCCAAAAAGAGGTAGATCTGTGCGCACTTTTCACGGACGGTTGAAGCCCTTTCCAGGCGAGTCTGGAAGCGGCGCAGCGGGGTGATGAGAAGCCGGCGCAGGCCGTTGAAGGCCTCCTCCTGTCCGTTCTCCCCATGTGTTTGGACAGAACCTTGATGCTGACGTATCCGTTTGTCCTCAAGTTCTTGTTCGGCTGCCTCCGGCGCTTCCGCTGCCTGCCCGCGGAGACGCCACGACGCCTGCTGAAACCAGCGCCCGCCCTGAATCCCGTGCGCCAGCACATAATTCTCCAGCCGGTCCACCTCATCGCGCAACGCCGCTCGCTTGTCGCCGGCCATACAGCCTGCCGGGAACAGCAACTCCGTCTTCAGGCAGCGGAAAACCGCCTCATAGCGCCAGTTGGCATGTACCACTTCCAGAGCGGAACGGAGCAATTCGATCAAGGGATGGTTCAACATCGACCGCTTCTGGTCCATGAAGACGGGAATCCCGTAATCCTCAAAAATGGTCTCGATTAAGTCGTGGTAATCCTGGCTGTTGCGCACCATGATGGCCACGTCCCGGAAGCGGTAACCCTGATCACGAACCAGGTGCAGGATCTCCCTCGCCACTCCCTCTACTTCCGCCCGGCGGTTGACGGCGGGAAGCAATTGCACCGCATCCTGGTGCACCGCATCCCGGACAGCAACTGAAACCTGCCCATCATGTAAATGCTGTCCGCCAGGTAAATCCTGTTCTCCGGCTAAATCCTGTTCGCCATCCAGGCCCTGCCCATCATCTGAAGTTTCCGCAACCGTGCCATCAAACGGCACCGACGGGTACACCTCAAACACCCGCTCGATGTGGGCCAGCTCGGGACTGGCAAAACGCCTTTCCCCGGCGAGGCACACCGGTTCCTCCATCAGGCAACCGGTCTCCTCCGCCGCCCGCTCCAACTGCCAGTACGTCCTGGCCGTCATGTAGAAAAGGGCCAAAGGATCAGGAAGTTCCTCCGGCACCCGGTCCAGCGTCAGCGTGACCGTCACCCGGCGGGCGGTGGCCAGGAGGCTGCGCACCACCGCCATCTCCTGCGGAGTGAAGCTGTGAAAACCGTCTATGTACACCTCCGCCCCGCGCAGTTCAGCGGAAAAAGGCACCCTTTCCGCCAGCAGGCGGAGCATGTCCTCACCGTCCAGGTACTTGCCTTCCAAGTGCTTTTGCAAACGATCCAAGATCAGGCTGAGATCGTGCAGCTTGTCCGCCAGGATCACCTCCTGCGCCTGCACCGTTCCACGCGCCAGCAGTTCCTCACGCCGCGCGCGGAGCATCTCCGGAGTGACCGCATAACGCCGCAATTCCTCCGTCATCTCTTCCAGCTGCTGAATAAATCCGCCCGTATCGGCTGCCGTGGAAAACAGCCTCAGTTGCTGCTTTTCGTGCTCCACAATCTTCCGCAGCAACATATGGATTCCTGTCCGGTTCAGGAGATGACGGGTGATCCCTCCTGTCTCCTGCAAGACCCTCCAGGCCAGGCGGCTGAAGCTGTAAATCTGCAGCCGGATCATGCCCTGAAGCCTCTTCGACCGGATCAGCTTCATTTCCGACTGGAAGGTCATCTGCTCCGGCACCAGATAGATGACCGGCGGGCCAAGCGGATCCTCTTGCTGCTTTTGGATCATTTCCTCCAGGCAAAAGGTGGTCTTGCCGCTGCCCGACCGGCCGAGAATCATCCGCAGAGAAATGGCCGCTCCCTCCCTTGGTTGAACCGACTGATTGCAACATGACGATGGAACATGACCAGACAATTTCACATGACCAGGTTGTAGGCCAAACTTGGCTTGAATCCTTGGCTCAAACTGCACACATCGCCAGGAAGAGAATCACTCGAAACTTATTTTAACACTATAATCCTGACAGATGGAGGTAAGGGAACATACTTTCGAAAAAGAAAATATAACACATTGAAAAATCTGAATATAAACGGTTCCCTTTTTGCATGGGATGGTTTATGATGAAAAGGATGAAAACGTGATGGAGGACGAAACATGTCAGAGCAATTGTTGCTGCAGATCATCGACAAGCTGAACGGGATGGACAAGCGTTTTGACCGGCTGGAACAACGGATGGAAAAATTGGAGCAACGAATGGATGCACTCGAGCAACGGATGGATGCGCTGGAGCAACGAATGGATGCACTGGAACACCGGATGGATCGATTGGAACAACGTATGGATACGTTAGAGCAACGAGTTGATGTACTCGAGAAACGGATAACTACCCTTGAACATCGGGTAAACCGAATCGAAATGGAACAAAATCGGCACGGCGAGCATATCCAGCAACTTATCCAGATCGTAGGTGCCATCCGCAGCCG
>Ga0207870_100547_pt1 | contig 16108 bp, 14 predicted proteins | sample CeladaPassage60B_FD_187477 | JGI IMG/M metagenome (GOLD analysis project Ga0207870, IMG submission 187477) | Cellulose-adapted microbial communities from the Joint BioEnergy Institute, USA - Passage3 60B (SPAdes) (version 2) | ecosystem: Engineered > Bioreactor > Continuous culture > Unclassified... | reverse complement strand
GTGACGAAGCACAGGATCACCACCTAATTGTAGTATAGTGATATTATACCATATTAACGCGGTGATTTGTTAAAGATATGAGAGAAAATAATAGCCTGTTGAGAGGTTTTTCAACAGGCTGAGCGTCGGTATTTCGCCGACGCTTTATTTATCCAAGTATTTTAATTTTTGAATCCTCTAACGAAGTTTGTTCTGCCAATTCGTTCGTTAAAATTCTTATGCCTGATTCAAAAGACAGAAGAAGCATTTCGTTAATTTCTTCGGCTGACATCACCTTTTGAGTTTCATTAATTATAATATGCTTGAATAACAGATATTCACGTTCTTTAATAATCGAGTCCGGTATTTCCCATCTGGGTTTGCCATCCTTATATTCGTCTTTGTTCAGGACTCCACCATGAGCCAAACCTTTAGCAATTGCAATTTTTACTCCAAGAGGGCGCTCAATCTCCAACTTTTCACACAAAGAATCTAACAGTTCCTTTCCCGTTCTAGAAACTGCTCCGAGCCCTGCCAAAGGATTACACCCCCAAAAAATCGAAATACCCTTCTCTAATGATCGTATATTTCTTATTTTGATCATAATCCAACAAATATTGTTTATATGAATGCTTTTTCATTAAGTCGACATATTCCTGGGTAACTTCAGTATCCGTTGAAAGTATAATCACCTGTTCACTCAATTCTTTATAGTAATAATTGATAAGTTGACTCCTATGATAACTATCCAATCTACCGAGTGGAGTGTCGATGACCATCGGCAGTGACAAATCAGATGCTTTCGTTAACGCCCAAATTAAAGCGGACGCGATCATCTGCATTTCCCCAGCCGATCGATCATGAATACTGATTTCCTGTCCTCTATCATTATAAAGTCTAATTGTGTAGGTATTGATATCAAATTCAATTTTTCCAAATTCTTCTTGTTTCCGAAATAACTTGGTCAACATCGTCGCAAACTCATCATGAATGAATTGCGTTTTTAACATAGTCATTTTTTCAATATATTCTTCCATCGCTTTAATCAATCGCAACGTAAATTCATGCTGGCGTTGCAATTCCTGGTAATCTTCAGAAGAATCGGAAGCTCGAGTAAGTTTATTTAATAAATTTCGACGCTCATCTAGGAGCTTGTTCAACTTGCTATTTACTGATTTAAATCTGAGATCTATCTTTCCAAGATCTTTTGTATATACATCGATAATATTGTTCTCTCTACTAATATCTACCGCTTCCGGTGCGTTTCGAAGTTCGTTTTCTATTTCAGCGAGTTGAATTCTCAACGCTTCAATACGGTTAATCATTTTTATCACTATATTCTTATCTATACTCTGTAAATTCATTAGATAGGTGTAATCTTGGTTGTTTAAATCGTGTAGAACGGTGATCTCATCAAGATTCCTCACCTTGATGTTGTTTTCTTTGATCCATATATCTTCACCAATTTTCCTTAATTGATCAATTTGACTTTGCGACAATGGTGGATCTATTGATTCATAAAGGAGGCGATCAATAAATTTTTTATACGGGATCAAAGCGGATTCATATACTTGCTTATTAATTGAATATTTTTTCTCTATCTCTAAACGATCTTTTAATCTTTGAATTTGTTCTGCTAAAATAATCTCTACCACATGAGTCGTGTAATATTCTTGCAACTGCTTGATTGCATTATCCAACTCCATCTGACACTGAGTTTGCTTAATTACAATTTTTTCCCTTGATTTTGAGTTTAAGACCAATTTCTGATTTCGGGATTCTTTGGCTTCCTGAATCAGAGATTCGATCCTCTTTTTCTCGGAAAGTAACTCACGTTTTCGTTCTTCCAACTCATTAATTTCCTGTTCAATTTTATCCAGTTTATCTTTCGTTGTATTAAGTTGTTGTAGACCAACACTCTTCGCCAATTTCTGTTCGTAACTCAACTGTACGGATCGCAAATCTTCCAATAACAACTTATACGCTTCCAATCCACTGATCTTATGGATGGCTTCTTTCATTTCCACACTATTTTGACGTAAAATAATGTCTTTTATTTCTTCTCCGTCAAAAATAAAAAATGGGGCAGCATGATAAGGGATCATCCGATCAATAAATCGATTATACGCTTCAATGTTAGTAACACGAGTATGTTTTCCAACCTTTGATCCCGGTCTTCGAACCGTAACTTCTCGACTTTCATGAACATTACGTTTATTGTGATCAAAAATCCATTTCGTTTTTAATTCCCATTCCTCACCAAGATCCGTTTCCAATACAAGGGTCAAAGAACATTCCCTACCACCTTCATCGAAATACGTGTTATTTATAACGTTGGAAAATATGCGTCTGTGCTCACTTTCCGATATCCCCCGTTTTCCAAAAAGCACGTAGAGTATGGCTTTTAATAATGTTGTTTTCCCCGACCCATTTAAACCGCCGATAAGTATAATATTTTTTTGTTCCTCTTCCCGTACCGATTTGGGTATATAAAAATTAATTTCTTGATGTCCGTAGTATGTTTTAAAGTTGTTTAAAGTTAACTTTTTAAGTAGCATCCTGATTCACCTGAGGCTTAGAATAGTAATAAATGAGATCAGTATACTCTTTTCTTCTTTCCGATGGACTAGAATTCTTATATGAAAATTCTTCAGCTAATTTTTTTAATTGAATCACCAATTTCATCGGCAAATTATTTTCTCTGCAAACTTTCGTCAATAATTGCATCTCTTGTTCCTTCAATCCTTTCACGTCTGTCCCCCCACTAACTATTAAGCAAAGCAATAAACTCGTCGATTTGTTTAAAAGAATTAAACCTGGAAAATGAAAGTCTTACAGTTGATCTAACTTCGTCCAAACTCAAACCAATTTGTTGTAACACATGAGACGGTTTACTTGAACTGCAAGCAGAACCTGTTGATATCGCCACATGTTTCGCCAATTTTTTTATCAACAATTCATTATTGACTCCTCGAAATCTCACGCTGAGAAGTCCAGGTATTTTTTTTACATCACCAACAGTAAATTGAACGATATGAGGAAAAGTTTCTAGCAAACGTTTTTTACAATATTCTTCAAGTTGTATTAAGTGCTGCCGGATCGTTTGCAAATCACGCCGGGCAATTTCTGCAGCTACTCCTGCACCAACAATGTTATGTACAGCTAATGTTCCACTTCGATAACCAAACTCCTGACCCCCACCATGTAGCAGAGGTGTTAGTTTTCGACGGATCCCCATCTCATCTTTTTTTATAATGCAAACTCCAATTCCCTTAGGTCCGTGAAATTTATGAGCAGAAGCAGATAAAAAATGAATGTTTGTTGTTTGTAAATCTATAGGAAGTTTTCCGGCAACTTGCGTGGCGTCCGAATGTAGGAGAACTTTGAACTTCGCACATAACTCAGCAATCTCCTCCAGATCATTCAAGGTGCCAATTTCATTATTCCCCCAAACGACACTGACTAAAAAAACGTCATCACCGTATTCTTCTAAAATTGCTGCTAATTCGGATAACCTTATGGTTCCATTTTCATCAACGGAAAGAAAATGAACCGGAACCCCTTTTCCTTGAAGATACTTTGCCGTTTCCAAGATTGATGGGTGCTCAACTGAAGTGGTTATTAATCGTTTAGGTTTCCCCCAGTGCAAATCGGCTAATCCCTTGAGTACAAGGTTATTACTCTCAGTAGAACCGCTAGTGAAAACAACTTCATCGGGCGAACAGTTAAATAACTTTCCTATTTGTTCTCTTGCCTTTTCAACAGCCACTTTGGCATGTTCAGCAAGAGTATAATATTTCCCAGATGGGTTTCCGAAACTTTCTACAAGGTAAGGCTTCATCGCATCAATGACTTCAGGATGAATTTGGGTTGTTGCGCTATTGTCAAAATAGATCACGCTCTTTTCACCTCAGGTATACGATCCAATAAATTAAAAATCATTTTTTGGTAGTTCCCAGCATATCGGTATTCGTTTTCTAACAATATGGCCCCCCTTTCAAGGTGGGCATTAAATAGTCCGGGAAAATATTCTTCATCAGAAATTTCTCTACCTTCACGTTGTGCAATCAACGCCTTGAATATAATGTCATATTTTCCCGTCAATGTGGGCCTGTTAAATTCTTGTCCCGCACTATCTCTTACAATCGGGTTTACAGGTTGCTTCTCTTTTAATGAAAGGACTACAGCATATCTTGCCAATATATTAGGTGTCAGACCTGTGGAATTTTGCAAAAACTTTAGTCGTTCCGCTGTCGATTTTGAAGTTTTCAACCGAAAATTCATATAATTGCCGCTCCTTTACTTCTCTGAAAATGAAAATACTCTTCTGATTTTTCCACAGTAGAGTTGAGGGTGTTATACTCAATCGTATATTCACGGGCTATCCTTGGTTTTATTAATTCGTAATGCTGGACATCGATTTCGGAATCAGTAGATAAAATGATCACCTGTTTACCGCACTTTGGCAAAAAGTGTTTAATGATGCTTTGTTTATGGGTTTGATCCAATCTACCGAATAACGTATCAAAAACAAAGGGTAACTCCCGTTTCGAACATTTAGCCATTGCCCAAATAGTAGCCATTAGTAATATTTGCTTTTCGCCCGCTGATAAAATATCTTTGTTGATTTCTTCGTTATTTCTATTGAATAACCTCAAAACAAATGTGTCTGGATCGATGTGCACTCTAACTACAAACAACTCTTTCCGAAACAAAAGCTGTAACATTTTTACCGTTTCCATTTCAACTTGTTGAAGCTTTTTCTTTAGTTGAATGGAGCGGAATTTTTTGCTGACATCTAACACCTTATTTACTACGTAGAATACATTATTCGATTTACGAGACTGAATTAATTTGGCTTTAAGCTGATCGCTTTTTTTCAGTTCAGCCGAAATTTGTTCCTCTAACAAAGACAAATTCACCATTAATTGCCCCATACGATGTTGTAGAACAGCAAGAGTATTGTGAATCTGATTCATCTCATCCAGAAGCTCTTTTAGTTCACTACTTGAATCGTTGGCATTAATTTTATTTCTGATGTCTTGTAGCTGTTCAATCAAACGGTCGTTCTCTATAAAATTATTCTTAATTATCTCGGGATCCAATTGCATGGTTTCTTTATACAACAACTCAACTTCCATCCGCTGATGGACCGAAGCGTTATGAATTGGTGTTATATCACAATGATCAATGTTTTCTAATAAACGGACAATAAATCTTGAAGCCACGAGATCCAAATCACCGTTAACTGTTATGTCCCCATTTTCCTGAAGATGTTTTAAAGAGTGTGATACCTGATTTCCGTTGATAACTTTAGTAAGATTTGAAATGATCTCGTTTCTTGACTCTATTTCCATTTGAGAAACCACATCAGCTAAAAGATCTCTAACAATACAAAAAGGCATGATTGTCGAAATTAATTCCTTGGTCTTTTCCATTAACCCGCCACGATACTGTTCAATCTGATTCATCTCTTGTAGCAATGCATCACGTTGCTCCTTCATTAAACCGCCATAAACCTCATATCTCTTTTTCAACGAATTTAGTAATGCTCGTTGTTCGTCAATTTCTTTTTCGATCTGTATTTTTTCATCTAAAAGTGAAGATCTTTGATCAATTAACGTTGTTAATTTATCCTTGTTTTCCAAGATCTGTTTTTCAACCTCTGTAAGCTTTATTTTAATGGCGCCATGTTTTATAAACATTTGTAAGTCCGTTTCAAGTGTCTCAAACAGATCCAAATTAAACATAACTTTAGCGGATTTTTGTAAGTAATCTGGCAATGTGTCATCTGAAACTATATTTGAAATACGTTCACCATCAAATAAAAAGAACTCCAATAATTGTGGCGGCATTTCTTCCCGAAGCTTCGAAACAAATATTTCTTTCTCTTGATTGGATAACTCTCGATGATTGCGATATATAATCAATACTTCTTTAATTGAATTTTTTGATCTCATCCAGCTTCTTCGTAGTGTGTAGGAATTTTTTTCGAAATTCTCATTGATTTCAAAATCCAAGATAATTTGGTATTTGTTTTCGTGATTCTTTAACGCTTGTGTGTTTAATTTTGCTTCAATTTTTTCAAAATATGAATCTGTTTCTGTTTTGTATCCGAAAGCGAGCGGTCCATATAAGGCGAGACGAATGCTCTCCAAAATTGTTGTTTTACCGGAACCATTTTTCCCACCTATGAGAACAATATTTTCATGATTAGTGTTCGTTTTTAAATTAAAATCATAATCTCCATAAAAAACACCTATATTAGTTAACCGAAGTCTGTTGATTTTCATTCCTTATATCCTTCCACTTTTCCGTAATGTAATTTATCTTGATTGAAAATTTTCTCGAAATCCTGTATGATACCACGTCGAACCTTATAACCAACGTATTGTTTTTCAATATTGATAAGTTTTTTTATTAAATCAAAATCAACGTCAATTTCTTCGCAAATCAACTCAAGGTCGGTGATTTGGTCTTGATCAAAGAGTGGCCTCTCATCCTGCTCCCAATCCAAGTCTTCACCAAAAACTTCACGATATATGGCCGGCAAACTATCTTCCCAATCGCCGTCTTCAAACCACAACTTACGAATCATCTTTAATTCAGCATCCTGAATAAGTTTATAATCAGGATCATATGGATTTTTTATATCTCTTTGCGTTTCAAGTAACTGTTTCAACAATTCTTTTCTCGCTTCCAAAGTGAAGGGGCCAAGGCCCAGTTCACGTTCTTCACCCTCTCCAACAAAATAAATCGAGCCATTCATTCGATGTTTCTCTCTTTTATCTCGATTTTCTCTATATTCTATGAGTTTATTTCGATAGGCAGCCAACGGACGAAGCCATTCTTCTCCAGTTTCTATAAAGCCGTTTAACGCTTTATCTTCTTTTACAACCGTACATACCCAACATCCAAACCTACTATTTCCACAGGATCCAGCGGACTCTTTAATTTCCTTATCTACAATTAGCGGACACTCGCCAGCTGAAGAATTTTTATACAGAGCATGAAGTTCAAAATTATCAGTTCCCCAAGGGGTTTGCCCATTATTATATTCGAGAAGATACGACCAAACATCATCGGTAGAAAACTCACGGATTGGGGCGTAAACATATGCATTCGACAAAGTCGAATGCTTCATTAATACTTTACCGCTTATTGAATGCGAATCCATGACCTGTGCTCTGGTTGCGCTTTCCGAATCCCTGACGCCCAATACCATTATAACTTCACCGAATTGTGAAACTTTATCGAGAATAAAACTGTTTGCAGGTTCAATTTTCATCCGGTCTGTACACCAACGAAATTTTTGTCGAGGAGAAGGATACCCTTTTCCTAATAAAGATACCCAAAACGTCTTTTCGATAGGTGGTTTTACCTTATGTGTTTCAAGTGGCAGCCCAAGTTCCAAAGCTTTATCTTGTATTTTCATCAACGTTTGATTTATTGATGAAATAATAAGTGGCGTTTCCACCAATGTGTCTGATGAAATAACAAATACTTTTTTGTGCCTTTTTTCAGGCGACAGTTTATGCAATGCTTCAAAAACAAGCTGCACGACGACTGTAGAATCCTTTCCACCACTGTATCCAACAACCCAAGGCCGTTGGTCTGAAAGGTATACTTCCTGAATCATTCGTATTTTTTCATCTATTTTGTTTTTAAAATTTAATAAGCTATTGAGCATTATTTATCACCTATTTTAAGTTTTTGTTCCATTTCTTCTTCATGGATTGTTAACGGCAATTGTAAGCACTTCTTGATTTGATTAGCGGTTAAATGAATCGTTATATTGTTTTTATTAATTCTTCCAGTAGGACCAAATGCCCTGCCGAGCCAAATTGGATTGCTTCTGCTCCAATCGATTTTAGAAAGCTTCTTTACATATTGTTGCCAATCAGTAGGATGGTTATGGTACAAATAGTTACCAATCAAACCAATTGCCTCTAAAAATACACCGTGAGCATTAATATAATTTGTCCTAAGCTCCGATGGCGATAATTCCTTTTTGAAAACCTGCTTCCATTCTGTCATACTGTCACATAAATGGATCCAAAAATCTTCTAAAAATCTTCTCTCGCTCTCCGATATAAACTCCCCTTTTTTCTTGTTTAACAGTCTTCTATTTGTATGGAATATGTTGCTTAACGAAAATAATTTTGGTGATAATTTGGGTAACGATTGTCTTTCTTTATCAGTATATCGCTCAAGAAATGGAATCTTTTGTATAATCGACTTTGTTAGATTCGCCAACTGATCCCTGTGGTCATAAAGAATGCCTAAAGAAGACGTTGTATTTACCGCATGACGATTTAAATCTGCAAAGATCTGCTGACTTCTGACAAGTCCAACATCTCTATAGAAGACGACGGAAATCGTTTCCTGGCCTAGTTCTGGCGATATCTTCAATGCTTCCTCAATCGCGGCTCTGCGATGTTGTCCGTCATTTATCAGAAAACGTGCATCTAGGGAAATGGTCAATCTTCCAATATCTTTAAATTGCGGATCATCTGAAAAAGGGGTAAATACCATTTTTCCATCGACTGAGGCGGTTAAAGATGAAAAAACATAGTCTTTCGGATTATCCAATATATAGTTGCAGATTTCAGGAATTCTAGCTTTATTTAGGGTTCTCTGTGCTCGATACTCAGGTGGAATCTCTTCTTCATCAAAGAGGAATATTTTCGGAATTAGCCTTAATGGGGACATAACTACATAATATTCATTGCCTGCTTGTATTCCTCTTATCGCCGGAAAATTATAGCTAAAGGTAGCATCCACCTACCACCAGCCTCCATATTACGTACGTAGATTTCGATTTCTATCATATATTATGATAGATAGGATTTCAATCAAAACATTTAATAGAGCTATTTCAATCTATATTCAGACAAATGATTCCCGCACTTTCCGTCCCATCTAACATATTGCAGCGTCATCACCGGGGGCCGCATTCCATGAAAAAGGCGGACCAGCAATCACCAATCCGCATGATTGTCTCGATTTGCAGCAGGCCGAACCGTCGCCGAACGCCCTTCCGCATCTTGACGCCGACACGTATTATAGGTTTCCTCCGTGATGACCATCCTGCTCATCGTCGTGATATTGGCCACAACACCGATCCTTGCCGCCAACTATATGATCCGCCAAACGAACCAACACGAAGCTTACGTCATCTATCAAGATCACTATTACCGGGTGACGGGAAATTTGCTGGACGCGTCCAAACTGGGCGAGGAAATTTTTCATGTGACTCGGGTAGGAAACTGGAATCTGAAAAAGAACGGCGATTCCAATCATTTCGTTCCCTCCTCGCCGATTTACCGGGTACGGGGCAGAGAAGATGCGATTGCGGTCAAATCGACGATGTGGGGAATCTTTGATTCGTATATCGAACTGGAACGCGCGGAAGCTGTGGAAACCGTTCCGAAAGAATCCATTCGCGGGGCGAAAAACGACCCTGTCGAAACGTCCATCGCTCTGGAAAATGCGAAAAATCAAGTGGATACGATCTATTCCTTCCCGGAAAACTTTGAAAGAGCGATGCTCAATTTTGTCAGTTTACAAGACGATCATTTTCCTACGCTGTATTATCGGGTGCTTGAAGCTGATGTGGAGCAAGACGGGATGACCGTGCAAGGATTTCTGTTTGTTCATCAGTATGCCAAAGACAAGGAAATTCCCGCCGTTTCCATGTTCACACCCGGATACATCCGGGAATATGTGGACGAAACTACCCTGATCTTGAAATTGGATCCCGACTTTGTCGAACCCGAGGCGAAAGAAAGTTTCCTCATCAACGATATGAAATGGAGTTATTATCACGATCAGTTGTGGCAGGGAGAACGCGGAAACAGATATTACGAGATCCAGACTCAGGGAGCGTTCACCAAAGACATGATGATCGATTTGTTGTCTCATTTTCAGCCGGATAAGAGATTTCATTGAGTGCCGCTTCCTGCTTGAGACGGACGAGCTTTGTTCTCTTCGTCCAGCGGAAGACAGCATTTTTTGTACTTCTTGTGCCGCAAGGGCAAGGATCGTTTCGTCCGATTATGCGCATGCCGAAGGACTCCTGTGCATCTGGGGATCGGCCTTCCTTAATTTCATTTTCGCCGCGTTCAATGGGCATGCTCCAAACGGAACGGCCGTGATCGCTCCGCACAACGGCGCACGGTCCGCCATCCGATTTCTGCCGTTACACTCGTTTTTTCTCCAGCTGCACTTCCGGGTACTTCCCCCCGCTCTCCTCGAGCAAGTCGCTGGAGACGCCTTTCAAATATTTGTTGAAAAAAGCCAACGTATAATCATTGGTGATCGCATGGGCTCTTCGCCAGTTGATTCTCCCCCTCATTTTCAAAAGGCGGGTCAAAAGCGGCCACCAATAAGGAATGTCGGTCGGATTGACATGAAAATAATCCGCAACCCGGACAAAGTATCCGTCGTTCGGCGAACGCTCGAAAACGGCCCGCATCGTCCGCTGGTGCTGGTCAATATCTTCGGGCGACCATCCTTCCTGCCGCATGGTTTCCGCGTCCCGGGTAATCCACATGGCCGGCTGCCGCAACCCGTTCGCGACCGTGTTGCGGGTCATGGGGGCATCGATGATCAGGCAGGCTTTCAGCCGGGCATCCGCCTGACACACTTCTCCCGCCACTATGCCTCCCAGGGAAATGCCGAAAACGCCGACATTCCGCAAATCCATGCGGCCGGTCAAAATCCCGTTCGGATCCGCTTCGTTCCATTTCGCCAATTCATCCAGCACGACACGAACATCTTCCGCAAAATAAGGGATGATTCCCTCTTCCAAAACATGTCCGTTCAGCACCGGGGGATGTTCCGCCGCATCAAGACTCGGGGCCGTCAGTTCTTTCATCTCGGCGATCGGGTAACCGGCCGTCCGGCGGCCGTCCGGAAAAACCACACAAGCTGCCGCGTAGGGGTGGTCGATCGCAGCGACAATGTAACCGTGCGAGACGAGTTCTTCGACTTGAAACGTGTTCATTTGGCGAAATCCGGCCAAACCTTCCAGAAAAATCAATACGGGGAAACCGTCGCCGTTGCCGACGGCAATGGGGGCGGACGGCATCGCATGGGAACGAACGTATCGGAGGTGATGAAAAAGAAACCGCGGAACGCGATACAATCGGGCCAGTTCTTTCGTCACCGCTCCCGCATCGGGCACGTAAGGGGCGCGTTCGGCGGAGGCATCGTCGACGGCCGGATACCAGACTTGGACCATCAACTCGCGCTTCGTGCGAGGATCCTCTTGAAAAATTTCCGTCCTCGACCCATCCTTTACCGGATAAGTCAACGTCCCGATTCCGTACGGTCCGGTCGGCTTCTTGAAACGAAATACAGGGAACAAATAAAGCCGTGCCAACCCCAAAACAAGCAAAATCAGCACAGCCATGACGAACAGTGCGATACTCGGCATGCTCCGATGGGCCCTCCCGCCTCAGGCTGGTCGTCCGGTTCGTCGACCAATGTTGCGTCGGCATGAACCGTTCTGCCGCATCCGTCCGACCATCCCGGCTGGTGTGCGGATGCGCCAGTGGAATGAAGCAGCAACTCAGGATGTCCGTGTTATATATCTTTCGAGGAATTCGTGAATATTCCTTCCATTTTCATCAAAATTTGCACCATATGCCGACAAGGTTCGGCTTCGCCGCCGCGGGATTGTGCTCGAGCGTCGAAGGCTTCATCCGGCCCAAATCCCCATTCCTCTCAAATCCCCTTTCCTCTTTCGGTAGGAACCGGTTGCTTGAGCGCCTTCGCTTTCCTTTCTCTCGCGACGGGAGCGGCCGCCGTTTCCATTCTCCCCCGGCGGTTTTGCGATATGCTATACTATTAGAACAAGATCGGATTGGCCGTTTTCCAAACTGTTCCATGCCGCAAAAACCATTCTCCTCTTCGCCTGCGGGCCAATCTCCCGACCGGATCATCCGCCGATTTGAACCCATCGAGAACGATCGTTTGGGGGGAATTTCGGTGATACGGATTCGAAAGAAGTCCGTCCAACTCTCCCGTCGGCCGCTCGGAATCACGGCCTTTCGCCTGCTGGTCGCTGCGGGACTCGCCGCCTATTTGCGGTGCGCTTGCCGAATTCGCATATTCGGCCGCATCCCCGGGCATCAACCGGGCATGCTGATCATTTCCAACCATCTGCACGACATCGAGGGCATGTTGATTCCGTCCCGTCTCGTTTTGCGCAATCCGTTCCGTCATTCCCTTCGCTTCGCCGCTTCGCAGCGGCTGTTCGAGCCCGGTTTTCTGGCCGCGCACTATCCTCGCTTGCCCCGGTGGTTGAGCCGCGTCAACCTGGGAAAACTGTTTTACGCGTTCGGCGCGAGGCCGGTCGAAAACCAGCCGCTGTCCCGGCCGTTCGTCAGCTACGCATACGATGCATTCCGGCGGCACGGCAATTTGCCGGCAGAAGTAGTGTTTTCCGCGGAAACGCTGCAACGCCTGCGCATGCCTTCCGAAACGACGCTCCGGGACTTTTGGTCTCCCCGTTTTCTAATGGCTGCGCAGCAGCCCGCCTCGATTGTCGATCTGCGCGAGCCGTATCGCACGGAGTTTCGTTTCCGAATTCGGAACGAGATCCGCAACCAGCTGGATACGCTGGAACGGGAATTGCGCGAAGGGGCGACCGTTTATTTGACGCCGGAGGGACGATTGAGCGAAACCGGTTTTTTGTGTCGGCTGCGTCTGGCGTTGGCCCGACTGGAGACGCCGGCGCGCAGCCGGATGCTCATCGGCCTCAGCTACGATCCGTATGCCCGGCGCCGGCTGTCCGTCTACGTCCGGTTCGCGCCTTGGTCGCCGCACGCGGATGTCCATCTTCAACTGCGCGCCGTTCGCCCGATCACCGTCAGCCAGGTGCTGTGCGACCGGCTGCTGGAAGCGCGGCCGGAACGGTTCTCGGCGGAACAAGCGCTGGACGCCGTCCGCGAACGGCTCGGCCAGCTGCCTCCCGGCGCCTTTGTCGTTCCGGAACTGCTCCGTCACACCGAACGCATGGTGCGACTGGCGCTCGGCAACATGGCTCGGCTCGGCGTCTTGACCGGGGACGGGCGCGAATACCGCATCGGCTCCGTTCGGACGCATCGGGCATTTCCGAACGTGCCGGACATGCTCGCGCATTTGCGCAACACGTTCCGCGACACCACGGCGGCGTTGGAAGCGCTGGCGAAACGAACAGCGGCGGAACCGTCGACGGCCGCTTCACAGAAGGCGGTTGCCGCAGACTTGGACTTGACACCGAACTGAGAAGCCGCCGATGGACTTCTCAAAAACGAATGTGCGCTTGACCGGCAGCCTTCCGTTCACAAACGCCCCCATTGTTTCCTTCACCGCGGAGCATCGATTCCCCCCGGCGAGGTCGGTCACCGCCGCAGCAGCTTTTTCAGCTCATCGACGCGCCGCTGATCTTCCTCCAGCACGGTGTCGACGATTTTCGCGCTTTCCTCATCGAGGTCACCGGCCACCAATTTGTGCGAGAAATGTATGCCGTATTGGTTTTCCCCGACCAGCGCGTCGTGAAGAATGTCCTCCGGATTTTGCGACTTTGCCTTCATGGACTGCCACCATTCCGACACTTCGCCCATCAGCCCCGCCCCGTCCACCGCTGTGCCGCCCAAATCCTGAATGCGTTCGGCAATTTTTTGCGCCCCGAGTTTGGCGTGTTGCTGGAATTTCTGCAACAGATCCTTCAATTTCGGATCCTTGGCGCGCGAAATCAGGTGCTCGTACTGATGGATGCCCATGTACCTGCCTTTCAGAAAACCGTTCAGTTCCCGGATGACGCGTTGTTTCTGCTTCTCGTCCATTCGCCGCCCACCTTTTTTATTGCATAGTATGTCCAGACCGTCTGTAGGATAGAGACGCCGCATGCGCGTGATTTTTATTCACTAGCCTATCCGGAATCTCGCTCCTGAAGCGGATGGCGGCGTATTTGGCTTCCTCGTGCGCGTCATCGACGGGTTTTCATGGTCTTCGGGAATTCCGTAACGGTGACTCTTTATTTTTTTAAACTTGCACCGATGAATTCGGCCATCCGCTTTCGTCAATAGAGATGTAAAAAAACATAGGAAAGGTGATTGGAATGGCATTGACTTCCAAACAAATTTATGTGAACTTGCACGTCAAGGACGTCGGACGATCGATGGCGTTTTTCACGGGGCTCGGATTTGAGATCGACAAGCGGTTCACGGATGAGAAACAAGCGGCTTGCCTTATCATTGGAGAAAACATGTATGTGATGCTGCTCCAGGAAGAATATCTGAAGACGTTTACGAAACGGGAAATCGTCGATACCGAAAAGTATGCCCAATTGACCATTGCATTGGCGGCCGAAAGCCGGGAGAAGGTCGACGAAATCGTCAACAAGGCGGTCTCTTTGGGCGGGAAACTGTATGCCGATCCCGTGGACCACGGATTCATGTACCAATGGGGATTCCAGGATCCGGACGGCCACGTGTGGGAAATCGGCTATATGGATATGGATGCGCTGAAGGAACAAGAGCCAGCGTAAGTGCTGCGGCACGGCTCCATCCGGATCGGTCTCGATTGAGGACTTGCCGTTTGATTTCAAAAAAAGCCCGCTCTATCCCGCTCCGGAAGCGGCTCCCGGAGCGGGCGTTTATTCCTCGTATGCGGAAACGCTGCGTTTTCTAATTTCAATTTTGCGGATGCGGTGTTTTTCTTTTTCGCGAACAATGAATTCGAGCAGATCGTGGTGCCATGCTTGTCCCGGCTTCAACTCCGGGTTTTGGCCGTATAACCAGCCGCCGATCGTATCCATCTCTTCGTTGTCGATGTCGGTGCCCAACAGATCGTTGATGCGCGAAATCGGCACTTTGCCGTCGACGATGAAGTGGTCTTCCCCGATTTTTTCGATGTCCTGTTTCTCTTCGGTATCGAATTCGTCGCGAATGTCGCCGACGATTTCTTCCAAAATATCTTCGATCGTTATCATGCCCGCCGTGCCGCCGTACTCGTCGATCAAAATCGCCATGTGCGTCCGCCCCTGCTGCATTTTTTTCAACAACGTTTTGACAGGGACGGCTTCCGTGACGGTCAGCACAGGATGAATCAACTCCGACAGATCGACATCCTTTCGATCGCCGTAGTGCAGAAGCAGCTGTTTCGTGTGAATCATGCCCAGCACGTTGTCTTTGCTCTCCTTGACGACGGGAAACCGGGAATATCGTTCACGTTTGATGATTTCGAGGTTTTTCTCCAACGGTTGATCAAGGTACAGACACACCATGTCCGTTCGGGGAACCATGATCTCGCGCGCCAATAGTTCGTCAAACGCAAAAATGCGGTTCACGTAACCATACTCGGTTTTGTTGATTTTGCCGCTTTCATAGCTTTCCGACAAAATCATGCGAAGCTCTTCTTCGGAATGCGCCTCCTCGCTCTCCTTGGCCGGTTTCATGCCGAAAAGACGAATGAGACCGAGAGCGGACCCGTTCAACAGCCATATAAACGGATACATGACTTTGTAGAAAAAGATCATGGGCCGCGCCGTCAGGAGGCTGATCGTTTCCGCTTTTTGAATCGCCACGGTCTTGGGCGCCAGTTCTCCTAGAACGACGTGCAAAAAAGTGACGAGCAAAAAAGCGATCAGAAACGAAATCAAAGAAGTGACGGTTTCGGAGAAAGGCAGCCGTTCGAATACGGGACGCAGCAAATGTTCCACCGTCGGCTCGCCCAACCACCCCAAACCGAGCGCCGTGATGGTAATGCCCAATTGGCAAGCGGACAAATATCCGTCCAAATTGCTCGTCACTTGCTTGACGGCCAGCGCGTTTTTACGTTTTTCAAGCACCAACTGATCCACTCGGCTCGGGCGAATTTTGACGAAAGCGAATTCTGCGGCGACAAAAAAAGCGGTGGCGATGAGGAGAACGAGGATCGCGATAATGTTCAGCAAATGCATGATAATGCCCCTTGCGTGAAAATATACGGGTTATTTTCCATATAATGATACCCGAGTTCGACAGTAAATCGGCATTTTTGGGCATATAGAAAATCAAGAATCCCATAACAGCAAGGTTTTCTGTGAGCGGAGCTAGAAAAAATCTCATTTTTCCATAGGCACACGCTTTCGTATTTT
>Ga0207870_100546_pt1 | contig 16255 bp, 10 predicted proteins | sample CeladaPassage60B_FD_187477 | JGI IMG/M metagenome (GOLD analysis project Ga0207870, IMG submission 187477) | Cellulose-adapted microbial communities from the Joint BioEnergy Institute, USA - Passage3 60B (SPAdes) (version 2) | ecosystem: Engineered > Bioreactor > Continuous culture > Unclassified... | reverse complement strand
AAGGGGCTACCTTGGGGAGGTGAAGGCCGCCTGGGGTTCGCGGTACCCGGGGGTGGTGGGGCTTTGGGTACAGGATTCGGGGGCCTTCCTGCGGTTCTACGGGTACCCCAAGGTGCTTTGGCCGTACCTGCGGAGCACCAACCTGATGGAGCGGTTTATCCGGGAGCTACGGCGTGGGACGAAGGTGCGGGACCACAAGTTTCCCAAGGCGGAGGCGGTATACAAGCTCCTTTACCTGGAGTCAGAGAGGCAAGAGGGGAGGTGGGCAGAACGGAAACTAAAGGGGTTCTCGGAGGTCGGACGGAAAGATTCCCCAAGACTAAAATGGGGACGTGGGTAAAATAAACGCGAATATCCTTAAGATCATGAAGCAAAGGTTGGATCGGGAGGGGGAGGTCTCCACCTCCAGGGAGGGCAAGGTGGACTGGGAGAGGCGCGCCCGCACCCAAAACGCCCGGGCGCAAAGGCTTGGCGCACCCGGGAAGGTGCTCCCCGAGGACTTGATATGGGCTGCGTTCCTGGCCCAGAACGGCAGGTGCTTTTACTGCGGGGGCAAGCTTGATTTGGAAAGGATCCACGTGGATCACGTGATCCCCCTGGCGAAGGGTGGGCGGAACGATGGGAAGAACATCGCCATCGTTCACCCCGAGTGCAACCTCAAGAAGGGCGCGAGGGATCCCTTGGAGTTCGTGCTCGACTTTGTGGCGAAGAAAAAGCGGGGGAGGTTCTGATATGGTGTCGGTCCCTGCCAAACTCTACGCCCACCCCGAGGATCAGAAGCTCCTCCAGGCCTTGACGTCCGTCGGCGCGGTCCAGAGTCTGGTGGAGCGCGTACTGCAGTTGGGGGAAACGGGTTATCGGGTCTTCTTGCTTAGCGAAGCGGTGAAGGTGGGACCCAAGCAATTCCCGGAGATTTACCAAATAGCTGTCCATGCGGCGGAAAAGCTGGGACTTTCCGTGCTTCCCGACATCTTTGTGACCCCAGACCTGGAAGCGAACGCCTTCGCCCTGGGGGCGAAGAGGCCCTTTGTGGTCGTCCACCAGGGGCTTCTGAACCTCTTTGAGACGGACGAGCTGGCCTTCGTCATAGGCCACGAGTTCGGACACCTCGCCGCGGGTCACGGCGTGTACACGACAATTGCCCAGGTTGCCGTCGAGGGCACTTCCTCCGTAGCCTCCTCTGCCCTAGCGGGTTTCTTCTTCGGCTGGATCCTCGCCGAGGTGTCCCAGCGGGCGCTCTGGGCCTCCCTCTTTCGCTGGTACCGCGCGGGCGAGCACACCGCCGACAGGGCGGGAGCCCTGGTGGCCCTGGACTACGGGGACAAGAAGACCCCTATCAGGGCCTTGGCCAAGCTCACCCTCAAGTCCCTGGCGGGTCAGGTGGACCTGGACGAGTGGGTTCGCCAGGGGCGGGAGCTGAAAACCCTAGGGCAGGACGCCCTTGAGAAGGCCTACGCGCAGGCTCTCCACTACTTGAACACGTGGAATAGGAGCCACCCCCTGGGTCTGCTCAGGGCGTCGGACTTGCACGAGTGGCTCGATCGCGAGCACGGGATCGTGGAGGACTACGCGCGCAAAAGGTCAGAGCTAAAGGAGCGCCTGGTTCAGCGGTTGGTCAAGAAGGGGGGAAAGAAGGATGGTGCAAAAAACGCTTGATTTCGCCGCTTTTCTGAAGGCCCTCAAGGCCATGGATCCAGAGCAGCGGGCCTGGCTCACGGCCACCCTTGAGGCGATGGACTTCAAAAGCATCCTGGGGGAGGGCGCCAAAGGGGTGGTCAACAAGCTCCTTCGCCGGGGTGGGAAGTCCTCCGCCGCGGACGCCTTGGCCGAAAACGTGGAAAAGCGGGCAAGGCAGCTCCTCGCCTCCGGCAAGGCGGAAGACCCCTTCATCCTGTCCCAGGCCCTCTCCAGCCGGCTGGGGATCCAGGAGCCCTTGGGCCCGGCCTGGTACGCCAGGGTGGTCCAAGAGGCCGCCCTCGGTTATGGGCTTCCCACCGGTGGCGTCCCGGCAGAAGTGCTCGCCTCCCAGGTGGTCAACAAGGTCCTGGACGAGCTCCTTGAGAGCGTGGAGGGGCAGCTGCAAACCCTTTCTCCGGAAGAAAAGGACGAGCTGGCCAAGGAGCTCGACGAGTCCCTGGCCAAGCTTCCCGACGAGGAGAAGCAGACGCTGGCCATGATCCTTAGGGAAGCGGGGGTCGAAAGCCTCACCGGGCGAAGCCTCCTGGCCGCCTTGGGTGGGGGCCTGGCCGCCAACGTCCTTCGGTTGCTTGCCCTCCAGCTCTACTCCGCAGCCCTGCGAACGGTAGCCGCCAGGAACTTACTCTTTGTGCTTGCACGTTTCCTCGGGGTCCAGGCGGGACTTCGCCTGATGCTTGCTCCCTTAGCCATTCTGCTCAACCCCTGGGTTGCGGGGGGCATCACGCTCGCGGGCGGGTGGAAGGCGGTACAGGGGGAGGTCCGCAAACTGGACCGCAGACTGGCCGCTTTGACCCTGACCCAGGTCCTTCTCGCGACAGACACCAACGAGGAGGAGTCCAAAGAGGCGGAGTAAATGTAGGTCCTTACCCTAAACCCGGGCGACCATCCCGACCTCAAATCCCGGCGTTCGCCTTTCGTTCCGTGCTACCTTGTCCTCATGGACAGGCCTGGCCGGGTCCCTGTGGAACAGGCCTACATTGCCCACCTCTGGGCCTACGGGAAGGTGGTGGGGCGCGGGAGCGCCCGGGGAGGCCTTCCCGGGGCACGCTTCCTCCTCGCCCTCCCCGCCGAAGGCGGAGAAGGGGCCTTCCTCCCCCTCCCCGCCAAGCACCGCGGCCTCGCCTTGCGGAGCTTCCTGGGCAGGCCCGTCCACGCCCACTTCTGGCCCCGGACCGACGGGGAGGGCCTCCTTCGGGAGGCCGCCTTGGTCCACATCTTCCCTTTGGAAGACCCTCCTCCTGGACTTTCCCGGCCCACCTTCCTCGTCCGGGGGAGGCTTCTCGGGGTGGAGCGCGAGGGAGGCCGGGTGGCCGTGGAGGTGCGGCCCAACCCCAAGGGGCGCCTCAAGGAGCCCTTCACCCTCGTCCTCTGGGCTCCCCTCTCCCTCCTCGAGGGCCTGCCCCCCGTGGGAAGCGGGGTCTATGTGGAGGGGGAGGCCCGCTTGAAGACCCGGCGGCTCGTGGCGAAGAAGGTGGAGCCTGCCAGGCTCTGGGACGATCCTTCCTGAAGTAGAGGGAAGTTCTGCTGGCCTCGAGGCCACGGCAGGGAGGCCGAAAGGCTCTTATCCGGGTGATTTAGAACACACCCGCTGTGGGATTTGACTCACGGCGTGAGGCGGGTTATATTGCTTCCAAGATGAAGAAGACCGTCCTCATTCCCCTCAAGGACTGGGCCCTGGAGCAGGGGCTCTCCTACTCCGGCGCCCTCAAGCAGATCCAGGAGGGGAGACTCAACGCGCGGCGCCTTGGCCGCTACTGGTACGTGGTCAAGGAGGTGGAGGCCCCGGGGGGAGAAGGGGTGGTGCTCACCCTCTTCACCCACGCCGGGGGGGCGGGGAAGACCTCCCTGGCCCGGGACCTGGGGTACGAGATGGCTTCGCGAGGGAAGCGCGTCCTCCTCGTGGACGTGGATCCCCAGGCCAACCTTTCCGCCTGGCTCGGGGTGGTAGAGGCTCCTGTGGAGGAAACCCTTCTCGGGCTCCTAGAGGGTAAGGGACGCTTCAGGCCGAGGGAGGTGCTTCCGGGGGTTAGCCTCATTCCTGCGCACGTGGAACTCGCCCGGGCCGAGCTTGTCCTCATCCGGGAGCCCTACAAGATGTTCGCCCTGAGGAAAGCCCTGGAAGCCTTCCGGCAGGAGTACGACCTCATCCTCGTAGACTCCCTGCCCTCTCTGGGCTCCCTGGCTGGAGTTGCAGGCATGGCCGGGGACGGCCTTCTGGTTCCCGTGGAAGCCTCGCCCAAGGGCCTTCAGGCCCTGCCCACGGTGCTCGCTGTATCCCAGGACTACGCCGAGGGACTGGCCTCCCTGGGGATGTGGGGCGGGGGCGCCTTCGTCCGCGCCCTCATCCCTAACGGGCTGGAAGGGACGGTCCGGGACCGGGAGGTTTTGGCCCAGCTCGAGGGCCTTGGAGGGCGGATCCCCTTAGCACCCCCCTTGGTGCGCCGTCCGGCGGTGTACCGGGAGGCTCAAGTACAGCGGCTTCCGGTGCAAGCGGTGGGCGGGGAGGAGGTGCGGCGGGAGATGCGGGCCCTCGGGGACTTTCTGGAGGGGATCCTGGAGCAGGTCAAGGCTGAGCTTCACAAGGAGGTGGCCTGATGAGCCGCAAGCCGAGCCCCATGGACCCCTTCCTGGCCAGGGCGCTTTCCGCCTTGGAGGAGATGGAGGGGAAGCCGGTCCAGGCTGGGGGGAAGACGCTTCCCCTCGAGGCCCTCGTCCCTTCTCCCCAGCCCCGCAAGCGCTTTGAGGGACTCGAGGCCCTCGCCCACTCCATCCGGGAGAAGGGCGTGCTCCAGCCCCTCTTGGTGCGGCCCCTGGGGGACGGGAGGTACGCCATCGTGGCCGGGGAGAGGCGGTACCGGGCCGCGAGGATGGCGGGGCTTTCCGAGGTCCCGGTGCGGGTGGTGGAGCTCTCCGAGAAGGAGGCGAGGCTCCTCGCCCTGGTGGAGAACCTCCAGCGGGAGGACCTGAACCCCTACGAGGAGACCGTGGGGGTCCTCGCCCTGCTATCGGAAGACTTGGGGAAATCGGTGGAGGAGGTGGTGGGGCTCCTCGAGCGGATGCGGAAGGAGAAGCGGGGGGTGGCAGCCCACAACGTTGTGGGCGCCCCCGAGGCCCGGAGGGTGGAGGAGGTTTTCAAGGCCCTGGGCCGCATGTCCTGGGAGTCCTTCGTTCAGCACCGTCTTCCCCTACTCCGCCTCCCCGAGGACCTGAAGGCGGCCCTGGAGGAGGGGGCGATCCCCTACACCGCCGCCCTGGAGCTCAAGAAGGTGAAAGACGAGGCCTTGCGGAAGGCCCTCTTGGAGGAGGCCAGGGCGGGGCTTTCCTTAAGGGACCTCAGGGCCCGGGTGCGGGCGGTTCTAGAGGGAAAGCGGGAGGAGAGGAAGGGAGACCTGGCCCTTCGCCTGAAGGCCCTCCTCCCCCGGCTCAGGACCCTCTCTCCGGAAAGGCGGGCTCGGGCGGAAACCCTTTTGGCGGAGCTGGAGGCCCTAGTCCGAGGGAAGAAGTAGCCCAAGGCCTCAAGCCATGCGCCTCGAGGACCTTTGCCCTGGCCTTTTCCTGAAGGGTCTCCTCCCCCAGGCCCTGGTGGAGGTGGTGGCCGTGGAGCGGATGGGCTCCGGCGCGGTGAACCTCACCTACCGCACCCTGGAGGGCCACGTGGGCTCGCGCCTCCTTCTGGCGGAGGAGGCCCGGGCCCTGGAGGCCCTAGAGGGGGCCCCCTCCTGGCCCTTTGACGGGGACGGGGCCCTTTTCCGCCTGGCGGCCGAGGCCCACCGCCTCAAGCTGGCCTACCTCTTTGACCCCCTCCTGGCGGTGCACACCTCGGAGGTGGAGCCCCTGCCCCACCAGATCCTGGCCGTCTACGAGGTCATGCTCCGCCGCAACCCCCTCCGCTTCCTCCTGGCGGACGACCCCGGGGCGGGGAAGACGGTCATGACCGGCCTCCTCATCAAGGAACTCATGGTCCGGGGGGACGTGCGCCGGTGCCTCATCGTGGCCCCGGGGAGCCTTTTGGAGCAGTGGCAGGAGGAGCTGCAAGGGCGTTTCCAGCTTCCCTTTGAGATCCTCACGGGGGAGCGCATCGCCCATGCCCGCACGGGGAACCCCTTCCTCGAGGCCGATCTCCTCATCGCCCGCCTGGACAAGCTGGCCCGCGATGAGGCCCTGCAGGCCAAGCTGGCCCACCCGGAGAACCGCTACGACCTGGTGGTGGTGGACGAGGCCCACAAGCTCTGGGCCAGCGTGTTCGGGAACGAGGTGCGCTACACCAAGCGCTACCACCTGGGCCAGCGCCTTTCCCGCCTCACCCGCCACCTCCTCTTCCTCACCGCCACCCCCCACAACGGCAAGGAGGAGGAGTTCCAGCTCTTCCTGGCCCTCCTGGACCCCGACCGCTTCGCAGGCCGGTTCAGGGCAGGGGTGCACCGCAGCGACATCAGCGACCTCATGCTCCGCCGCCAGAAGGAAGACCTCCTCCGGATGGACGGCACCCCCCTCTTCCCCGAACGCCGGGCCTACACCGTGGCCTACCGCCTCTCCCCGGAGGAGGAGGCCCTGTACCGGGAGGTTACGGACTACGTGCGCCAGGAGTGGGGGCGGGCGGAGCTCCTGCCCGACCGGCGCCGCGGTGCGGCGGTGGGCTTCGCCCTCACCCTGCTCCAACGGCGGCTGGCCTCCTCCCCTGAGGCCATCTACCAGTCCTTGAAGCGGCGCCGGGAGCGCCTCGAGGCCCGCCAGGCCCGGGTAAGGTGGGGTGAAGCGCTCCTTCCCGAAGACCTCGAGGCCCTGGACGCCGACCAGCCGGAGTGGGCCAACCTGGAAGACCTCCCCGAGGAGGAACAGCTCCGGCTGGAAGAGGCCCTCTTGGGGGAGGCCACCGCGGCCCGCTCCCTGAAGGAGCTCCAGGCGGAGGTGGAGACCCTAAAGCGCCTCGAGGCCCTGGCCCTGGAGGTGCGGAACCGGGGGGAGGACACCAAGTGGCGCGAACTCCGCTCCCTTCTGGAGGCCCTCTTCGGCCGTAGCGCCGACCCCGGCCGGAGGAAGCTCGTGGTCTTCACGGAGCACCGGGACACCCTGCGCTACCTGGAAAAGCGGGTGGGGGACTACCTGGGCCCCGAGCGGGTGGTGGCCATCCACGGGGGGCTTTCCCGGGAGGAGCGAAGGAGGCTTCAGGCCCGCTTCCTGGAAGACCCCAGGGTGCAGGTCCTCCTGGCCACCGACGCCGCGGGGGAGGGGATCAACCTCCAGCGGGCCCACCTCATGGTGAACTACGACCTTCCCTGGAACCCCAACCGCCTGGAGCAACGCTTCGGGCGCATCCACCGCATCGGCCAGACCGAGGTCTGCCACCTCTGGAACCTGGTGGCCGAGGGCACGCGGGAAGGGGAGGTGTACCGCCGCCTTCTGGACAAGCTGGAGGAGGCCCGCAAGGCCCTAGGCGGCCGGGTCTTTGACGTGCTGGGCCGGCTCCAGTTTGGGGGTAAGCCCCTGAAGGACCTCCTGCTGGAGGCCATCCGCTACGGCGACCGGCCCGAGGTTCGGGCCCGCCTGCAAGAGGCGGTGGAGGGGGCTGTGGACCCGGAAGCCCTGAAGGCCCTGCTAGAGGAAAGGGCCCTGGCCCGGGAGGTGCTGGACCGGGCGCGGGTGCTCCGGGTGCGGGAGGAGATGGAGCGGGCCGAGGCCCGGCGCCTGCAGCCCCACTACGTGGCCTCCTTCTTCCTCGAGGCCTTCCGCCGCCTCGGGGGCGGGGCCAGGGAGCGGGAAAGCGGCCGCTACGAGATCACCCACCTGCCCGCACGGGTGCGGGAGAGGATGCGGCAGGTGGCCAAGGGCCACGTCCCCGAGGGCTACGAGCGCGTTACCTTTGACAAGGGCCGCCTAAACCTCCCCGGCAGGCCCCCCGCGGTCCTGGTGGGCCCCGGGCACCCCCTCTTTGAGGCCGTCCTGGACCTCACCCTCGAGGCCCACCAGGGCCTCCTGCGCCAAGGGGCGGTGCTGGTGGACGAGGCCGATCTGGGCACCGTCCCCAGGGTCCTCTTCCTCCTGGAGCACGCCCTCGAGGGGGGCAAGGAGGGCGGCGTGCTCTCCCGGCGGGTCTTCTACCTGGAGGTGCACCCCACCGGCGAGATCCGCCCCCTGCCCGACGCTCCCCACCTGGACTACCGCCCCCTCCGCCCCGAAGAGCCCGCCCCGCAAGACCTCCTGGCCCGGCCGGAGCTGGCCTGGGTGCGGGGGGACCTGGCCCGGAAGGCCCTGGAGTACGCGGCGGAGCGCCTGGTGCCCGAGCACCTGAAGGCGGTGCGGGAAGAGCGGGAAAGGTGGGTGGAGAAGGCCAAGGCCGAGGTCCAAACCCGTCTGGTGCATGAGATCGCCTATTGGGACCGCCGCGCCCAGGAGCTCAAGGAGAAGGAAGCCAAGGGCCAACGCAACGCCAAGCTGAACTGGCAGGAGGCCCAAAAGCGGGCGGACGAGTTCCGCGAGCGCCTGGAGAAGAGGATGAAGGAACTGGACTTGGAGGCCCAGGTCTTCGCCAAGCCCCCCATCCTCCTCGGAGGGGCCGTGGTGGTGCCCAAGGGGCTTCTGGAGCGCCTTCTTGGGGAGCCCCCTTCCAGGGAATCCCTTCCCAAAGACACCCAGGCCGCGGCCGCCCGGGCACGGGCCATCGTCATGGAGGTTGAGCGCCGCCTGGGCTTTGAGCCCGTGGACCGGGAACTGGAGCGCTTGGGTTACGACATTGAAAGCCGCGACCCCAAAACAGGCCGCCTGCGCTTCATTGAGGTCAAGGGCCGCGTGGCCGGGGCCGACACCATCACCGTAACCCGCAACGAGATCCTCACCGCCCTGAACAAGCCGGAAGACTTCATCCTGGCCCTGGTGGTCTTCCAGGAGGACGGGAGCCACCAGGTGCGCTACGTGCGCCGCCCCTTCAACCGCGAGCCCGACTTTGGGGTAACCAGCGTGAACTACAGCTTTGCGGAGCTTTTTGCTCGAGGGGAGGAACCTTGGGGATGAAGATGGGCCACGGGCACTGGCTTCCCAATAACGAAAGAGACGCCCTTTTGGGGCGTCGGGCCAGAGATACTATCTCTGGCGGGGTTTACGCTTTAATTAAAGCGAAACCCCACCCTGTTGTCAAGACCCCACTTTATGGAGGAATCTCATGGAGAGGGTAATCGCTTACGTGGATGGCTTTAACCTTTACTTCGGCCTGCGCGAGGCGAAGCTAAAGCGCTATTACTGGCTTGACGTCAGCTTGTTGGCCAAAAACCTACTTAAGCCTCAACAACATTTGGTTGCCACCCACTATTTTACGGCGCGCATACAGGATACGGGAAATAACGGACCAGATCGGAAGCGTCAAAACGATTATTTAGAAGCCTTGACTTTGGTAGGTGTAAGCTGCCACTTTGGCCATTATCTACAAAAGACTCAGCGGTGCCATAAATGTGGGGCAAGCTGGCCCTACTACGAGGAGAAAATGACCGATGTGAATATCGCTACCCAAATGCTCTTGGATGCATGTGATGACCTTTTTGATGTAGCGCTTATTGTTTCTGGAGACAGTGACCTAAGCACTCCTATTCAGCGCGTACGGAGCCGCTTTCCTAATAAGCGAGTCATTGTCGCTTTTCCTCCGGGACGTTCTTCGGAACAGCTAAAAAAGCACGCTAGTGGCTACCTGCATATTGGCAAGGATAAGTTACGAAAAAGCCAATTACCTGATCGGCTGACAAAGCCAGATGGCCATGTGCTGGTTCGTCCGTCAACTTGGCGCTAAGAGGTGAATCATGAGTGAGGTACGCTCCCGGAAGAAACTCATCGAAGTCGCCCTACCCCTGGAAGCCGTCAACGCCGCCTCCGCGCGGGAAAAGTCCATCCGCCACGGCCACCCCAGCACCCTGCACCTCTGGTGGGCCCGCCGCCCCCTGGCCTCGGCCCGGGCGGTCATCTTCGCCCAGATGGTGGACGACCCCTCCGCCTGCCCCGAGGAGTTCCCCACCGAGGAGGCCCAGGCAAGGGAGCGCGAGCGCCTTTTCCGCCTTATAGAAAAGCTGGTGCAGTGGGAAAACACCACCAACGAGGCCCTTTTGGAAGAGGCCCGGCAGGAGATCTGGAAAAGCTGGCAACGGGCCTGCCGGGACAACGCCCACCACCCCAGGGCCGAGGAGCTTTTCAACCCCAAGCGCCTGCCCGCCTTCCACGACCCCTTCGCCGGGGGCGGCTCCCTTCCTCTGGAAGCCCAGCGCCTGGGCCTGGAGGCTTACGCCAGCGACCTGAACCCCGTGGCCGTGCTCATCAACAAGGCCATGATTGAGATTCCCCCCCGCTTTGCGAATAGGCCCCCCGTGAACCCCGAGGCCCGGGCCAAGAAGGCCCTTATGGAGCGGGAGTGGAAGGGCGCCCAGGGCCTGGCCGAGGATGTGCGCTACTACGGCCGCTGGATGCGGGACGAGGCCGAACGGCGCATCGGCCACCTCTACCCCAAGGTGAAGATCACCCCCGAGATGGCCCAGGACCGGCCCGACCTGAAGCCCCTGGTGGGCCAGGAGCTCACGGTAATCGCCTGGATCTGGGCCCGCACCGTGCGGAGCCCCAACCCCGCCTTCGCCCATGTGGAGGTGCCCCTGGCCTCCACCTTCATGCTTTCCACCAAGCCGGGCAAGGAAGCCTACGTGGAGCCGGTGATTGAGGGAGACACCTACCGCTTCACCGTGAAGGTGGGCAAGCCCAAAGACCCGGAGGCGGCCAAACTAGGGACCAGCGCCGGGAAGAGAAGCGCCTTCCGGTGCCTGCTCTCTGGTGTGCCCATTCCCTATGACTACATACGGGCCGAGGGGAGGGCAGGGCGCATGGGGGCCCGGTTGATGGCCATCGTGGCCGAGGGGCCTAAAGGGCGGGTCTATCTTCCCCCTGTGCTCGAACATGAAGAAATCGCACGGCAGGCTGTTCCTACCTGGAAGCCGGATATCCCCCTACCTGATAACCCGCGCGACTTCAGGACACCCCTTTACGGCATCAGCACCTACGGCGACCTCTTCACCCCCCGCCAGCTGGTGGCCCTCACCACCTTCGCCGACCTGGTGGGCGAGGCCATGGAGCGCGTGCGCCAGGATGCCCTAGCCGCGGGCCTCCCCAACGACGACACCCCCCTGCGGGAGGGCGGCACCGGCGCCCGGGCGTATGCGGAGGCGGTGGGGGTGTATTTGGGGTTTGCAGTAGATAAAATGTCTGACCGAAACTCCGCAATATGCGGATGGGATTCTTCAAGAGATAGCATCCGGGGTGTGTTTGGGCGTCAGGCCATCCCAATGGTTTGGGACTTTGCTGAATCTAACTCAGTTGGTGGAAATGCTGGCAGTTTTGAAAACGCGTTGGAGCAGATTCAACAGGTTTTAGGTCACCTTCCCTCATTACTTCCTGGCGTTTCAAAACAAGCAGACGCTCAGAACCAAACTGTCAGCGCCGGAAAAATTATTTCTACCGACCCTCCCTACTACGACAACATCGGCTACGCTGACCTTTCCGACTTTTTCTATGTTTGGCTCCGTCGCTCCCTCCGCTCTGTTTTTCCCGACCTCTTTGCTACCGTGGCCGTGCCCAAGGCGGAGGAGCTGGTAGCTACGCCCTACCGGCATGGGAGCAAAGATAAAGCCGAGCAGTTCTTCTTGGAGGGCATGACCAAGGCCCTAGCCCGCCTGGCGGAGCAGGCCCACCCGGCCTTTCCGGTTACCATCTACTACGCCTTCAAGCAGTCGGAAAGCGAGGGGAACGGCGAGGCCCGGCGCACGGGGTGGGAAACCTTTTTGGAAGCCGTTATCCGGGCGGGGTTTTCCATCACCGGCACCTGGCCCATGCGCACGGAGCTGAGCAACCGCATGGTGGGGAAGGACACCAACGCCCTGGCTTCCAGCATCGTCCTGGTCTGCCGCAAGCGCCCGGAGAACGCCCCCACCGCCACCCGGCGCGAGTTCCTCTCGGCCCTGAAAGAGGAGCTTCCCAAGGCCCTTCGCCTCCTCCAGGCGGGCAACATCGCTCCCGTAGACCTGGCCCAGGCGGCCATCGGGCCGGGGATGGCGGTGTACACGCGCTACGCCGGGGTGCTGGATGCGGAGGGCAACCCCGTGACCGTGCGGGAGGCCCTAGCCCTCATCAACCAGGTGCTGGACGAGGCCCTGGCGGAGCAGGAGGGCGACTTTGACCCCGACACCCGCTGGGCCCTGGCCTGGTTTGAGCAGTTCGGCTTTGGGGAAGGGGAGTTCGGCGTGGCCGAAACCCTCTCCAAGGCCAAAAACACCAGCGTGGAGGGGCTGGTGGAGGCGGGCATCCTGGAGTCCCGGCGGGGTAAGGTGCGCCTCCTAAAGCCCGAAGAGCTCCCCGGGGACTGGGACCCGGTGCGGGATGGCCGCTTCACCTACTGGGAGGCGGTGCACCAGCTGGTCCGCCGCCTGGAAACCGGGGGCGAGATGGCCGCCGCGGACCTCCTGGCCAAGCTGGGAAGCCGAGGGGACACCGCCCGCGAACTGGCCTACCGCCTGTACGCCCTTTGCGAGCGCAAGGGCTGGAGCAAGGAGGCCCTTTCCTACAACGCCCTGGTGCAGAGCTGGCCCGAGATCGCCCGCCTGAGCCAGGAGGGGAAGGCCCCAGCGCAAACCGAGCTTTTTTAGAAAGGGGGGATAAACTGTGGCCATGACCAACCGCGAGCGCGTGGGCAAGGGGCTGGACCTTCTGCGGGAAGGCCTGGCCCCCTTTGTGGGGCGGGAGGTTAAGAGCGCTCTGGAAAAGGGAGCGCTTAACCCGGAAAAGCTCCGCACCTTTCTGGAAGACGGGCTCCTCAAGGACAAGCCCATCCTGGAGTGGGACAGCGCCGCCCTTCTTAAGCTCATGTGGGAGACCTGGAACGAGGTCTTCCGCGACACCCTGGGCCAGACCGAGCGGAGCCTGGTGAGCGAAATCCGGGACTGGCGGAACAAGTGGGCCCACCAGGAGCCCTTCTCCAGCGACGACGCCTACCGGGCCCTGGACTCCATGGAGCGCCTCCTTTCCGCCGTTTCCGCTCCCCAGGAAGACGAGGTGCGCCGCCTGAAGCTGGAGCTCATGCGCCAGGTCTTTGACGAGCAGGTGCGCCAAGAAAAGCGCAAGGCGGGGGGCTCCCTGGTTGAGGCCGCCAGCGGGACGCTAAGGCCCTGGCGGGAGATCATCACCCCCCACCCCGATGTGGCCAGCGGCCGCTACCAGCAGGCGGAGTTCGCCGCCGACCTCTGGCAGGTGCACCTGGGGGAGGGGAGCGACGAGTACCGGGACCCCGTGGAGTTCTTCCGCCGCACCTACCTCACCGAGGGCCTGAAGGGGCTTCTGGTGAACGCCTTAAGGCGCCTTTCCGGCCAGGGGGGGGACCCGGTGGTCCAGCTCCAGACCAACTTCGGGGGAGGGAAGACCCACTCCATGCTGGCCCTCTACCACCTGTTCTCCGGCAGGAAGCCCAGCGAGCTTCCCGGCGTGGAGGCCCTCCTGGCCGAGGCCGAGGTAACGGAGCTTCCCCAGGTGCGCCGGGTGGTGCTGGTGGGGAACAAGATCTCCCCCGGGAACCCCGTCACCAAGCCCGACGGCACCGTGGTCCGCACCCTTTGGGGGGAGCTTGCTTACCAGCTTGGGGGGAAGGAGGCCTACGCGGTCATCGCCGAGGACGACAAGAACGCCACCAGCCCCGGCGACCGCCTGCGGGAGCTTTTCGTGCGCTACGGCCCCTGCCTCATCCTCATAGACGAGTGGGTGGCCTACGCCCGCCAGCTCCACGACACGGGGGATCTCCCCGGGGGGAGCTTTGAAACCCAGTTCTCCTTCGCCCAGGCCCTCACGGAGTCGGCTAAGCTGGCCCCGAACTGCCTCCTGGTGGTCTCCCTGCCCGCTTCCGATGCCCGGAGCGAGGACGTGGAGGTGGGGGGCCTTAGGGGCCGGGAGGCCCTGGAGCGCCTCCGGAACGTGGTGGGGCGGTTGGAGTCTTCCTGGCGGCCGGCAAGCCCCGAGGAGAGCTTTGAGATCGTCCGCCGCCGCCTCTTCCAGCCCATTGCCGACCCCGAGGCCTACAAGCACCGGGACACCACTGCCCGGGCCTTTGCCGACCTCTACCGGGCCCACGCGGCCGAGTTTCCGCCGGAGTGCGCCACCAGCGACTACGAGGAGCGCATCAAAAGGGCCTTTCCCATCCACCCCGAGATCTTTGACCGCCTGTACCAGGACTGGTCCTCCCTGGTGAAGTTCCAGCGCACCCGGGGGGTCCTGCGCCTCATGGCCGCGGTGGTCCACGTCCTGTGGGAGAAGGGGGACAAGAACCCCCTCATCCTGCCCTCCACCATCCCCCTGGACGACCCCAGGGTCCAGTCGGAGCTCACCCGCCACCTGCCCGACAACTGGGCCCCCATCATCTCCCGGGACGTGGACGGGGAAAACGCCCTGCCCCTGCGGATAGACGCGGAGGTGCCCAACCTGGGCAAGTTCCAGGCCGCCCGGCGCGTGGCCCGCACCATCTTCCTGGGTTCGGCCCCCAAGGTGGGGGCGGCCCACCGGGGCCTCGAGGACCGCCGCATCAAGCTGGGGTGCGCCATGCCTGGGGAGTCCCCCGCGGTTTTCGGGGATGCCCTAAGGCGCCTGGCGGCCCAGGCCACCTACCTTTACCAAGACGGCACCCACTTCTGGTACGACACCCAGCCCACGGTGACCAAGCTGGCGGAGGACCGGGCCGGGGCTCTAAGGCGGGAGCCCGACAAGGTCTTTGAGGAGCTGGAACGGCGCCTAAGGGAGGCCTTTAGGGAACGGGGGCCCTTCGCCAAGGTGCACCTCTTCCCCCGCACGGGGGCCGACGTGCCCGACGACCTCGAGGCCCGCCTGGTGGTCCTCTCCCCGGAGTACCTCCACACCCGGGAAGGGGAGAGCAAGGCCCTTTTGGCCGCCCGGGAGCTCCTGGAGAAGCGGGGGAACGCCCCCAGGCTCTACCGCAACACCTTGGTCTTCCTGGCCGCCGATGGGCCCCGCTGGCAGGATTTGGAGGAGGCCATCCGCTTCTACCTGGCCTGGCGCTCCATCCTGGAGGAGAAGGAGGTTCTGAACCTCACCCCCTTCCAGGTGCGCCAGGCGGAGACCCAGCTGAAGGCGGCCGAAGGCACGGTGAACGCCCGCATTCCCGAGGCCTACGCCTGGCTCCTGGTGCCCGAGCAGAAGACCCCTTCCGACCCCATCACCTGGCAGGCCTTAAGGCTCACCGGCAACGACGCCCTAGCGGTCCGCGCGGGCAAGAAGCTCAAAAACGAGGACCGACTGGCTACCGCCCTGGCTCCCACCATCCTGCGCAAATACCTGGACGACGTCCCCCTTTGGCGGGGAAACCACGTGGCCATCCGCCAGCTGGTGGAGGACTTCGCCACCTACCCCTATCTCCCCCGCCTGGAGGGGCCCCACGTCCTGGCCCAGGCCATCCAGAAGGGGCTTTCCCTGCTCACCTGGCAGGCGGAAACCTTCGCCTACGCCGACGGGTACGATGAGGCCACGGGCCAGTACCGGGGCCTTCGGGGAGGGCAGGCCCTTTTCCTCACCCCGGATGACCCCGGCCTCCTGGTGCGCCCCGAGGTGGCCCGGGACCAGCTGGAACGGGAAAAGGTCGTTATCCCACCCCCGCCCCCCCCTCCAACCCCGCCCGAGGGGGGAGGCTCTCCGGGCGTCTCGGGTGGGGTGACCTCTCCCCCTCCGTCCCCCAAGAAGGTGCGGTTCTACGGGGTGGCCTCCTTAAACCCCATGCGGGTGGGCCCGGATGCGGCCAAGATCGCGGAGGAGATCATCGCCCATCTCCTGACCCAAGGGGCTAGGGTGGAGGTCACCTTGGAGATCAAGGCCCACGCCCCCCAGGGGTTTTCGGAGCATACGGTGCGGGTTCTGGCGGAAAACAGCCGGGCCCTCCGCTTTAACCAGGCGAACTTTGAGGAGGAGGGCGCCTAGGCGGGGGCGCTCCACCCAGCCCCCTTTCCTGGGTTGGCGTGGGTGGAGCGCCTTTTCTGCCTATAGAATGAGCGCCAAATGGCCTCTTCTCTATCAAAAGCCGAGCTTGTTCCCACCCCAGAACAGGAAAAGGCCCTGCACCTTTACCGTTCCCGCCAAGACTTCAAGCTGGTGGCGGTGGCGGGAAGCGGGAAGACCACCACCCTACGCCTCATGGCGGAGAGTTTTCCCAGAAGACACATCCCTTCGTGTGCTACTTGATCTGGACCCTCGGGATGTGAAAAAAGAGGGGGTGCTATGCAGCAAGATCGTGAGCACCCCCTTTACCATCTTGACGCGGAAACCCTTCTGGTGGCTACCTACATTTGGGTGGATGACGAACTCAAGGCCTTGCAAGCTCAGGACTTCAAGCTCCCCCCAAAGCAAAAGCACCAGAAGGCTACCCTAGCCGAGCTCCTAACCCTCGCCATCTTTCTCCTTTTGCAAGGCCAAGACCTCGCCAAAGGCTACTTGGCCGCCAAGACCACCCTCAAGGCCTACTTCCCCTCCCTCCCCCACCTCTCCCGCTTCTACC
>Ga0207870_100543_pt1 | contig 16474 bp, 15 predicted proteins | sample CeladaPassage60B_FD_187477 | JGI IMG/M metagenome (GOLD analysis project Ga0207870, IMG submission 187477) | Cellulose-adapted microbial communities from the Joint BioEnergy Institute, USA - Passage3 60B (SPAdes) (version 2) | ecosystem: Engineered > Bioreactor > Continuous culture > Unclassified... | reverse complement strand
ATGCGCGTCCTGATCCAGGCGCTGGGCGAAACCCGCGCACCGGCCGTCTGCCCGCACGGGTCACCCATCGTACTCCGCGTCGACCACCGCCTCCTCGCCAACCAGTTCGGCTGGTAGGTCCCTGCTGGCCCGGTCGACGACGCGGCTGCAACGGCGCGTCCGGTCTGTTGTCAGTCGCCCGCTTCGTCGTAGGCCCGGAAGACCGCCACCGCGTTCTGGCCACCGAAGCCGAAGGCGTTCGCGATCGCGACGCGCACCGGCATCTCTCGTCGGACGTTGGGTACGTAGTCGAGATCGCACTCCGGGTCCGGATGTTCCAGATTGATCGTCGGCGGGACCACGCCGTCCCGAATCGCCAGCGCGCACACCACGCCAGAGACTGCGCCGGCCGCCCCGACGAGGTGCCCGATCATGCTCTTCGGCGAGCTCACGGCGACCCGATAGGCATGCTCGCCGAACACCGCCTTGATCGCCTTCGTCTCCGTCACGTCGTTGAGCGGGGTCGACGTCCCATGCGCGCAGATATAGTCCACGTCCTCGGGACGCAGCCTGGCATCCTGCAACGCCAGCCGCATCGCCCGAGCTGCACCGAGACCGTCCGGATCCGGCGCGCTGACATGATAGGCATCTCCGGTTACCGCGCCACCGGCCAGTTCGCAATAGATGCGTGCACCCCGCCGTCGCGCATGCTCCTCGGTCTCCAAGACCATCACCGCACAGCCCTCGCCGAAGACGAAGCCGTCACGATCCTTGTCGAACGGCCGGCTCGCCTTCTGCGGCTCCTCGTTCCGGCGCGAGAGCGCGCCCATATTCGCGAAGGCGGTCACCGCCACCGGCGTGAGGCCAGCCTCCGTACCGCCGGCGATCATCACGTCCACTTCGCCCAGCCGGAGCAAGCGCAACGCATCGACGAACGCCTGCGTCCCCGCAGCACAGGCCGCGACCGACGCCATGATCGGCCCGGTGATACCGTAGACGATCGAGACCTGACACGCCGCCATGTTCGGAGCGAACATCGGCACGAAGAACGGACTCACCCGGCTCGGCCCGCGCTGGTAGAACGTGACGACTTCTCGCTCCATCGTCTGGATGCCGCCACCGCCGGTGTTGATCATCACGCCGATCCGCTCGGCGTTCTCCCGCGTGATCTCCAGCTGCGCATCGCGGATCGCTTCGCGTGCCGCCGCAACCGCGAACTGCGAGAACCGGTCCATCCGGCGGGCAGCCTTGAAGTCCATGAAATCGCGTGGATCAAACCCTTTCACCTCAGCAGCGATCTGCACCTCGAGGTTGCTTGCGTCGAAGCTCTGGATCCGGTCGATCCCCGACTCGCCAGCGAGCAAGCGTTGCCAGAACGTCGGTACGTCCAAACCCAGCGGCGTGATCGCCCCGAGTCCGGTTACGACGACGCGGTGCACCTGAACCTCCTCGTCCGTACTACGGTTCGAAACCGAGATCCTTCATCGAATACGCCTCGACGTCACGCTGGATTTTTTTGACCAAACCGGTCAGTACCTGTCCAGGACCAACCTCCAGGAACGTCGTCACGCCACGACTCCGCATCTCGCGCACGCTCGCCGTCCACTGTACCGGCAGTGCCACCTGACACGCGAGTTCCCGGCGAATCTCCTCGACAGTCGAGAGAATCTTGCCAGTCACGTTGGCGACGATCGGGATCTCCGGCTCGCGCAGCGGGATACGGGCCAAAAGTTCCGCGAGCGCGTGCGCGACCCGCTCCATCAGCGGTGAGTGCGACGCGACCGTCACACCGAGCCGCACCACCCGCTTGGCTCCACGCTGGGCAGCCAGCTCCATCGCGCGCTGGAGTGCGCGTTCTTCGCCAGAGATCACGAGCTGGCCAGGCGAGTTATCGTTCGCCACCACCACGAGGCCGAGTTCGCTCGCTTCCCGGCAGACTTCCTCCAAGGCCTCACGCTCCAATCCGAGCACTGCTGCCATCCCACCAGGCCGCTCGACACTTGCCTCGCGCATCAGGCGGCCTCGTTCCCGCACCAGCCGCAGGGCATCCTCGAACCGCAGGGCGTTCGCTGCCACCAGTGCGGTGAACTCGCCGAGACTGTGTCCAGCAAGGACGGTCGGCTGGAGGGAAGCACCCAGTTCCCGCAAGCGCTCCCGGATTGCCTCGAGGTAGGCGAGACTCACCGTCAGGATCGCTGGCTGGGCATTGGCAGTATCGGTGAGTTCCTCCTCCGGCCCCTCGAAACAGAGCCGCCGCAGCGGCATACCGAGAATCTCCTCCGCCTGCGCGAAGACCCGCCGGGCAGCCTCCGACAACTGGTGCACTCGCTGCCCCATCCCGACGTGCTGGCTTCCCTGCCCGGGGAAGATTAGTGCGAGTCGCTTCTGCAGGAGCCCAGCTAGTTCCATCTTCGCACCTCGCCCTCACCCACCCGTGCTCGCTCGCTGTCGCCGTATCGTAACACAACCCTCGATCCCGGATCTGTGCCCCGTTTCCCGGCTGGCATGCCGCCTTGGCAACGAATTCTTCACCGTTCCGACCAGACTTTCCGCTACCACTACGGCGGGAGGCCAGTGACCCAGCGGTCGATCAAGGGGGAGGCAGAGCGATGACTGTCCGACGACCCGTCCCGGTGTCACCCGCGTTCGTCGCCTGGCTGCAAAAGTGCCGATGGGCGTGCGGAAGCAAATGCTTTACCGACTCTGTCAATCACAGCGACAACCCCTCGTTCGAGGCGATCCTCGCTCGGCGTCTGCAACGACGCACCGTTCTCAAGGGTGCCGCTGCCGTTGCACTGATCCTGAGCGCCGCTCGCATCGATGACGCGAGCGCTGGCGGGCGAGGAGTACTGACGTTTCAGCCTGTTCGACTCAACCTGGACGACCGTGTCACAGTGCCGAACGGGTACGATTCCCTCGTCGTCATCCGTTGGGGTGATCCGCTCCAAGTCTGGGGCCCAGAGTTCCGGCTCATGGAGCAGTCCCCTGAACGCCAAGCACTGCAATTCGGCTACAACTGTGACTTTGTCGGATTCTTCCCGCTCCCGCCCCGTTCCGTGAACCCACAGCACGCGCTACTCGCCGTCAACCATGAGTACACGAATCCCGAGCTCATGTTCCCGGGATATCGACCCGGCGACCCCGAACCCTGGCAGGTCGCGACCGAACTGGAGGCACATGGCGCCTCGATCGTCGAGATCATCCAGCGCGGCCGCGGGCAGTGGACGTACCGACCTGGCTCCGCCTACAACCGGCGGATCACCGGCACCACGCCCTGCGAGCTGACCGGACCCGCCGCCGGCTCGGACTGGCTCAAGACCTCGAGCGATCCATCCGGTACGCTCGTGCTCGGCACGCTCAACAACTGTGCTGGCGGCAAGACGCCATGGGGTACGCTCCTCACGTGCGAGGAAAACTTCCACCAGTATTTCGGCAACCTCGCTGGACTCCCCTCGACCGACCCCCGCTCGGCGATCCACCAGCGCTACGGCCTCCCGTCTGGCCCCTCCGAACGTCGCTGGGAGCGGTTCGACTCCCGGTTCGACGTCACCCGCGAACCGAACGAGCCGTTCCGCTTCGGCTGGGTCGTCGAGATCGATCCCTATGACCCAACTTTCGTCCCGAAGAAGCGGACCGCGCTCGGCCGCTTCAAGCACGAGGGTGCAACCGTCGTCGTCAACTGGGACGGACGGGTCGTTGTCTACTCCGGCGATGACGAGCGGTTCGAGTACGTCTACAAGTTCGTCAGCGCTGGACGCTACGATCCCAACGACCGCACGGCGAACTTCTCCCTGCTCGATTCCGGCACCCTCTACGTCGCCCGCTTCAACGACGACGGCACTGGCGACTGGTTACCACTGGTCTACGGGGAAGGGCCGCTCACCGAAGCGAATGGCTTCACGTCCCAGGCCGACGTCCTGGTGAATACCCGCCGAGCTGCCGACCTCCTCGGCGCGACCAAGATGGACCGCCCCGAAGACATCAAGACGAATCCGGTCAACGGGCTCGTCTACATCGTCTGCACCAACAACACCCGCCGCAACTGGAATCAAATCGACCGTGCGAATCCGCGCGGCAATAACCGCCACGGACATATCATCGAACTCGCCGAGGCAAACGGTGACTACGCCGCGACGCGCTTCAGGTGGAACCTCTTCCTCCTCTGTGGCGATCCGGCCGATCCCGACGATCTCGTCTTCGCTGCCGGCTTCGATCCGAGCCAGATCAGCCCGATCTCTTGCCCAGACAACATCACCTTCGACGCCTGGGGTAACCTCTGGATCACGACCGATGGCCAGCCAGCTACCTTCGGACGGAATGACGGCATCTACGCCGTGCCGACCAGCGGCGACGAGCGCGGATATGTCCGAATGTTCTTGAGCGGTCCGCGCGGGTGCGAGGTTTCCGGTCCCGAGTTCGCCCCGGATTTCCAGACGCTCTTCTGTGCCATCCAGCATCCGGGCGAAGGGGGAACGCTGGAGCAGCTCGTCTCTAGCTGGCCCGACGGCACGATTCCGCGCCCGAGTGTCGTGGCAGTGTGGAAAGTTCACGGCAACCCGCGTATCGGAAGCTGAGAGGCCGATCCGTCCCGCACACCGCACGAACGCGCCACCGGTCCGTCTCTCGCTCACGAAGGGCCGGTGGCGTCGTCACGAACGGCTCGTCCCCCACGCCTCGTGCCTCACGGGAATCGCGTACTCGTCGCTTAGCCTCCGCAGCGAGCCGTGGGTAAGCAGTGGCACCGCGTACGGGATCGAGTGCGGCCCGACTCGCCGGCCCGGCAGGGGCGGTAGCCACGCGCGCTGCTGCTGCGACACATCCACGGACAGTGGGTACTGCCGTCGACTTCGAGTGCCGCACCTCACGGCGCGGTGGGCGAGGCACGCCTCGCCCCTACAGGAACGGCGACGATGCACCGGCCGTGACCGGTGGCCTGCGACCGTGGCCGCCGTTCGACTGCCGTTCCCCTGTAGGGGTCAGGCACGCCTGACCCTTCCGGCCTTAAAGGGGCCGACATTTCCCGTCGCCACGATACCGTGGGTGAGCAAACCATCGATTCCGTTGCCGCGCCTCCCGGCGCGGTCGGGCGAGGCACGCCTCGCCCCTACACGGGAATGCGGGCGACGCACGCGTCGCCCCTACACCGTGTGATCGGGCGCCAACGGTTCCCTGTCGATCGCCCACCGCCACCTTGAAGACCACCGCCACCACCTGTAGGGGTCACGCGTGCGTGACCCGCCCGGGTCAGGCGTGCCTGACCCGCCCGGCCCGCCAGAGCCGGGAAACTGAGCCACGTACCCGCACATTCCGGCGCGGCCGGGCGAGGCACGCGCCGGATCCCCCCTCACCCCCCGGCCCCCTCTCCCGCGCGGTGCGGGAGAGGGGGCGCCGAGCGCGAGCGAGGCGGGGTGAGGGGTGTCAACCGGGTGCGGTGTCATGGCCCGTCGATCCCCGCGCCTTTCGGCGCGGCCGGGCGACGCGTGCGCCGCCCCTACAGGGAGAACGTGGACGGGGTGCCGCGCGTAGCGAGGCGGGGTGAGGGGGCCTCGACGCGCCCAGCACGCCACGAGTGGCAGACCCGCACCTGTCGGCACGGAGGGGTAACGCACACGGCGCCCCTCCGCGTGTGGGGTGGGTTGCCGACGGTCGCCTGCCCAGTGGCCACCGGCCCCATCGACCACGGTCATCCCCTGTAGGGGTCACGCGTGCGTGACCCGTTCGGCCCGCCACGGCCGGAAACCCGACGTCGTTTCCACACATCCCAGCCTGAACAGGCGCGGCAGGCCACGGCCTCCTCACCCCCGGCCCCCTTTCCCACGCGATCGTGGGAGAGGGTGCCGCGGGAGCGGCGGGGGTGAGGGGTGTCTTGCGGGCGACGCACGCGTCGCTCCTATAGGGCAGACGTGGGCGAGGCGGGGCAAGGAGTGTCGATATGGGCGACGAACCGCCGCCGGTCGATGCACCTCGACTCATCGCCGGCTGACGGATGACCGCGCGGATCACGCGTGCCGGACTCGTTCCGGTGCAGTCTACCCGACCCCGTCCGGCAAAGCCCGAAAACGCATCCGTTGCTCCCCGTCGCACATCCACCGGGAAGGAGCACCTGTAGCCGCCGTCTTCTGCACCCACGGCCGCGATCGTCTGGCGACGTCGACCGGTGCACGGTGAGCATCAGTCCAGCCGGAACGGCGAGAGACTGACCCCGTAGTCGTACGTGTCGATTCCTTCGGCCCGCTTCAAGGCATTGACCACGAGATAGGTGACCGGCGTCGCGACGGCCTCGTAGGCCGACTTGACGAGCCAGGCGGTGACGATCGTCCGCACCAGGTCTTGCCCGGCCATCGTTCCGATGAACGCCACCGTCACGAAGACCAGTGAGTCCAGCCCCTGCCCCACCAGCGTCGAACCGATCGTCCGCACCCACAGGAAACGACCATGTGTCCAAATCTTCAGGCGCGACAGAACAGCCGCATTCGCGAACTCGCCCACCAGGTAGGCGAGGAACGACGCAGCGAGCAGACGTGGGGTGTAGCCGAGAATGCGCTCGTACGCCGCCTGGGCGTCCCAGAACGGGGCTGCTGGAAGGTACTGCGTCGCGGTGAATGCCGCGACAGCCAGCAGGTTGCAGGCGAAGCCGAGCCAGATCACGAGCCGAGCTCGCCGGTAACCATACACTTCGGTCAAGACGTCGCCGAAGATGTAACTCAGGGGGAAAACCGTGACGGTACCAGCCGGCACGTACAACCCCCACACATCGACGATCTTGACCGCCACGATGTTCGAGGCGATCAACGTCGTCACGAAGAGAGCCGTGATCGCGACGAACCAGCGGCTATAGAGCCCGCCTGGCGTTTCAACCGGAATCCGCTGAACCCGCTCGTTCTGCCGACTGCGCACGCTCCCCCTCTCCGTGATCACCGAGGAACTCGAATCCTGAACCACACGGGATATGTTGTGACTCAGCGTTCCTCCGCCGCCACCACCGGCTGCTCCCCCAGCACCTCGCGGATCTTCTCCGGACCCACCGTCTCTTCGGCGATCAAGAGCTCCGCCAGCCGGTCCAGCTCCGCCCGGTGCTCCCCCAGGATCCGCTCGGCCCGCTCCATCGCTTCATCCAGCAGCCGCCGCACCGCCTGGTCCGCCCGATCGAGCGTCGTCGTCCCGATGCTGTGATCCTGTACGATCTCCCGCCCGAGGAAGACGTGCTGCTCCCCCAGTCCCAGGTAGACCGGCCCCAGCTCCTCGCTCATCCCCCAGAGCCCGACCATCCGCCGCGCCAGCTGGGTCGCTTCCTTCAAGTCGTTCTGCGCACCGGTCGTCACTTCGTTGAAGACCAGCTGCTCGGCCGCTCGACCGCCCAGCAGCACAGCCAGCCGCCCGAGCAACTGGTTGCGCGTGTAGTTGAAGCGGTCTTCCTCCGGCGCTTGCACCGTCACGCCCAGCGCGCGCCCACGCGGCACGATGCTGATCTTGCGCAACGGATCCGAGCCGGGTGTGAAGTACGCCACCACCGCATGCCCAGCCTCGTGGTAGGCTACCAGCCGTCGCTCTTCCTCGCTCATCAGCAGCGAGCGCGTCGTCCCGAGCAGGATCTTGTCCAGCGCCTCCTCGAAATCCGACCGATCGACGACCTGCTTGCCGCGACGCGCCGCGATGAGCGCTGCCTCGTTCACCAGGTTGGCGAGGTCTGCTCCAGAGAATCCGGGTGTCGCTGCCGCCAGCGCATCCAGATCCACATCCGGGGCGATCGGTATACCCCGCGTGTGGATGCGCAGGATCGCCGCACGACCCCGCTTGTCCGGCAAGCCCACCACCACCTGCCGGTCGAACCGGCCAGGCCGCAGGAGCGCCGGATCGAGCACGTCCGGCCGGTTGGTTGCCGCGATCACCACCACATCGGTGTGGGCCTCGAACCCGTCCATCTCGACCAGGAGCTGATTGAGCGTCTGCTCCCGCTCGTCGTTCCCGACCCCCAGCCCCGCGAACCGCTGCCGGCCGACCGCATCCAACTCGTCGATGAAGATGATCGACGGTGCCTGCGCCTTCGCGCGCTCGAACAGGTCACGCACCCGGCTCGCACCCACACCGACGAACATCTCGACGAACTCGGAAGCACTGACACTGAAGAACGGCACCCCTGCCTCCCCGGCCACTGCCCGGGCCAGCAACGTCTTTCCGGTACCCGGTGGGCCGATCAGCAACACACCGCGCGGCAACCGCGCCCCGATCCGGTGGTACTTGGCGGGATTCTTCAAAAAATCGACGACCTGGGCGAGTTCCGCCTTCGCTTCCTCCTCACCAGCCACGTCGGCGAACGTCACCTGCGGGCGCTCCACGTCATACACGCGCGCCCGCGAGCGGCCGAAGTTGAAGACGTTCTGCTGCCCACGACTCAAGTTCCGCCCCAAGAGCACGAGCAATCCGAGCAGGAAAACGAACGGCAAGACGCTCAAGAGCAACGACGGTAACGACGCGCCGCCCGACGCGCGCGCGGAGAATAGGACGCCGTGTTCCTGCAACAGCTGGGCGACCTCTGGTTGCGTGTTTTCCGGTATCACGGTCCGGAAGCGCGTGACCTCGCGCACGTCGCTCGCCGCAGCGGTTTCGGGCAACGATTCGTCAGGGAAATAGACGACCCCATTGACGACGCGGAGCGGCTGGTTGAACTGTCCCTCGACCGTCTGTCCGGAGAGAGTCGCCTGCGAGACGAACCCGCGTTCGACCGCTTGGACAAAGCTGGAGTAGGCGACCTCCGGCTGCGGCCCGCTCGAATCCGGCCGGAGCAACGCGTACAGGTTGTAGAAGATGATCAAGCCGATGATGATCCACAGGAGCCCGAACCGCGAACCGAGCGGTCCCCGCGGGAACCGCCAGCCCCGGTTGCTCCGCTGTTCGCGTCGCTCGTGTGCTGTCTGGTTGCGTTCGTCCATGATCCGATCCTCGACGAGCTGTAGCCAGGCTTCGTTGTTTCGCCCCGGCCGATTCTCCCTCATTGTACTTGCGGGACACTCGAACCGTCCGAACAACGCACGAGGCAGCCGCAGGAAAACCGGCTGCCTCGCACGTGAGGAGGAGATGAGACAGGTGTGCGACGGTGGGGCCAGGGCTCGCTCTCTTTCACCCCGGCACCATGGAGTATGCCACACTCCGCACTGCGCGTCCAGCGCCTCGCCTGTCGACTTCGTTACCGGAATGTGTCACGCGATACCCCGCTCGCGCAAGAGCGCCAGGAGTCCAGCCAGGTCGAAGTAACAGGCCTGCCGCACAATCAGCCCGTCACGCACGGTGAAGAATGCCGCCATCGGCTGCGTCACCCGCTCGCCCCGGTGTGTCGCCGTCGCGACCAGCTCGACCGCCACTTCCTCACCATCGGCAACGAACGTCCGCACCGCCGCCCAGCTATCGGGCCAGGCTCGTTCGCTCGCCTCGAGGAACGCCCGCAATGCATCTTTGCCACGCAGCTCAATGCCGGCTGGACTCGGACCTGGCGCCCAGAGGACGATATCATCCGCGCAATACCGCAGCGCTGCCTCCAGGTCCCCCCGGTTCAGCGCTGCCAGCACGGTCCGCACGACCTCAGCGGCCTCGCTCACTGCGCCCTCCGTACACATCCGCTCTCAGCCCCCGACCGGCTCGAGCGTCACCGTCAGCACACCCGGCTCGAGCGTCAAGCCGGTCGCGCGCATGCCAGCCGACGTCAGACGCTCCTGCAACGCTGCCTCCAGGCGCGCCGTCACCTCGTCCGCCCGCAACGCGATGCCGAGCGGCCCTTCGACGCGCGCATCCTCGAGCACGATCCGGCCATCGTCGACCGCCGGTCGCGCGCGATAGGCCGCGCCGATCCCGTAGACACGGACGTGCAAGGCGATCCCATCCGGATCGATCTCAGCCCGCGGGTCAGTGGCCGGCCGGAGCTCTGCCGCATACTCGGCCAGCCAGCGGTTCAACTCCGCTTCGGTGACGACGATCGTCTCCGGACCAGCAGTCGCCGTCACCTGGCTCGTGCCCGGTTCGTCCGTGGGCACCGCGGGTATCGCCGCACCGTTTCCGGTCCGCGAATCCTCGGAGCCCGGTGCGGCTACCGGCTCGCGCGTGACGACGGCCGCCACGGCCAGGATCACAACGAGTGCCGCCAGCAGTGTCGTCAAACAACCCAGGACGCGGCTCCCGACACCGCGCCGCTGATACGAGCGCCGTCGGCGCGGTCCCGATCGGGCTGGCGGTTGCCAGCGGAACGGCCTCCCACAAGCGATGCAGGCTGGCCCGGGTGGTTGCTCGGTCCCACAGGTCGGACAGTACATGCTGCGGCGTTGCCCTCGCTGCGTCGCTCCGACCGCCGGGCAAGCATACCGCACCGGTCACCGCACGATGACCCGGCCGACCATCTCCGGATGTAACGTGCACCAGTACTCGTAGGTTCCCGGCTGCGTCAGCGTCACCTCGTAGTGCTTCCCGCTCTCGAGTAGACCGCTGTCGAACGCGCCGTCCTTCGCGGTCACGGTGTGTGTCGTCGGCGACACGTTGCGCCAGATCACCGTCGTCCCGAGCGGGACAGTCACCTCGGCGGGCTCGAAGTCGAAGTTCACGATCCGGATCTCGACTGTCCCGGTGCTTGTCACCGTCAGCTGCCTGCTCGGCGCCGGAGCGGTCGTAACGATCGACGGGCTCGACGACCGCTCCGGCGACGCCAAAGATGGGCCGTAGTCATACGAACCGTACCCGTCAGTCACCCCACCACTCTCGACGGTCGCCGAACGCGGCGATTGGCCGCAGCTGGCGAGTAGCATGACGGCAATGGAAAAGAGGAACTGTCGGCGCGTCCGCATCGCGCGCCTCACCGCCAGGCTCGACGCAGGCGGGCACCGACCGCCACGAGTGCAAGGCCTGTCACTGCCGCTGCAGCGACTGCCGAGAGTGGCAGGCCACGCGGACCACCACCGGTCGCCGGTGCCAGTTGCGCCCGGATCTCACCGCAGGCGACGTATGTGCTGATTTCCTGCTGTGACTTGTGCACGTTGATCGCGAACTGCCCGGCCAGGAGCTGGCTCAGTGGCACGTCGACGACCGTCTCGGAGCGGCCACCGCTCAGGCTCTGCAGCGGATAACGTGGCTGCGGGTTCAAGTTCGCGCACGTCCCCTCGTGAATGTGCGCGGGCTGCACGATGCCAGCCGGCGGATTGGAGAGTGTCACCACCACGCGCGTGCGGTCGCCTTCCGCCGTGAGCACCGCCGTTCCCGACTGTCCCGATCCGTTCTGCTCGCGGAGCTGGATCGTCACCGATTCCTGCGCTGCCACCGGCACGGCCAGCGTGACGAACCCGAGCACGATGACGAGTACACGTCCGAACCACCGCATGGCTCCTCCTTCGCTGTTCCCGACGACCTTCCACCAGCACTACGTACGGGCACCGCCGGTGGATTGGCATTCCCGCGCTGGCAGCATGCCGGACAGCTGAATTCGGCCGCCAGATCGCGAAAAAACGGGGATCGCCCTTCCATGGTACAATGGTTCGTCGGTGGCCCAGCGCGGCTGGCCAGGAGGCGAGCGTGGCGATCGTCCTCAAACGTCCCGAGCAGATCCGTCTCATGCGCGAAGCCGGTAAGATCGTCGCGGAGGTTCTCGCCGTTCTCGCCGAGACCGTCCGGCCTGGTATCACGACTGCTGATCTCGACCGGATCGCCGAACGGATCATCCGCAAGCACGGGGCTGTCCCATCCTTCAAGGGTTACCGGGGCTTCCCCGCCTCCATCTGCGTCTCGGTGAACGAAGAGGTCGTCCACGGCATCCCCGGACCGCGCGTCCTCCAGGAGGGAGACATCGTCGGCATCGATGTCGGCGCTCGCTACCGTGGCTATCACGGTGACGCGACGGTCACCGTGCCAGTGGGACGCATCTCACCTGAAGCCGAAAAGCTCCTCCGGGTCTGCCGCGAGGCACTCGAGATCGGTATCTCCTACGCCCGAGCCGGTAACCGCCTCACCGATATCTCGCACGCCATCCAGCGTCATGTCGAGGCAAACGGTTTCTCGGTCGTCCGGAACCTCTATGGGCATGGTATCGGCCGTGCCCTGCACGAGGAGCCGATGCTCCCGCACTACGGCCCACCGGGCCAGGGTCCGCTCCTCCGCCCCGGCATGGTCATCACGATCGAACCGATGATCGCCGCCGGGAGGCCAGAGACGCGCCTCCTGCCCGATCGCTGGACCGTGGTCACTGCCGATGGCAGTCTCTCCGCCCAGTTCGAGCACACGGTCGCTATCACCGAGAACGGTCCGGAAATCTTGACCCTGCCCTAATCGCGAGCCGGTGGAAGGGAAGCTGGACGGCCACGCGCCAGCAGCGCTGTCCACCCCGCCTGCCCCTGCACCATCGCCATCCCGACCAGGATGACGAGGACGCCGGCCAGGAGCCGCCAGCCGACCGGCTCGCCCAGCACCAGCCAGCCGAGCGTCACGCCGACCGGTGGCATGAGATAGGTCGCCAGCGAGGCGACGACCGCACCGGCTGACGCGATCAACCGGTAGTAGAGCACGTAGGCGAGGCCACTGCCGAGGACGCCGAGTACCGCCACCGCGAGCACCGCACTGCCGCTCGGCTGGAGCTCCGCGCGGTCGACGAGCACGAGACTCGGTGGCAGGAGTAGCACGGCCGCCACCGCGATCTGGCTCGCTGCCAGCGCGAGCGGTGCGCCGCGGAGGAATCGCCGCGCGTAGGCGAACCCTAGCCCGTAACAGGCGCTCGAGGCGAGGACAGCCAGCTGCCCCAGCGCCGAGACAGTCCGGAACGCGGTCAGAGCGCTACCGCTGAGGATGGCTACCCCGAGGAACCCGAGCACCACGCCAGCTGCCTTGCCCCACGTCAATCGCTCGGCCCGGAAGACGAGCACCGCGAACAACACCGTGAAAAAGGGTGTGGTCGCATTGAGGACCGAGGCGAGTCCGGACTCGATGTGCTGTTCGCTCCAGGCGATCAAGAGAAACGGCGCCAGGTTACCCACGAGCGCCATGACGACGAGGTGGGGCCACACCGACCGTGCCGGCCATGGCTGGCGCGCCGACCAGCGGACCAGAGCCAGAACCAAAGCGCCCAGGAGCAAACGAACCTCGACCAGCGCGACTGGCGGGAAGTCAGCCACCGCCAGCTTGATGAAGAGGTACGAGCTTCCCCAGATCGTCCCGAGGAGGACCAGCTGGACCAGCTGACTGAGCGTCACCACTGCATCCCTGCTGCGCGCTGGAACAGCCCGGACCGGTGAGCGGCACCGCGCCACGACGGCCCGCGCCGAGTCTACGTCCACTCCTCTCCTCGAGCAATCGACCGGCCTGGACCGCTCCCACCGCGCCCTGGTACCGGTTCGTGACCCGTCGCGAGCTGGCACACGACGAGGGCCGGGGTGTGCACCCCGGCCCAGCGTCCCTCGCTCAGAGCAGATCGGCGTCAGCTCGCTGCTCGGCGGCGGCGTACTTCGAGTGCGACACCGGTCGCGCTGAGCAGGAGCCCCACCGCACCCAGCAGCCAGAACGGGAATGTCCCGACCGGGCTACCGGTCTTCGGTAGCACCTGCGGTGCTGCAGCTGGAGTCGGCGGTGTCTGCGTCGGTTGCGCCGTCGCCGGCGACGCCTCACTCACCGGCGTCTGCGTCGGCGAACCAGTCGGTGTCGCCGTCGCACCGGCTGCCTCGCTCGCCGGTGTCGGCGAGGGCGTGTTCGTCGGCGTCGGTGACGACGCGGGTGTCCCGCTCGGTGTCGCCGTCGGTGTCCGGGTCGCTGTCGGCGTGACGGTTGGGGTCACCGGTGTGGCGGTCGGTGTGCGAGTCGGGGTAGGGGTGCCAGTGGGTGTCGGCTCAGGCGTTCCGACCGGTGTCGTCACCTGTGTCGGAGTCGGCGTCACCGTCTCGGTCGGCGTCGCTGTCGCCGTTTCAGTCGGGGTCACGGTTTCAGTCGGTGTCGGCGTTTCGGTGGGTGTCGCCGTCTCCGTCGGCGTCACCGTCTCGGTTGGCGTCGCCGTTTCAGTCGGTGTCGCCGTCTCCGTTGGGGTCGCCGTCTCCGTCGGTGTAGCGGTCTCCGTGGGCGTCACTGTCTCGGTCGGCGTCGCCGTTTCAGTCGGGGTCACGGTTTCGGTCGGTGTTGCAGTTTCTGTCGGTGTGACCGTCTCAGTAGGAGTCACTGTCTCCGTGGGCGTCGCTGTCTCCGTGGGTGTCACCGTTTCCGTCGGGGTCACCGTCTCCGTCGGTGTAGCGGTCTCCGTGGGCGTCGCTGTCTCGGTCGGCTCTGGCGTTCCCTCAGGAGTCGTCACCGGTGTTTCCGTCGGCTCCTCGGTCGGTGTCGGGCTCGTCGTCGGTGACGCGGTGACAGTGGGCGTCTGCTTCACGCAGTCAGCATGACTCCAGTTGAACCGGCCATCCCAGGAACCATAGATCGTCGTCCAGGCATCGATCATCGTCTCCGGGCTGGCTGTGTACACCTTATAGTGCGCCGTGCCGCCAGTGAACTTCTCGAGCGGCACGGTAACCACACCCGCATGTTGGAACTGGACCGTGATCGACGGCGGTGCGAGCGACGCATCATCGATCTGGTTGATCACGAAGTGCCACTCGATGGTCCCGTCTTTGGAGCAGTCCTTCTTCACATTTGGAGCAGTCCTTCTTCACATTCTTCTGCTTCACCTCAATTGGTTTGAAGCTGCTCGGTGTCGAGGTGGAAGTCGGCGTCGGATCTTCTTTTTTGACACCGGCTGTGACATTTCCGTCCACACCACCCACTGCCGCGAGCATCAGGCTCGCGAGCACTAACCCGACTCCCACCATTGTCGTCAGTCGACCGAGCCATCGCGTTGTGCGCCGTTGCTTGCCCATCCCTCGCCTCCTCATCCATCTCTGTCGAGTGCTGCTCGCTGACTCGTTCTCCAGCCCACTCGCTCCCCCTCTGCGAATCCAAAAACGCACCCGACCGGACTCACCCGGCCGGGTGCGCCACTGGCTCCACGCCGCCCACTGGCGCCCATCGCTCCAGGCGGCGCTTCATCGCATCCGGGGAACCGCTGCCTCCATAAGACGAACGGGCCAGTACCCGATAGCCGCTCGTCCTAGGAAGAGTGTAATAGGTCACATGACCAAAGGGAAGGGACGAAAGTACTCATTTTCGAGCGGGGAATGACGAGTTCGTGAACAGGCGGCGGTCAAACTGGCCGACACGCCACGCGCTGTCGCTGCCCAGCACGCTCGACGAGCGACCACGCGCCTGGCCATGTGGTCGCGTCACTGGGCGACCGGCACGCCACCGACCCGTGGCGCCCGTTCGCGCAAGCGCGCAACCAGGTCCTCCACCCGGTCCCGCTGGAAACTCCCGACGAACTCCCGGTCACGCACGTAGAAGCGCACGTCGAACGGGATGCCGTCTCGCTTCTGTGCCTGTCGCCACCACGTCTGCAGCGCCTCGACCCAGCCGAAGCCGGTCGCTTCCACCCGTAGGAGCGCCACCGCCTCACCGTGGAGATAGGCCAGTGCCTCGCCGAAGTAGACGCGCGCCTCACCAGTCGACTCCACGACCCGGCGCAGCTCGTCGTACCGCAGCGGCACCGACCGGATGGTCACGACCCAGGCTCCCGGCGTCCGGGGCTCGGTCACTTTTTCCTTCGGCTGGAACGGTCGCCCGCGCCACCACTGAACCATCGCTCCCCCTCTCCGGCCGTCATTCTACTCGCTCGACGCGCAGGACTCGCTGCTCCTGACCCGTTTCTCCCGGCTCGGTCGTGACCGAGCGAGCGACGAGCATCATCAGCACACCGAGTAACAACAGGGTGCTCCCACTGGCCACCAGGCGCAGGCTGGCCGGTGCCTGCGCGAAGGGCTGAAACGGCACCAGCCACTCGGCAAGCGGCGTACCCAGCCAACCGTCCAGTGTGCGGTACAGCTTGTTCACCCCGTCCGGGTGGTGATAGAAGCGCTGGGGGTCCAGATAGCCGATCGTCGTCAACAATGCCCCCCAGCCCCAGAGTGTGCCGACGATGAGGCGCGCCCAGGGTCGCGCCTGGCCGAGCCAGCTCGCCAGTGGTGCGACCGCGAAACCGGCTACCGGCACCAGATAGCGGGCCGGTGGCCCCCACTCGCCCCACCAGACGCGATAAGCAGCAACCAGCACCAGATACGGTAACGCGGCTGCGGTGACCAGGCCGGCCAGGCGCGGCTGCCGCACCCACCACAGCGGCAGCGCCGCCAGCGCCGCCAGGTAGACCGGCGCAGCGACCACGAGTCCCCACTGCGCATCCAGCAGGAGCCCGGCCGCACCGTTCAGCGTGCCGGCGAAGCCGTTGAACCCCGCGTGGTCGGCCGTGTTCTGGTACGGCTGTCCGTAGAGCCAGAGGTTGTAGCCGACGATGCCGAGCCCACCGGCGAGCGCTGGCACGACCACCCAGAGCACACGCGGCCAGTCCTCGCCCCAGCCGCGTCCGAAGCGGGCAGCGATACCGCGTACGAGCGTCACTGCACCCAGCAGC
>Ga0207870_100539_pt1 | contig 16740 bp, 14 predicted proteins | sample CeladaPassage60B_FD_187477 | JGI IMG/M metagenome (GOLD analysis project Ga0207870, IMG submission 187477) | Cellulose-adapted microbial communities from the Joint BioEnergy Institute, USA - Passage3 60B (SPAdes) (version 2) | ecosystem: Engineered > Bioreactor > Continuous culture > Unclassified... | reverse complement strand
AGAAGTTTTTATTTACCAAGGTTGAGCATTATTTTGTTTTTTATTGTTGTAGTAGTGACATCGTTATTTTCATTTACTGTTTCATTTGAATTAGAACATACATTGTTGATTCATTATATATATGCTTTTTATATGTTTTTATTGGGACAATTATTATATGAGCAATATGGTGAAGAAATATTTACTCCCATTAGAGCTGCAATACTATTAATCATATTCATAGTTTTAGTAAAAAATTTCATTTATATCGAGGGTATTCTCAGTTATCTCAGAGATCCTTATGGTCACCCTGTAATTTTTTATTTTTATGGCGGGGGCCCTAATTTGGAAGCGACATGGTTAGGTTTGTCGATCTTGTTTTTTTATAATACAAGGTGGTTTTATGCGCTTTTTCTATTATCTACTGGAATAAGCATTATTTATGGGAGCAGAGTAGGACTAATCATTTCTTTTTTGGTTCTGTTTTTTCAATTCCTGTCTCCTACCATTTCTAAAATGAAAAAAATTGCTTTAGCCTTTATGATAGGCTTCACGTGTATACTGTTATTGATACTTAATCCATATTTGATTGAGAGATTTTTACAAATAGGCAATGAGAGTGGATCTTTAGGAAGGCTTAAAATGTGGCAATATATTTATGATGCTTTCGTGGGAAATCCTTTTTTTGGTTATGGAGCGGGTAACGCGATACTTGCAATCGAAAATGTGAGTAACGACGATTTTTGGGAAGATAATGTTCACAACTATTATGCACAAACATTGCTTGATTTTGGAATTGTAGGGTTTTTGATATTTCTATCCATAATGTCCTTCGTATTCATTAAAGAATTTAAGAGAAGGTTTAGTAATTTTTTGGGGGGCTATATCTTAATATTTGGAATTGCCTCTCTTGTCCAGTTTCGAGGAGCTGAGGCTATTTTTTGGTTTGTTTTTGGATTATATCAGGGTCAAATATTTTTGAATAGGAGAAAGAGTTTAAGTGACCAAAATAGCAGTACTTATACCTGTCTACAACAATCAATCCGGACTGAATAAAACACTAGATGTGTTGTCAAAAGAGACATCCACAACTGTTGACATTGTGGTTGTCGATGATGGAAGCAAAGAACCGATTCAAGTTCCGAATAAAGTCGGTATGAACAAAGTCATTTTATTAAGATTGCTCAAAAATCGTGGTATTGAACATGCTTTAAATAAAGGCCTCGACTATATTTTCGATCATAAATATGAGTATGTAATGCGTCTTGATGCAGGAGACATACCGATAAATAATCGAATCAATAAGCAGTTACAGTTACTAGAGGATAATCCGGAAATCGCTATGGTTGGTTCGCATGTTCAGTTTATAGACTCAGAAGGTAAAATTAAGTTTATCTTTTATGCTCCATTAACTTATGATCAAATCAGAAGGAAAATGCATATAAACTCTTGTTTTTCACATCCTGCAATCATGGTTCGAACTTCTGTGTTGAAAGAAATAGGACCTTATAGTTCCGACTATCCCGCAGCTGAGGATTATGATTTGTTTTTTAGGATAGTGAAAAAATACAAGTGTGTAAACTTGAATTCAATTTTAACATCAACAGAATATAATCCAGCAGGCATTTCAATAAATCGGAGAAAATCCCAGCTTTTAAGTAGGATTCTAATTCAAATAGAACATTTCGATGCGACAATATTTGAAAGTTATTATGGCTTATTAAAGTCGTTGTTGCTTTATATTGTGCCTTACAAGATTGTGGTTAAAATAAAAAAATGGATTTCTACTAATAAACTTCATAAATAGACAGTGATATAAAGCTTTTCATCGTTAATAAGGATAGTGTGGTATTCGTGGAGTCAAAAGGATGTTCCACCTTTTCGTAGCGAATAAGTGGTTACAAAACAACTAATTGCTGGTTAACACATAATCCCTGCTTAGAAGGCAGGGATTTATCATAATCAAAATGTTTCTCAAATAGATTCGTTGTACAGTTGCAACAATTCTCTCCGAAATCTACTCATCCCAAACCTGGTTTTGGCTTCTTTTTGTGCGGCCAATCCCATAGTTTTCCTTAGTTTATGATCTGATAGGATCTCTTTTAGACGATGTTCCAATTCCGTTCGATTGTTGATGATAAATCCGGTAACTCCGTGTTTAACCACATCTTTGTTACCAGGAACGTTTGTTACGATTACAGGTTTTCCAAGCTGCATCGCTTCAATCACCGCTATTGGCATACCTTCATACTTTGACAATTGAACATAAACATCTGCGATGGCCAGTTCTTTGATAGCATCGTTCCTATCAAGCCAACCAGTCAATTCTACATTGCTATGGTCTTTAAATAACTTTATATATTCAGTGTTTCCGCCGCCTATCCATTTAAACAAAAGATTGTCATACATTTGAAATGATGCGGCTAGTTCCAAGAACATTAATGGATTTTTTTGATCTGTGATCCGCCCAAGTGTGGCCACAATTACGGTCCCGCCATTTTCGGGTTTTTTTAAATCGGGCACGGAAGTCGCATTTTCAAGCAGCCTGACTTTACGAGCTTTTAGTACATTCTTGGCTGCCTGCGCCTCTGTATTTGAACAAGCTATAATAATTCCTCCACAAGCATTTGCAAATTTTTCAAGCAAAACAAAAATTCGGTTATTTATCTTAGAATGTTGCATAAAAAAAGAAAAGCTATGAGGTGAATAAAACACCCTCATCTTTTTCTTTCTTAGTAAATTATAAAAAAAACTTGCTACACGTCCCAAAAATCCTGCTTTAGACGAATGAAGATGGACAATTTCAGGTTTTATTCGAGAGAACTTTTGGAAAAGTTTCATCAAACTTATAAAATCCTTGAAGGGACTAATATTACGAACCATCTTCATTTCCATCAAATGAACTTGGGGATGAAATAATTTTTCTAAGTTTTGTGGGGTTTCTGGTCTTCTTGAGAAAATAACATATACTTCATGACCTTCATCTACAAGAATTTCACACATTTGGATAACAACAGAAAGTACGCCCCCACCAGTACTTTCAACTACATGCAATATTCGCAATACCGTACGCTCCTTTATTATTGAGAAGTAAGATCTTATGGTCTAGAGAATTCCAGCAAGGAAACCGATGTATGATGTATGTTGAAATTATAACATTTAACCCTGTTGTTTTCAGTGTAATATTTGTTAATGTTGTTCATAAGAGGTATACTATTAGTGTAATTCTAGCTTTTCAATCAACACTGTCGCAAATTTTACAAAATTTCTAAACTTGGAAATTGCTGTGGATAAGACCTTCACATAGGAAAACGATGAGAAAGATTTTCGTAAAACTGATTAATCAACATTGACCGATCTTACATAGATGGTCATCAGTTTTCAAAGGCGATTTATGAGGGTGTCTCCCAATTAGCAATTGGGGTATGGCCACTTGTCGCTGGAAAGATGTGAGAGATCTTGCTATACTATCTTGTTAATTTTTTTTATTGTTAAATTCATCTCGGCCCACGTTTTATTATGATATTTTAGTATATTGTCAGCCAGCCGAGTATTCCCATGTATTCACACTTTTATTTTATACCAGTGAATATACATCAAAGCAGAAAACATTACAATCTTGAAGGAGGTTTACAGGCATCCTGATGCACTGGTTATTGTTCGCTTTTATTACACTAATTTACTTTATTGCTCCTTACAGGCGTGGCCTGTTCTTTGATCTGGATTTGTATTGGATGGAAGGACTTGTCCTACTGTTTTTGTTGATTTGGTGTGTTTACAAATTCGTAAAAAAAGAACGAGGGCTTCCGGTTATATACTATGCGATGTTTTTAATACCGGGGATGTATGCCCTCGCATTTTTCTTTGCCGAATCACCCCATTACAATTTTGACAATTGGCTACGGTGGTTAACTTATGCCGGACTATTTATTCTGCTTGCAGACATCAATCGATATTCAAACGTGAGACAATGGATGCATTACCTTTTCCAAGCGTCCGGTACTGGACTTGCCTTTTTTTCATTTGCTGGATTTCTGGGATGGGTTGAATATCGCGACATCATGCTGGGAACGAGGTTGGCAGGACCGTTGCAATATGCCAATACGTTTGCGGCGGTGATCGGTGCTTATTGGTTGTACGCCTTATTCGTACTTGCTAAAGGAAAGCTCAATCATAACCAGATCATCCTGTATAGCGCTCCATTGGTCGTATATGGGGTAACTTTTCTTCTCAGCTATTCACGTGGTGCATGGCTCTTCCTTCCTGTCGCTTGGTTTATTGGGTTATTGCTGTTGTCTTTTCGAGAGCAAATGCGGCTGGTCGGGATAACCGCCATTTCTGTGTTGTTTGCATTTGTTGTGTATTTAGCCTCCTCTTTTTGGAAATTATCGGACGGCTGGTTGTTTATATTGTTGTTGGCATGCTCCGCTTTTGTATGTTTGTTTGTCTGGTGGTCGGAAGTTGGACTGCTCAAAATTGGTAAGTGGGAATGGCTTGACTCCGGTAAGGGAAAAGTGATAGGGCGCATCGCAGTTCCAGCAATTGTGGCAGTACTTGGACTATTCTTATTGCTGGATTTGATGTTTCATAGCGCTGTCTATAGATCATTACCGGCGGATTTGCAGAACCGTATAGGTGACATCGGTCTGGAAACAAGCAGCGCTGCGGGACGCGTAGGTATGTACCGAGACGCTTTCCAAATCAGCATTAATTATCCTTTCGGGGCGGGCGGAGATGGCTGGAAAATATTATATAATGTATATCAGGAACTGCCCTACTACAGCAACGAAATTCATAACGGTTATTTAGAAGTGTTGCTGAGTATCGGATGGATGGGCTTGGTGGTATTTTTCGGTGTATTGGTCTTCTTGTTTGTCTTGCTGCTCCGCAGAAGAGGAGATGAGGATTCACCAACGAACCAGGGCAAAATCGCTGCGTTTGCGGCGTTAATGATGCTGTTTCTGCACGCCGCCATCGACTTTGATTTTTCCTATGGATTCGTATGGTTTATGATCGTCTGGCTGTTCGCGATGAATGTGAATGTTCTTGTAACCCCTGGGGTAAAAGGAAGAAAACAAAAGACCGTACCAGTCAAATCGTCTTCTTCCGTCTATTTGGTCGCTGTTCGTTTGATCGTTTCCGTAATGGCTGTTGTCGGTATGGTGACATCTTTTCGTTTTTGGGCTGCAGAACGAGCGTTGGCCGAGATACAAGAACAAGGACAAGTTCGTGTGGATCAGGCTATTTCCGTATTTGAACGGGCTGTAGCAAACAATGCCTTCAATGTCAATTTCCGAATCGGATTGGCGAACGCTTATCTGCAGCATCATTTGGCCACCGGTCAGGCGGAATCCAAAGCTCGATTCGAACGGCAGGTGCTTCGCATGGAGAAATTGGAGCCCCGCAATGCGAGAATGCTGTTCCAAATCGGGACCATGTATGCCCAATTAAATGAGTGGGAGAAATGTTTCCGATACATCGATAGAGCGATTCAACTTGAGAAATTTAATGTTGAATATTACCAATATGCCATAGATTTGAAAACCAGAGTGGGCCTCAGTTTATTAGCCCAAAATCAAGTGGAGGAAGGAAACCGGCAGCTGGAACAAGCGATAAATCTTTTTGAATCGTATCAGGATTGGTACAGTGAAGTTGCAGATGAACGTGTGCCGGACCGTCGAAATATCAATCTGTCAAAAGATGCGAGGCTCATGGCGGCAAGGGCTTATTTGAATTTAAATCAACCAGAACTGGCTTTTCAAATCGTCCAGCAATACAATCCCGCCTTAGATCAGGGGATTTACGATGTGGATCAGAAGAAGCTGCTTGTGCAAAGTTTTGATTTTGTGACGCTTGAACAGTTTATTATTTCTAATGAAAACAATACGATGATACTGTCCGTAAGGGATGAAGCGAGAAACGCTTTGCCCAAGTCATTTGTGGAAAAAATGCAATCCAACGGTTCCAAAATCGGTGAGCTCAAGTTTAGAGGATCGTATATTGCAGTGATTTCCAAAGGACAATTGATTGAGGAAATTGTGCGAAACGACGGAGAGATTACGATAACACAGGAAACTTCGCCAAAAGTCGGCGAAGTGTTGAAAAACCAATCCTTTACGATTACTTCTGCAGGATTACCGTACGGCAACCGATCGTCCATCATCGTAAACGGACAGGAGTTCTCCAGAAATGAACGGGGAATCAACATCGCCGTATTCAATGAGAATGGGGATTACATGTATTCCTTCTCGTTTGACACGTATAAATCGGATGTTCGGGTTTATAAGACAGAACCCTAGTGAAGGATTGCAAGTTGCTTGTAGCTGTTGTGAAATAAAAACGAGCGCACTAATCTCGTGTGTATATTCCCCCTGCATCTTTCCGACACTGTGAATATACTGTTAGTGATCGGGAGGGATGACTATGGGTGACCGGAACTCCTTCAATCAGGAAGATACGTTCGGCGTCAGCCGGGGGATTCTGTTGGGGCTCATGCTGGGCGTGATGCTGTGGGCAGTGATCATAGGTGGAGTGCTGTACCTAATTTTCTGATAAAACTGGTTTGAGGTAACCATGTAGGGGAAGTTGGGGTCCAAATCACAATAGAAAGGCGTGATCTACAGGCCATATGAGAAAGGAGTGTTGCTGCTAAATACAAATTATCCAAATCCTGACCGAAAGTTGCTGGATATAAAGACCGTAATTTTGGGAAAGAAAAAAGGGTTGTCGCCACTCTTCTTTTTTTAAACAAAGTGAGCGGCGACAACATCCCCTCCCAGCTTGGGCTTTCTCGCGGTTTGGTTTGTGCATTTATTGACTGTTGAATCCGGGTGTATTCCAGCGTGCTTTGCACAGACGAATGAGTCCATCATTCCCCTGTAACTACTAGTGATGAATCTAGAACGCATACATTGCGTATTCGTTTTGGCGTGACCGGCCAAAAGACGACGAGTTGCCTATAAAAGCTAAGATTTCTTCAGCTTATTTATTAATTGCAATATTAATAAATAAATCACTGGCGATAATTGAAACAATTTGATTCTTATTATGAGTTTTTTGTTCCCTCCTTTATATTTTTTCATCATCGCATTCATTTCTTTTACTAAACCGGGATAATGCGATTCTAAATCTTCATGTAATTTCATAGTACGTCTTCTAAGAGAGAGATTTTCTTGAAGTGCAGATAGGGATGAACTAAAATTACTAAGATAATTTTCTAAAACATATTCTTGTTTCAGATAACAAGCAATATCATTGGATAGTTCATCGTCACTCAGATTTTCGATAAATGTTGCTGCTCTCTTGAAAGCATCGATGGCGTCAAACCTTTTAATATTGTATATATGAGAAATTGATCCTTTCCTTTGAACATAATAAGACAAAACTTCAGGAAAAAAATAAACAGTACTAGCAGTTACGAAAGCTTTTATCGCAAACTCTTGATCCTCTCCATTGCAACATTGGTTCGTATAATAAAGTTGATAATTCTTCAAATGATTTTTTTTGTATGCTACGCTTCCTGTCCATATGCTCATTTTTTTATCTAGCAATATGTTTTTCAAGGCTTGCAGTCCTGTTAGTAAGCATTCTTGGCGTTCGTACAAATCAAAATAGTTTCTAATTGTAGATTTATTTTCTCCTACTATGTTGTAGCCCCAGCATATAATATCAGGGTGTACCTGATCTATGATTTGGAGTATGTTCTGTACCAAATCATCAGCAACGTAGTCATCTCCGTCCAAAAACATTACGTATTCCCCACGTGCTTCAGCCATTCCCGTATTTCTTGCCGCGCTTACCCCGCAATTTTCGGTTTTTATCATTTTGTATTGAATATCTTCATCTTCCAGTAGTCTAATAGCAATATGGTATGTTTGATCAGTTGAACCATCATCTACCACAATTATTTCAAAATCCTTTACGTTTTGGCGGATTAATGAAGTCAATGTTGTTCCGACGTAATTTTCCACATTATACGCTGCTATAACAATACTAAGTTTCAAATTTTGTTCCTCCATTGTAATGATTTACTCTAAGATTTTTCAATATCTCATTTTATCTCTTGCGTAAGAGTACAGCAGGGGATTAATTATGTGTATTCAAAGTTATGTGCGATTTGGCAAGTATACTGCTTGTCTAGATTTGCTGTCAAAATTTTAACACACGCCCTCCATTTTCACACACACCCTCCATTTTCTCATCGGTTATGGCTTGCAATGTTATTTTCCGCATTTTTAGCATAGGGTTCTTCAGAATTATGGTGGCAATGCTTTGTTTTTTGTTGGGAGATTATTGATCGACTTGGATTATCGCGATAGAACTGATAAACTGAAATAGAAAAAGTCCTTATAAATCCTTAATTCCTGATATATAGGATTGTAATATATTTTGAGATGTGTTGGGGATTTGAAAGTTGGCAATATGAATTTTTATACTATAACATTCTTAGCTGGCGTGAAGCCCAGCAACAAGTATTAAAACAGAGAGATTCGATGAGATTCGATTGCCTGGGTCGAATCGGAGTTCCTGTATGACATATCGTTCATCACATCGTCAGGGAGTTGAGTCAGGTCCTTCCAACAATATCATGGCAGTCCGTGCGTTGCAATTTGCGAGATCTACGAAGGAGAAGCTACTGTTAAATCACTTTACCAAGTTTCCATCCAACTAGGTTACGTTTCATTATTCGACTACTAACATATCCGATGTACTCAGAAATACCTTTTACAGATCGGTTAACTTAAAGAGGAGTGTAGATATAAAATGAATACATCGTTAATTTTATTAGCCGGAGGAATTGGAACAAGGATGCACCAACCTGTACCAAAGCAATACTTGTTACTAGCTGGTAAACCTGTAATTATGCATACATTGGAACGCATTGATTTAATTGATCAAATCTCTGAAGTTATTATTGTTTGTAATGAGAAATACCGTAGCTTGTTAGATGGCTATATTTCATCATATATGCTTAGAAAAAAATATACTTTTGTTGAAGCTGGTTCCACTAGGCAGCAATCTGTATATAATGGTTTAAAGTATGTAACATCCGATTCGGTTATTATTCATGAAGCTGCCCGTCCTTTTGTAAAAAAAGACGATTTTGAGAAGCTATTAAATCATAAAGATGAAAATATAACTTTTGCTATTGATATTCCTTTCACAGTACTTAAAGCAGGTGAATATATAAACGGTATTTTGGTGAGGAAGGAATTGATCAATGTTCAACTTCCTCAGAAATTTAACACAGCTTCTTTAATTTTAGGGCACAATAAGGCAATGGAGGATAATTTAACATTTACAGAGGATTCAAGTTTAGTGTTTCACTATGGTCTAGGGCCAGTAAAAGTTATTAGAGGAAATAGCTACAATATAAAATTAACAGAACCAATAGATCTGTTAATAGGTGAAGTCATTTATAAAGAATATTTTTCTGGAAGGGACTAAACGCAATGAGGACATGTATTATCACTGGTGCTGGATCTGGAATTGGACGTGCAACAGCAATAGATTTAAGTAACAGTAATACATTCGATACGTTGGTAATAATAGGTAGAAATAAGGCGCGACTTGATGAAACGTATGAAAAAATGAATAAGATGAAAGATATAAAGAAAATAGTATTTGATTTATCGGATCTTGATACGATACCTGATTTAGTGGCCGATATCTTTAGATACAATGATAGAATTGATTGCCTTCTGAATATCGCTGGATATGCTGATCCGCAGCCTTTACTAAATATAACCCTAGATAATATTAGAGAAACCTACAATGTGAACGTATTTGCTCCTCTTATGTTAATACGCGAATGCGTAAAATACATGAAGAACAATCCCGAAGGAGCAAAAATATTAAATGTAGCATCTACTGCAGGCATTACTCCACGTCCTGGATGGCTTAGCTATTCTTCATCAAAATCTGCAGTTATCTCCATGTCTCAAACACTGAGTGAAGAACTAGCAGAATACAGAATAAAGGTATATTGTGTCTCGCCAGGGAGGTGTGCCACCGCTTTAAGGAGAAGATTGGCACCTGATGAAGATCAGTCTACTATTATGCAACCGGAAGAAGTAAGTGAAATTATATGTAGACTGGTTTCTGAAGAGGGACGTTGTCTTGACGGGCAGAATATCATAATACGAAGAAAAATGTAAGAGCTGCGCGGTTGTAGAATTTACAAAATGGGATAAATGTCTCTGCTCACTGACTATGTACGGGAACAAGCCCGGGTTCAACAGTAAGCCAATATATTTTTGCGTAGCACTGCCCGAAAACCAAGACACTATAGGGAAGAGGGCTTTTATATTTAACAAGCAACTGTCGAACTCGGGCCGATTATAATTTTCCATTTTGTTTTAAGTATTCTTCATAAGGCAAATTCAAATTAAGGTATTTGAAATTATGATGGGACCTTCGTTTTTCAATCGGTGGTAGCTCCATATAATTATTATATAGACTAGATAAATATTTATCGTAATTTTCTGGACCATAAAATTGACTCTCTCGAAATTGATAAAGAGTTGGTCTACCCCAAAAATCTCGATGCATTATCTCTTTTTCACCCCAAGCGCCAAGAAAATTACTAATATACCTACTTGATTCATATGGATATTTTTTTAGAGTTTTATTTAACCATTTCAACCAAATTTTGTAATCGATTAATCTAATGCCTTGTGCTACAGAACTTTTAAAGAAAGATTTGTATCTTTTGTTAGAAAAACTGACAAAAACGCATTTTCTTAAAAACTCTATTTTTTTATTTAGCTTTTTGGCTGTAGTTTCTTCTTTTCCAGCTCCATCAATCGGAAATATATCTATATAAACCCCAGTCACCACTTCTTTACCACCGATGTCTTCGATCAAAGTAGTGTTAGTGTTTACAAGTTTAGCGAATGCGAATGGGAAGTTTTTCATTTTTTCCATTGTCAACAACCTAATATTATCAGGCATATCTGAGTCTGATAACGAGATTAATTTATCGTAATCATTACGAGGTAATGCAACATCTATATCATCATCCCAAGGAATAAAATCTTTATGGCGAACAGCACCAAGCATTGTGCCGCCAATCATATAGTAATTTAAGTTATGCTTCTCACATAATTGATGAAAAAATATCATCATCTCATAAAGTGTGTCGTGAATTTTTCGTAGTCCTTCATGACTGTATTCTAACAATTTTATCCCCCATTTTAGCTTCTTTGGCGTTCTGGACTTCTTCTTATTTTGAATACTACATAACCACGTGTTATTAATAAAATAAGTTCGGTAAAGCTTCTTAATATGGCTATGTTTAAGATATTAAAGTGATTGAAACTAATTAACAAAAATAAACCAAATATGTGAAAACAACCAGATATAATTGTAGTGATTGTTAGTGATTTGACTTTTCCAATCACACCTAATAAAGGAAAACCAATTAACATGGCAGGAAATGAAAAAATTAATACTGGCAACAATGCTTTAAATATTGGGACTGCGTCGACATATTCGTGTCCCGCAAAAATTTGAATGATTGGTTCAGAAATTAGAAAAACAAATAAGGTTGCAACTATATTCGCAGGTACAAGTATAAGAATAATTTTATTTATTAACTTAAAATCTCTTCGGGCAGCCATATGTGGATATAAACTCGATATTATTGGTGAATATAGTGATTGAATCGCGGCAATCAGATTATAACTAACACCCCAATAAGCAATTTGAGTTTGGGGAACATTGAACGCTCCTAAAATGAAAGTATTTGTAATCCCAAATGCGGTTGTTGCAAATGAAGATATAAAATAAATGGCAGAATCTCTTAAATAAACAATTACCTCATTTATTTTTGAAAACTGAATCCTCAATGATAGCTTCTTCTTGATATGGATCCAAGTCAACAACACTGCAATGATTGTACCTAGGATTCTCAGTAATGGGACCCAAATTATATCATCTTTGGATTGAACTAAAACAAAAGTCAGTACGGTTGTTATTGTTTGAGATATAATATATCGATAAGTTAGTATTCCAGTTTGTTCAATGCCTCGAAATAAAAAATCCGGTAAGTAAACCGATAGCACAACAATACCAAAGTAAACATAGGAGAGCAATATATGTTGATGCATTAAAGGAATGGTAAAAACTAATATTGTATAGATTGATATTGAAAAAAACAGCAACAGAATTTTCCCTTGTATTACTTTTCCTAGCACTTTGCCTATATATTCTTTATTAGTTTGGTGTTCGGCAATATCTTTCGTTGCTGATAAATTATATCCAAAATCAGTAATGATTTGGAAATAAGTGATGGTTGCTGTCAGGAAGGTTATTAAGCCAAAGAAATCAGCTTCAAGGACTCTGGTCAAGTACGGGAATGTAATGTATGGAAGCAAATAGTTTGCTAGCAGCAAGATATACTGCATGATAGTGTTGTAATAAAATTTACTATTCTTTGAGCCTCTATTCATAAAAAGATTAACTCCAATACATTCTCTTGGATTTATGGGTTCGGTTATGTAATCTTGCAAAGAGGAATAGAGAGTAGGAAAAAAGACGCCTTCTCTTAGAAGGGATACTGCTGGAACAGTATCAAGAGGCGTCTATCCATCATCAACACGGTCATTGTATCAAAAGTTGAATTCCTTGAAAAGGAAGTTCAGAAATTCGTTTTTGTTATGAATGCAGTCGTGCCATTTTACGGGTATGACGAAACCCCTTTGAAGGTGCGGTTTCGGAGGAAATTGAGCTTGATCTATATCTACATCGTCGGATAGTTACTCCACCCAAACATCAAAAGAGGCTGCGCCTTATTTGGAAAGTCACCAGCGCGATAGGCAGCACCGTGTTTTAGAAGACATGTCTTACATCACAACACAGAGGATGCGGGTACTGACGCAGGACCGCATTCTCTGTATTATCCTAGGGATAATGGGGCATGCTAACGTAGACAGCTTCAGGGAACGGCGGGGCGTATTCGGTGTGGAATTTGTCCGAAATTCCCACACCTTCTGGTCGCAAAGCACGGCGACAAAGTGCGGACTAAAGCAGCGGAAGGCTGAATCATCGGAAGGACCGGGAACATCGGCACATCGGCCCCGTTCTGTTCCGTCCACCATGAAGGAGGATGAAGTGAATGCACAGGAAATGGGCGTTAAGAGCGGCTGTGTTGTTGATCGTGATGATGATGGCGGCATGCGGTGGCAACAGCGATGGAACGACAGGGGAAACCGGCAATGGAACAGGCACCGGAAATGACGCGACAACCGGGGGCACCAACGCTGGTGGCACTGACGGAGAGGTGCAGGCGGCCGATGCGGAAGCGATCTACAAGCAAAACTGCGTTTCCTGCCACGGTACGGATCTGAAGGGCGTGATGGGAGGCAAGACGAATCTCACCCAGGTCGGAGCCAGACTAAGCAGGGACGAGATCGCCCAGACGATCAACAACGGACGAAGCAGCGGCATGCCCGCGTTCCAAAACCGGCTGAGTGAAGAAGAAGTGGCGGCGCTGGCCGATTGGCTGTCGGCCAAAAAATAATCCGCTGTCACGAATTTCCTTGGAAGCCCGGTACGAATACGAACCTCCCCGATGTTTCATCATATGGGGAGGTTATTTTGTTGAAAAACGCTGCTGTGGTCTTGTCGTGCTCGGGGGAATCGGAACAAGCCAAACAAAATGTTCATCGAAAAATTATCCGAAGAAGAATTCAACACCTTGATGGCTTTGATTGCGAAGTATGAACTTAGCTGGTCCAAAACTACGCTGAAAACAAGTGACAGAAATAAAAAACCAAGGAGAACCCCCATCTCTCCCCATTTTCCCGGCAGAGGGCTCCCATTCCGGTTAGGAAGCAGGCCGTTTATTGCGACTGAATATCTAAACGGTAAAAATCATCGTTTCCATCAGTCTGCCGAGTTCGATATTTTTCGCAACTATTCGAGGCGGTTCGGCGTATAAGGTTCATAGATTGCCAGATTCGAACATCGGAGAGATTGACTGGCAGCGGTGGAGGGATACGCTTTGAAATTGCCTGGCAAGCTGATGCTTTCCGTCCTGATGTTGGGGATCGGCGTGGCGCTGGGGTCCATGACGACGTCTCTGCGGGCGGACAGCATGACGAACGGGAATCAACCGGGTTCGGTGAACGACCCGCTCGTCTCCAAGAGCTACGTGGACGAGAAAGTCGCCGAGATCGTGCGAACCGAATTGGGAAAACAGCAAGGGAACGGCGGCGCCGGAAGCGGATCGAGAAGTCTGATCGTGATCGAACTGAACCCCGGGGAAACGTTGTATGCGGGGGAAGGGACGGAAATGATCGTCCGCAACGGCAAGGCGGTATCGGTCAGTTCCAATTCGAACGGCATTCCGGACTTGACGGATGGAGCGGATTTGAAAGCGGGAGCGGTCATTCCGAACAATCATCTGCTCTTGTTTCCGAGAGATGACGGCAGAGGCGTCAGGCCGCACCAGGATCAAAAGACGACGGTCTTCGTCATGGTGCGCGGCAGCTATCTGCACGTCGGCGCGGACGGCAAAACGATCGCTTCCGGCAATTGATGGGGCACGGAACGGATCGAAGCGGCGTTTTGGAAGGATACTTGTTTGCGGCGTCGTTACGGAGGGGCGGCAGGGGTTTGAAGCACTTGCCGGATTAGCGTAAATGCTTCCATCTTCGGACGACGGACTTCAGGACGACGGGCTTTGGGCAACGGACTTCGGACAACGTGCTTCGGATGACGGGTTTGGCATGGAACCGGAAAGGATGCCATGGCAGACGACGCCGGAACCGTACAATTTTTTGCCGGAGTGACAAAAAGTGATGCGGCTGACCTGGCCGTGCTCGCGGGAAAATAGGGATACCTAGATGCCGGGAGGTGAGCACAATGGCCAGGGGACAGTCCAACGGCAGCAATGCCAAACTGGTGCCCGGATGCGAGCGCGCGCTGGATCAAATGAAATACGAAATCGCCGCCGAACTCGGGCTTCCGGTCGGTGCGGGTCTGTCCGCCTATGCGGATACGGAATTTGCGACTGAACTCGGCGCCATCGGCAGCGGCGGCCAAATTCGTGAAGATTACTGGGGGCACATTGCCGCCAGGGATGCGGGCGCCGTGGGCGGCACCATTACGCGCCGCCTCGTGCAGTTGGCCGAGCAGACGCTGTCATCGGCGACCACAAATACGGGCCAATAACTAAGGCCAGTAATAATGATGGAACTTTGAACACGAAGGCCCGTCAATCACGAAGGCTCGTGCACACATTGACATGGATCGACAATTGCAGTAAAATTTATTTTTGAGGGATTGACAGCAACCTTTTCCACACGGAAAAGGTTCATTTTTTGTTTAGAATGGACGCGGTTCATACATAATATACGTGATTCAGGAGGTTGACCTGCCATGGCTGTTTCCCGCAGCAGACGATTGTTTACGTCGGAATCCGTCACCGAGGGGCATCCGGACAAAATATGCGACCAAATCTCTGACGCGGTGCTGGACGCGTTTCTGGCCAACGATCCGAACGCGCGGGTGGCGTGCGAAGTGGCGGTCACCACGGGACTGGTGTTGGTCGCGGGAGAAATTACGAGCGAGTCCTCTTATGTGGATATTCCTTCCATTGTGCGCAACACCGTCAAAGAGATCGGATACACGCGGGCGAAATACGGTTTCGACTATCAAACGTGCGCGGTGTTAACCTCCATTGACGAACAGTCTCCCGAAATCGGGCAGGCGGTAACCCGCGCGCTGGAAGCGCGGGAAGGGCGGATGAGCGACAGCGAAATCGAAGCGATCGGCGCGGGCGACCAAGGGCTGATGTTCGGGTTTGCGGTCAATGAAACGCCCGAATTGATGCCGCTGCCGATTTCCCTGGCCCATCGGCTTGCCCGCCGTCTTGCGGAAGCCCGCAAAAACGGCGAAATCGGGTATCTCCGCCCCGACGGCAAAACCCAAGTCACCGTCGAGTACGATGAAGACGGCCGGCCGGTCCGGGTGGATACGATCGTCATCTCGACACAGCATCACGAACACGTTTCCCAGGAAGAAATCCGGCGCGATATGATCGAGCAGGTGATCGGACGGGTTGTCCCGCCGCATTTGCTGGACGCGTCGACCAAATATTTCATCAATCCGTCCGGCAGCTTTGTCGTCGGCGGGCCGCAAGGGGATGCCGGGCTGACCGGGCGCAAGATCATCGTCGACACGTACGGCGGATACGCCCGCCACGGCGGCGGCGCGTTTTCCGGCAAGGACCCGACCAAAGTGGACCGCTCCGGCGCCTACGCCGCCCGGTACGTCGCCAAAAACATCGTTGCCGCCGGTTTGGCCGACAAATGCGAAGTGCAGATCGCCTATGCGATCGGCGTCGCGCAGCCGGTATCCATTAGCATTGACACGTTCGGGACGGGGAAAGTCGCGGAAGAAAAGCTCGTCGAACTCGTCCGCCGGCATTTCGACCTGCGCCCTGCCGGCATCATCCGAATGCTGGATTTGCGCCGCCCGATTTACAAGCAAACCGCGGCGTACGGCCACTTTGGGCGCACCGACCTTGACCTGCCTTGGGAGCGCACCGACAAGGCGGAAAGCCTGAAGGCGGACGCGGGGCTGTAAACATTCATTTACTAAGCGCTGTTTTCGCAGACACGCGAAAACAGCGCTTTTTTGGTACGCCCAGCATGGGCGTCATCTATACGGTGAAAGTCCGGAATGGGGGCTGGCGAGCGCCTACCATTAGCCAAGGGCAAGGGTGTCGGTCGTGAGGCCGAATCTGAAGGAAGC
>Ga0207870_100538_pt1 | contig 16778 bp, 17 predicted proteins | sample CeladaPassage60B_FD_187477 | JGI IMG/M metagenome (GOLD analysis project Ga0207870, IMG submission 187477) | Cellulose-adapted microbial communities from the Joint BioEnergy Institute, USA - Passage3 60B (SPAdes) (version 2) | ecosystem: Engineered > Bioreactor > Continuous culture > Unclassified... | reverse complement strand
ACTCCCTGTCAAGCCTGTCATCATTTTTCCAGCTAGAGTCGATTAACTGGAAAATCACCAACGATTTTTTGGGGAATTCCACGTGATAAAAAACTTATGAAAATCGAGAATGGTGAATCATTCGAGACGAAGTCGTCAAAGATTACGTAACGACTGTTTATTCTTTGTGCTTCTCCAAGACGGAAACCCCCGCCCGATCTGCCAGAGAATTCGGATTCACGAGAAATCACAAGCCGTACAGACTCTTTTCCAAAGGTGTCTGGATAACGCTGAAAAATGTAAGAATACTCAACAAACGTTAAAGATGTTACTTCACTATGTAATTGACTAAGGTTCTGAATGCCATTATGAAATCATTATAATCGGTTTCGCCGTCAGGTGTTTCAGCAACTCTCAGACCAACAACTTTGATATTTTTTTTATTGAACTTTCTTGCCGTTTCTAGGTCTGGGTTTGCTATTACAATATAGTGATGGTTTTTTACAATTTTCCCCAGTTTGGTGTACAGATCTACAAAAAATTTATCTGTAAATGAAAATCCTATGTAGAGAAGAGGGCGATTAGCTAATATCGAATTTACTTTAAACATAAGTGCTGAATCTTCATAAAGCTTTTTATAATCTTCTTGGGATACTATCATTGTATCTTTTCGCTTAATATGCCCGTGAATATGTAAAACCTGACTACTTTCTTCAAGTAATGTTCTCAAGTTGTCGATATCTCTAAGACATAACGGCGCTCTATAACCTACTGTGTGGGATAAAAATTCTTCTAAACATAAATCATAATTTGTTGTTATATACAAATTTGAATTCAATCTTATTATGTCATAGAAGTTATGTTTTTCTTCATCAACACCAAACTGTAACTCACTTTCAATGATTTTAATTATTGCTTCTTTTAACTGGTCATCAGTATTGATGTGAATCGACCATTCTTTTAAGTGGTCTAGAGCTTTTAACAAGTCGCCTTTACTTGTATAGTCGTTATACATGTCACGATGATATTCTTTTGCAAATGTAGGGCTTAATTTCTCCAATAATTGCTTCCAATTCGGCAAACCAAGAGGAACTGATATTCCAGAACCAAGGAAAGGAATTAGTTTTTCTCTTTCCTTTCTTAATAGTTCGAAAGTCGGTTCATACTCTCTTAACAAGTATTTATCTTCATAGTATTGAATCGTTTCATTCCGTAGCAATTCTATATCTTCATTCGATAATTTATATTCAGTTCTATATTCATGTAAGGACTCATCCTCAATTTTGTTACCACAAATGCAACAATGGTCAGTTTTTTCCTTTGCCATAAATTCAACTTGGTCTTCGCAATCTTCACACTCATAAACTACCCTATACGATGAACGTGATAATATCCAATCGACCAAGGGTTTGAAATCGACATTCCCTAAAAAATGGTTCAGAAAATCTAAATCAAAATGAAAACCATTACTCTCATCCAGAAACATTTCAATTTTTTTGACATGTTCATTAGTAATTTCGGTAGCGATTAAGGTTTTTAACAACATGATGGATAATCTCCTCATTGAAGTGTCTAGTAGCGATAAAAGTTACTTTAAAATAATTCCTTTTGGCTTCAACGGTTGTTTGAACTACATCCAAGTTACTTTTATTAGCTAAATCAACGAACCAAGACAATGACCATTTTTCTAAGTATTTTGTATTCTCAAAATCAGTTAATAAACTATAGATGGTATCAGAATTAGCAATGGATTTGTTCGCTCGTGAAGTTCCTGTTGCATTTCGGTTTGACCTTGAGTTTTTGTAAGAAATCTTTGTCGGATAGCCAACCAAATCAAGGTTTCTCGCTTTTACACTCATTTCGTCTTCATCATAATTATTCATTATGAAAATACCTAAAAGGAGGCACAGGATTTTCTCTTTAAAATCTTTTAGTTGCGTTGAATTTACTGGTTTTTTACCTCCACTGATATGACCAGCAACTTTTTTTCCAAATGAATTGATATCTGATTGAGCCAAGTTTCTAATGTCAATTCGAATATCATCAATTAAATTGTTAAACAGGTATTTGCAGAATATAGACATTCCTTCTTGATCTTTTTTGTAATCAAAGCTTGTAGTTATCTTTAATGGGTGAATTACTTTGTGCAAAATAAAATTGTGAAAAGCACTAGGGCTTTTGATTTTGTCGAAATCGTCATCATCTTGAACACCCGTAGTGTGCTTATTTAGAATCAGGAAATAACCTTCCTTAAAGTTGATATCTACCCCACCAAGTAAGTATTCATCATGAAATCGGAAAGTACCGTTGCCAAAAGGTGAAAGATACGCGTCGTGACAGGTCTTTTCAGTCACAGAACGCTGCTAATTTTTTCACAAAATAAAACAGGACACCGCAAGCCTCTTGTCGAAGGTTAAACCACCACCGAATAACCAACAAGAGGAAGTGTCCCTAGCATCATGATACCACAAACAACGAACCATGCGCCAGAACCAAAAACACGCCGTGAACGCCGAATTGAAATTCTTGCAGAGCGTCGCCGAATCAAGAGAATCCTGAAAAAGTTGCGACCGGTCACGTTTGACAATGACACCATCACGGAAGCCGGGAACTTCCAGTTCCTCGCGCGGTTCAAAGAACTCATCGGTCTGGACGCCTTGATCGAGAGCCACTTCCATCTGGAACAAAGAGCCAACTGTGTCTACACGGCCGGAAAGCTCGTCGATCACCTGGTGGACTGTGCGCTGCTCGGTCACACACGTTTTTCGCATATGAATGCACTTCAGTCGGATCCCGGTTACCAAATCGTTACCGGCATCGAGCGTTTTCCCGACGAGAGCACCTTCCGTGGCTTCTTGAGCAAGCTCTCCTGGAGTCATTTGATTCAGCTTGTCGCATTGAATCGGGATTTGCTGGCACATAAGGCGCGGACGGGCGAAAAGCGCCTGGTCTGGATCGACATCGACGACACGGTCATCACGCTGTTCGGGGAGCAGGAAGGCGCGACAAACGGCTACAATCCGCGTTACCACGGACGCCCCTCGTACAAGATCCGGGTTGCTTTCATCGCCGGAAGCGGTGAGCTGGTACACTTGCAGCTGAATCCCGGCAACACGAACGGCATGAAGGATCTGCTCTCGTTCGTTAAAGAAGTCGAAGCGATGTTGCCGCCGGAATGGATCGTCGAAGGCATCCGGGCCGACTGCGGTTTTGCCGACGAAGCTGTCATGAAGTACGCCGAAGAACGCGGCTGGCAATACATCTTCAAGCTCCCGAAGAAAGCGACCGTCAAGAAGGCCATCGCTTATCTGCAGCAGCATCCCGCATTTTGGGAGACGCTGAACGAGAAGGAAGAGCACATTACGTTTGCAGACGAGGATGATCGTTGGGCTGCTGCCGACATTCCGATTCTCCTGAGCAACTGGGAGAAGGCCAGGCGCTGTGTCATCTACCGGGAAGCCCACGAAACGGAGCGTACAACCGACGGCCAATTGACGATGGCGCTCACGACATATTCCTTTCAAGCCATCGTCACAAATGCCGATCTCAAGCCGCTCATGCTGCTTCGCTCGTACAACAAGCGCGCCAACATCGAGAATCGCATCGATGAGTTGAAGGAAGGCTATGCGGTGGAACAGAACAGCCAACATTCCATGCTCCGCAACCTGCTGTTCAGTTGGATCAAGGCCATTGCCTACAACGTAATGGTTTGGTTCAAACAGACGCTGATGCCGGAAACCTTGCAGCGGTGCGAAGTCCAAACGATTCGCCGAGCGGTGATCCGGGTGCCCGGTAATGTGGTCGGTTCCGGTCGCTACCAGCATATCCGGCTTGCGCCGAATCCGACGCTCGCTGTGATCGTCGATGCGATGCAGCAAAAGCTCAGAGCATTGGCCATAAGCTTCATTCCGACTCTACATGCGGCCTAACGGTTCGATTCGTCCCTGGCCATAAACGGAATTCGACCTGTAAAAGTCGGGTCTTCTTTGGGTTGTGCAAAAAAGCGCAGGATTACATCAGAGCGCAAGAGAACTAAAAGCTCGGCCCCAAAAATTCATTGAAACAGGCATTCCGTGGCGCGATGGCGGGTTATCCACAGGATTGAGTTATTCACATTCCGATTTCATGTTCATTTCTTATTTCTTCAGTCTTGTCTTTTAATATATGTGTTCGGTAAATGTTCTTCCCGACAAGGAACCTCATTCTTTCAATAATGCCGTTACTTTCTATATAATCGAAAGCTGCCATAAAGTGACCGCCTTCTTTCGAGACATTAATGAGGTCCATGAGATAAAAGCCTTTTATAGTCATTAGCTCTTGGACAGCGTGCGGAATGTAAGGCTTGAAACTCTCAATTACTTTTTCCGTCCTTTTCAGAAGCAGCTCTTTTGACGGCTTGAGAGGAGAACTAATTTTATGTATATATACATTGGTTAATCGTCCGTAAAGTATATGTTCAAACAAAAGTTTATCTATCCTCTTCTTCTGTCTTGGTTTATTGGCTATAAGGTTTTCATAATATTCTTCAAATCCCAGAACAGAATCGGTATATCCAAGTTCATTCTTTATAATGTTTTTAAATAACTCATCATCTATATAAGGTAGAAACTTTCTTCCGTTAAAAACATAGATTTTTTCTGCTTCCAAGGGGTTAACCTCCTGTCAAACGTGTAAACGAAAACTCCACTTTTCGATATTATTCAACAGTATCGCCCTCCTTTCCTGCTATTTCCTTAATGATGTTTTTCGCTGCAATAAGAGGTTGCCCACTTCCGATGTATATAACTTGTTGGCACCGTTCAGACAAACTCCATGCGGGAGATATCCTCGTTTGCCCGAGCACCAACCCGGCTGGGACGCCGCTGTTCTCCATCGCTTCGGCGGTGGTTGCCGAGACGGGAAGTTCACTCTCCCACGCCGCGATCGTCGCAAGGGAATACGGGATTCCTGTCGTCATGGCTTGTGAGCACGCAACCCAAAAATTGGTGGATGGAGATCTGGTCGAAGTTGATGGAAGTGCGGGCACTGTACGAAGGTTGCGGTAAATGATAGCATCACCATGCTCACATGATTTCTGTTCGGTATCCAAGACTGCGAATTGTTGACTCCATGAAAAACATCCCTCCATTTGACCTTTTATATTTGCAAAATGCAAATAAAAATCGTATAATCCGTATTGAGGTGAACTCGATGGAAGATGTCCACCATGTACTCCAATTGATTACTCGACGCTTTGGTTTTTTGAATAAAAATTGTTGCTCGGTTGGCGGAGTGGACGTCTCCTTAACTCAGAGCTACATTCTTTATGAGATTGGTCGCCAGCATCGTCCATCCATGCAACAGATTGCGGATGCTTTGGGAATGGATATCACAACATTCAGCCGGCAAATTCAATCGTTGATTCGGAAAAAGCTCGTGAAAAAAACGCCTTCTGATCTGGATCGAAGGGTATATATCCTGGAACTGACGACAGATGGGAAATTTGTCGCGGCAGCGATTGAGCAGCAAGTTCAAGACTATTTGAGTCAAATTTTCTCCCATATGAATGAGTTTGAAAAAGAAACCGTGATCCGCTCGCTGAAGCTGTTGAACGCATGCATGGAGAAAACGGGGTTTTGTTGTGGTTAACAACGGGAAAATCATGGCTTTTTCGTTTGAATAATACTTGCAGTTTGCAAACAAAAGTTTCAATATTTGCGATATGCAAGTAATGTTTCGAGGGAGGAAGTCGGTATGAAAGAGGTATGGGATACCATCGGAGGAGGTCAGGCCGGCCTTGCTTCGGGGTATCACTTGCAGAAGAATGGACTGCGGTTTCTCATTTTGAAAGCCAGCGGGCAAGCAGTCGGATCGTGGCCGAATTATTACGCCAGTCTGAAATTGTTTTCTCCCGCGCGTTTCTCATCGTTGCCTGGCTTGAAATTCCCGGGTGCGGGCGATCATTATCCGCTGCGGGATGAAGTCATTCATTACTTGCAGGAATACGCCAAAGCATTTAGGTTGCCGATAAAAACCAATCAGCGTGTTGAATCGGTGGAGAAAACCGGTGAAACATTCATGATTCGGACCGTTTCCGGAGACAAGTATGAGAGCAGAACCGTCATCAACGCAACGGGGGCTTTCCAACATCCGTTCATGCCCGCGATAAAGGGACAGAAGGAGTTTCGGGGCAATATCCTGCATTCCTCCGAATACCGCAATCCTACTCCGTTTGTGAATCAAAGGGTGTTGGTTGTCGGGGCCGGAAACTCCGCCGTTCAGATTGCTGTCGAGTTGGCGGAGGTGAGCAAGACGTCTTTGGCGGTGCTGCGGCCCGTGAAGTTTGTCAAACAAAGAATCCTGGGGCAAGATTTGCATTTTTGGCTCCGGGCGCTTGGTTTGGATGCGTTCCCCTTCTGGCGATTTGGCGGAAATGCGCCAAGACCGAGAACGGTCATTGATCTGGGTCAATACAAAGAGCGTTTGGCGGAAGGCAAGCCGGATCAAAGGCCCATGTTTACTTCCTTTCATGCGGATGGCGTCATATGGCCGGATGGGACAAAAGAGCGGGTGGACACCGTCATTTTTGCTACGGGATACCGTCCTCATCTGGCCCATTTAAGAAATACGGGTGCACTGGACGCTGAAGGGAGACCTTTGCAGACGGCCGGGATCAGCACGACGGTCCCCGGACTTTATTACGTGGGTCTTGAAGGTCAACGGTCGTTTCCATCCGCGACGTTAAGGGGAGTCGGTCCCGACGCAAAATTTGTGGTGCAAAAATTGCTCCGTCACTTGAAGAAATGAACGATGTTTTTTTGAATCGTTACAAAGGGAGGTCGCCTCGGATGGAAATCGAGACTTTATGGCGCACATTTCGCGAGCCGCTCAGAACATTTATCATCCGCCGGACGCATCGGGTGCAAGAGGCCGAAGACATTTTGCAGGATGTTTTTCTGAAAATATACACCCGAATGGACAGCCTTCGTGACGAACAAAAACTTCGACCGTGGATCTATCAAATCGCCCGGCATTCCATCATCGATTATTATCGCAAAGAAAAACCGGTTGTCGAGCTGCCCGAAGAATTGCCCGAATCAAATGAACCGGACGATGCGAACTTGAACAGGGAGCTTGCCAAATGCTTGCGGACGATGATTCGTCAATTGCCGGAAAAGTACCGGGAGGCCATTGAATTAACCGAACTTGAAGGTCTTTCGCAAAAGGACCTGAGCGAAAAATTGGGCATTTCATTTTCCGGCGCCAAATCAAGAGTTCAACGGGGGAGGCAAAAGTTGAAGGAATTCATTTCTGCCTGCTGTCATCTGGAATTGGATCGTTACGGGAATATTCTGGACTTCAGAGAAAAAAATCCGGCCTGCACATGCAATTCCTGTAAATGAAATGAGTATGTTTTGCGTCTTTTTGCAAAACGCGTCGTCTTCCTATACGCAACGAATTTTAATCATAAATCTGGAGGGATTACGATGAGCGATCTCACAAAAGACCAAATCCGCCAAAATGTCCGAAACCGCTATAAGCAAATTGCCCTGCAGGAAGTGAATGCGGGGACTGGCTGTTGGACGCCTTCTTCATGTTGTGACTCACCAACTGAGATTTCATCCAAACTGGGGTACTCAGCGGAAGAATTGTCCGCCGTTCCCGAAGGTTCGAATCTCGGCCTCGGCTGCGGAAATCCGCAGGCGATTGCGGAGGTAAAACCTGGTGAGGTCGTGTTGGATTTGGGCAGCGGCGGCGGTTTCGACTGTTTCCTGGCTTCCCGTCAGGTTGGGGAAACAGGCCGGGTCATTGGCGTGGACATGACGCCGGAAATGATCAGCAAAGCCCGCGCCAATGCGGCAAAGGGCGGTTTTTCCAATGTGGAGTTTCGGTTGGGGGAAATCGAACACTTGCCGGTAGCCGATCAGTCCGTTGATGTCATCATCTCCAACTGTGTCATCAATTTGTCGCCGGATAAGCCGCAGGTGTTCAGGGAAGCGTATCGCGTGCTGAAACCGGGAGGACGGCTTGCCATATCCGACGTTGTGTTGACGGCAGAGCTGCCGCCTGAAATCAAAAATGACCTGGATGCGTATTCCGGCTGCATGTCTGGAGCTTCATCGATCGATGAATTGAAGATGATCCTGGAGCAAAGCGGTTATACCCGGATCACGATTGAACCGAAAGACGAGTCGAGAACATTTATTAAAGATTGGCTGCCCGGAGCAAACATTGAAGACTACATCGTATCCGCGATCATTAAAGCGGTAAAACCTTAAAGTATGTTGGAGCCGGCAGGCATCGCGCCGGCTTCATTTTTGTTTCATCGTTCGAAAACATCTGATCCCGCCGGATATCATTTTAAGTGAAGGCATTGACTTTTTTGCAATTATAAATAACAATATGGTTATATAACTATTTCATTTTGAGGTGAACAGGCGGCCATGGAATTCGAGAAATTGGCCGATACGCTGAAAGCTCTTGCCGATCCGACCCGGTTGAAAATCATCTCTTTGTTGCGCACGCGCGATTGCTGCGTCTGTGAACTGGTTCCCATATTTAATATTTCACAACCGGCCATTTCCAAGCATTTGAGTCGTCTTAAAACGGCCGAACTGGTCCATGAGACGCGCAAAGGTCAATGGGTGTTTTATTCGTTGAATGAGAAGAAATTGGAGGAAACCGGTTTTGCTTTAAACCATTTGCCCGATTTGTCCGAGAAGTTAAAGGAATTGGAAAAGCAGGGGCTGTTGGTCAGATGCGAGTAAACAAAAGGGGTAAAAGAAATGAGTGAAAAGGCTGGAAAACAATTATCCTTTCTGGACCGGTATTTGACTTTGTGGATTTTTGCCGCGATGGCTGTCGGAATTGGAACAGGCTCTCTGTTTCCGAATTTCGTTTCGTTTCTTGATCAATTTCAAGTGGGAACGACGTCCATTCCCATTGCGATCGGTATGATTCTGATGATGTATCCTCCTTTGGCAAAGGTACGTTATGAAGAGTTGGGCCGCGTTTTCAGGAACGGAAAAATTTTAGCGCTCTCCCTCGTGCAAAACTGGGTCATCGGTCCGATTTTCATGTTCGTCCTTGCGATTGTCTTTTTGCAGGGATATCCCGAATATAGGGTCGGGCTGATCATGATCGGGTTGGCCCGTTGCATTGCGATGGTCATTGTTTGGAACGATTTGTGTAAAGGAGATACCGAATACGCCGCGGGACTCGTCGCTTTCAATTCGATTTTCCAAGTGTTGTTTTACTCCGTTTACACTTATCTTTTTGTGACGATCTTGCCGGCCTGGTTCGGTTTGCAAGGTATGGTTGTCGACATTACGATGTCCGAAGTGGCAAAAAGCGTGTTGATTTATTTGGGCATTCCGTTCCTGGCGGGCATGATCACCCGTTTCACATTCGTGAAAGCAAAGGGACGTTCCTGGTATGAAAAAGTCTTTATTCCGAAAATCAGCCCCATTACCCTGTTTGCCTTATTATTTACCATTATCGTCATGTTCTCGTTAAAAGGCGATATCATTGTTCAATTGCCGCTCGATGTGGTCCGGATCGCGATCCCGCTGCTCATTTACTTCGTGGTGATGTTCCTGATTTCGTTCTATATGGGAAAAAAATCAGGAGCGAATTATGCGGTTACGTCGACACTCGCCTTCACGGCTGCAAGCAATAACTTCGAACTGGCTATTGCCGTTGCAGTGGGGGTTTTCGGTATTGATTCGGGCGCAGCTTTCGCAGCTGTCATTGGGCCTTTGGTGGAAGTGCCGGTCATGATTGCCTTGGTCAACGTCGCCTTGTGGTTTCAGCGGAAGTATTTCCAACCTAAGACCATATCCTGACAAAACGGAATTTCAATATCAAACCAAGGGAGTGCTCACGATATGACTAAAAAAATCGTTTACTTTTTATGTACCGGTAATTCTTGCCGCAGCCAGATGGCAGAAGGATTCGGGAAAAAATATCTCGGTGACAAGTACGAAGTGTACAGCGCGGGTATTGAAGCGCATGGTCTGAATCCCAATGCCGTCAAAGCAATGGCGGAAAAAGGGATTGACATCTCCAAACAAACCTCGGATGTGATTGATCCGGAGATTTTGAACAAAGCGGATTACGTCATAACGCTTTGCGGAGACGCCAACGATAAATGCCCGATCACACCGCCGCACGTAACACGGCTTCATTGGGGATTTGAAGATCCGGCCAAGGCCACAGGCACAGCAGAAGAAAAATGGAAAGTGTTTCAGCGTGTACGGGATCAGATCGAAGAAAGAATCAAGCAGTTTGCAGCCGAAGGAAAATAAGATACGAAGTCCTGGCAAAATTGCTATCTCTGGTGAAGTAAATATTTACCATGCTGTCGTGGCGGAATTGGCAGACGCGCGCGACTCAAAATCGCGTCCGAAAGGGTGTGGGTTCGAGTCCCTCCACCGGCACCAAATACGAAACGAAGCTCTTAAGGATAACTTGTCCTTGGGGCTTTTGTTGCGTACCGGAGGTGCTCGGACATGATCCCGAAAAAGCTGGATAAGGAAACGGCTGAACAATTCAAGTTTTTGCTAGCCAAGTTAAACATAACGGATCGTAGAGTAACCATTGATCTGGATAACGAAACCATCGAGTTGGAAGACGATTATTCGATTGATGATATTCTTGAATCTGCAGGGGTTCTGACCCCTGAACGGGCCAAAGAACTACAAGAAGAAGTAAGTCGTATGCGTGAGGAATGGGACTCGTAAAATGGGCGAGAATGGTTATTTATTGGACACCAATATTGCGATTGCATGATTGGCGAACGAAGAAGCAGCATTGGCTTTTGTCCGGAAAGCGAACGAGGAAAAAAAGAGGATTTATTTTTCCGTTATCTCGGAGTGCGAAGTCTTCAGCGGGTTAAGTTCCGAATATGAGCTGCAATGTGTAAAGCTTTTTAATCCACGCAGATGCCTACACGTTCATTCCGAAATTGCACGATTAGCAGGGAAAATCCGTCGAGATCAAAAGGCCAAAGGACGGAGGCTCAAAACTCCGGATGCATTGATCATCGCCGCAGCTTTGGAGCATCGGTTAACTTTGGTTTCACGTGATTCGGACATGGTATTTGTTCAAAGTGAATATGGTCTTCCCATGCTAAAAATATAATTTAAGGCAAGCATGAATAAAAGCTCAAGCCATTCAACGATCTATGTTGGTGGCTTTATTTACTTATTTGATACAATATGACTATAAGCGGTACCCGTACAGGGCGATGATCTCCGTCGCCTCCAGCGCATATCCGTACGGACGAGCATATAAGAAAGGAGCCTGAGCATGGCTGCACTGAGCTACAAGGAGTTTATCGAAGAGGTACGGACGCGTATAAGCCGGTTTACGGCAGATGATTTCCGGAGTCTGATCTTGTACTGGGCCAGTGAGGAGCCTTCATCCACAAGACAAGAATTTCTGAACAAATTGATCCCCCGTGAGCGGGGGAAGCAAGAAACTCTTCCGGATGCGACCAGACTTATTGAGGGGATAGAAGCTTTTGCCCAAAGGGTGGAAGATGGCGATTATTGCGACGGATGGGGGTGGGATGACGATATCCATGAAGAGCGGGACTGGGGCGATGAAAGCTGGGCGCGGGAAATGGACGGCTTTTTCCTGCAAACGAGAAGTCTGCTGTTGCAAAGGGATTACGAGTCGGCTGAAGCAGCTTATCTGAAGCTGTTCGGCATACTGGAGATGGGCGAGGAACCGGGACATCTTCCCGGCGCGGACTACGCAAACATGCTTGAGGTCGATCTGAACGAGCAGGTTGCCCTTTTTCTCCGCTGTGTATATATGAATTCAGCTCCGGAACAACGGCCGGCTTCGATATACGATGCCATGAACAAATACAGGTATCTGGGTTCAGGCATTAAGCTAAAAAGCATCACTGGCGCATTAGACGTTTCGCTGCCGGACTTTGACGTTTTTTTGGCAGATTGGATTGAATTTTTGAAAAATCAAGATCACTGGCAGGTCAGCGAGTGGCTCAGGGAAGCGGTGATCATGAAGGGCGGCGTACCGGCGATTGCCGAGTTCGCAAGGGAATATGCGGCAACGTATCCCCTGGCCTATATGGATTGGATTAGGGCCCTGGAGGCGGAAGGCGACACGGATGTCATCATCCGGGTGGCCCGAGAAGGGCTGTCCAGGATTCCACGGGACTACACGGTTAGGGCGGAGGTCGCGGATGTCATTGCGAAACTCGGTGAGAGCCGGGATGACCTGCAGTTAAAGCTGGAGGGGCACAAAGAGAGCTTTTACTCGTCCCCTTCCATGGAACGTTTGGTCGATCTGTATACGACGGCCATTGAATGCGGTTGCTTTGAAGAGATTCGCGAGGAAGCGGAGCAGAGGATGGCGGAACTTCGAAGCAGGAGCGGGACACTCTCGAACAATGGCTACAATCGCGAGCGGCATATGGCTTACGTGCGAGACGGAGTCTTTTTTAATGCGTTACTTTTGGCGGGAAAATATGAGGAGGTATTTGAACATTGTCGCAAGGCGGGTCCGCTCGGATGGAGCAACAGCGACAACCCCAAGCCTGTAATGGTCGCTTATCTGATGATCGTGTTTTCCAAAGGGGGAGAGGGCGCGAAGGTGCTGCTCAAGCAATGGGAGGATGCGATCGGACAAACAAGCGGTCATGGCGACGCGGAGTATATCGGGAAGTATCGGAGCGTTATTGAACATACGATAACAACGATTGCGCTGACCGGAGAGCAGGAGCAGTTTTTTTTGAGATGGTGCATGGATGAGGTCGGAAAAAGAGTGGACGCGATCGTGGGAAACCAGCATCGGGGGAGCTATCATAAAGCGGCGGGGCTGTTGGTCGCTATGGCCGAGACTTTGGCGAAAAGGGGAGAGAGGCAAGAAGGCGTGAATTTGATTGAAAAATACAGAAGCAGGTATCCGCGGCATAGCGCTTTCAGAAACGAGGTTTCCGCGGCCATGCAAAGGTCGAAGATTTTCGAGTCGGGCGCATCGGCAAAAGGAACAAGATGATGAAGCAAGTTATCGTCAAAAATACATAGTCAATGAAGTGTTCATTCAATCTATGGTTCCGTTTCCGCGAAAGAAAAAGGAACGTCCTGCGGCCAATCCGGTCAACCGATTCGGGCGATTGGAACCGCTGTTGCAGGATGGCATTCATGCTTTACTTGTTTGACGGGCGAAGCTGACGATTCCGTTGATTATGAAATCGATAAAGTTTGTTGAAACGAGCCTTGCCATTTGGAATTTTCGTAAAGGGAATGAAGCTTGTATGAATGACTATATTCGGTTTACTCAAGCGGCACAGGAGTTTGCCAATAAAGCGAAAAAGCTGGCCTCGGTCCAGGAAGTGGTCCTGTGCGGGTCGATGGCAGCCGGCGATCCCTATCCCGGCGACATTGATCTGGCGGTCGTTTTGTCTAATCTGGACGAGCTTCCCCAACTTGCGCGGTTTTGCCGGCAAATCTCATCCATCACGCATGCCTGGGAAGTATTCATATTTAACAAGGACAGAAAGTACCTTGGCCGAATTTGTCACAAACGCGATTGTCCCCGCTCGCTATCCTTGCGATGCGCTAGACTGCGGCAAGACTCCTCACCTGCGAAACATTCGCGGGTTCCGTTTCAACAAGAATCTGTTTCTCGCTCCCGAATTGAAAGTGCTGTGGAATCGTCGTGAAGAAAGTGTATTGCTTGCCTGGCGTAAAGAATTGAATCTGACAGCGCCAAGTCTTGAAACATACGAACCGGTACGGCTCAAATGCTGGGAATGCGGAAATCGGTTTGTTTTTGAAGCATCGGAGCAAAAATATTTTGCTAAACGCGGATGGGACGATCCGAAGCGTTGTCCGGAATGTCGGGAGAAGCGATGGTTAGGCCGCATGGGGATCGGCTTTGAGGAAGATGTCGACAATGATTTCTAATCAGGAAGAGCGGGAGGAGACAGGATGTTACGATACCATCCGGAACGGTACAGGCATTCGAGACCCTATATCAAACAGCTTGTAAACTACTTCAGAAGTCAAGTTTCCGATGGAATGCCTTCTTTGGAGCAGCTTAATGAGGTAGCCAGGTTGATCATGAAAAAGTATAACGAAGATGTAAGCGAACTGCCCTTTGAAAAGAGACCTGCCGACACACGCCTCATTTCCAAAGAAATTAATTAGCCATTCACTAAGCTGTATTTGCTGTGCATGGACGGAATATCTTTCATTTTGAACCGGAGATGATCGAACAATTCAGACAAACCGATATTGACGAGGTGCCGGTGTCTGCGCTCTCTTTCCCTTACAAATCCTTTTATATGAGCTTTGGGAAACAAATAGATTTGGATTTGTGGGGAGAAGGGAACTTTGTGGATGGGGCGTACATATCCGTTCTGCCCGATATGCCGTTGCAAATCATCCTCTCGACGATCCGTCATGATGTGGATTACCGGGATCGGACCAACTGGATCACCAATCCGGACCGATACTATTACTTGCCGCTTACGTTGGATCGGCCGGATGTGTCGGTGGCAACCGTTGTTGCGGAGGCGCTGGAGGAAGAAATCCAATCCCGTGATAGGAGCGATTTGCCCGATCAATCGGGCGTATACGAAATCGATGGCCGTTCCATCGAAGTGCGCGACAACAAGCATCATTCGTCAAAGCTGGAAGCGGCTGAAATCCGGGACGGATTTGACGTCTTCAAGGAAGCGCTTCGGCTTGTGATCAACGGCCTCTGCTATATCACCTCTTATATGGACAATACCGAAGAGCGGTGGCCTGACGACACGCCAAAGGAACTGCTTGAGAGGTTGAACAAAGCGACCAACAAAAGCAGCCGCCAAAAAGCGCTTGCCGAATTGCTTCATACATGCATCCGTTTTTTTTACCCAGGCCGTGCAAAGCAACAGTCCGGGAACGATCACGAACATAGTCAATGTTGCAAAAATAACGGATGTGGATATCGCGTGCGTCAATTTCTGATAATTGGGCGCAACCCATATGCTGAACAACGTTAACAGAAGGCCGAGCGGGAACACGATCGGCCGGTAGTCGGACAGGTTCATCCATTGGGCGGCGCCAAGAACGGTTACGTAATAAAATACGCAGATTTTCACAAACGCGCCCAACACCCAGATGGCCATGAACAGCGCTTCCAGATGGGTGAAAAACTCGGCCAGATTGATATACCTCGCCAAAATCAGAAAGGGATACGTATAACTGCCTGTCAAATCTCCCAAAAGCAGCAGCGTCGCCAAATTGGAAACAACCAGCGTCAGGATGACCGCTAATAAGGTATACGAAATGCTCTTTGCCGCTTTCTTTTGATCGGATACAAAGGGGAGCAAAAACGATGCGGTGAGCAATTCGCTGAACCAGATTTGCAAGACAAGAGAACCCGCGATCGAAGGCATGATCCCTTCTCCCATGACCGGAAGCATATGCGCCACGCGCAGATCGGGAATGATCGGAACAATAATGAGCAAAAACAGAATGAAAAAAGCGGGGAGGAAAAGATCGGAAAACCTCCCCACAATTTCCACTCCTCCCCGTACGGCTATGGCGCATACCAGCACCATGCTGCCCGACACCACGATGAGCGGGGTGTTGGAAAACAAGGCGCCGACTACAAATTCGCCGTATTCCCGTACGATGATCCCATTGAGATATAAATAAAAAAGCCAGTAAGCGCCCCCGATGATTTTTCCGGGGAACCGGCCGACAATGCGCTCGCCAATAACATCGGCGACGGTTTTCACAGGTTTAATGGACGTGACGGCGATTTTTTGACGAATGTTCGGAAGCGTATGTTCCCGAGGGAAGTCGTGCTGGAGCGGCGCGAGCACATGTTGGTCGATCTCTTCCATATGGGAAAGACCGTCGATATAAATTAGTACGGCTCGGGTCCGATCGCCAATGAAAAAGTCGTGAAAAATGACGTCGGAACAATCCGCATAGATCTTCTGAAGCCATTCGAGGTTTTCACCCAAATGATCTGAAAGTTCTTTTTCGGTTTGCGGATCATGGACTCGTGCCCCGGTATTTGCAGACTTCCGCCGAACGGAACGCAACAAACGGTTGAAAAATTTGACATTGTCCATAGCAATACCCCTTTACCACTCTATTGATTCCATTATTTGTATGAATCGTGTATTTTATCCGTTTGATAAGCGGGCGTATTCACTCTCATGCGGACGGATTGCTGTACCAACTTGAATATTTTCGGATAAGATTGGAAACTAATCAAAATGGGGTGATAACATCGGAAGGGTGAATGACATTGGCAAGAAAACTAAATTCGTTCGATTTTGAGACATTTGGTCTAAATGTAATTGGCGTCGTAACCAAAATGAATTTATTGCTGACATGGTTATTGGTAATTATGACGCTTTTACGGTTATTCGTAACGGGACAAATATTCATTACGATAAAGGACACCCAGGTAAATGGTATCTGGATATTATTAAGCTCGTTGGCAAATATTCTTTTTTTCAACCTAACCCTCAAGTACATCGAATACCTAAAGACGGATCGTTCAAAATGATGTCGGGTTTCAGACCTGTTAAACCTAAAGTGTTACCTATCCTTCGCAATCCCGCTCCTTTTAAGCGAGCTCTACCGCCTCTTTCACGTGAAACTTCTCCGGGACAATACCCCCGTGGTACTCATCCCGTTTTTTCGTTTATATCATGGTGGAAAAAAGCTTCATTATGCTACAACCCGAGTTCGACAGTTGCTAGGTAAATGAAATGCCCGTCATCCCTTGAGTAGACTGGATTTTCGGGCATTCATACGCAAAATGGCGTGTATCTATGC
>Ga0207870_100537_pt1 | contig 16801 bp, 22 predicted proteins | sample CeladaPassage60B_FD_187477 | JGI IMG/M metagenome (GOLD analysis project Ga0207870, IMG submission 187477) | Cellulose-adapted microbial communities from the Joint BioEnergy Institute, USA - Passage3 60B (SPAdes) (version 2) | ecosystem: Engineered > Bioreactor > Continuous culture > Unclassified... | reverse complement strand
GACCATGCGGAATTTCCAGCTCAATTTGAGTAAGGTCAACGCCAAGGATACGTTCCAGCACACCAGGATATTTTTTGAAATACAGGTTTAAAATCATCTCTTTTTCCGAACGTTGTTTCGGCAATGCACTCCCACCTTTTCATCATGACTGAGAAGGGAGAGACCTTCGCCCCTCCCATCCGCAACTTTTCAAACCGCAAGTTTGAATTGGTCTACCAGCTCCGCCAAGACATAGATGTCATGTATTTTCGTCTCCGCCCATTGGCACTGTGCAATATGTTCGATAATTTTGAGCAAATTCAGCTTTGCCTCTCTGGTGAGCTCTCTTCCATTCAACAGAAATTCATGCTTGATCAGAAGTTCGGACAAGTCTACTTTTTCATTTTTTCTCGGCTCCTGGATAATTGTTGCCACCAAAACCGAATTCGGAATTTCCAGGGCTTCAGCGAGTTGGAGGATTTTGGTAATTGATGGGCTTTTTCGTTCGCCGCGTTCAAGGCGATTAACGTAAGAAGCACTCACACCCGAAATTTCTTCCAACTGCTTGAGTGACAGATTCTTCAGTTTACGATAATGTTTCAGCATGATTCCGAAATTGTCGGAAACCGTAAGACTGCCTTCCTTCTCTTCATCTACTTCATCCAACACTTCCACGTCTTTCAGCATGTCTTCATGCATGATACATCTCTCCTTCCTTTCCATCTGATTCCCAGTCGGGAAACCTGTTTATTGGGTATCAACGTATCTTAAGCGTTGCCAGCCTTGTCAATAACGGTGTCAGCCCTTTGTGCCTCACAACGTCCTTTACCCTCCACCGCACAACTCCCGAAACGCACATCTGCGGCAGATCGCACGATTTCTCGTTTGTTCGAACCTCTCCATGTCCAATGGCACATTTTGTTCTGGAACACGCAAGTAAGTCTTCATTTCCTTCACGCTGGTTTGAATCAACGACTGCACGAACTCCATTTCCGTTTGTCCAGGCGTAAACGAAGCATGTTTTCCTGTTGCCAAATATTCATTCCGCAACTCCATTTGATCCAGCGAAGAGAGGTTAAACGCTTCTTTAAGGAACAATGCATAAAGCAACAACTGCACCCTGTCACTGGATGAGGGTTTCCCTGTTTTGAAATCGACGACAACAAATTTTCCGCTTTCCAGGTCTTGAAATACCAGATCCAAGACCATCCACACTTTCACGCCTTCCATCTCCAATAATCGGAATCGCTCGGATGAGATCAGCCTAATCTTTTTTGCCTTTCCGTCAAAAATGTCCATGAAGGTTTGACTGGACAGCAAATGGTTGGCGATAACGGTGATCCGTTCCCGATATTCTTCGATTTGTTGTTCGGGAATCTCTCCGTCGTAATACATTTCATGCAACATATTGATGTTACTAGGTTGTTCATACCACTCCTCCCGTTTGTATTTTGAATCCCAAAACGCCCTGTTCAACGCTTTTCGAACGGACGCAGTGAATTCTTCAACGGTCATCTTTTGAGACTCGTCAATCATCCGATGAATCTGGTTGTGCACCGAAATCCCGAACAATTGGTCAAGCGTAACAAGTCGTTTCAGACGGTAGGCGTGCTTGGAGAGATTGGAAGCTTCACGACGCCATCCTCCCCAGGAGGAATAATAAGCGTGAAAATACCACCTTTTGCAATTCAAAAACACTTGGCTTCGAGTCCATGACCAACTGAACTCTGGAAAGGGTTGAGCATCCATCATCAACCCACCTCCATCCACTCCAGCTCGATTGGCATGGCAAATGACCGTTCCCGTTTGAACGTCTTGTTTCGTCCGTAAATCCCCCGTTTTCGCTTTTCCACACCAACAACCGTGATGAGAACGAGGCGATTTTTCACCCCGCTGACAACGATTTCGATACCATTTTGCAATCTCCACTTTGCGATCCCCTGGATTTTCGGCATCTCTTCTTTCAGGCAATTGGTTATGTCCTTGGGATCGAGATTCTGTTCCTTGCACCGTTTCAAGAAGTGCCTGGTGCATTGGATCTTCATGCCGATCTCCCTCCATCGGTTAAAGTTATGTTCTTAATTCAATCGAAAAAATTGAAGGGGCATCGACTCCAATCACTCTGGAGTGATGCCCCTGGGAAAAACAGGTATTGAATTTGGCATTGATAAATATAACATTCGCATCGTTTTCCGCTCCTCATCAGAACGAATGTTTGCGTGTTGTTTTAATATCAGTTTATCTGGCCTATTGCAGGTTTTCAACGCTTGCTTTTATTAAATTTTCCTGCTGAAATTGCCGTGCAGGCAAAACAGGCAGTAATAGAGACAGGAGTGAAGGGGAGAGGTTTTCCACATCTTATGCACAATTTAACTTGTGAATATGTGAACAATTTGCTGGTTACTTGCCCTCTTCCAACTGTTCTTTTATTTCCCGCAATCTTTGGAGAATGCATTGCAATTTGCCGTCCGCTACAATACGCTCCAACAATCCTTCGTTAAATCTGTCGCCTCTTACGTAGCTGGTCATCAACTTTCGTAAGGTTTCCAAATCCGCATACTTGATCTCTTCCTGAATATCCTTGTTTAAATCCTTAAAACCTTCATTCCTGTCAAGCCACTCATGCCAGTTAAACACCATCAGAAAACCTGTCTCAAACAGTGTTTGAAGCAGTTCATGGGTAAATTCTTGCAATCTCCCGTCAGGTTGATCCGCACCCACTAATTCCTTAGATTTTGCATAAAGTTTTAATATTTTTTCTATATCTTGAGGCGTGATTTCCTTGTCATACAATGGCGAGAACCCTCTTTTCGTCTAAGGTGAGTTCCTGGATACCTTATCTTTTCATAAATCCTATGCAGGTTTTCTATAATTCATTCATAAATTCATTCATACAACTTATGCATCTGCTTGGCTTCCAATTGTAATTACGGCAAAATCAGACCGTTTTGGGTTGAACGTTTATGCATATTTTATGAATTGACCTCAGCTCAACTGCCAGCCCTTCTGTTTTGCCTTCTTGCATCATCCTCGATAAAATAAATACAGGCAATTTTGAGGTGATCGATGATGCATTTACGTTTGATTCATGTCATCACGCTTTGCCTGTAAGAGCTGAAACTATTCCCTTGGAGGCTCTTGCAGGCAGAGCAACAACCAAGGGAGCGTGATGACAACATGAAACCGAGAACAACCAACAGAGATCGTGCATTTTACCGACACCACCGTAAGCGAGTTATTTTTCGGAAATTGCGAATCGCCAAACAAATCCATTGGCATATCAAAAATAACCAGTGGGGACGGTTGGCAAAAGGAAAAATCCATTGCTCTTGCGGATTATGCAGTGAAAAATCCCGTCTGGTTGGCCATCCGAAAGCGGAAAGGGCAAGAATTGAAGGAATTCACCATCAATTGATGGAATACTTTAAAGAGCATATGCGATGAAACATCAACAGGGCATTCCATACGGGGAATGTCCTGTTTCTTTTCTTGCAGAGGCACTTGTGCTTCATTTCATCCCTGTGCAACCTTCAACCCTTTTCACTATCAAGCAACTGAACCTGCAGATCGGGAAACAGCCGCGATTTTTCCGTTTCCTGATATGTCCCGCCAACCAGCATATACTTCCTAATCGCTTTTTCAACTGGATCCGCGACCCAATATTCAGGAACCGTACATCGGGCATATGTCTCTTTCTTTTGCCCAGCAATTTGTCACGATGGCTTGGATTCGACACGATTTCAACGACCAGATCAGGCACGCCGAAAATCCTGTTTTTCTGGATGATTCCGCTTCTTGCTCTCTTTACGAAGACGATATCGGGAATGACCGCAACTTCCTTCTCCTCGATATAAACCAGCGTTCGCGGCAAAACCGTTCCCGACTGGTTCTCCCTGGCATAGTGGGTCAACTCAGTTAACAGATGCACAAACGCCGAATCTCTTTGACTCACGCTCTTCAAACCCTCTCAACTTTCATCCCTCAAGAGCCTCTTAAGCTCGTCCCTTGATTCATGGGGAAGAATGTCGATCAGTTTTTTTAACCCGATTTGGCCGACCAACATGAGGATGACTTTTCGCATCTCTTCATCCGAAAACAAAAGCTCTCCATCGATCAATTCCCATTTTCCTTCGTTCGGGATAGACTTTTCAAACACCTGAAACGGAATTTTCTGCGGTTCAGCCTTGGGTATCATCTCCATGTATACTTCCCCCTTTTGCATTTTAATTTAAAGATAAGCTGATCAAACAATCACCTTGTTTCCTTTATTTCCAGTATACCATTCATACAAAAAGAAAAAGAGGAGCCGCATTACTCCTCTTCACCTTTATTCATCTTCCCGATGCCTTTCATACGACTGTCTGATCAGAAACATCGCATAATCGATTTCATCTAAAGAAGAAATCCCAAACTCAACGTCTCCGTTCCCCCAACGCCCGACGTTGCTCACATCCTTACAAATACCTTTCGGATCCTGAATTTCATCGAAGGGCATATTTAAGCTTAACCGCAGTCTGCTTTTCTGCGGCACAATATCGACGAAATTTGTGGACGTCTTAAAGGCAATGTATAACTTTTTGAATTCCATGCGAACAGAGCTGTCCAGGTTACAGATTCGTTTGCTCAATTCCTCGAATAACACCAACATATCTCCCTGTAATTCAGGGTGATCGGCAATCGTATAAGTCACGCTTTCATGTTCGGAGCTTTTCTTTCGATATTTAGCCAGAATATCCTCCGAAAGCTGTGGATATTCCCACACGTTTAACGCCAAATTTGCAAGAAGCTCTGCACGTTTGAGGATTGCCTCCTCATTCCAAGTTTCAAGTTTGGCTAGTTCTCTGTTTAACCTCAGCGGGCTGTCAGCAAACCCGCCCTCCATATCCCGTTTTTCCTTAAACGGTCGATCACTGAGTTCGGAATTATATCGGGTCAGTGTCAGATTGCCCAGCGTATGAAGATACGTTTTGTGTACTTCTTCCCAGTTTGGCCCCAATTCCCGTCTCCATTCTGGAGACAAATTTGGATTTTGCGGCATGATGTGTTCAATCGTATAGGCTTCAATATCAATAATCTCTTTTCGATTATAATTTTCCAGCTTCCGAAGCAAGTAATTTCGATTTCTGAAATTATACACATCCTTAATCATGAGTTCCCGCCTAAACTCCTCATCGGTCGGAAACCGTTTATAAGAATCTTTGAGTATAAACGCTGCCCGCACGCTTTCCACATAATTCGTCTTATCGATCTCTTTGCTGAGGGTCGCAAACGTTTTGTTCAATGAATTGGTCGGGATCCCGCAAACCGCTCGGCGGAAAACGTAAGCTTCAACAAGCTTTAGGATTTCGATAAATTCCGTTTTTGATAAAATTTTTCGCTCATAGTCGTCATATATCTCAAGCAAGAACGGATACGAGACATCGACCTTTAGCGTATTGATATCCGTCAGCACTTCATTAATTTCTTTATCTTTTTCCGTCTGGAAGGCGAGCTTCACAAAATATTGGGAATATCGATAAATGTCCTCGACAATTTGCTGGACACTCAGTTCACTGTGCTCAAATACATACGCCTTGAAACTGGAGTAAACTTCTTGTATGTTTGGAATTCGCCCCGTTTTCACCGTTAAATAGTCACGCATAAATCGGTCAAACAAAGCGGAATTTGTCAGATTCCCGAAGCTTTTTTCCATCGGATACCAGTATTCCCTGTACAGTTCCGCTTGCTCTTTCGGCTCCAGTTTCATCAAAACGAAGTTTCGGATCAAATCGGCTTGCGACAGATCAAGCCCCGTTGAGTTAAGACTTTCAAAAATCAACTGTGGATTATCATGGTCACGATCCAACGAAATATCTACAATAATCAACTTGGAGATTCCCTTGTACAGCTTGTTCAGATCGATACCACTGTTTTTGATGGATTCCGCAAAAAAATTGTAGTTCTCGTACACTCTCGGGGAGTATTCTTCGGGGAGTGTTTTGTCTAAAATCAAGTTGATCAGCGTGTCCTTATCGCTCTCCGTCAAGATGAGTTTGTGATACAGTTCCCCCTCTTCTTCGCTGTTGACCAGATAGTAATTCATGATCTTCTTTTTTGTCATATCCAGGGTTTGTCCGCTCTCCTCGATGGCTTTGCCCAACGCAAGCAACAGTAACGTCAACGTGGTCAATCGTTGCTGTCCATCAATGACGAGCAGTTGCGGAACGGATGATACTTGATATAACCCTTGTTCGATGTAGACAATCGAGCCAACAAAGTGACCCTTGATCTTTTCGTCTTCCGCCGCTCTTACAATATCGTTCCAAAGCTGGCGACACTGCTTCATCGTCCAGCTATATTTTCGCTGATAAATCGGGATGATGAATTGTTTTGTGCCTTGCATAAATTTCAATAAATTGGTTTCTACCGCCTTCACTTGTCCCTCTCCTCATAAAAGAATTCCTTTACCCCATTTTACGACGACCTGAGTACCACTTCCAAGTCTTTGAACTTTCATGGTTTGGATTACTGTTTCGCGAATCTGGATTGAGTAACATCTTTATTTCTTTTCCGTTAACCGAAAGACGGTCGCATTGGATTACGTTTGGGTTATTTTTCCCACGCCTTTCTCCAGATGGTGTTGTGTTCCAAACAAAATAGGTTTTATTAAGAACATCAAGAAAACGAAGTATAGCAAAAATAAAAAATTCTTGTTGTTTTTATATTTCTTATTTGGTAAGATAAAAACAAACGAAAGGAGAGGTCCACTTGAGCCGATCCTATACCTATTTCTACTTTGATTTGAGACTCAAATCACCAAGTGAAACCGCTCTTGAAACAGGATTGGATCGCTATGCGGAAGACACCTATATGGCGGCTGAGTTTTTTAATCACCGTTTTCAGGGGATCAAGAAAATCACCATCCTTGAAGTAGAGGGAATTGCGGTTCGTTTAATGCTTGTCTATGAACGAAGCACTCCTGAAAAAGTAACCGCGAAAGAATTAACGGTGTTTAGCCGATACCTATACAATGAACGGGGTTGGGACAAGTTTACAAAAGAGCCGACAAAACTGTTTATCCCCACTAAAATTGTCCCTATGGAATGGCATGAAGCTCATTTTGCGATTACTGCTGATTTCGAAAGAAATCCTGACGATGAACTAATTCAACGATATCCTTCGCTTTGGCCAGACTGGGCAGATTTCGGTTTTGAACCAGAAGATGACGTAGTGGTTAGTTGCGAGGAAGATGATGATCTTTCTTCATACGAAGAGGAATTGTCGGATGAACAATTGATCGCCGTCTTGAACAGTATCCTGGCGACACAAGACATGGGTTCCCACAAAGCAAAAGAAGCAAAGAAATCCGTCATTAAACAAATCAAAAAACTGATCACACCATGGGCCATTTATGGTTAACGATGGGAGGAGAAATGAATGCCCGCTGAAGCGTCTTTACAAGAATTGCAGTTGGTTTATTCTGCAATTCAATCCATGAAGGAGAGCCATCCACGATTTTACGACAAATTGCTTATCCTGCTATACAAAACCGAGCGTTATAAAATACCTTTCGGTTATGTATGTCAACAGATCAGGGGTGTAGAAATCAAGGAACGCTATTTGAACGGAATTCGACATCAGAGCAAACTCACGGAGATTCATCAAGACCTCTTTGTTTTAAAAACGGAATACTATGAAGGCTATCAACATTTTTCAAATCTCTTACATAAGCATAATTGGACGGGGTACAACAACATTTGTCGGATGATCCTTGGAGAAACGCCAGAGGATTTAAAGAAGGGAAAATGCGGATGAGTTAAAAATCAGTTTTATCAACGGGATAACGGTAAAGAAAAAGAGGAGGAAATGTTGCCTCCTCTTTACGCTTCACACCATGTATTCATTAAAGTTCGATCATCTTCAACAAATCCTGCTCAACAGCCACCTTCACAACTTTTTCCTTGATCAATCGCACAATACCTTTCGATCGTTCTCCCAGGCTTTTGCCCTCCATGGCTAAATCATCGATTTCCTTGAAATATCCGATGATCTCCTTCGCATCGGAATTATCGTTGACATTCAACTCGCCGAGCAACCCAATTTCTTTATGAATAAATGCTTTCGCTTCGGTTGTGAAAGGTTTTTCCCTATAGCCGTCAACATAACGTGCTAATGAGAATGCCTTTTGTAGAGTTTTTCCAAGGAATTCACTCCTGTAGCCCTCTCCAAGACCATCGCTTGTGAGAACGAAAGGTGCTCTATCCAAACTGATTTTGAAACTGTCTCGGAACTGTGTTTTGGAAGGAATCATCTTTTTTATTTTGTTCCATTCTTCTTCATCGCATCCTGTTGCTTTGCAGTACAAGGAACGAAATTCTTCAACCATCTCATCGTACTGGTCAACAAGTTCATCCCTTAATCTATAAAACTCTTGTTCATACTGCTTAAAAGCATTCAAAAAATCCTCATACATGGCTTTCGTCATCCTGACAACACGGTGAGCAATAACTTCTTCCCTGTCTTCATCTTCTTGAGATGAAACTTTCCCCCTGCTTTCAAAATCGGTTATGATCTGTTCTGCAAGCCGATCTATGATCTTCCTCTTGGATTTCGGAACAACATACATCGGATCAAGTTCTATATGGTCGTCCAATTTCTTAAGCATTTTGAGATCAATGCCCAGCTTTGAAGGGTCGTTGATCGGAATTGCCATAGGGTTTCTCTCCATGCGAAGTGATGCCAGCACCAGTTCTTTTGCCATCTTTTTCTCCTCCTGATTCGTAATCAAAAGTTGAACGAAATTGCTCTCCATTTTTAGTATCGACAGTTTATTATACATTTCTAAAGAATCAATATTCTTGACGGGAAAGCTAAAGAGGGTTGAAGGTACAAGGAAGTCAGGTGTACCATTTTTTTCATAGGCACTCACTGACATTTCCTTGTTCATCGATAAATAACGCCGTGATTCCTGTTCTCTTTTTCGCCAGCAGGGGGAGTCTATTCCAAAGATTTCGAAACTGTTTTACATCAGGTAATGCAATGCTGTATTTGGCATTGGGATCGTCCATTCTTTGCAAGGTTTCCGCTAAAACCCCCAAAAAATAATTTACATTCATCGGGTTGGATGTTCCTAGACCTTTCACTTCAATAATCCATCGTTCTGTGCCTCTGATGGCGTTTATATCAATTCCAGGTGTTTTTCCCCATGAAACTTGTGCTTCCCATCCCTTTGCATGAAGGTATTCTTTCAACACCCGCTTGATATTGTCTTCATTTAACTTCGAAACCGTTTCCTCAGAGCTTTTTTTATCATTAACTTGAGTCAATTCGATCCGTTTTCCTTCTTCGGTCAGAAAATTGCCTTTTAACCCATCCTTACGAATTACCCGTCTGAGAACGCCTTTGCTCTCCAAATCTCTGCAGGCTTGATTCACGGGTTGTTGCGGATTATTTTTGCCCAATAAAGCATCGGTAATCTCCCGATCTGTTAATCCATCCCTGTTTTTTAATAAAGTTATAATCCTATCTTTTAAGGTCATGTTGTCCCATCCTCCTATGAAAATGCCAGATAGCGAGTCGGTTATCAACAATTTAGTTTGTAAAAAACTCTGAAAACTCGCTTCGAATTTGATTATAACACTCATCACATAAGATATAATTCTTATCCCCCGTTCCAATGAATTTTACTTTCATCCGATAATTCACATTCGGCTTTAACTCCGCAGGCAAAAAACTTGTTTTGCAAAAGCCGCAACAACCATGAAACTTCAAATAACACTCCATACAAAGTAAGCCGATATCGTTGATCATGTGGGAAAACAACATTTGAGATTGTTGTGGGCAAAACGAGCAAGTCATCATATCCTCATCTCCATCCAGTTTTCTTTTATAAAAGCAAAAAACCGCAGACGAACCCTTAATGGGTTATCTGCGGTGCTTCCGCTTTCACAACAATCGTTTTTATGCAATTCTGACCATTATTTTACATGACAATGCCTCAACGGTCAATGAATGGTTTGCTTGCCGATTAATCTTCCCACAACTGTTCCATTAACCCTTTAATCCTTTCTGCCCTGTCTTTCGTCTCCTTTTCGTCCGTTATCCACTTTCCGTTTTTCAAAACCACGCAATCGCCTGCCTTCACCTTTGAATCCACGATTTCCTTCGGGATGTCTTTCGTTACCCCATCGATTTCGATAACCACGAAGTTTCCCTCAAAACGGTCAACGATGCCTTTCAACACGATCCCCCTTTCCTCATTCGCAAGCCACACCGTCGCCGTCTCTGTCGAGTTTTCGGCTGTAACCAGGATCGCCGCGATATAGCGGTGCTTTCCCCGCTTGCCGCACTTCCGTGCAATTTTTATAAACCACGGTTTCTGTCGTTTCTTTTGACTGTGTTGCCTGGGTTCCCTGTTTTTCCTGTGTTTCCTCCTGCGTTCGGCTCACGGCAGTTGCTTCTTCCTTGCCATCTTTCGTGTGGCTTACCTTTATGTTCTTTCCATCCGTAATAAACACAATGTCCCCATGCAAATCGTTCCTGTAAACCTTAACACCTCTCTTATTTAGCCGCTCCAAGATCTCAGGGGCGGGATGCCCATAATTATTTTTCCCCACCTGAATAACCCCGAAAGACGGCTTTACAACATCAAGGAACGCCTCTGTCGTCGATGACTTGGAGCCATGGTGGGCGACTAATAATACATCCGATTTTAAATCCGCTTTGGAATTTATCATATCGTGTTCGGATTTGGATTCCGCATCGCCCGTAAACAGGAATGATATTTCTCCAAACGTTAGTTTTAGCACAGCACTCATGTCATTATCATCTTCGTAATCTCTGACAGGAGCTATCATTTGCACTTTGGCATCTGGCTCCCAATCCAGGGTGACTCCTGCCTTTGCGGTGGATACCTTTAGCCCTTTTCGTTGTATAGCCAGCAAGACATCCTCAAAGGTTTTCGTATTCGACTGCACTTTGGGCATATAGATTTTGCCGATTTCGAAGTTGTCGATTACCGCGTCCAATCCGCCAATATGATCCGCATCAGGATGGGTTCCAACGAGGATATCGATTTTTTGAATGCCGTTTTTCCGCAAATAAGCAACGATTTCTTCCTCTTGGTTGTTGTTCCCCGCATCAATCAGAATGGTTTTCCCTGATGAGCCTATAATGAGTTGGGAAGCCCCCTGACCCACATCAATGAAATGCACTTGCAATTCGCCGCGTACGTCATTGTTTTCCTGGGTTGTTGCTTGAACCTGGGACGTTTCTGTCACCTGTTGGTTGTCCTGAATATTCTCATGTTGGGTTTCGATTGCACTTGCCTGCGTTGCTTGATTCGTATTTTGTGACACGTGAACCTGGCTTTCCTGACTCGTATCAGTGGATGTGCATCCTGCAAAAATCAATACAGACAGGAGAATTGTCCAAATAAGACCTGTTATCCGATACTTCATTCCCTTTTCCCCTTTTTCCACCCATTCGGTAAACGTTATTTCAATTTTTCAGGATGGTTCACTTTTATGGACACAACCTCTCCGCAATCAAGACAAACCGTGTAAATTTTCTCTGAACCTATGGCCATTTTTTTATTGATCGGTCGCAGGTTTACATAATCCGTAGCTTGGATGAATGAAGTGCCTCCGCAATTTTGGCAACTCTCTTTCACAGACATTAATGTCATCCCCTCAGCGAATATTTTCCATTCAGTCCTTCAATCCCAGTATACCACCGTTCAAAAGAAAAAGAGGAGTCCGCAAGCACTCCTCTTCGCCTCTTATTCATAATGATGTCCAGTCTTTGCCTTGTCAAAAGCTTATACAACTTGTTCATACTCGTCGCCTGAAAGCAACTTTCCAGCCATCGTTTTGATGAATTGAATTGCCACTTCCCTTTCCCCTGTATCTGCCAATTGTAAAGCTTCCACTGCTCTTTCAAATCGTGAACCTTGCGTATGCATAAATGGCAACATGACAAGCAGATTTTTCGTCGTTACCCGTCAGTATTCCCAACCTCGATTTTCCACTCCAAACCTGAGCTTGATCGCCTCAACCGCCAACCGCCTGTTTCGCTCGTCCAGGTTCACAAACAGATCGACGATAGTTCCGCATTCGTAGTTGTTGTACAAGTTGAATGCCAACTCCGCCAACGCTCTCGAACCGCTCGTCAAATCGACCGCTTGAAATGCCTCTGGACGGATCATCCGACCTTCGAAGTCGTAAAAATGTTCAATCCTATCTCCCAAGTCCTTGTAACCAGCAAAAATGTAAAATAATGCCTGTCTTTCCCTGTCTTTTGGGTGCGTCCCATCCTGCCTCAAGAATTGCTCGTACCTCTCCTGGTGCTCTGGAAACAAAAACATAGAAGTCCCCTCCTGTTTTTTTGAAGAACTTCTATGTCATATGCGGATGGGCAGGTGCTGATAATGGAGAAGGGTAAAGGTGAAAAGATGATGTGCCAAAATGTGTCCTTGCCCGAAATGAACCATTTATTTGCCGCTAAATAGCAACCACTCGGTTGCGACCCGAATTTTTTGCACGATACAGTGCTTGATCTGCTCTTTCAATAAACTGGTGCAGGTCTTGACCTCTGATATATTCTGTGATCCCCATGCTTACGGTAACCCAGATCCGTGTTTCTTTATAAGTAAAGCTAGTGCTCTCAATTTCCTTTCTGATCCGCTCGGCAAGTTTAATCCCTTGTTGCAGAGGACAACTCGGCAATAGAATAATAAATTCTTCTCCTCCCGTTCGAATAAATACATCGGAATGACGAATCATTCGTTTCACAACCTCGGCTACTTTTTTCAACACCATGTCCCCTGCGTTATGACCATACGAATCATTAATGGACTTGAAATGATCAATATCAAAAATTATCAAAGTCATGGGATCATCATTTCTTTGACAGATGGGAATGGCTTTTTCCATGTACAACTCCAGGTATCGGCGATTATGAATATCAGTCAGCGGATCCGTTAAGGCGAGTCCCCGTAGCCTCTTAATCAGCTTGCGAGACTTAATCAAAGATAACGACGCCATCAAAAACACCGCCCATCCTACAGCCCCCGTTACAAGCAATTGAACCGCTTCCTCAGGATGAATGAAATTCTGACGTAACACGAATTCTGCAACAACCATCAAAACAGTGCATACCATCCCTATGATCATTGTTGCTTTTCGCGTTGGGTTCAGGATTACGACTGCAATAGCAGGAATCCATAGAAGCAACCATAAAGTCGGGATAGATACGTATACATTCAAAATGAATATCAACGCTAGCGATGCCAAAAATAACAGGTACATGAACTTTCGATCCAACATATCTCGTCATTCCTTAGTTTCGGCACTTCCCCGTTTTATTTGCCTTTTTTAAGCGAGAACTTTTTTCATCAAAAAATTCCGCCGAGCGGCATGGGCTTACCCAATAGGTTTCCTTGCCCCATATGAACACCGAGTGCTTTCGCTATCGCTAAATCGGTTGCCTCTTCAATCCCTTTCAAAATCAATTTCATGTTCTTTCGTTCACAAAGATCCAATACCATCCGAACCTCATTTTGCTTTTGATCTGAAGTGGACAACCCCACAGTATAGGATCGATCCAATTTCACAAAATCTGGGACAATTTCAGATACAAGTTTCATTAATGTTTTCCCATTGCCGAAATGATCAAGTGAAATACCGTACCCTTTATCCTTCAACAACTGTACTGCGTTTCGGAGCAATCCTATGTCTAATCCTTTTTCTGCTCCGTTTATTTCAAATACAATGTTTTGAATAGAAAAGCATACGCTCTTGAGTTTTTCCAGGAAATCAGGAAATGAATGATGTACCAAGGTATAAGGAAACACATTCACAAACAATCGGATGTTCCGAAAATTTGTCGAAGCGAGAGCATGATAAATTGAGCACCAATCCAGGTCATACAATCTGTTTTTTTGTAAGGCTACTCGAAAGAGGAGCTCGGGGGAAGGAGTGCATTCGCGACGTAACAACACTTCGTACCCGAAAACGTGCCAATTTTCCAAAGCATATATCGGTTGAAATACATGATGAAACCATCTTTTATGAATCATATCCTCCATTAACCATTCGTTCCTGCCTGACATGATAAGTCCCCTGCCCACTTGCCGCCTACGATTTTAAGCTTCTGAGCAAATACCGCGGATTTGGGTTTCAGTATTTTTTGTTTGGCTCAGTAAACAATACTTATAGTATATCATTTGTTATTTTGAATATCTATCGTCTCTTGGGGAAGCTTAAAGAATAAAGCTAAAGTTACCTGAGAGGTGGTAAAATGAGCGATTTGCCAAAGGTTATTGGAGAGCGGATACGAAATTTTCGCAAAGAAAAGGGATTGAGTCAAGAAGAATTGGCAGATATAGCGAATCTCCACACCACATACATTGGACAATTGGAAAGAGGCGAGAAAAATGCTACGCTGGAAAGCATCGAAAAGGTGGCGAACGCTCTGGAAATTTCATTAGAAGACCTCTTTCGGTCGATCCAGCCTAAACCAAACTCTCAAGAATTCACAATTTCTCAAATCGTTACCCGCCTGCAAACACGAAGCATCGAAGATCAAAAAACGTTTCTAAAGTTGTTGGATATATTGCTGGAATGGAAAGATCAATAATCACCGACATCGTTATGATAAAGCAGTCATTGAGGCGGAGATTATCATTCCTCCTCAAACGAATGGATAAATGTCATGTTCCACAGCAAATTCCCAAGCCATCTTGTCCCAACACCGAATGCCACATGAGACACACCACCGATATCATACTTGTCCCCGCATAAGCCATCCCGAACCCCTAAATGTTGCAGGCGGCACCCCTCGTTTGAAAGCAAAAACCGCAGAACACCCCTGACGAAGGGCTCTGCGGCCACTTTTTTCCCATAATCACTTGAAAACCTGACATAACTTTGGTTTCCAACGAAACTGCCAAATCAGTCACCGATAAGCGGCCATGGCCTCCGCTTTCGTCCTGTGAACCGTGCCAAACGGATGCTCGGGCGGAGCATAAATGGAATACAGCTTCAAGGGAACATGCCCTGTATTGGTCACATTATGCCACGTCCCAGCTGGAATCATGATCGCGTCATCTTCGGACACTCTTCTTTCAAAATCCAGACGGTCTTTTCGTTCCCCCATTCGCACAAGTCCCTGTCCTTGTTCAATACGGATAAACTGGTCAACATCAGGATGAACTTCTAATCCGATATCTCCTCCTACCTCGATGCTCATCAAAGTCACTTGCAAATGTTTTCCTGTCCATAATGCGGTTCGGTAATTTTTATTTTGCTTGGCGGCCCTCTCAATATCGACAACGAACGGTTTTCCGCCATAATCTTTCAATTCGACTGGAGGGTACCCGTCGTTCCTTACATGTTGTAGCATACCGTAAGTATACGGGTGCCAGTTCCGCCAGTCATGATGAGGGGGCCAGTAACAGGGCATGGGATAGAACCACTGTGTGCTGTAATACTGGTGGGCGTAATAAGGATTCAATCCCGTGTTCACTCTCCTTCGATTGGAATTAACGGAATCTGCGACTATTTTATGCAATTGCCCAGTAAGGCGTGACAAGGGCACATCCATGGGCAAACGGAAGCATCGCGAGGAGGAGAAACCCACAAAAAGCGGTGGCCATTCGTCGCCATGAAACCTGAACAGCTTAGACCTTTCCCACCTGTCGGACCAACTCCGCCAAATGGTCTCCATTTTTCATGTGTCAATAAGTCACATTCCCACACCAAATCCCAGCCATGCCGCTCCGATGCCGAGAAGGTACGTCATCCCCATGTACAGAAGGCTTGTTTTCCCTTCGCCCCACCGAAACAGGTTCACGCTCTCCAGCTTGAACGTGGAGAACGTCGTAAACGCCCCCATGAATCCCGTTCCCAGAAAAAATGCTATCTGTTCATTTAATCCACTGCTTGCGATCCATCCGAGCAAAAAGGAACCGATCAGATTCACCAACAGCGTTCCAAGAGGCAACCTGGTCGGCCAACGGGCGGAAACAAATGCAACCATCGCGTAACGAGCCATCGCTCCCAAAAAGCCGCCCGCCGCTATCCAACCGATCTCAGCCATGTCGAACCCTCTCCCTTCTCCTGTCGGCAACCGCCGTTCCCATCCAAACCAGACACAATCCGCCGATCATACTTATCCCTACATACGCAATCCCGCTCCCCCATAGTCCCTGACGGAACAATTGGACGGTTTCCACACTGAACGTCGAAAACGTGGTAAAGGAGCCGATCAAACCCGTGCTGATGCTGGTGCGAACACGAGGTGAAATGCGGTTTTTGTCCATGACCCATTGGAAAAACCATCCCAGGGCGAAACAACCGACCAGATTGACCGCCAACGTGCCAACGGGAAACGAGGTTTGCGGAACCAATTGTTGAACCCACAATCCTAAAACATACCGAAGCAAAGTGCCGATGATCCCCGCAATTCCGACCAAAAAATATGACATGCTGATTCCTCCCGAAATGCTGGATAAAAAAACAGACCCCTACCCATACACTCGTATCGGTAGGAGTCATCAGCCGTCAGGCGGTTATGGCGAACTCCATCGCCTATTTCGCGTTGACACTATCATATTCCCTATTTCATCGAAAATCAATCCCAACAGCCTGTATTCTGGTATCTATTCTCCCGTGTCGCGAAACCGCTTGATTCGTTCGCCAATCTCGTCCCGCACGCGGCGGAATACCGCCAGTTTTTCTTCCTCCGTCCCCGTTGCCTTGGCAGGATCGTCAAAGCCCCAATGCCAGCGTGTCACGTGCGGAGGTGTCATCGGGCATCGGTCGTTGGCATCGCCACAGAGCGT
>Ga0207870_100535_pt1 | contig 16819 bp, 14 predicted proteins | sample CeladaPassage60B_FD_187477 | JGI IMG/M metagenome (GOLD analysis project Ga0207870, IMG submission 187477) | Cellulose-adapted microbial communities from the Joint BioEnergy Institute, USA - Passage3 60B (SPAdes) (version 2) | ecosystem: Engineered > Bioreactor > Continuous culture > Unclassified... | reverse complement strand
ATCTTTCTCCACGAATACGAAGAAGCAACGCCCACAACGAGAAACTACTGAGGAGGAACGGAAAATTGGCGAAAAAGGTTCACCGGTCATGAAAAAACGTTGAAGTGTGTTGACGCAAGGAAGCAATCACGCGAAGAATGGGGAGGATGGACATGCTGATCTACCGACGGGAATGGAGGCAAAACTGGAAAGCCCTGCTCATCTGGGCGCTTATTTTAAGCGGTCTGAATGCGCTCCAGTTGAGCGTGTATCCGCAGATGGCCGAACAGCAGGAAAGCCTCGACGCATTGCTCCAATCGATTCCCGAGACAATCGCCAACGTGTTCCATATCGGGGAACTGGACTTTTCCACCATCATCGGCTTTTATGCGATTGAATGCTACTTGATCCTCACGCTGTTCGGCAGCATCTACGCGGCCAACCTGGCGGCGCAAATCGTCGCCAAGGAAGAGTCGGAGAAGACCATCGAGTTTCTGTTGTCCAAGCCGGTGACACGCCGGAGAGTGCTCACGGAAAAGGGGCTTCTTGTGCTGACCAACATCCTGCTGTTCAATCTCATCATCTCCCTGATCAACCTTTTGGTCATGACGCTTCTGAACGAGACGCCGGATGCTGAAACCTTCCTGCTCATATCCGTGGGGCCGCTGCTCCTGCACCTCACGTTTGCCGCGGTCACCTTCTTCCTGTCCGTCATTCTCAGCAAAGGCCGGATGCTCATATCCCTGTCCGCCGGCCTCGTGTTGCTGACCTATTTTCTCTCCGTCATGTCCGACCTCACCGACAAGCTGGAATGGCTGAAATACGTCTCGCCGTTTGCGTACGTCGATCCGGCGGGCATCATCCTGGACCACGAGATCAAGCCGCTGTACCTCCTGATCATGCTCACTGTCATCGTGCTCAGTCTCGGCGCCGCCTACGCCATTTACAACAAAAAAGACATCACCGTCTGAACCGGGAGTGAGGAACGCTGTATCCGCATTTCGAAAAACTGCCGGAAGAAAAAAAAGCGGCGATCATCCAGGCCTGCCTTGAGGAGTTTGCCACCCACGGGTACAAACAGGCCTCGACCAACCGCATGACCGCCAGGGCGGGGATTGCGAAAGGACTCCTTTTCCACTACTTCGGCAACAAGAAAAATCTCTACTTGTACCTCCTGCAACATGCACTCACCCTGCTGGCGGAACGCCTCGCCGAACGCATGAAGGAAATGACTTCGGAGGATTTTTTCCAGCGGGCCAAGGAGCTGACGCTTATCAAAATCCGGTTGTCGCTGGAATACCCGCATGAAACCCTGCTCCTGATGAAAGCCGTCACCGATCTGCCGCCGGCGGTCAAACCGGAAGCGGATCGGCTGATCGCCCGGATCACGGAAGAAATGGCCGGCGTCAATCACCAGTACCTTTTCTCCTATCTGGAGACGGCCCCGCTCCGTCCGCATCTTTCCAGGGAGCAGGCATTGGCCGTGATCATGGCCCTGTTTGAACAGTTGAGCCAGAAATACCTTCGGCTTTATCAGGGAAGGGAACAGGAGCTGCTGCAGCATCCCGAAGCGATGCTCCAGGAACTGGATCTGTACTGCGACATTCTGAAGTACGGGATTTATGAATGAAACAGTCGCCTTGACTGAGGAACGGCGATTGAAACACACACCCCTAAGTTCATTGCGGGGAGGAGGTTACGGTTGATTTTCTATATTTTGCAACCATTTTGTCAGCATTTCATATTCTTTTGGGTGATTTTTTTGGACCTCTGCCTTCATATAATCCAAGTTCAAATGATCAAAGTGAACGGTGAACATACGAAATCCCCATTCACAATCAGAAGTGGATTTCCAATGGACGCAGGCACGAAGCCGGTCCAAGATGATATCTTCTATTCCAATCACGTAGACGTATTTTCCTTCAGGTAATCGTAGTTTAATAATTTTTTCCGGATCAGCATCTTCTAAGATATCATTTGGGATTTCAATGCTAACCTCTAAATCTGGATGATACCAATGCCTTCCTTCCTTTAAAAAACCGAGTTCAACGAGCGTTTTATCTGCCAAATCTCGTCGGGCAAATATCAGATCAATATCTTGTGTGGTATATTGACTTCTTGTGTATATTTCGACAGCAAGCCCTCCGACAATCACCGGTTTAATACCATGTTGTTCCATGAGTTCCGTAAAAATTGCGGTTACTTCCAACATGACTTTAAAACGGTCGCGGGAATGGATGTTCATTAAGGCTTGTTTTGCTTCCTTAATCGACATCATAGTACCACTCCCGCGCATTCAATATTTTGACTTTCCCTTCTTTTATCGCTCTTTCCCATCGCTTTTTGCATAACATGTCCAATATTTTTTGTTCATTGAGGTCACGGGGGCGTCTTCGAACGACTCTTTGGCTGCGATTTCGAAGAATGGCGCGATGAATAGATTGACTTTTTTCATCGATACGTTGTTGGATATGCTCAAGGTACCATTCACGCATAAACATGCCCCCTTTATTCACATTTTAGCACATTTCATACATTTTTTATCTGACGATTAAAAGGAAAGGGCATCCAATATTTCCTTAAGAGGTTCACGCAACTCGACAGGTATCGTGGCGATCTTCGCGCGCTTGCCTTCGATGGCCGCTCTGCCCACCATCACGATGCACCCCGACCACAGATAGCCTAAAGGGGACTCCGGTTCTCTCGCTTCCCAATGGAAGCCGTCGCCTTCCAATGAGCCAAACTTGCGGGTAATGGCACCGATCCGGCTCCAGCCATCCTTGCTCAGAAGCATCTTAAGCAGCTCGACATCCTCTTCACCAAGCTGACGGACAACCTGTTCCAGATTAGCCTTTCGGGCAAGGTATTCGATGAGCTGCTTTTCTTTCTCACGGCGAAGACGTTCAGGCGCAAGGCCGTACCTTATACAAGCGCCTTCCAGCCAGTTGGCAGGCATGTTCTTTAGTCCGCGAGATAGGGTTGGCGCAATGGGCAGCGGTTTTTCTTCAATGCGTTTCCGGGCATCTTCTTCATAAAATGACATCCATCTGCGAGGCGCCTCAACCAATGTCAATTGAACTTCCAGAAGCTCGAGTTTGGAGAGAAATTCTGCAGGGAGCCCCTCTCGATCGATGCGTTCCAGGTAAAGACGGGCTTTTTCCAACTCGTTCATTTGCAGCATGAGGGCAGCAAAATTAAACAGTACCGTTGGATCATCCGGGAGAAGCTCCTCCAAGAGTTTCATCAGTTGAAATGATTCCTCAAGCTCCCCTTTTTGCCTTAAGAGGTTGGCCAGGGTCATGACCGCCCGCGGATAAAACTTCCCTTGCAAATATGGTTCTCTCAACAGCTCGATCGCCGCGTCGGCATCACCGCCATCTCTCAGCCTGATCGCCTCATCCACCAACGCATCCAGTTTTTCGTCCCGCTCCATCACAACAGGCTCTTTTTTGATCACGACCTGCCTCGTTTTGCCGTCGATATTCATCGTGACAGGCTCGCCCTTCGCGATCAGTCCCCTGTCTGTCAGCGCCTCTATAGCAGCCATTTTCACTTCCGCGCTGAAATAAGGGGATTCCAACATGTTCCATCCCAGCCTCTCGCCCCATTCTTCGCCATAAACAACCAATGAATAGGCGATCCGGGCAGCCGCTTCCGTATCTTTTTCCACGAGAAGAAAGGTCAGAAAGACCATGCGCAGAAATCCATCCTGGACCGATCTCCGTACCTCTTCCTCTTCATCCGCAAAAGCATCAAGGTCTTCTGTGATCCCTCTTTCCCATGGTTGCTTATAGCCCATTTCAAAGGGCGGGATGATGCCGCGTTCAACCAAAAATGCCACCTGCTGCATCAAGGCACTTGCTTGGTAAACCCCTTCCGTGCCAGCCCACAACCTCACTGCCTGTTTGTACTTGCCCAGATTGAAGGCGGCTATGCCTGCCAGATACTTGTTTTCCCAGGAAAGATGGTAGTCCCTCCAGCGCTTGTAAAGCTGGAATACCATCCGATGTTCCATGAGATCGGCTGCCGCGCCCATGATCATCGTTGTATACTCCCGAAAGGAATCGGGAACTACTCCGAAATACTCTTCATACAACTTCACCATGCGATCAAAAAGCTGAACGGCCGCATCCAGCCAGTTTTTGGCCGCATCCGCCCGGCCGAGGGCGGCGCTGATCCTGGAGGCCAGGGCATAGGTGAAAGGATTTGCCTGCTGATCCGGTCTTTCCGCCTGGAAGGCTGGCTCCAGTATTTTCAATGCCTCTTCCGGTTGATCTAACAGATAAAGTGACAAAGCCAAGTTATTCCGGATACTGACGGAGTTGTCTCGTTTCAAAGCGTTCGCAAACGCTTTGGCTGCCCCCTGGTAGTCGCCTTGGGACAGCAATTTTTGCCCCTGATGGATCAGATTTTTTACCTTGTCCATCGCCATCTTTCCTTTTCGTTTACATTTTCTTTGACAATATTCATAACAACGATGTGGTATCAGTGATGACGACTTACCTTTCCAAATCTTTCAGCACATCGCGAGCAGCCGTGTACGTTTCATCATCAATATGATCTTTGGAAGCGACGAGCTCGCGTAAAATGGCAACGGCTTCTTCCTTCCGGTCAGCATCCATGAGCCAAAGGGCATAGCGGTATCGGCCAAAGTGCCAGTGGGGCATTTCCGTAAACACATCCCGAAATACCCTCTCGGCCTCCTCCACCTTCCCCATCTTGAGCAAGAGATCGGCTTTATCACACCAGTATAATCCTTTTTCCTCTTCACTTTTTGTCAGGCTCATCAAACGTTCAGTGACCGCCATTCCTTCCTCTGCCCACTCCGCATAATTCAGGCAAAAAAGCTGGAAATGATCCAGCGCATTTTTCAGGAAGCTGCCATTCCTATATCTTTCGGCCAAAATCACATTTTCTTCCAGTGCACGCTTTGCCCCTGCAACATCTCCGTGTTCTTCCAGATAATGGGCGATATGCGTCCGATTTTCCAATACCAAAATGGAGTCTTGCGGATGATCAGCAATCCATTCAGGCGAGCCGAAGATGTATGCGCCCTGACCCAGGCAAAGGTATCCGGCACCTGTGTCGATTTTAAACAGATCTGCTTTGGGTAAACAGCAACGTTTAAATTTGACCCCGCTTCCACACGGACAAGGATGGTTCCGCCCGACCTTCGAAAGATCGGTCCCCAAAAGCCGCAGCTCGCGGAGGTACCTTTCTGCATCAAAGGGCCGCTTAAACTTGAGCATTTCATACATCTGTGCGGCCAACAACCTCGCGATATTGGCCCGCGCGACATGGCGGTTCAACCCCACTCGCTCAAGCCGTGCCAGCGCTTCCCTTACCTCTGGAAGATCAGGGTCGCTCAGCTGGTTTTCCACTGTCGCTTCTAAGTAAACATGCACAAGCGGATCGATGCCATTGATTTCGAGGGGCACGGGAAGTTTTTCGCGCCTTTCTAAGAGGAGTTTCACCTCAGGGTGTTCATCCAAAACCTTTCGCAGTCCTGCGTCATCATCCTTCGTTGCTAGCTTCATATCATCGTATGGGTTGATCATTAACAAGCGCTCCCTTCACCATTCTCCCTCATCTCGCCAGTTGACCCTTGTCATCACCGATTATAACACACCAATATCACACATTCTTCAGACACCGCTACACCGCACTGTTTCACAGATGGCATCGCTCCTCTTGACACACCTTTCATTTTTGTTCTCCGGGCGCACAAAAACGCCACCCTTTTGAACGGGTGGCATAAAACCATTCTGGTTTGTATAACAAATCCGCACTACGTGAGGAGTACCGGTTCCAGCACATCTTGATTTTTTTGCACCGGAGTGCTCCGCAACGATCCAACCACCGAAACGAGGACATTTCTTTTCGTGCCTACCTTCGGATTGATCTGTTCGATGTTTGCCTGGTAACTTCCCAATCCGTTGAGAATGTTTGTGACAAACGGACTGTAAAATGATGGAACGTACCCCAGATGGTGTTGACCATCCGTAGTAAGTATTTTGACTGCAAAAGGATCTCTCGGATTGGCAGGTTCACTCTGAAAAAGAAGTTCCTGTCCCGGCAACAATTGATCTACCATTTTCTCGCCATCATGGTAACGCCAACCATGGATATAAAAGTCAAAATGATAATCCTCACCGTACACGATCACTGGAGACACAAATTCATAAGAGTCTGTGGCAAGTTTTCCACCAGTGGCCTTTAACAAGTCCATTTCCGTGACCTCGGGCGGCAGGCCTAACCTTCGCAAGATCTGCTGATAATCAGGCCTTTTTCGGTCAGGTAACCTTCGGGCAAAAGGAGCAAACAAAATTCTTGATTCGTACACCTTGTCCTTATCAGGAAAAGACAAATGCAACTTAAATCCGGATTCCATTGCGTCCTCTAACTTTCGATGCCCCTGTCTTTCATAATAAAAGCGGTAACATGAACCATCGTGCGTAAGATTTCCCACATGATACTTTTGACGCGTCTGCTCGTTTTGCCAGATGAGCCACAATAAACTTCCGCTTTGAATCATCTTTCATTTCCTCTCTACATACCAATTCTGAAGCCATTCCTTACGGTACAGAACAAGTTTGCACACCCAAACTTTATAAATCTCTGGCATTATCTGGTCAGGAATGAGCTGGAGCACTTGTTGAACAACTGGCTCAGTTATCCATTCCAGTCTTTCTACAGCATCTGCACATTCCAGAGGATATCGATTGGCTATTTCAGTGAGCAGATCCAGGGTTTTTGGCTTCTTTTTACCTCTTAATCCAATAATTGACCTGCTTCGCCTCGTAAATGCGCGAAACATTTCCTCATCATGAAGTTTTTTTATCACATCATCTTTGGTCAATTGAAAACCCAGAGACGACCCATTATCATATATGGGTGCCAAATGTACACCATGTCGATTGACAAGAACTCCCCAGTTATCACAATGCCGATCCTGATTTGCAATCAACGCATCAAATACGATTACTTGAATAAAGGAAGCACAAAGATCATACTTCGTCAGCACACGAAAAAGCATATCAACGTGATAATGATCGAGAGATTCACGATCAAAATCCGGACAAAACTCAAGAAATAAATCTCCACCCACAAAAAATTCTTCATCAATACTACGAAAATTTTCTGACAGAACACCCACAGTTCCTTCAAACCGCGCCAAAGTCATCTTACTCATAGTTAAGCCGAGATGTTCGCCAATTCTTGCAAACGATCTCAGCCCATGCTTCTCCTGTATTCTTCAAGGGAAATTTAAATAGATATTTTTGTTCAGAACCTGGCTTCGTAAACCAAAATTTCTTCCGAGATCCTGAAACATAAATATCCTCATCTTTTTCCCAAGTTGAAATGTCTAGAACTTCCATCCGTGCTCCTTTCTTTACATTGATGATATTATACCTTATCCAGCGCAAAAATAAAAGAATTAAATAAATTTTATTATTATATTAATCATCATAATTATGTGTTAATTGATGCTCAATTTTAAATCCCTTTCATCACGATATTTCCCCAAGATTTTTCAACCATCTGTTATAATCAAGACTTTCAAATCATCTGTTATAATAAAGATGTCGATATTTGGCAAAAATGCTGTCACGGAGAGATGTACGTTATGGAAAACCGCTTCCCTGATCCATTACAGAATCCTCAGATACAAAATGGCTTGACCCTGGAGGTCGATGCGGCGCCCACGGTAAACTACGCCATGCAGCAAAACGATGTCCCTGTCATCCGACGGCTCCGAATCATCAATGCATCACCGACTGATGTCACCGATCTGACGCTGGAAATCACGACCGAACCATCCTTCGCATATGCGTGGCGCCGTTCCATCGACCGAGTGGCTGGAAATTCGACGTATGATGCGGGAATGGTCGATCTCGCGCTGGCCCCGGATTTTCTGGCACGGCAAACGGAGGCCGTGCGCGGGTATCTTCACCTCCGTTTGCGCCAACAGGATAAAATCCTGGCCGAACGGCGCCTGCCGATTGATGTGTTGGCCTATGACCATTGGAACGGAACGCGGGCCATCCCGGAGATCCTTGCGGCATTTGTCATGCCGAACCACCCGATCATTGAGCAAATCTTGCGAAAAGCAGCCAACCTTTTAAAAGCCTGGACAGGCGACCCCTCCTTCCAAGGTTATCAGTCGTACAACCGCGAGCGGGTCCTTTTGCAAGTGTCCGCCATCTATCAAGCCATCCGGCAAGCCGGGATCGGTTACAGCGGCGTGCCGGCCAGCTTTGAGCAATCCGGACAGAAGATCCGCACACCCGATCGCATCCTGAAAGCGCGGCTCGGCAACTGCCTGGATCTCAGCACGCTGTTTGCCGCCTGTTTCGAACAGATCGGCTTGCACCCGCTCATCGCCATCATTTCAGGCCACGCTTTCCCAGGCGTCTGGCTGACCGAGACGACGTTCCCCGACGTCACGGTGGAGGATGCGCTTGCCTTGCGCAAGCGGACAGACCTCGGCGAAATTTGTGTTTTGGAGGCAACCCTGGCGACGGAGGGGAATGCGGCCGACTTCGCCACGGCCCAAGCGCAAGCGCGGCGTCACCTGGATGATCCCGAGAAGTTTGTCTGCGCGGTGGATATCCAGCGGGCCCGCATCGGCCGCATCCGGCCGCTGCCCATTCGTCTCGAGGAGCAGTCCGGAACTCCGGAAACACCGGATACGGCACAGGCGCTAGGGGCAACGAAGGTGCCCCAAGTAACAAAGGCGCTCGAAGCGACAAAAGCGCAAGAGGCCACAATAGCCCAGGAAACAGCTAAGACCATAGAGGCAGAAGCGGTACAGATGAAAGAAAAAGAGGAAAAAGAGGCGTTGGACAACGAAACACCGGCTCCAAAAACGCCAACTGCCGCAGGCTCAGGCGAACTGCAACCGACAGCGCCCGCATCCAAAAATCAATCAGCGCCCAACGACCGGCTGGAGCGCTGGAAACGCAAACTGCTGGATTTGAGCCTGCGGAACCGCTTGCTCAACTTCCGCGAGACGAGAACCACAGTGCCGCTCATGTTCCCCGATCTTGCCGCCCTGGAAAATGCCCTGGCCAAAGGGGAGCAGCTTGAAGTCCATCCGTTTCCCCAGGACTGGCAGCACTCGGAACGGAACCGGGAGCTGTACCGCGGCCGAACCGGGGATGACGCCGAAAAAGCGTTGCTGCTGTCCGAGCTCAAACAGCGCCGTCTGCGATCGGTGCTCGATGCCCGTGAGCTCAACCGGCGTCTGGTGGAAATCTACCGCAGCGCCCGCTCCAGCCTGGAGGAAAACGGGGCCAATACCCTGTACCTGGCGCTTGGCCATCTCGCCTGGTATGAGCCGAACAGCCGAAGCGGGGAAAAATACCTGGCGCCTCTCTTGCTGATCCCGATTGAACTGCAGCGGCGCTCGGTACAATCCGCTTTCACATTGCACCGTCGTGACGAAGAGGCGATGGTGAACATTACCCTGCTGGAAATGCTCAGGGAAAGCTTCGGCATTGACATTCAGGGGCTCGATCCGTTGCCGGAAGACGACGCCGGCATTGACGTCGCCGCCATCTTCCGGCGCATCCGCGAAAGCGTGAAAGAGATGCCGCGCTGGGATGTGGAAGAGACGGCAACCATCGGGTTGTTCTCTTTCACCAAGTTCCTCATGTGGCGCGATCTCGTTGAGCGGACGGAAGAACTGAAAAAGAACAAACTGGTCGCCAGTCTGATTGACTTTCCTCATCAACCCTTTCCGGCATCCGGCCGGCTGCCTGACCCTGAACGCCTGGATGACGATTATTCGCCTGAAGAGACCTATTGTCCGCTCAGCGCAGACTCATCGCAACTGGCCGCCGTATATGCCGCCAGTGAAGGGAAAACCTTCGTGCTTCACGGCCCGCCGGGCACCGGCAAGTCACAGACGATCGCGAACATCATTGCCCAAATGCTGGCGCAAGGGAAAACGGTGCTCTTTGTCGCCGAAAAGATGGCCGCCTTGAACGTGGTGCAGCAAAGGCTGGCCAGGATCGGCCTCGGCGAATTCTGCCTCGAGGTGCACTCCAACAAAAGCCGCAAAACCGATGTCCTGCGCCAGCTGGAAGAGACGTTGAACATGGCTCAGGTCAAGCCGCCGGAAAATTGGGCGGAAGAAGCAAAACGGCTGGCCCAAAGCCGGCAAGAACTCAACGCATACGTCAGGGCATTGCACCAAAAACGGGAAACAGGCGACTCGTTCTATACCGGCGTGTCACGCCTCATCGCGCACCGGGAAGCCCCGTCGGTGAAACTGGACCCCGGACTGATCCGCTCCGCGACAAACCAAACATTGAGCGCACTGCGGGAAAAAGTGAAAACGCTCAAGACGGCCGGGGAGTCAGTCGGCCACCCGAAGGGACACCCGTGGCACGGCGTATTTGCGTCATCCTGGACCCCGGAGTGGCGCGATCAGGTCCAGCAAGCGATAGAAGATGCGCTGGAAGCCATCAACGGGTTTGAAGCGCTGGTCCAGCCGGTGGCGACGCTCGCCGGCCTGCCGGGGCAAGACTGGAACAGAACGGAACTCCGCTGCCTGGCGGAACTGGCTGAGGCCATCCTATCCCGTACCACATACGCTTCCGCCCTGGTGGCCATCAAAGACTGGAACGCGGTGGAAGAGGCCATCAACCGCTGGATTCAACAGGGAACCGAACGGGACCAATTGCGCCAGGAGCTCTACTCGCGGTATACCCCTGACATCCTCCGCCTCGATTTGGAAAACCTTTTCTCCGAGCTGGCCTCTGCCGAAAGGAAATGGGCCCTTCCGCGGCGGCTCACGGAGCGCAGGGTGATCAAAACCCTGCGGCGAACGTCCAAACCTGGGCACAAGATCACCCCCGCGCAGGCCAGTCAAGACATCGCCCTGGCGATCCGATTGCGCGACAAAGAACGGGCACTCGAGGCCGCCGGCGACGAGGCGCGGGCGCTCCTGGGACGCTTCTGGCAGGAAGGGGAAGCCGATTGGGCCGAAATCGCCGCGGTACGCGATTGGGCCTCGGCGATAAGGCGGATTGCCGCCCGGCTCGCCGGCACGGACACACAGGTTCTCCATGCCTTGCGGGAGCGTTGGGCCTCGCTTTTCTCGGATCACGCCGAGATGTTTCAAACAGGCGGCGCATACGCCATCCAGCTGCAGCGCTTTGCCGAAGCGATGGAAAAGCTCAACGCCGCGACCGAACACCTGGCGGCTTTGTTATCCGTCGATCAGGCACTGGCGTGGGGTACGGATGATCAGCGCGGCTTTATCCCCCGCCTCCATCAGGTGGTCACGCAATGGCGCCATCACCTGGCCGACTTGCGCCTCTGGTGCATCTGGCAAAAGGAACGTTCGGAAGCCATCTCACTCGGCTTGGCCCCGCTCATCGAGTTATATGAAGGCGGACTGCCGCACGAACAGCTGGAGCCGGCCTTTGAACGCAGTTTCTACGAGGGCTGGGTGGACATGGTGTTGGGCCAGGAGGAAATCCTGCGCCATTTTTCACGTCACGACTGGGAACACCGGATTGAGCAATTCCGTTTGCTCGACGACCGCTTTCGCCAACTCACCATTCAAATGATACGCGCCCGTCTGTTTGCCCGCATCCCCCAGTCCGACGCTGCACCGAATCAACATTCCGAAATGGGCATCTTGAGGCGGGAAATTCGCAAACAAAGAAGACACATGGCCATCCGTTCCCTTTTCGGGCGCATCCCGAACCTGCTCCTGCGGCTGAAGCCGTGTTTGCTGATGAGCCCCATCTCGGTGGCGCAATATCTCGACACATCCTTCCCGCCGTTTGATCTCGTGATCTTCGACGAGGCCTCGCAAGTCCCGACTTGGGATGCCGTGGGCGCCATCGCCCGCGGGAAGGAAGCCATCATCGTGGGGGACCCGAAGCAACTGCCGCCGACCAACTTCTTCGACCGGAATACCGGAGAAGCAGAGGATGACACCGTCATTGAGGACCTGGAAAGCATTTTGGATGACTGTCTCGCCCTGAATATCCCGGAACTTCACTTGCGCTGGCATTACCGCAGCCGCAACGAAACGCTGATTGCTTTCAGCAACGCGCAATATTACAACAACAAACTGCTGACCTTTCCCGCACCCGAAACACATTCTGCCGTAAAACTCCGGTACGTGGCCGGCCAATACGACCGCGGCAAGTCGCGGACCAACCGCATCGAGGCAGAGGCCATCGTCAACGAAGTGATTCGGCGGCTCCGGTCGCCGGATACGGCAAATCAAAGTATCGGCATTGTGACGTTTAACCTGCCGCAGCAGCGATTGATCGAAGACCTGCTCGATGAAGCGCGGCGAAAGCATCCCGAGATCGAACCGTTCTTTGATCAAAACCTGCCCGAGCCCGTCCTGGTCAAAAACTTGGAAAACATTCAAGGCGATGAACGCGACGTGATCCTGTTTTCGATCGGCTACGGCCCGGACAGCCAGGGACGGGTCAGCATGGATTTTGGCCCGCTCAACCGGGAAGGCGGACAGCGCCGCCTCAACGTCGCCATCACGCGGGCCAGGCAAGAGGTAATGGTGTTCACCAGCCTCCGTCCCGAACAAATCGACCTGTCACGAACCCAGGCGGCCGGCGTTCGCGATCTCAAACTGTTTCTCGAGTTCGCTGAACAAGGCTTGCCGGCGCTGAACCGGGAGACGGCCATCGCAGCTGAACAAACATTCGAGTCGCCATTTGAAGAGGATGTGTACCATGCGCTCACCGAACGAGGGTATCAGGTCCATACCCAAGTGGGCAGTTCAGGCTACCGCATCGATCTGGCCGTCGTGGACCCCGACAACCCCGGGCGGTTCCTGCTCGGCATCGAGTGCGACGGCGCCACATACCACAGTACCAAAAACGCCCGTGATCGTGACAAGCTGCGGGAAGCGGTGCTCCGCGATCTCGGCTGGCAACTCCACCGCATTTGGTCAACCGATTGGTGGCAAGACAGAGAGCGCGAAATGGAACGATTGGTGGCCGCCATCGAAGCGGCCCGCATCCACGGCGCCGGACATCGCGCAAAAACCCCCACGGTTGCGCAACCACCGGCCCTCCCTGAGGAACCGATGCCCGCTTTCACAGAAGAACCGGCCATTCAGTCCGGTACACAGCTTGCTGCACCAAATTCTGTGGCCGTTCCGGCAAATTCACAACCATCTCCGTCCAAGGCTGAGCGGAACAGTTCGTCGCTTCCAATCTATACCATCAGCACGGCAGATCTCCCTGCCGGGGTTGCCGAACTGGATTTTTACGCCACCGAAGCGGCGCCTCACATTAGGGACTTCATCACAAGGATCGTTCGAGATGAGGGGCCGATCAGCCATTCTTTGCTCTGCCAGCGCATCGCGCCGAAGTGGGGAATCCAACGCGTGACGCAACGCTTTTCCCAGCACGTGGCGAAGCTCGCCCGCAGCGCCGGCGTCAAACGCGTCAGTCACGGCAAACAGGTCTTCTACTGGGCGCCGGATGCCGATCCGGAAGAATACAACATCTTCCGTCTTCCGGCCGACGAGTCGACACGCCGCAGCGCGGAGGATCTTCCGCCGGAAGAGGTGGCCAACGCCGTACTCTATGTCTTGCGCCGCGAGGTCAGCCTGCCGGCCGATGATCTGGTGCGGGAGACGGCGCGGTTGCTCGGTTATCAGCGTACAGGGCAGACAGTCGAGAAGCGCATGAGAATGGGCATCGAACTGCTGATCTCACGAGGCAGAGTGCGCGAAGTGAATGGTGTGCTGGTAGAAGTCACGCCGTCGTGAATTGAACCTCCTTTCCAAAGCTGCTCCTGATCCTTCTTTCCAAATCTGCTCCTGTTCGGCAATCAGCCGACAGGAGCGCGATTGTTTTATGTAGCGTTGCAGCGGAAAAGGCTTAACATCTCCTTTTGTTCCTGTGAGATGACCAGCTCGGGATTGTTCTGCCTCGGATAGATTTCAGCCTCCTCCCAAAAAGCGTGAGGTACGCTGGTGGCAATCCCAATCTTGGATCGTAGCCTGCTGACCAACTCCCTCGCATGAAACAAAAACACGACCTCCACGCATAACGGCCTCACTGTTCCCCTGGAGGACGCTGCAGGCGTTTTGGGACCCGTCAACACCAAGTAATAGTCAGGAAGGGCAGAGGGATTGATGTCCAGTAAGTTCTCCCGCTTCGCGTACAATTTGACGTTCACCGAGCGTCCCGCAAGGGGGCCAGAGGTGAAGACACCATCACTCCCCTTGTTCGTCGCGGATTCAGCAAGCGCAATCCTGAAGATTTGAGATGCAATGTACTCGCCGATATGACCGTTCAGCGCCGGCCGGCTGATGATCTCCGCGATTTTTTCATCCACCCTGTTCCTTTGATGGATCAGATCTGCCAATTCGGCAAGGCGCATGTACCCATACACCTCCAACCATTATTTTTGAATATTCCGTAAAACATTTTCATTATACCACTTCCGATGCTATCCGCCTATCCAAATCCGTGAACTTCCTCCGGGACATATTTGTTGTATACTCTCTATATGACAAACCCTCTAACCGGGATGGAAAAATTAGCAAAGAGAGGTGCCCCCATGGCCTGGATCTACGTGCTGCTTGCGGGAGTGGTGGAGCTGTTCTGGGTGATCGGGCTGCGATATTCCGCCTCCCCCCTGCACTGGCTGGGGACCGCGGTGGCCATCATCCTCAGTTTCCACTTCATCATCAAGGCGACAGAAAAACTCCCCGCGGGAACCGTGTACGCCGTCTTCACCGGCATCGGTTCGGCGGGGATTGTGCTGATTGACTATCTCTTCTTTGACGCCGAATTGTCCCTTGCCAAACTGCTCCTGATCGGGTTGATCGTCACCGGGGTCATCGGGTTGAAAATGACCTCCGCTCCACGCCCGGATGAGGTTTCACATACGGAAGAACCCTCATAACCAAAAACGGTCCCGCGTACAGATGGGCCTTCCCATACAGCCCTCCCGTACAGATGGAACCATCACAGGAAAGGAACGGTGAAATGGCATGGCTTGGGTCTTCCTGGTGCTGGCCAGCTTGGGAGAAATCTTCGGCGTGATGAGCCTGAATCTCTATGTCCGCAAAAAGACGCTCCCCCGCCTCGCGCTCGTGGGCATCACCTTCGGGCTGGGCTTTCTTTTTTTGTCCCAGGCGATGCAGGAAATTCCGATGAGCACCGCCTACGCCATCTGGACCGGGCTCGGGGCGGCAGGGGCGGTGCTGACGGGCATTCTCTTTTTCCGGGAACCGGCGGGCTGGAAGCGGCTCCTCTTCCTCGGCTGCATCATCGTCGGGGCGGCGGGGTTGAAATTGATGAACTGAAGTGAGGTCGCTATGCGAAGCACAAATTGTGCCGATGCGGTTGGTCCTCACGGACAGGGCGATTAAAACGCCAGGCTATGTCAAAAAGAAAAGTTGTCCGGATCGGGACCGATGCGCCGGTTCTCGTTCAGGGCGTCCAGCTTTGCCATGTCCTCTTCCGGAAGAATAAAGTCGAAGATGCCGGCGTTCTCGCGGATTCGCTCCGGACGGACCGACTTCGGGATGGTAACGATCCCGTGCTGCAGGTCCCAACGGAGCAGAATCTGGGCCGGTGTCCTGCCGTACTTCCGGCTCAGTTCAACGACCACCGGATTGTCGAAGATCTGCCCTCGCATCAGCGGGCTCCAGGCTTCCACCTGGATCTGGTGCTTCCGGCAAAAGTCCCGCAGCGGCTCCTGCGTCAGGCGGGGATAGGGTTTTCACTCGTTCGTTCACGACTGTAACTGTTTTTTCAGTGTTACCACTTGCTCTACTGACAGTCCTGTCGCTTTCGCAACCACATCTACAGGCATGTTCATCCCTAACAAGTTTCTGGCTACTTCCATTCTCCCTTCCATTCTCCCTTCCATTCTCCCTTCCTTTCGGCCTTCCGCCAGCCCTTTCTCCAGGCCTTCCGCCAGCCCTTTCTCCAGGCCTTCCGCCAGGCCTTTCTCCCTCGCCTGCTGCTCCGCCCGTTGTTGCCGTATCTCCATTTCCTTCACAAACGCCAATTCGTCCAGAATGGCCTTCCGCCGAGACTCGTACTCGATCCACTTTTTCGGATCCCGGCTCAAGTCTTCCCACTCTTCAAACACACGCTTCATCATCGGATCTTTCATCGCGATCACCTCCAATTCCTTGCGAATCTCTTCGTGCTCATCTGCCTCCAGCAGCAGCAACCATCTTTCCAGATCATTGTCCTGCGGATTGACGGCTTGCCGTTCCCATTTCGCCATCAGTTTCGGTATCTCCATGAAATGAATCTCCAACATATCCGTCAGCAGAAAATGCTCTTGGTCCTCGTACAGGTGGAAGGTGCTGTGGTACTTCTCCGTTTCCTTGAGAAAACGGAAGTTGAGGATGTTGATGGTGATCGTCCTGGCTAACTCCGTATACGGCATTCCCCTCCGCAGTTGCGCAGCATAGATGCGTGACCAGTAATACAGGGTCCGCTTCTCCATGTCAAACTTGTTTGCCAGCTGGATCTCGATATTGATGTGCTCGCCTTGTTCCGTCCGGGCGTGAATGTCCAGCACAGATGCTTTGTCCTCAGGGTGATCGCGCGAAAATTCGGGATTGAGGATTTCCACCGACGCGATCTTCTTCCCCGTCGAATGCTTCAAGGCCGCGTTCAGGAACGCCCTGAGAATTTCCTCGTTTCCCTTCTTTCCGAATATCTGCTTGAAAGCAAAATCGACCTTAAGGTCCATCCACCGGAACACAACGCTTCTCCTTCTTCCTGTTCATTTCTCCGTCTTTGCTCCCGTCGTTCTATATTCCATTATACCACCGGAAGCTGAACGGAAATACTGCTCCGGCTCT
>Ga0207870_100519_pt1 | contig 17908 bp, 19 predicted proteins | sample CeladaPassage60B_FD_187477 | JGI IMG/M metagenome (GOLD analysis project Ga0207870, IMG submission 187477) | Cellulose-adapted microbial communities from the Joint BioEnergy Institute, USA - Passage3 60B (SPAdes) (version 2) | ecosystem: Engineered > Bioreactor > Continuous culture > Unclassified... | reverse complement strand
GCGTTTGCCTCCGGCTTCCTTCAGATTCGGCCTCACGACCGACACCCTTGCCCTTGGCTAATGGTAGGCGCTCGCCAGCCCCCATTCCGGACTTTCACCGTATAGATGACGCCCATGCTGGGCGTACCAAAAAAATCGCAGGGCCCCGGCAGCTTGCCGAGCCCTGCGATGCTCGTCGGCTTATTCCCGATGTCGGAAGGAAACGAAAGGCGCACGGAGCCGCTGGTTACGCTTTGACCGACTTCAAAGGCGCGCCGGTTTCCAGTAAGCTCTTCAGATTGCTGAGGATGAACGGCCAGCCGTTGTTGACGCCGTCTTTGGCGATGCTCGCAAATCCGCCGCCGTCGTCCTCGCGCCAGTCTTCCGGCAAAAGCTGTTCGTGCCGGAGCGACAGTTTGACCGCCATATCGGCCGGCTGCAGTTCAAAGGTCACTTTTGTCGGCCGTTCGCGAACCGCCTGATCGTCCGCCCAATGAAACGTATAGGAGAGACGCCGGTACGGTTGGCATTCGAGAACGACGCCGTAGGCGCTCGCGATCCCGTCGTCGCCCACAAATTCGACGGGCGATCCCTCTTTCCAGTCGGAACGGACTTTCCTGCCGAACCAGTATTTCACCGTAAACGTTTCATCGGTCAACGCTTTCCAAAGCTGTTCCGGCGTGGTGGCGATATAGGTGACATACACAAAAGCGGAACTATTCATCGGCGTTCTCCAATCTTTGTTTCAATTCGCTCAGGGCCTCCATCCGATGGCGGTCGTACTTGCGAATCCAACGGTCGTATATGTCGCCGATCGGGGCGGCGTTCAAATAATGGAGCTTGTTTCTGCCCTGCCACACCACGGTGATCAAATTCGCTTCTTCCAAAATGTTCAGATGCTTGGTGACCGACTGACGCGTCATGTCGAGATGTTCGCAAAGTTCGCCCAGCGTCTGCCCGTTGCGTTGGTAAAGCTGGTCCAGCAGCTGGCGGCGGGTGGCGTCGGCAAGCGCTTTGAATACCTTGTCCATATCCGGATTATATGCAGCTATTCGGCTGCTTGTCAAGCGGCAGCGTATGGCCGGACAGCGGCGAGCCGATACCGGTTTGGACCGCGTTTCAAGCCGAAGCGAGCCATTTCGCGGCGTCGGCGCATTGCCGGAAAGCGTTCCGCCGAATTTCCTCCCCGCCGCCGTCCCGCGCGAGCATCGTTCCCTGCACAATGACGGAATCGTGCATCTCCACGCCGATAAAGCGCATGATCGCCGTCAAATATCCGTCGCTGAACAACAGCCGCGACCGGTCCCCGGCATAATCCCTGCCGCAAACGTGAATATGCAGCCCTTTTTTGCCCTGGAGCAGACCGACCGGACCTTGCGGCGTATCCCGATACGTTTTGCCCTGGATGACCACGGCGTCGATATACGCCTTCAACAGCGGCGGCAGTCCCAAATTCCACATCGGCGATACGAAAACGTACTTGTCCGCGCCGACGAACTGCGCCGTCAGTTCATTCAGCGCCGCGAGTTTTTGTTTCTGCCGCGCGGTGAGCTCGTCCATCGCGGCGCCCTGCTGCAGCGATGCCCATGCGCTCAAAATATCCGCGTCGATGAGCTGCACGGGCGACCGGTACAAATCCAGCTCGAAAATGTCGTCATCAGGGCGGGCCGACGCGTAAGCCTCAAGGAAATGCCGGCCGATCGTCTTGCCGTAAGACCGGCTCTCCTCCTTCGGATTGGCGGTGATGTAAAGCACTTTTGCCATACGGATCCTCCTTAACTTTCAATTTATGCAGCCAAAAGGTTGCATTTATATTATATGCATCCATTTGGCTGCATGTCAAATCCGCTTTGTGAATCGCACCCTGCGTCCGTCCGCTGGGCCATCTCTGTTCGCCGAAAAACACATAGGGAGCGAAAAACAAAAAAGCCCCTCGCATGGGGCATTTTCGTTAAAAGCATCTTGAATTAAACCATTTTGTCGGACAAGATCGAAGGGCGCGCGGGATTCTTCCGGACCGGAAAAAACGCGCCGCGCCGGGTGTGCCGCCCGCATCGCCGCGATGCGGACAGCGGAAGATCAGGACCGGCGCCCGAGATAATCCCGGTAAATGCCCGGCGTGGAGTCGGGGATGAGCGTGGCGCCGACGGTTTTGGCATAAAACTCCGCGGGCCCCACGCCGCCGATGATCGCATACACGTAGCCCATTTCCCGCATGCTGTGCAGACAGCGGAGCAAAAGCGCCTTTCCGATCCCTTTGCCCTGCTCCGATTCCAGCACTTTTGTCGGGCCGAAAAAGTTCGGGGCGGTCGCTTCGTAACAGGCGTAACCCAAAATGTCTTTGCCGCGCACGGCGATATAGCACGACACCGGCGTCCGCGAAAAACTGACGTCGCATTCCGCGGCCGCGCCCGGCGTCGAATGTTCCCTCACCCATTCCACGACGCGATGTTTGTCCGGGGCGAGGGCGCGGTGGATGCGGACGCCTTCCTCCCGCTCCAGTTTGGCCAGCAGTTCGTGCGGGTCGGGCAGCTTAAGCAAATGTACGAGCATATCGGCCATCGAAAAATCAAACCTCCGTTCGAGTCGGGTAAACATCCGCAAAAAAATGCCGCCGGATCCATGAACGGCGGCAGTTTCGCGTCAATCCAAATCGCGAGTTTCCCGGCGGCGGCGCCTCGCTTTGCGGCATGGCGCTCACCGCCTGCGTCAGTCTGAGCAAAATTTACGACGGCATGACGTCCACGGGCACTTTGCCGCCCGGCACCGCCTTGCCCTGCAGCACTTCGACCAGCGCGTCGAACAGCTGGTCCGTATACTCGTAAGCGGCCAGGGAGTACACCGAGCGGTCGAGCATTTTCAAGTCGTACGGGTTGCGCAGCGCGACGGCGATGACGGGAACGCCCGTTTTCGCCAGCGCGTTGACCAGGGCGATTTGACCGGGATGAAGATGGCCGTTGTAGGTGCCGACGACGATGCTTGTCGCTCCGGACGTTTCCCGGACGACGGCGGCGATGTCCTCTTCCGTCGGGTTCGGCGCGGAGACCGTCGCCCTTCCTTGCAGGCGGGCGGCCATATATTCCGGAAAAGTCACTTCGTCCGCTTTCACGCTCGAAACGAGCGTCGCGCGAAACGCCGGGCAGCCGACGAAATGCGGCCTTGCGCCCAACTCGGGAAGGCGTCCGCCGGGAACGTTGACCGGGCTGATCGTCCGTTTCAGCAGCGCCATATTGGTATCCCTGTGGGCATTGCAGCCGATCACTTCGGGATCCGCCGCGGGCAGGGTACCGTAGGTCCATTTGAGCTTCGCGATTTTCTCCAGCGATTCGTTCCATTCCGCGGCGTCGAATTCCCCCGCGTTCCACGCGTCGTAAATCGCCTGCGCCGCTTCTTCCGCGAGAGACGCGGTATGGGAAATCAACACGAGGTCCGCGCCGGCTTTCAATGCCGACAGCGCCCCGCGCACCGTGCCGAACGAATGCCGGATCGCCTTCATTTCCAGACAGTCCGTCAGCACGAGGCCGGAAAATCCCATTTCTCCCTTCAGAAGATCGGTCAAGATGCGCCGCGACATCGTCGCCGGCACATCGGGATCGAGCTGCGGAAACAAAATATGGGAGGACATGATCGCCGGGATGCCGGCGTCAATCGCGGCCTGGAAAGGCACGAGCTCGGTGCGGCGCAGTTCTTCGAGGGATTTGTCGACCGTCGGCAGCGCCAAATGCGAATCGACGCTCGTATCGCCGTGGCCGGGAAAATGCTTGCCGCAGCTGAGCACGCCGCCTTCCTTGAGCCCGCGCATCATGGCGAGCGCGAACCGGACGACCGTCTCCGGCTCGCTGCCGTAACTGCGCACGCCGATCACCGGGTTGTCGTCGTTGGAGTTGACATCCAGCACCGGCGCGAGATTGAAATTGGCGCCCAGCGTCCGCAGTTCCCGTCCGGTAATGCGCCCCGCCTCAAGGGCGCAGTCGGGATCGCCGGTCGCGGCGAGCGCCATGGCGCCGGGAATGCGGGTCGCATCGGAAGGCAGCCGGGAGACGGCGCCGCCCTCCTGATCGATGGCGATGAACGCGGGCAGCCCGGTTTCCTTCAACACCAGTTCCTGGATTTGCCGGCACAAATCCATCATCTGTCCTTTGGACGTGATGTTCCAGCTGAACAAAATGATGTTGCCGATTTTGTACTCGCGGATGAGCCGGATCACGTCTTCGCTCAGTTCGGGACCGTCGAATCCGACCATCATGCGCTGCCCGATCTGATGTTGAAGCGGCATTGACGTAACATCCACGATCAGTCACCCCCTTGCTTTTTGGCTTCTCCCATACCCGCTTTCACGCTGCGGATGGCCGATTTCAACCGGCCTTCATGCCGCTGCAACACGTCCTCGGCCTGCGCCCGGTCCATGCCGGTCTCGATCATCATGATGGCGGTTTTCACCTGCAGATCGGCGCGCTTCAGCACATCGACGGCCTCGTCGTGCGACACGCCCGTCACGGTGCGCACGATGCGGATCGACCGGTCGTACAGCTTCGCATTGCTCGCTTTCAGATCGACCATCAGGTTGTTGTACACTTTGCCCAGCTTGATCATCACGCCGGTCGTCAGCATGTTGAGCACGAGCTTTTGCGCGGTGCCGCTTTTGAGCCGAGTCGATCCCGCCACCACTTCCGGACCGACGACGGGCGCGATGCAGATGTCGCAAATTTCGCTGAGCCGCGTGTTCCGGTTCGTCGTCAGGCCGATGGTGCCGGCGCCGATTTCCCGCGCGCGCCGCACGGCGCCGAGCACGTACGGCGTCGATCCGCTGGCGGTGATGCCGATGACGACGTCGCGGGGCGTGACGCCTTTCTCGTCGATGAGCCGGGCGCCGCCGTCCGCGTCGTCTTCGCAGCTTTCGACCGCGGTGCGCAGCGCGGCGTCGCCGCCCGCGATGTACGCCTGCACCAGCTCCGGCGGCGTGCCGTACGTCGGCGGGCATTCGCTCGCGTCCAGCACGCCGAGGCGTCCGGACGTTCCCGCACCGACGTAAAACATGCGCCCGCCTTGTTTCAGCGCCTCATACAGCTTGTCGACCGCGGCCGCGATCACGTCGATTTCCTCCCGGACGGACAAAGGCACGAGCTGATCTTCGTTGTTCATCAACAAAAGCATTTCCCGCGTGTCGCATTCATCGATAAACTGCGTGGCGGGATTCATTTTTTCCGTGATCAACTGTTCAAAATGGGACGTCATGTAAAGATTCCACCTCTTCCGACTATTGGGTTAGGGTCGCTGACGATTACCCCTTGACGGATCCCACTGTCAATCCCGCGACAAAGAAACGCTGCAAAATGGGGTAAAGAATGATGATCGGCAGGGTGGACGTAATAATGACCGCAGATTTGACCGACATGGCGATCGTGCTTCGGTCCGCCGAACCCGCACCGTCTCCGACCATGGTCGTGCCGTTGACGATGTTGCGCAAAAACAGCATGACCGGGTGCTGGTCCGTATTCAAATAAATCAAGCCGTTAAACCAGTCGTTCCAGAAAAATACCGCCGTATATAAACCGATCGTCGCCAGCGCCGGCGTCGACAACGGAATGATGACGCGCCGCAAAATACCGAAGTAATCCAGTCCGTCGATGATCGCGGCTTCCTCGATTTCGCTCGGAACGGCACGAAAGAAGTTGATCAGGATAATGAGGTTGAACTGGCTGATCGCAAAGGGCACAAGCATCGCCCATACCGTGCCGGTCAGCTTCAGGCTGGAAATGAGCAAATACGTCGGAATGAGGCCGCCGGAAAAAAACATCGAGAAGACGATCAGTTTCATGACAATTTTGTGCCCGATCAAAAACCGTTTCGACATCGCGTAAGCGAACACGCTGGTCATCACCAGCGAAATGAACGTGCCCGCCGACGTATAAAAAATCGTGTTACCGTAAGCGCGGAAAAAGTTCGGATACGTAAAAATTTGCTTGTAGGCGTTGAGATTGAATCCGACCGGAATCAGCGACACCTGGTTGTTCATGATCGCGCTCGGGCTGGACAGCGACAGCGCCAGCATATAGATGAATGGCACGATACAGACGAGCACGACGAATACCATGATCAGGTGTACGACGACATCCAGCACGGTGATGCGTTTCACTCGCCGCGAATTCATCGGATTGCCGCTCCTTCCCCAAGGTTAGTAAATGCTCTCTCCGGTCGACTTTCTGCTGATCCAGTTGGTCGCGGATACGAGAATGACACCGATGACGCCGCTGAACAAACCGATGGCGGTCGCATACGAATAGTTCTGGCTCACCAAACCGGTCCGGTACACCAGCGTATCGATGATGTCGCTGACCATGGCGTTGGACGGCGTGTACATCAGCAGCACTTTTTCAAAGCCGAGGCTGAGCAGCGAACCGACGTTCAAGATCAGCATGACCATGATCGTCGACATGATCGACGGAATGGTGACGTACCGGATTTTCTGCAGACGGGTCGCTCCGTCGATGTCGGCCGCTTCGAACAGTTCCCGGTTAATGCCGGTAATGGCCGCGAGATAAATGATCGCCGTCCATCCCGTAAACTGCCACGTTTCCGATAAGATGTAGATCGGCCGGAAATACGCCGGTTCGTTCATGAAATAGATCGGATCGATGCCGAACATGTTAACAAGAATGCGGTTGATGAGACCCGAGCTCGGAGACAGCAGTTCGCCGAGGATGGCGATCACGACAACCGTGGAGATGAACCGCGGCATGTACGAGACGGTTTGCACGAATTTCCGGAACCAACCGTTGCGCACTTCATTCAAAAGCAGCGCGAAAATGATCGGAATCGGAAAATTGATGGCGATGTTGCTGATCGACAATACCAGTGTATTGCGGAACGCCCGCCAGAAGGCCGGATCTTGCATGAACCGCTCGAAATAGGCAAACCCGACCCAATCCGTTCCGAAAGGCCCCATCCCCGGTCGAAATCGTCGAAACGCCAAGATGTTGCCGAACAACGGCACGTATTTGAACAGAAGGAAATAAGCCAGCGGAATGAGCATCATGACATAAAGCTGCCAGTATCGGCGAAAATGACGGCGAAGCGGCGAAGAGGGAGCGCCCGAAGCGGCTTTTTTCTCTTTCGGATGTACGGACGTTCCGGTCATGCGTGTTCACCTTCTTTTATGAAATGGAGAAATGCGCTTCGTCATGTCGTAGGCCGCAAGGAACGGGAAAGAGCTTGCCTGAGCAAGTCGGACAACCGGCTTTCCTGTTGGCAAGCTCTATTCTCGATTCCGCGTTGCATGCCAAATTTTATTTTCTCAGGTTACTGTTGTACAGCTCGACGAACTTTTCGATTTGCAAGTTTTTCATTTCTTTGACGTATTGATCCCAGTCTTTGTCCAGATCCTTCTTGCCGGTCAAGAACGCGTCGGCCCATACTTCAAACGCGTCGCCGAGCGGCGTTTGCAGGGAGCTCGCTTCTTCCGCCGTCAAATCGTCGAACAGCGGCGTCGGCGGAATCGGCTGGATCGCGTCGTCCATGGCCGCCACGGTTTGGTTGATCTGCAAGTAGTTTTCATCGTACTTCGTCATTTCGCGCGCGTTGACCCAGACGAGCTGCAGCGGGTCGGCGCCCGTGCCGTATCTCAGCTGCATTTCTTTGTAGATGCCGTTCGGCGAGTTGACGAGATCGTCCGCGTACTTGATCTTGTCGCCTTCCATCGTGTACGTGACGCCTTCCACGCCCAGGCACGCCAGGAGGGCGCCTTCCTCGGAGAAGAAAATCTCGTCGATTTTCCGCACGATCTGTTCAAAGTCGGCGCGTTTGGTCGTCGTTTTCGGGAAGATGATGCCCGATCCGGTGCTGCTCTTCGGCTGGTGATGGGCTCCGGCCGGACCGGCGAGCGGCGGATACATTTGCAGTTTGAAGCCCGGTTCCGTCGCCGCGGCTTCCACGCCGCCGATTTGGTCATAATAAGCATACGTTGCAAACGCCTTGCCGGTGGCGAGTTTTTGTGCCCATCTGTCCCCGTCGATCGGCTCCGCCATTTCGGGGTCCAGCAGGCCTTCCTTGTACAGCTTGGAGAAGAATCTCATGTACTCTCTGTACTCTTCGCTGATGGCGCCGGCGAAATATTCCTTCGCGTCGTAGTCCCAGCTCAGCACGTGCGTGCCGGAGGATGCGTTTTTGCCGACGCTGACGCCGAAGGAAGGCATCGTCATGCGGTAAAGCACGCGCGGGCCGGCGAGAATCGTCAACGGATACGAATCCGGATACTCTTCCTTGAACTTTTTCAGGATCGCGTACAGGTCGTCAAACGTTTTGGGCGGCTCGAAACCGTACTTTTCCAGCAAGTCTTGGCGCATGATCAGCCCGCCGTCGTAGAACGGCTTGTCGTACAGCGCCGGCAAATAGTACAGTTTGCCGTCTTTCAGCTTCAGTTCTTCAATTTGCTCTTCGAGGCCGAACTCCTTCACACGGGCGTTGAAATTCGGCGTCCAGTCGGAGTAGTCGCTAATCGGCACGATCGCCCCGTTCAACGCCAGAGAAGCGTTTTCCCCTTTCGTGGACTGATACAGGATGACGTCCGGCACGTTCGTGCCCGTGTTCAGCGCCAGCGACACTTTCGTCTGGTATTCGCCCAGCGGAATGACCTCGACGTCCAGATCGACATTAAAGCGCTTCTGAATTTCCTGGATGAGCAGCCAGTCTTCCTTGAAAGGAAGCGTCGCGTTGTCGGGATAATACAACGAAATTTTCAGCGGTTTTTCGTCAGCCGGAGCGTCGTTGCCGGAATTCTTGCTTCCGCCGCCTTGCTCCGACGTTCCGTTTCCGCTTTGGTTCCCGTTGGCGTTGTTGTTGCCGCCGCCGGAACAAGCGCCCAGCACGACGGACATGGCCAACATGAACACAAGCATGAGCGAAACGACCTTTTTCTTGACCATTCCTATCAAGACCTCCCAAATTTCAATATTGCAGCCGGACGTTCGGAAAACGCTTGCGGCTTTGAGGGAATCATATCATTTTTTTATTTCATAAGTCAATCATTTTTTTGAAATTTATTTTCAGAGATTTCGGCTGTTTCACGGTCGACTCCCCGCTTCCTTCCCGTGATATCGGCACGTCTTGTCAATGCGTTCCCCTTTCGTTTATGATCTAACTAGAGAAAAATACCGCATCTTGTTTTTTTATTTCAGGGGAGGAAGTAGGGGTTGGAATGTCTCTGCTCAACAACGCTTTGTTAAAAATCAGGGAAATGCGAGAAAGCATGACGCCGGTCGAACGCAAGGTCGCCGATTACGTGCTGGAAAATGCGGAGGAAATTCCGCACCTTTCCATCAAAAATTTGGCGCTTGCCAGCGGAACGAGCGACGCTTCGGTGCTCCGGTTTTGCAAAACGCTCGGATACGGCGGTTACCGCAGTTTCATCGTCAATTTGTCGGCCTCGCTCGGTTCGATGGACGATGAACAAAAGAACGACTACGTGGACATCCAACCCGGTGACGACTTGTCCGTCATTATCACGAACATCTCCCGCAACAACGTCAAGTCGATCGAAGACACGATGAGCGTCATCGACCGCGATGAAATCCGGCGGGCGGTCGAGGCGATCCGAAAATGCCAGCGCATCGTGTTTTTCGGCATGACCGCATCCGGACTCGTGTCCATGGACGCGGTGCAGAAGTTTTCCCGCATCAACAAAATTTGCCACGCCTACACGGACGGCCACAGCATGCTCACGGCGGCCACGCTGCTCGGTCGCAGCGACCTGGCCGTGTTCATCTCCAATTCCGGCAGCACGATGGAAATTTTGGACGCGCTGGACATCGCGAAAAAAACCGGCGCGCGCACGATCGCCATTACGCGGTACAACAAGAGCGAATTGGCCAAACGCTGCGATATCGTCCTGAGCATTTCGACGCCGGAGCTGTCCATCCGCAGCGGAGCCATGGGATCGCGCATCGCGATGCTGACGATCGTCGACATCTTGTTCGCCGGCGTCGCGAGCGCGGAATACGGCAAGGTCAAACGGTATTTGACGAAAACGCACAACGTGCTGAAGAGCCGGCACCGCAAATAAAATCCGCGAGCACAACATGTTTCCGAAATGTTTCGGGTTCTTGTCACGCAAGTTCCCGGGTCGCATTGTGCCGCATGTGAAATTTTGTTTCGAAATATTTTTACGTAGGGAAACTTATTTTCATTTTGACTTGGTTTTCGTACGCCTTTAGTATGAAAGCAAAAGCACACGAAAGGAGCCTGAACGGATGATCCGAAACGGCATCGACAACATCGGCAAATACGCCAAATGGTTTGAAGGCAAACGGCTCGGACTCATCACCGCGCCGACCGGTCTCGACCGCAACTTTGTGCCGACGTACCGCATTTTGCACGAGCGGTTTACGTTGTCGGCGCTGTTCTCGCCCGAGCACGGCGTGCGCGGCGACGCGGCTGCGGGCGCAACGGTCGACACGTACACGGACAAGGAAACCGGCGTTCCGGTATACAGCCTGTACCGGTCCGATTCCAAACGGCTCACGCCGGACATGCTCGACCAGGTCGACATGGTCGTCTACGACATCCAGGATGTCGGCGTGCGCTTCTACACGTTTATTTCCACGATGCTGTACGCGCTGGAAGACTGCGCGAAAGCGGGCAAGCCGTTCGTCGTGCTCGACCGCGTCAACCCGCTGGACGGCGTCACCGTGGAAGGCAACGTGCTCAAGGAGCAGTACCGTTCGTTCGTCGGCGGGTACGGGCTTTGCGTCCGATACGGGCTGACGCCCGGCGAAGTCGCCGCGATGGCCAACGAAGAAATGGGCTGGAACGCCGATCTGCGCATCGTCCGCTGCGAAGGGTGGGACCGCTCGATGCTGTTCCCCTACACCGGTCTTTTGTTCGTGCCGCCTTCGGTCGGCATTCCCCGGTTCGAGACGGCGCTCGTATACGCCGGCACCTGTTTGTTCGAAGGCACGAACGTTTCGGAAGGGCGCGGCACGGCGCTGCCGTTTGAAATGATCGGCGCCCCGTACATCACGGACCCCGACCGGCTGGCGGACGAAATGAACCGCAAAGGCTTGTCCGGCGTACGGTTCCGCCCGGTCTGGTTCCGGCCGTACGCTTCGAAACACGCGGGCGAACTGTGCGGCGGCGTGCAGCTGCATATCACCGATGTCCGCGCGTTTCGGCCCGTGGAAGCCGGCGTCGCGCTGCTGTTTGCGATCCGGGACACGTACGAGTCGTTCGCGTTTTTGCCGCCGGTCCGGGAGAACGGCCGCCCGTTCCTCGATCTGCTCAGCGGCGAACCGCGCATCCGCGACAGGGCGACGGACGTTCGGGACGTGCTCGACGCCTTCCGCGAAGAAAGCCGCGCGTTCGCGGAGCGAAAGGCGCCGTTTCATCTCTATTGATCACCGTATTAAGCATACCACGGAAACGGACTTTAAGGGGCGTCATCCCATCAATTTCCGCACATTTTCCGGGCACTGTCACTTTATGATTTGAGGAGTGGGGCAAATGTATGCAGCCGGTCTGGACGGCGGCGGAACGAAAACGACGGCGGCGATCGCGGACGAGGCGGGCGGCATCGTTCGCACGATCACGGCCGGGCCGATCAATTACAACGGAAACGACGAACAGGTCGTCGAACAAAGCTTTCGCCGCATTTTCGAGGCGATCCGCGAAACGTGCGGCACATTGGATCAGTGCGCGCACCTGTGCATCGGCGCGGCGGGCGTCAGCAACCCCGACGTTCGCTCCCGCCTGCTGAACGCCGTGCGGGCCTTCGGATACCGAAACGGCGTGACGATTGTCGGCGATCATGAAACGGCGCTGTTCGGCGCCCACGGACGTCCGCACGGCATCGTGCTCATTTCCGGCACCGGTTCGATTTGCTACGGCGTCAACGAGGAAGGCCGGTCGCACCGCGCGGGCGGCTTCGGCCATCTCGCGGACGACGGCGGCAGCGGGTACCGTATCGGCATCGACCTCATCTCCGCGGTGTTCAAAGCGGAAGACGGGCGCATCCCCCCCACGGTCATCACGCGGCTGCTGTTTGAAAGGCTGGGCATCGCTTCGGTTTCCGAGCTCGTCGGATACGTGTACGACAAACAGCGCAGCAAACGCGACATCGCCGCCATCGCGCCGCTGTTGTCCGATGCGTGCGCCGCGGACGACCCGGCCGCGCTGGCGATCGTCCGCGACAATGCCGACCGGTTGGTCGAACTGGTCGTGCCGGTGGCCACGCGCCTTGGGATGGAGGCGGGAGACCTGGCCATGGCCGGAGGCGTTTTGCTGCACAACGCTTATCTCCGCCAGGCGTTCACCGAGCGGCTGTTGGAGCGTTTTCCGCGCATGCGCTGCTTTCCCGCCAAACACGACGCCGCCACCGGCGCGGTGCTGATGGCGCTTTCCGCCTGGCGCGGGTGAACGGGTGAAATTCCCCCGCCCCTTTCCTTTTCCAAACGCAATCCGTCCCTTCCCCAAAAGCGACATGCCGCTGCGATACATCAGCGTATCCAGGCGGCATGTCGCTTTCAAAAACGCTTGTTCGGAATATTTCGTCCGCGCATGAGGGTTTGCTGACCGTCGCGGGTGGGTTTGCGAAACGAGGCGCTCACCCCGCGTTTTGCGGCGACGCGGCCCGCAATCCGCGCAGCGCTCCGCTCCACGCGATCAGTTCATCCAGCATTTTATTCAGCATTTGTTCATGAATCGGTTTCGGCTTGAAAACGGAAAAATGTTCAAAATCGGTGTACAGCGACAAGTTCAATTCCGTGCGGACATGGGCGACGAGCAGTTCGGACAGCATCATGCGCAAGTTCGCCGCGGCGTGATGACCGCCGGATGCGCCGTAACTGACGAAACCGGCGGCTTTGTTGTTCCACTCCCTGAACAGAAAATCGACGGCGTTTTTCAGCGCGCCGGGAACGGCGCGGTTGTACTCCGGCGTCACAAACACGTATCCGTCGAACGCATCGACCGCGTTCGACCAGCGATGCGTGTGCGGCTTGCTGTACTGCCCGGTGACGGGCGGCAGCGGCTCGTCGAAATTCGGCAAACGGTAATCCGCCAGATCCACCAGTTCGAACGTGGCGTCGGTTCTTTTGCGGGCCGTCTCCAGCACCCACTTCGCCACGGCTTCTCCATTGCGTCCCGGCCGCGTACTGCCGAGAATGACCGCGATGTTGATCATGACAAGGCCTCCTTCTTTGCTAACCTTGTGATTTTTCATTCGGTCGCGCCGAATGTTTGTCGATATCGTACAAGATTGGAAAAAAGATGACAACCGACAATTAAATTCCAATTGGCGAATTTCCGCCGGTTCCGCAGGAAGTGTATAATAAATTCAAAATGTTCTACAGGGAGGGGTCCCTTTGTCGGATGAACCCATGAATCAAGACCGACGCGTCAAACGCACCCGCCAGGTGATTCGCGACGCGTTTATCAGCCTTATCGGCCAAAAGGGTTTTGAGGCCGTCACCGTGCAGGAAATTACCGAAACGGCGGATATTCATCGATCGACTTTTTATTTTCATTACGAGGACAAATACGACCTAATGAAGCAGATCAACGAGGAAATGTTCCAAGCCTTCGGCCATGCGTTATCCCTGCCGGAAGCCGAAGCCGGGGAACAGTGCCGGTTTTCATGGGATTGGGCCCTCGTCCGTCACTTCGAGCATATCGCCGACAACGCGGACTATTACAAAGTCATGCTGGGCGCCAACGGCGTTCCCTGTGTTGCGAAACAGCTTCAGCGGATGATCGAGCAGTCGTTTTATCGGAAACTCGTCCGCATGAACGCTCAGACGGATCGCTCACCGCTTGACGCGCCGATTGAAGCGCTGTCCAGTTACGTCGCGTCGGCGCATCTCGGGTTGATCGAATGGTGGCTGGACAACGATCTCGTTTTTAGCCCTTCCCATATGGCCAAGTTATTGGGAAATCTGGTCGAGCTGGGGCCTTTCCAAACGGCCGGGATGATAAGGGGGCCATCCCCCGAGCCGTACCCCGAAGCGCCGGTAGGCAGGCGGTGATGGGGGGTCGGTCCTCCGAAAAACTTCTCCATCCGCTTCGTCCGTCGCCTCTTTTCCTCCGCCGCCGAATCGGTTCAGACCGGCGGATTTCATAACGGATCCTCATGGAAAGCGTTGGATTCGACCCGCTTCAAGCGGTTCCTTTCATAAATCAAAGTTGATCAATGGCCAGTATCAGCTTTCAGTATTTTAGGAAAATGAAAGTTAAAGGATACCCCTGTTTGTTTCGTTATCTCATCCATGTATTCATCGACTCGGTACGACAATTCCAAACTTCGATAGAGGTCCTCTGTTTTCCGCAGTGTAAACCGTAAATCACCGAATAGAAAAACCTCCGGATGCGAGATGTTCCGGTTTTGCAGAATTGTCCCGATGCACGCATCCTTGCAATCCCCGTATTTAAACAAATGCAACACTTTTGTTCCCCTTTCAACATACAACATTTCTCTTTATCAAAATCAGGCACTACTAATTCCCAGCACCCGTGTAGCTCTTCAAGCAAAAATTCCATATGCCATATATTCCAAGGAAAAACGGCAGACCCAATATCACGCTCCAAGCATTCCATGAGTCAGCTATTCCCAAGAACCATTGCGCAGGTTTATTCGTAACAAAGTACAGAAGAGAGAAAACCAATACTGCTTGTATCCATCTTTCATAGGCTTCTTTCGGGTAAATCAAATAATTTTGCAACGTCTGCACCAATAAATCCCGAACTTCTTTCCCGTTGATGATGTATATACTCATCGTGGCGCCAATCAGATAGATTCCTCCGATAAACAAGGACGAATTGACGATCAAAAGCATAAACTTAAAAATCTGAATGGCTGACCACTCAATTTCAAGCGGCTTCGTTACCATCACGACAAGGAAGACGCCGACCGCTATATTTCCGAGGGACACAAACTCGCAGCCTCTCATAATGATTTGCAAGAACAAGCTCATCGGCCGAATCATTAATATATCCAACGTACCTCTGTGGACGTAATCGCTGAAGTATTTGAACTGCGACATGATTAAATTCGTTATGCCAAAGCTGATTTGGTATACTGCGAACACAAACGTCACATGGTACAAATTCCAATCAAGGACTGTATTAAATTTCTTCATTAGAAAGTAAATGAATGTATAACTGCCCAAATATGTGAAGCATACGGCAAGAAACACAAAATAAAAATTGCTCAATTGAATAAACTGGATTTTCAGCAACATTCTGAATGACTTACAGATGAACCGGACGGTCCCCACATCAACCACCGTTTACGATGATTTTCTTTGTTGCTTTGGACCAGATGAACCTTGAGATAAGCCATAGAATCAAGATCCACACCGCTTGTTTGAGGAAAAGGATTGGAAGTTCCGCCATGGCGATGCGCCCCAAGTAGATGTTAATCGGCATATACACCGCGAACGAAAACGGTAGCCACTCCAATACATTCCGAATACCATCTGGGTAGAACCACAGCGGGATCATGGCGCCTGACAAGATAATGAACAGCGTTGTGCTTACGCTGTTTAAGCTCCACAAGTACGGAATCCAGAATGCGGCCAACGATACGCAATAATTGGCGAAAAACATGATCAAGAATGAGAGAAGAAGGCTCAAGACAAAGCAAAGACCATATGAAATCGAACTCGGCGGATAGAACCTCACGAACAATAGCGATAGCAGCACAATCGGAAACGTAATCGAAAGGATTCGTTGAATCCACGCACCGAACTCTTGCACAAGCATGAAGAAATCGTACTCGACCGGGCGAAGAAGATCCGTGGCAATTTCCCCGCTGATAATCCTCGATTGGATTCTGCCCATCGTGGACATGTTAAAGAATTGCGCGAACTTTGAAATAATGATGTAGGTGACAGTTTCGGTAAGTGTTGCGCTCAACACCGTTCCGGTGCCGGAATATAGCGTTCGGAATAATTGAATCGACAGAAGCAAGAACAGACACTCTCGAAATAATCCAAGATAATACGAAGATCTGAGTGCCAGATGAGACAGGAGAGAGATTCGAATCATTTTGTAAACATATGTTATTCCTCCCAATTTATATCTCCTCTTTATAGATCGACTTGAGCAAGTCAGTTAAGTTATCGTCATGTGCGGTAAAATCACTGATGGTCCCGACGTTTTGCAGGATATTCAAAAGTTCGTTCGTATCAATCTCGTCCTTCTTGTACCTAATGATCAATTCATTTGACTTGGTCGTTTCGCGAGATACTTCGCAGCGAGGAATCAATATCGGCTGAATGTCCCTCTCCTTGAAAGCGACCCGGATTTTTTTATAAACAGCATATCGCTCAATGAAATCAACAATTTGTCCGTCGTACACGATATGTCCCTTGTCAATGAGGATCAAGCGCTTACAAACGGTTTCAATGTCATCGATATCATGACTCGTCAAGATGATGGTCGTTTTCTCTTCTTTATTGATGTCGCGGAGAAAGTCCCTGATTTTCGCCTTCGTTACGATATCAATCCCGATAGTCGGCTCATCCAAATAAACGATACGGGGACTATGCAAAAACGCACAAGCAACCTCCGCGCGCATTCTTTGTCCCAAGCTTAATTGTCTAACGGGAATTTCTTTAAATCCTTGCAGGTCCAACAACGTGAAAAGCATTTCCAAGTTCCTCTTATAAACTGCATTTGGTATTCGGTAAATTTCCTTCAATAAATCGAATGATTCCGTAATAGGAAGATCCCACCACAATTGCGTCCTCTGACCGAATACGAATCCGATGTTTCTCGCGTTTTCTTTTCTTCTTGTAAGGCTCCAACCCATTCACTGTCACTTTGCCGGAGGTAGGCGTAAGCAAACCTGTGAGCAGTTTTATTGTCGTGGATTTTCCCGATCCGTTCGGCCCTATATATGCGACTGATTCCCCTTGGTCAATCTGAAAGCTGATATTATTCAAAGCAACTTTTTGCTCAAACCTAGGTTTGAATATAGATTTTTGCTTAACCACCCTGTAGATCTTAGTTAAATGGTCTACTACGATCGACATGCCCCCACCCTTTCGATCATACCGATGTCATTTTATAGGCATTTTTTCGGAATGGAGGTGCAGACGTATTTGTCTGCCAAGAGCATCTTTGCAACGTATAAAACTTGTCCCAAATGCTCCGAAAAGTGGGCGATGCATTGGTTTAATACATCGTATACCGTTACGACTTTTCCACGTACTGTCTGTTGGTTCAGTAGGTCGTCATCCGACAGGTTGTGAATCGTGTTCTCCAGAAGGTTGAACGACTCCTCAATAAGTTGTTTCGCTTCTTGCAACGTCAGCCAAACGCCGAGATCGAATTCCGCCTCCCTGTCTCTTTTATCGGGTTTGCCCAACATGCCGGCTTCGATTCGTTGATGGATATTGCCCCGGATATGAACGACGAGATTCGCAATACTGTTGCACTCAGAATTGTACCGCCAATTGATTTGATCATCATTCAGTTGATCGATCGCTTGCAGCATTCTTCTGCGAATTTCCGCAGATTTTTTAATCAAGTTGCCTTTTACAACCTGCACCAGTGTGCTCATCGGAAACGTAAATCCTCCTTTATCTCGTTGTTGGTTCACACGCCCCCACCCACTTGCCATATTTCTAAATTCGCCTGATAAATGAGGCGACACATACAGAATGATAGAAAACTTCGCGAGACCGTAGCCGTAGTTCAGGCTTGAACCAGCGCTCGGTTAACCAACTCCTTCGTCATTCGCAGAAAAATTCATATGAAACTGCCGTTTCAGTACTTCACAGTGTTTCTGACATCAGATTTTTCCTCATATTATGTTGACGCTCACGTAAATTGTCGGCGCGTTTCTCAACGACATTGACGTGAGTGTTTGCATGCCAGCCACGCCACCTGAGTGAGAAAGGAATCGCCAATCATCGTAATGGCGGACAAAGGGGACACC
>Ga0207870_100515_pt1 | contig 17999 bp, 17 predicted proteins | sample CeladaPassage60B_FD_187477 | JGI IMG/M metagenome (GOLD analysis project Ga0207870, IMG submission 187477) | Cellulose-adapted microbial communities from the Joint BioEnergy Institute, USA - Passage3 60B (SPAdes) (version 2) | ecosystem: Engineered > Bioreactor > Continuous culture > Unclassified... | reverse complement strand
CGCGGAGGTCTTCCCCCCAGCCTTCTCGCCAGGCCGCTTTGCGGCCGATGCCGGCACGGCGTGATCGACCGTCACTGGCAACGAGGAAGCGCCGCGGCGTTCTCCTCGCGGCGCTTCCTCGCTTTTGGTCGAGCGCGTCAGTCGTCGGCCGTGATCTGCTCGACGTCGATCTGGGCACGCTGCAGGCGGCCGCTGTAGTCGATGAAGATCGACTGCCACTCGGTGAAGACGTCGAGCGCAGCCTGACCGGCCTCGCGGTGCCCGTTCCCGGTTGCCTTGGTGCCCCCGAAGGGGAGGTGGATCTCGGCGCCGATCGTTCCGGCATTGACGTAGAAGATGCCGGTGTGGACGTCCTCGATCGCCCGGAACGCCTTGTTGATGTCGCGCGTGAAGATCGAGGCCGAGAGGCCGTACCGGACGCCGTTGCACACCTCGATCGCCTCCTCGAGGCTCCGGACGCGGATGAGCGCAGTGACCGGCCCGAAGATCTCCTCCTGGGCGATGCGCATGTCCGGTCGCACGTCGATGAAGACGGTCGGCTGATGGAAGTGGCCGCGGGCCAGCTCCCCTTCGCGCGCGATTTGCCCACCGGTGAGGATCTGAGCGCCCTCCTGTACGCCGATTTCGACGTAGCGGTGGACTCGCTCGAGCTGGCTTTCACTGACTAGCGGCCCGACGTCGGTCGAGGGGTCGAGGCCGTTGCCGAGCTTCAGGCGACTGACTCGTGCGTCCAGCTGGTCGGCTAGCTCGCGGAAGACCGCCTCGTGGACGATGACCCGGCTGGCCGCCGTGCAGCGCTGGCCGGAGGTGCCGAAGGCGCTCCAGACGATCCCGTCGAGCGCGAGCTTGAGGTCGGCATCGTCCATGACGATGATCGCGTTCTTGCCACCCATCTCCAGCGAGACACGCTTCCCCAGCCGGGCGCATTCGACGGCGACCTGCTGGCCCACTTCGTTGGAGCCAGTGAAGGAGATGAGCGCGACATCGGGGTGCTGGACGAGTGCTGTGCCGACCGTGTCACCGGTGCCGAGGACGAGGTTGAGCACCCCCGGTGGGAGGCCCGCTTCCTCGAAGAGCTGCACGAGACGCACGGCCGAGCGGGCAGTGTAGCTCGCTGGCTTGAAGACGACAGTGTTCCCGCAGATCAAGGCCGGCATGATCTTCCAGGCCGGGATCGCCAGCGGGAAGTTCCATGGGGTGATCAGCCCGACCACACCGAGTGGCCGCCGCTGCGTCATGTTCCACTTGTGCGGAAGTTCAGAAGGAGTCGTCTGTCCCCACAGGCGACGTCCCTCTCCGGCCATGTAGAAGGTCATATCGATGGCTTCCTGGACGTCACCACGGGCTTCGGTCAGAACCTTTCCCATCTCTTCGGTCATCTCGCGGGCGAGCTGTTCTTTCCGCTCGACCAGAAGCTGGCCGACGCGGTAGAGGATCTCGCCGCGCTTGGGTGCCGGCAGCTTGCGCCAGCGGTCGAACGCTGCCTTTGCCGCCTCCACGGCTGCGGCCACGTCCTCCGGACCACTCTTGGCGTAGGTACCGATGAGTTCGCCGGTCGCCGGATTCCGGCGCTCGTAGGTCGCTCCGCTCTTGGCATCGACCCACTTCCCGCCGATATAGTTCTTGAAATCAGCCATCGCTGGCTCCTTTCGATCGCCCCTGCGCCTCCGATTCGGCACGAGTCTACCGCACCCTACGCTATACCCTATGGGCGCTCACGCACGAGAGGAGAATGGAGAATGGCGAAACCCCGCGAAACCACACGAGCCGAACTGATCGAAGCCGTTGGCCCCCTGATCCAGTCGCTCGCCCGCGAACTGAACGACGACGCCCCTACCAGCACCATCACCCGCGTTGTCAACATCCTCGAGCAAAACGGCATACCAGCGCGGCACGCGCCACACCTCATCTACCAGGCCCGGGAGCGCCTACGGCAACGCCACAACGTCAAGCGCAAGGCACCCTATCTGATCGTGCTGCTCGAGGAGCTCGCTCGAACTTGGACGCCACCGCCACCCCGCATCGGCAACCAGAACGCCCGCAAACACGGGTGGTGGTCGAAAACCCGGCCGCTCACCAACGAGGAGCTCGAGCAGACCGTGCACGAGCTGCTCACCACCGAGCAGTTCGACAAGCTCCGACTACTCGCCCGCGCAGTCCGGTACGTCCGCGGCGATCGCCTCCTGGCCCAGAACATCCGCCGGCTGGCCCGCCTGGCCGAGCGCCGTGCCGTACTCCGCGCCAGCGGCCTCTACCCACGCGTACGTACCGCACTCGGAGAGCAGGCCAACGACATAGTGGGAGAGTGGGAGGAACCATGATCGGCATCGATGTCGGTGCACGACGGTGCCACTGGCACGACACCACAACGGAGACCACCGAGGCGCTCACGACCGAAGAGACGATCGCGAAACTCACCATGCTCGCGCCGACTACCATCGTCCTCGAACTGACCGGCCCCTATGGCCGCCGCATCGCCGAGATCGCCTACCAGGCAGGGCACACCGTCCTCATCGCCCACGATACAGACTCGGCCGCACTCCGCACACTCCTCCGCAACCGCCGCAAGACCGACAAGCTCGATGCGCGACTCCTCGCCCAGCTCGCCCAGCTCGAGCTACCCGGCCCCAACCCTCACCTCACCCCGTACGAGCACATCCGCCCACTCCTCGAGGCACGCGCACTCGCCCACCAGTGGCGCTACCTGGTACAACTCCGCACCGCCATCCGTACCCGCAACAAGAACCCCCTCACCGAGCCTATCCCACTCGAGAAACCGCTGACCGAACTCATCGAGCACTACAAGCGACGCACGATCGAAACCGTCCCGCCCACCACACTCCAGCTGCTCACCAGCATTCCCGGCGTCAGCCCCACGCTTGCTGCACTGCTCTACGTACAACTCGGCGACATCCACCGCTTCCGCAACCGAGATGCAGCCGTCTCCTACGCCGGCGTCGCCCCACGCCACACGCCACTCTCCGGCAACACGAGGCAACGCCCGCGCCGCTACCGCTACGCCAAGCTCCTGATTACCCACCTGCACATGTACGCCCTCCACGTCGCCAGGGAGCCAGACCAGTTCGACGCGATCGGGCAGACCTACGTGCGGATCCGCAACCGAGCCGGCGCCCGGCGCGCACTGCACGCCGTCAAACGCCACCTGATCAGAATCGTCTACGGCGTCCTCAAGTCCGGCCAACCCTACAGCAGCTCGCGCGCGGCCGACGAGGCCAGCGCCTGAACAATGGGGGGCGGGGGCCACGCTCGCGCAAGCGCTCCGCTCGCCCCCGCCCCCCACGCCCGCGGGCATACCAGTGTTCCCACTACCAATACTGGTAGGACGCTAGGCTCCGCACCACAACATCTCGTGCCGCCGCGGGCTCCCCCCACCCCCGCTGTGGTGCGCCGCTTGCCCCGCGGGTGCGCTCACACCGCACTGGTGGGCGCTCGCGGCTACCGCCGCTGCGCGCCGCACCAGTGCTCGCTCCGCTGGTGTTCGCGCACCCGCCCCCACCCGTGCGCGCGGCGCGCTTCCGATGCTCCGCCGCTGCCGGGCAGCGTGCTCGCCGCTGTGCTCGCTCCGCTCGCGCCGCGGCTGCGCTCGCGCCCGGCAGGGCTCCGCACTCCCTTCGAGGCGCGCTGCCCACCGTCGCAGCCGCGCGCTCGCGCCCGGCCACCCCACGCGCGCTCGAGAGGCCCCCCGCCGCCGCGCGCGCTGGTGCTCCGCGACGCTCCGCACACCACCCCACTCCCCACCCACTGCGCCGCCCGGGCGCGCCGCGTCACTGCTAGGGGAGCGCACGCTCAGACACGGCTTCGCTGGTAGCGAACGGCGCGCCCGGGCCGCGCATCCCCCCACCCACCACCCCAGCGGTGCGCTCGGCTCGCTCACTGCGCTCGCTCGCCCAGCGCAAGCCTGGTAGGGCAGCGCGCGCGGCGTGCGGGTACGGCGCGACGGGCTGCTGCCGCGGGCAGCTAGGGCCTGCTGCACCAGGCGCCTTTGTGGCGGCGGCGTGCTCGCCGCTGACGCGGCTGCGCTGCTCGCCGCCACCGTTCGCCGGCTCAGCCCGGCTCACCGGGCTCGCGCGCTCGCCCGGCTCGCCGGGCCTCACCGGCTCCACAACCGGCGCAGGACAGTCGGCTGCACGCCCACGGCGCCGGGCAGAGACGCGCGCGTGGGGCCCCGGCCGGGCTTGGCGCCACGACCCGAAGCCCCACACCACCCATCGGGAACACGGGAAGCTCGAGGAAACGGTTCACTCCGCCCCGGGCAAGCGCAGGATCCGCAGATCAGGCTCGACAGGCTCGCCCAACTCCACCTGCTCGAACCCAGCCAGGATCCACGCAACGTACTCGAGCAGCTCTCGTAGATGCCGCAGCAGCACCACCACGTAGCCGAGCAGAACGCCGAGCCACACCATCAACACCAGCTCGAGCACGGACTCCACGGCAATCCCCCGCGTACGCACGCACAACACGACCAGCGTAGCACAACACGCACAACAACACGCTTGCGCGCGCACGCCCGGTCTGTAACAATGCGAAACGGCGAAACGACGCCAGTGGGGTGCCTAGCGCCATACGCTATATGCGCCACGAGCGCCCGCGCAGTATTGCGCCAAAGGGCTGGTGCGGAACGCGTGCGGATCGATATATGCGCCGCGAGCGCCCATAGGGTAGAGCACCATTCCACGCCAGCCCCAGGTTCCCCACACGATCGATATACTGCGCTGCGGAACCGAGCGGTCGAGCGCCGCCACGAGTAGCTGGAGTGGAACGGTGGTCGATCAGGAGCTTTCGGCACGGCTTCGGCAGCGGTCGCGCCAGTCGGGCATCTGGCTCGGCCTGGCGATGGGGCTGGCGATCTTCATCGCACTGGCTGGTTTCATCTGGTTGTACACGCGCCTGGCTCCGGTCTTCTCCGATTTCGTGTCGCGCCTTCCCCCGACGCCGACGGTCGAGGTGACGGCGACTGCCGCGGTCTCGCCGGTCGCAGCAGTGGGGGGCAACTCGACACCGACACCAGCTGCCACGACAGAACCAACGCCGACTCCGACGCCAACGTGGCAACCGACTCATCGGGTGGCACAGGGTGCACGCGTCAACTTGCGAGGAGGGCCAGGGACACAGTACCCGATCGTGGATACCCTCGAGCCCGGCACCGAGTTGCGCTTTCTCGGAGAACAGGAACAAGTGGGCAACGCGACCTGGCTGCATCTCGAGCTGCGCGACGGGCGTGATGGCTGGATCCGCACCGTCGATCTGGAGCTCATCCGGCCCTAGCCTCTGCTGTGGTACGATCGACAGAAAGCGCGAACCGACCAGGAGGCAGCCGATGCAACGTGTGACTATTGTCGGCTTGGGGCTGATCGGAGCATCGATCGGCCTGGGCTTGCGCAAGTGGGCGAACGAGCAGGGGCAGCGTGGCACGCTCGAGGTGGTGGGGTTCGATATCGAACTCCTGCACCAGAACGAAGCGAAGCGGATCAAGGCGGTCGATCGCACGACCTGGAGTCTCGCGGAAGCACTGCGTGAGGCCGATTTGATCGTCGTGGCCACGCCGCCTTCGGCAGTGCCGGAGGTGTTCGACGCGATCGCCGACTATGCGCCCGACGGTGCGGTCGTCACCGACACCTGCAGCACCAAGACGGCTGTGCTGCGCTGGGCAGCCGAGCGGTTGCCGCAGCGGGTGCATTTCGTCGGCGGGCATCCGATGGCCGGGAAGACGCAGAGCATCGAAGGGGCCGATGCCGATCTTTTTCGTGGCGCGGTGTGGGTGGTGACACCGTCGCTCACCGCCAGCCGGGAAGCGATCGAGACTGTCCTCGGCCTGGTGCACTTGCTCGGTGCCGAGCCGCGCTTCCTCGACCCAGCTGAACACGATTCGTACGTTGCCGCGATCAGCCACGTGCCATTTCTGCTCTCCGTCGCCCTCATGCGGGTGACGAGTCGTGATGCCGCCTGGCGTGAAATGGGACAGCTGGCTGCCGGTGGTTTCCGCGATACGACTCGACTCGCTGCCGGAAGTCCCAGGATGTACCGGGACATCTGTGCGACCAATGCCGAGGCGATCGTCCGCTGGCTGGATGCAGCGATCGCTGAGCTTGCGGAGTTGCGGACACTCGTCGCCGAGGGATCGGACGCAGCACTCGAGCGTTTGCAGGAAATCTTCGAGCAGGCGCGGGATGCCCGGCTGGAGTGGGCGACGCAGGAACGGCGCCCTGGCGAACTCGCGCACGATACCGCGGGAGAGTTGAGCCAGCTCTCAGTAGGGCAGCATCTGCAGCAACTGTTCCTCGGTGGGTTGATGGGTCGCCGGCGCCCGCGCTTGCGCGACGACGGGAAGTCGAGCGGCGAGCGCTAGGGTAAAATGCGCCACTCGTCCGGTAGGCGGTACGAGTAGAGGATGCGGGTCGGTTCGCCGCCCCGGCGAATGCGGCCGCGATCCTGTCGCAAGAGTTCCCCGTAGCGATTGACCAGCTGCACGATCCGGCGGGCCTCGAGGTTATAGAGAACGAGGCCCACACCGACTGGTTGCAAGCTCAGTGTCCGCGTCAGCTCGTCGATGACTCGAAAGGGAGGCAAGCGCTCCGGGGCGACGGTACGGGCCACGGCATGAAATGCTGCAGTGTTCTCTGGCGTATTGTGTTCGTCGAAGACAGCGAGTCCGGCGCGGACACTGGCGACGAAATCGGTATCGTAGGGAGCAGCGTACTCGAGTAACTCTTTGACGGTCCGCGGATTGCGGCTGCAGGCTGCGGTCAGCATCTTGATCGCGTGACCAGGACCGAGAAAGCTCACGGCCCCATCACGGTCGACGACAGTCAAGCGAACCGTATCCACGAGTCACCCCTGTTCACCAGATGTGTGTCGCTCGGGTAACGCTTCCCGATCGGGCACCACCTGTGACAACCAGGTACGGTCGGCATCGTTGCGGGAAGCGGGCGCCTTGGGGCGCACCGGTCGGCAACTGTACCATATATGGCGAGAGGGCGGGGTCCACACGATGACCAGCGAGGGGCAACGAGGGCGTCATCACCGGCAGATTCTCCTCCCCGTCATCGGTCCGGCTGGGCAAGAGCGGTTGCGCACGGGGCGGGTTTGCGTCCTCGGGGTCGGTGCTCTAGGGAGCCAGGTCGCCGCGCTGTTGGTTCGTGCTGGCGTGGGCTTCCTGCGGCTGGTCGACCGGGATGTCGTCGAGTGGACGAATCTCCAGCGGCAGGTTGTCTACGAGGAGGCCGACGTCGAAGCCGGGCTACCCAAGGCGATCGCGGCCGCTCGGGCGCTGGCGCGGATCGACCACTCGGTAACCGTCGAACCGGTGGTGCAGGATGTGGACGCGTCCTCGATCCGCGCACTCATCGAGGACGTCGACGTCGTTGTCGATGGGAGCGACAACTTCGAGCTCCGGTATCTTCTGAACGACGCAGCCCTGGAACTCGCCAAACCGTGGGTCTACGGCGGTGCTGTCGGTACGCAGGGAACGACCTTGACGATCGTGCCCGGTGAGTCGGCATGTCTCCGTTGCGTGTTTCCCGATCCGCCACCAGCTGGCGTCGCGCCGACCTGCGATACAGCTGGTGTACTCGGACCGGTCGCGGCGGTCATCGGTGCACTGCAGGCGAGCGAGGTGATCAAACTGCTCGTCGGTGACCGGGCAAGCCTCAACCGGTCGCTCCTGTCCCTCGATCTCTGGTCGCTGGAAATCGCTCGGATTCCCGTGACCCGGCGTGGGGATTGCCCTGCCTGTGGCCGTGGCGAGCGTGCGTTCCTCGAGGCAAAGGCGCCGAGCCGAACCGTCCAGCTCTGCGGTCGGGATGCCGTGCAGGTCTCGGTCTACCCGCGACCGGAACTCAACCTGGAGGAGCTGGCTGCACGACTCGAACCGCTCGGAGCGGTGCAGCATAACCCATACCTGATACGATTCACGGTGGACGGTTATGAATTGACCGTCTTCCGTGACGGGCGAGCGATCGTGCGCGGGACGACCGATCCGGCTGTCGCTCGAGCGCTCTACGCGCGCTACATCGGGATGTGAGCGTGGTGGTGAGCTATTTCGATAACGCGACGACGAGCTGGCCCAAGCCGGAGCCAGTTTTGCGTGCACTCGGTCGCTTCCTAGAGGAGGCGAGTGGTGTACCGCGGCGACCGGGGCATCGGCTAGCGGTCTCGACCTGGGAGGCGATCGAGCGGACACGCGAGCGACTGGCCGCGCTCTTCGGTGTGGGTGACCCGCGGCGGGTGATCTTCACGGCGAGCGGAACGGATGCGCTCAATCTCGCCATCAAAGGGCTGCTCGGCTCAGGTGATCATGCGGTGACGACCGCGCTCGAACACGCTGCAGTACGGCGTCCTCTGCGCGCGCTGGAGGTCGTCGGCGTCACGACCACGGTGGTCCGGGTCGGGCCGTCCGGGATCGTGGACCCGGACGACGTGCGGCGGGCGCTGCGTCCGAATACGCGTCTGGTCGTGGTGAGTCATGCGTCGAACGTGACCGGAGCTGTGCAGCCGGTTCGGGAGATTGCCGAGCTGGCGCACGCGCACGGTGCCCTCGTCCTCGTCGATGCGGGGCAGACCGCCGGGGTGCTGCCGTTTACGCTCGACGATCTCGACGCGGATCTCGTCGCGCTGAGCGGTCACAAGTGGCTGTTCGGTCCCCCGGGCACCGGTGCGCTTCTCCTCGGTCCGCGCGTCGAACTCTCGGAACTGACGCCGCTCCGTGAGGGAGCCACAGCGAGCGAGTACCCGGAGATCATCCAGCCCTGGTCGTTGCCGGAGCGGTACGAGGCTGGCACGTTGAATACGCCAGGGATCGCCGCCCTCGGTGCTGCGCTCGAATGGCGGGCTTGTCTCGGCCCCGAGACGCTCCACGAGCGCTTGCGCCAGCTGACCGACCGACTGGCGAGCGGCCTCGCGCGCATCCCCGGTGTGGAGATCGTTGGCCAGGCGAGCGAGCGGGTACCGCTCGTGTCCTGTGTCGTGCAGGGCTGGCGGCCAGCCGATTTCAGTGCGATGCTGGAGCGCGGTTACGGTATCCTGTGCGGTGCCGGGCTCCACGGTGCAGCGGAAGCGTGTCGCGCTCTCGGGGCGTTCCCGCACGGAACGGTGCGGTTCTCGCCCGGCTGGAGCACGAGCGAGGAAGACGTCGACCGCCTGCTCGTGGCGGTCGCTGAACTGGTGCGAGCACCCGGCCGCGCGGACTGAGGAGGGCGACCATGCCGCAGGAGCATCGTCCGTCGCGCCTCGAAGAGCAAATCCTCGAGATCCTGGAGAAGGCGGAACGAGAACCGCGCTGGCGACGCGTGTTGCGCCAGCTGCGCCGGCCGCGCGTGCGGCTGCCTCGTCCAGGCCGGCGCTGGCCACGCCTGGCGCTGCCGCGCGATACGGCCCTGCTCGCTGCAGCGTTCTTGATCGCGCTGCTCGCCATCGTGGTCCGTGACTGGTCGCGTACCCTGGCACAGTTGCTGGCCATTCTGAGCCTTCTCGCCTTCTTCGCTCCGGTCGTGCGTCAGCTCGCCGGTGGAGGACAGTGGGCGCCGGATCGGCCACGCCGCTGGCGCGGTCGCGACATCGACCTGCCGCCACCGCGGCGTGGTCTCTCCGGCTGGATCCGCTACCAGTGGTGGCGTCTCCGCAACCGGCGGTGACGCTGGTGAGCGCGTGCCGGCGTGGTGGCGACCTCGCAGCGAAACCGTCTTCCCGAGGCCTCCAGCGCTGACTTCGCCTTCTCGTTCGTGCCGGAACGCTGGTCGTTTTGCTGGACTGCATACGGCAGCGGCGGGGTGCGGCTCCTACCATACGGTCGGGCGCCGAGCACTTCGTGCTCCGCAAGCGTGAGCGCCCTTGGGAGACGGGTATTCTGCCCGAACGGTGCTTACGGCAGTGATGACCCCCCGCCGTGCTGTGGTTGGAGACGGGCAGCGCTGACGGCCTGCGCGACATCAGCGACGCTCCGGAACGCGGGGCCGAAGATCCGGCTGACGAGCGGTGCGTAGGCGAACGTTTCCCCGAGCACGCGTTCCGGGGGGCCGTCCGCGACGACGCGGCCGTCGGCGAGCAGGACGACGCGATCAGCGACGAGGGCGGCGAAGTCGACGTCGTGCGTCGTGACGACGATGGTGGCACCTGCCGCGGCACGTCGCCGGAGCTCGGCAGCCAGCCGCTCCTTGTGCTGGTAGCCGAGCCCACGCGTCGGCTCATCCAGCAGGATCAGCCGAGGCTCACCGACCAGAGCGACGGCGAGTGCGGCACGCTGCCGCTCCCCGCTGCTGAGATCGGCCGGGTGGTGCTCGAGCAGCTGCGCGAGATCGAAGACCTCGACGACGGACTGTACGTCGGCCGGGCTCGCACCTCGCAACCGCTGGACCTCGGTGAGGTCGGCCGCAATGCGCGCCCCCAGGAGCAAGGCGGCTGGAAACTGGGGGACATAGGCGACAGCGCGCCGGATTTCGGGTTCCAGGCGGCGTCTCAGCGGCCGGTTGAGCAGGCGCACCTGGCCACGCTCGATCGGTTGCAGGCCGAGCGCGACACGCAGGAGCGTCGTCTTGCCGGCACCGTTCCGTCCGACGATGACCGTCACCTGCCCACTAGCGAATGCGACGCTCACGTCGTCCAAGACCTGGCGGTGCCCCAGCCGGCAGGTCACCCGTTCGAGCACTACGACCGGCTCGCCGCTCGACGATTCGAGCGGCCGCTCCGTTGCTGCGAACGACCAGTCCGCGGGACGCCGTTTGGCTTCGGCGACGCTGAGTACCGGTGGCTTCCAGCCGAGCAGTTGACTGAGCTGCACGAGAAGCGGTGGCTCGGGGAGGTGCGTGACGGCTTCGTGAGGCGTTCCGTCGTGCACGAGGGTGCCACGCTCCAGGATGGTGACGCGCGTCGCGCTCGCGAGCAGACGGTCGAGCCGGTGCTCGGCGAGAATCACGGTGATTCCCCCGTCGTCGACCAGCCGTCGCAGCACCTCGACCAGCGAGTCAGCAGTCCAAGGGTCGAGCTGCGAGGTCGGCTCATCGAGCACCAGGACGCGCGGGCGCAGGGCCAGCGCTGCGGCGAGGGTGACGCGCTGGCGTTCGCCACCGGAAAGCGTCTCGATCGGTCGATCGCGCAGATGGGCGATACCGAGGAGATCGAGCGCCTCTTCGACCCGCGCGGCGATCGTCCCCGCTGGGAAGCCGAGGTTCTCGAGTGCGAAGGCGACTTCGTCACGGACGCGGTCGAGCAGGACCTGGGTTTCTGGTTCCTGCCCGATGTACCCGACGAGATCGGCGAGCGCACTGGGGCGGAAGCGGCGCGTATCGCGTCCACCGACCGTGACCTGCCCGCCGAACCACCCACCGTAGAAGTGCGGGACCAGGCCGACCAGGCTCCGCAGGAGCGTCGACTTGCCCGAACCGCTCTGCCCGGCGAGGACGATGAACTCGCCAGGCCCGACACGCCAGTGTTGCACCGCCAGGGCCGTCGTCGTTCCGGTGGGGTAACGGTAGCGCAGGCGCGTTATCTCGATCACCGTCGCACTCTTCCCAGCGCCAGAGCAGGTATGGCCAGTGCCAGGTAGGCCAGACCAGCGAGAGGCGCGAAACCGGGCCAGCGCAGGGTCGGATAGGGCGAGTATGCGAGATCGGTCGCCGGAAGACGGAGACTAAGCGCGAAGAGGCTACCGGCGAGGAGCAGGGTGGCAGCCACGAGCCGGGCTGCTCGTGACCATGGAAGCGTCCGGAGCCCAGGCCAGGCCCGCCGAGCGCTGCGTAGACCAGCAGCAGCGAGACAGACGATGCCGACGAGGAGCAGCGACCCCGAGCTGACGATCGCTGCCCCGACGACGAGGAACCAGCCAGAAAGAAGAAGCAGCCAGCCGAACGGCCTACCGTGCTGGTCAGGTTCCTGTGTTCCGAAACCGCGTACCTCGAGCACTTCGGCCAGGGCCAGACTGTAGTCCATTCCCCGGTACAACACCGCGGGTACGGCGGTACGCAGGATCGCGAGCGGACTCCACTGGCCGCGGAACCGCAGCACGTCGACCGTATCGCGAGCAGCGGCCGCAAACGAGGGGAGCGCGTTGAGCGCGATCGCGACCGTGAGCGCGAGTGCGCGCTGCCGCGGCGGCACGAGGCGCAGCAACTCGTGCCGGTCGAGGACAGCATGGAGCATGCTCATACCGATAAGAAGGTAGGTGAGTGCTGTACCGGTCAACGCGCCGTACAGGACAGCGTTCCAGGTAATCGGTCCACCGACGACTGGCCAGGGGGGCAGGCGGACGAGCACGCGGTCGCCGACGTGTGCCAGGAGCGCGTTGACGACCGTACTCCAGGGGAGGAGGAAGACAGCAGCGAGGAGCGGCAGTCGCGGCGCTGGCCGGCCGAGTGGCCGTGCAGCATCGACGGCGATCCAGACGGCAGCCAGCGCAAGCCCAGCGATGGCGAGATAGAAGGGATTGCGCGTGAGCGAGACGCTCACGGCCAGCAGCGCTGCCCACAGGAACCAGAGGGCGCTGTTCATGCTCGCCGACCTCGCAACCGTGTCACGAGCACGACGAGCAGGACGATCCCCGCCAGCCCGACGAAGCCCAATCCCGACCACGGCGGGCCGGAGCCGTTCCTGGCCGGTTCGGGTGAGACGGTCGGGCTGGGCACCACAACCGTGGTGGCGGTCGGTGTGGTCGCTGTGGCTGCCGGAGACCTGATCGGAACGGGTGTGGGAGTCGGTCCAGTTATCGGCGACGGAACCACCAGGCGCGTCGGTGCGGCGGTCACGGTAACCTCGTTCGCCCGTGCCGCGAGCGGTGGTGTGGGCGGCGGGGTGGGGTTGGGTGACGGTGTTGGTGACGGTGCGATCGTCGGAGGTGCGGTCGGTGGCGGCGGTACCGGCGTAGGAATCGCTGTCGGTGCAGGCGGTGGATTTCGTTCGACACCGTGGGCGCGAGCGATCTCGTCGATCGTGATGGCGGGAAGACCGCTTTCTCCGGCCGTCCAGGACCATCCGTCCACGTCACCGTCGCGCACGATCCGGCTGGAGGCGCCGACCGAATGGAGGACCCAGCGGCCGTCGGGAGTCAGGCCGTAGTAGTGCCAGAACCAGGCTGGCTGGCTCTTGGCCTGGCAGAAGCAATCCTCGGCTGGACACCCTTCGCTGGCGATGGCACAGACAGCCAGGCCGAGTCCACCGAACGGGGCGACGGTAATGGGAATGCCGGACCGCTCGAGGAGCTCGATTCCGGTGATCGCTGGCTCGTCGAACTCGACATAGGCCGTCACGATGCGCCCGTCCCCGAACCGGATCACCAGGCCTGCGCCGTTCGGGCGCTCGGCTGCGAGAGGACTGCTGCTCGCGCCCGCCAGTGTGACGAGCGCGAGCAGCAGGGCGAGCCAGAGGTGGCGCCAGCGACGGCGGCTCTTCACGAGGTCGCCTCGATAGCCTCAGCACCGAGCCGGGTCAGCAGGACATCGAACCGTTCCGGCCACACGCCCGGGTGCCACTCGAAGCGGGCGCGCTCGAAGTACTGCACCACCATGCCGTCCTCGACGAACTCCTCGCTCAGGGGATAACCGAAGGCGGCGAGTCCGCCGAAGTGCTCCCAGTAGGCCCGGAAGCCGGCGCACAGATTGTGTTGCGTCTCCGGGAAGTAGACGCACTCGCTCGTCTCCCGTGGCTCAGCTGGTGCGAACAGCGCGCTCGGTTCCACGGGTAGGCGTTCGGCACCCAGCCGGCCCAGGAGCACGATCTCGCTGCCATCGGCCAAGCGATGCAGCTCGAAGCGTGCCCGCTCGGTGTACTGGACGACCAAGCCGAGGTCCGGATCGTAGTAGGCACGCGTCAACGGATAGCCGAAGTTCGGGAGCCCGCCGAGTCGCTGCCACGTTTCGAGGAATGCGCCACAGAGGCTGTGCCCGGTCTCCGGGAAGAGGCGGCAGCCGGTCTCCTCGATCGCGAGCGGTTGGCGAGCCACTGCTCGCGGCTCGACGACACCGCGGAGCGGGAACGGCTGGCGTGCCAGGGCTGGGATGGCCTGGACGGTGGCGAAGAGGTTGTCGTCCGGGGCGTCGTCCCGCCAGCGGAGGGCACCGCTCGGGTTCGCGAACCGTGCCAGCGCGTCGAGCGCAAAGCGCCAGGCCGGTGACTGTGGTTCCTCACCGACAGCGAGGAGCGCCTGCACGGCGAGTGCGGTCGAGTTGGCGTCACCGGTGAGCGGCTCGGCCGGTTGATAGGCGAAGGAACCATCCGGTGCCTGCACGCTGCGGAGATACTCGATGGCCCGGGTGACAGCCGGATCGTCCGCATGACCGAGCGCCGCGAGTGCTTGCACGACGAGAGCCGTCGTGTTCGAGTCTCCCGCGCCGGGTTCCGTGCTCCCATCCCAGGCCCAGCTCCCGTCGCTCGCCTGGCGAGCCAGCACGGCCTCGATCGCTGCCTCGGGGACGCTGGCGCCGACGGCCGCGAGTGCGAGGAGTGCGTACGCGTTGCTGAACAGCTGCTGATCGTAGAGACCGCTCGCCGGATCGTACGCCTGCTCGATCCGTGCGACGAGGTCGATTCCCCCGAAGGCGCGCGGGTCGCGTCCGCTGGCTACGGCGGCCAGGGCGAGCTTGGCAGCTCCGCCGGCCGTCTCGCTGTAGTCGGCGGCGACCGCTTCGAGATAGGCGATGGCTGTTTGACCGCCTTCAGCCTGCACGCTGGCCGGATCGAGCCCAGCTGCGGCGAGCGCCAAAACGGCATCCACGGTCATACCAGGGTCGCTCGCGCCGCTGAAGCCGGCGAAACCACCATCCGGTCGTTGCTGCGTGAGCAGCCAGGCGGTTGCACCGGCCAGCGCACGCGCGGTATCGAGCTGGTGCGCCGAGACCCCGGCAACCGGCGCCAGCGCGAGTACGAGCACGACGAACAACGCGAGCACACGACGCATGCTCCACCCCTCCTCCCTCGTCCGAGGTCGGATCTCCTCCGAACCGCACTCGTCGATTGCTGGGAAAACGAGAACAGCCCGCGCGGGGCGGGCTGCCGGTGGCTCACTGTGATGAGGCACAGCGGATCACTGGCGTCCTCCCCCCTTGGCTCGAGGCGGGTCGGACACGGCGGCGACGGTAGACCTGGCTTCGCCACGCCATGCGGCGCGACGTCACAGTTGCGGCACAGCCCCGGACTTTCACCGGTGTTCCCCCGTGTGGACGAGCGGATCGCGCCGTGGCGATCGCACTCGCACTCGCCGCCGTCTCGTACGTCCTGTCAAGGTGCACCGCGTGGCCGCGCGGCCACCCACATTGTCGGTATCGGCGACCCGGCTGTCAAGAGGGCGATCACTCCAGTCGAACCGACTGTCCCGTCAAGCCGTTTGGGAGGCCAGCAGACAGACCCTGGTCACCACCCCAACCGGGGGCGGCTTCACCAGTACCGCATCGCCTGCTGGAAGATCGCGCGCAGTGCCCGCTCGTCGACCGGGCGCGGGCTATTGACGAGAATCCGCTGCTGGGCCAGCGTCCCTTCGACGAGTGCCGGGATATCGCGTTCGCTGAACCCCAATGCTTCCAGCCCGCTGGGAAGGCCGAGATCACGCATGAGCTGCAGCAACCCGTCGGCGACCGCCTCAGCGGCTTCTCGGAGCGGCATACCGTGTGTGTCGATGCCGAGCATCGCAGCGACCTCGGCATGCCGCTCCGGCCACGCTGCGGCTGTCCAGCGTAGGGCAGCTGGCGCGCCGACGATGACCGCGAGGCCGTGCGGGATCAACGGCTCGTCGACCTCGTAGTCGGGTGGGAAGTATTCGCGCACCATTCCGGCGATCGGATAGGACATCGCGTGCGGGACATGCACACCCGCATTGCCGAAGCCGATCCCGGCAGTCAGGCTCGCCATCGCCATGAAGGTGCGCGCCTCCAAGTCGAGCGGCGCGAAGAAGGCCCGACGCAAATACTGCGCGCCCCAGCGGATCGCCTGCGCGCTCCAGAGATCGGCGATGGGATTCGCGCCGATGTATGCCGGTCGCTCGGCTGGGCTCGCTGGACGGGGCCGGACATGGTACGGCTTGGCGGTATACGACTCGATGGCATGGCAGAGCACGTCGAGTCCGGCGAACGCCGTCACCATCGGCGGGCACGTCACCGTGTTCAGGGGATCGACGATCGCCATCGTCGGCCGGATGAAGCGGTGCGAGATGCCGGTCTTGAGGCGCCGTTCCGACAGTTCCAGCGCGATGACCGCTGTTGTCTCGCTTCCGGTTCCGGCCGTCGTCGGCAGTGCGATGTGCGGCTTTAGTGGGCCGGGAACCGGTAACCCCTTGCCGACCGGCTTGTTGATGTAGTCGAAGAGGTCGGCGGGGTATGTGGTGAAGAGATTCATCGCTTTGGCGGTATCGATCGTACTGCCTCCGCCGAGCGAGACGTAGGCGTCGGGCTGGGCGCGCTGCGCGAAGGCGATCGCCTCGCGGAGCGAGCGATCGGTCGGTTCGATATGGACCTGGTCGAAGGTGACGACCTCCGCGCCGGTGTCGGCGATGAGGCGCTCGACGCGCTCGACCAGCCCCTGAGGACGGAGTGCCCGGTCGGCGACCAGGAGCACCCGTCGGACCCCGAGCCGTTCGAGTTCGAACGGGAGTTCGCTGGTGGCATCGGGGCCGAAGCGGAACGGTACCAGGTCCATCGCGATGACCGTTTGCGTCAGCCCGTCACTCATCGTCGGCCATCCTCTCGTCAACTGGCTGAGCTGACCGATACTCGGCGCTTCCCTTCACCGTTGTCAAGGGGGAACGGACTGGTTGGTGCTCCGACCGATTCCCTACACTATCGAGTCAGGAGGATACGATGACCGGGACGATGCCGGAACCACGCACGGTGCGAACGATCGAACTCCATCTTGAGGACATAGCGTATCAGGGGGCGGCGATCGGCCGTGAGGACGGGCGCGTCGTCTTCGCCGAGTACGGGATTCCGGGAGAAGATGTCGTCGTCGCCATCGAGCGCGACCGTAAGGACCACTCGCTGGGTCGGGTCGTCGCGGTGCGGACTCCCTCGCCGGAGCGGGTGGATCCGCCCTGCCCGTACTTCGGTGTCTGCGGTGGGTGTCAGTGGCAGCATATCCGGTACGAGCACCAGCTCGTGCTGAAGCAGCACGTGGTGCGCCAGCAACTCCGGCGGATCGGCAAGTTCGAGGATCCGCCGGTCTCGCCGACCGTGCCCTCGCCGAACCAGTTCGGTTATCGGAACCATGCGCGTTTTTCGGTGGATGGGAAAGGGAATCTCGGCTACATCTCGCGGCCGGGTCATGGGTACCGCTTCATCCGGATCGACCAGTGCCTCATCATGCATCCGAAGATCAACGAGGTACTGGGGCGGCTCCAGGGCAAGGCATTCGTCAAGCACCAGCTCATGGTGCGGTATGGAATCAATACCGGTGAACTCCTCGTCCAGCCAGATGTGAGCGCGATCGATCCCGAAATCCCGTCCGGGCAACGCTTCTATCACGAGTCGCTGCTCGGCCACCGGTTCCGGATTTCGGCGTCGTCGTTCTTCCAGACGAACACGGGTGTCGCGGAACGGCTGGTGCAGCTCGTGCTCGAACGGATCGCACCGACCGGACGAGAGGTGGTGGTCGATGCCTACGCGGGCGTGGGGACGTTCGCGGCCTTCCTCGCGCCGCGGGTGGCGCGGGTGATCGGTATCGAGGAAGCTCCATCGGCGGTCGACGATGCGCGCGTGAACCTCGACCAGTTCGACAACGTCGAGTACGTCATGGCGAAGGTCGAGCAGGTGCTGGGCAAGCTAGCGGTGCGACCGGATGTCGTCATCCTCGATCCGCCGCGCGTCGGGTGCGCGCCGGAGGCGCTGACCGGTGTCCTGATGCTCCGGCCACCGCGCATCGTGTACGTCTCCTGTGATCCGGCGACGCTGGCACGGGACCTGCGCAAACTGGTGGACGGCGGCTACCGCCTGCTCGACGTGACGCCGCTCGACATGTTCCCGCAGACCTACCATATCGAGTCGGTCGCCACGCTGGAACTGGCTGTGGAGTGA
>Ga0207870_100502_pt1 | contig 18624 bp, 19 predicted proteins | sample CeladaPassage60B_FD_187477 | JGI IMG/M metagenome (GOLD analysis project Ga0207870, IMG submission 187477) | Cellulose-adapted microbial communities from the Joint BioEnergy Institute, USA - Passage3 60B (SPAdes) (version 2) | ecosystem: Engineered > Bioreactor > Continuous culture > Unclassified... | reverse complement strand
CCAGCATCCGGGCGCCCATGACCGTGATCAGGTCGGCCAGAAGATCCAGGCACTCCCCACGTGTGGTGGCGAGCGCGGTCAACCTCGGCGCGTACGGCGACAGCTCCACCCCGCCTTTGAGGTCGACGCCGACCAGGGCGACCGGTTGCGGGGCGAGCCCGACGATGAGCGCGTTGATCAGGTTTGACTTGCCCGATTGGGTGGCCCCGGCGTTCATCCAGTGCGGGATGAGCCGGAAGTCCATCCGCCAGGCCGCCCCGTTCTCCAGCACCCCCACCACCGGGCGGAGCAGCTCCTCGGCCCGCCACCCATCCCGCGGCTCAACTGGAGGGACGGCGGGGGTGACGTGTGCCAAAGGGTCGCGGTTGATCCCCTGCAGGGTGACCCGGCCGGGCCGGGAACCGACCACGCGGACCGCCTCGATCCGCCAGGCGTGCGCGAGCCGGTCGCACACCTTGGCGTAGTCGTCGGGGGTCTGCCCATCCAGTAGGTGAATCGTGATGCGGAACCCGTCCCGAGTCGGCCGGGGCAGGCCCATCCACGGCTTGGTGTCGACCGCGACCCGCTGAAAGCGCCGCCTGACCCGGACGACCCCGGTCGAGGCGACCAGGCCCGGCACGGTGGTGAACCACCAGCGGTTGCGCTTCTTGGTCAGCCCGCAGCCGGAGGCCACGTGCCGCCAGGACCAGCGCAGCCATACTGCTTTGCACGGGAAGCCGAACAGGTACCAGTACGAGACCGGCGCCCACTGCCGCCAGCAGACCAGCACGAGCGCCAAGGCAACGGCGAGCAGAACGGGCCGAGGCACAGGCGGCAAGGGCATCAGCCCACCCCCGCTCCGGCCGACCCCGCCGGAATGATGGACCGCGCTCGGTACGCGATGCCCCACCTGCCGACCTGCTCCCAGATGGAGGCGGCCAGACCGACCGGGACCACCTCGTCCCCCGGAGCGATCTGCGGTTCGGGGGTGACGTAGACCTTGACCAGCTCCATTCGGCCGGCTTCGTCCTCGACCAGGAGCGTGACCTCGTAGATCGGGTTGCCGTCGCGGTCCCGCTTGATCTCGCCGGTCTCCTTGCTTACCAGGCGGGGCCGGGGCGCCTTCGCGCACGAGATGCGCAGCTTGGAGACATCGACGGGGATGGGAATGGTGCGCATGATCGACTCCTTTCTGACGCGTACCGCTTGGCATCCATGGTGTTCTTAGCATTCCAAGCTGTCAAGGACTGCTTGGGCTACTTGGTTGGCGCGAGGGCCGAGGTGTGCTGAACTTGGAGGCGGAGAGGGAGACAAAGGATGATCGAGAAGACCGGTCGGCCTGCTTACATGCAGATCGCCGACGATCTACGCCGGCAGATCCGCGGCGGGTCGCTGCCGCCGGGTACGGCTCTGCCCTCGATCACCCAGCTCTGCCGCCGCTACGACGTCTCGGCGAGTGTCGTCAAAGCCGCGATCAGCGTTCTCCGCACCGAAGGGCTGATCGTCGGACAGCAAGGCAAGGGCGTGTTCGTCCGCGACCCAGGAAGCGCGGCCGGGCGGGAGGTCGCCGAGACTTCGGAGATCATGGAGCAGCTTGTCGAGATCCGCGCCACGCTCCGGGATCTGAGGGAGCGGGTGGCTGATCTTGAGTCCGCAGTCTTCCAAGAGCCGAAGCGATCTGGTGAACGCGGCAAGTGATCTCTTCGAGTTCGGCGCGGATCGACTGCAGGTCAGCGATGATCCGTCGTGTGATTTCGTCGTTTATGTTCACGACGCTCCTTGATGAGGCGATTCGGTGCTTCCTCACTTCGGGATACCGCTAGTTCACCGTGATCCGGGGCTTTTCTGTATCACGCACCCTTAACTAAGCTTCTTCACGCCGTCTCATCATCGGTTTACACGAACGTTTTCACACGCACCGCCTCGAACCCTGCCCTGAAAAGGGCAAACGCGAAAGGATGCGATGAAGTCGACCCAGCGGCCCGGTTGGATACCCTCCCGGCTTCGGGAACACCGTGAAGCGCACGGACTGACCCTTGAGGCTGCGGGTGATCTGCTTCGGGAGACGGCGCGCCGTCATGGCTTGGCCGTGCCGGCCGCCAACTTCCAAACCCTGTGGGGTCACGAGAACGGCTCGATATACCCCGGACCGCATTACCGGCGCGCCTACTGCCTGATGTATCGCGCCACCGAGCCCCAGCTTGGATTTCGGCCACCCTTACCCGGCGAAACGGAAAAGGCGGAAATTATGATTTCCGATCTGCCCGCTCCCAGCGATCCCGCGGCCGATGAGGCCGCCGCTAAGGTCATCGAGGAGGCGTTGGCCAAGGCGTCCGTGGGCGGCATCCAGCCTGACAACCCGCAACAAGTCGCATTGCGCAACCGCATCGTCGACGCCTGGCGCAGGCGGCACGGCGGCGGCAGCCCGAGGCCGATCCTGACCCTGGTCGGCGGCTATGCCGGATCGGGCAAGACGGAGTTCTCCCGCTTCCTGTCCGACATCACCGGATGGGCGTTCCTGGACAAGGACTCCCTCACCCGGTCGATGACGGAGCGCCTGCTCGTCTCGCTCGGTGGCGATCCAAACGACAGGCATAGTGAGCTGTACCTGACCGAGGTCCGCCCGCTGGAGTACCGGTGCCTCATGGAAGCCGCATGGGACAACCTCAACGCAGGCACCTCGGCCATCTTGGCCGCGCCGTTCATCGCCGAGCTCAACGATGAGGCGTGGTTCAAGCGGTTGGAGAACCGGTGCGCGGCCAAGGGCATCGACCTCGCCGCGATCTGGGTTCGCTGCGATGCCGAGTCCATGCGCGAGTACATCGAGTTCCGAGGTGCCGCCCGAGACGCCTGGAAGCTCGCCAACTGGGAGACATACCTTGCCGGGCTCAATCTCGAGGAAAGCCCGCCCACGGTGCACATCACCGTGGACAACCGGCTCGGTTCGGCGATCACCCTTGCCGACCAGACTCGACAGACGCTCAAGCGGATTCTGTCGTGAGCTCCCCGCCCGTCGGTGTTGTCTTGTACGGCCCGCCCTGCAGCGGCAAGAGCACCATCACCACCGCCCTGCACCAGCTCGACCCCCGATTCCGGCTGCTGCGCAAACTCAAGGTCGGCACCGGCCGAGCCGACGAGTACGACATGGTCACCGCCGAGCAGCTCGACCAGCTGCGCCGCGCCGGCCGCCTGCTGGTCCAGACCTACCGCTACGGGAACATCTACGCCGTCGACCGGCGCCAGATCGAGGACATGAGCTCCACCGGGCACGCGCCGGTCGTGCATATGGGGAACATCGCCGACCTGCGCCGGCTCGTCGGCCGTACCCCGGACGCATGGCTGCGCGTGCTGCTGTGGGTGCCCCGCGAGGTGACCGAGCGGCGATCCAAAGACCGCGGTGACACCGACACCGCCGAGCGCCTGAGGGCATGGGGTGAGACCCTTGCCGACCTGACCGCTAACGCTGGCGAGGGCTTCTTTCACCTGCGGTTGTGTACCGATCGCCTGGATGCCGAGGCGGCTGCGAAAGAGATCATCGCGGCTTTCGACGCGCTCACAAGAGCGGCTGAATCCCGTAGGCGGGACGCCGTCAGCAAGACGTGCCAACCCCGGACGGAATGAGATCCGTACGTTACCAGGTGCCGCACCGGACAGACCACGCACCGTTGGGGAGGCCGTCACCAGGCAGACCCTAGAGGACTTCACGACGAGCGCACCCGGCTACGGCCGCCCCTTCAGCATTGACGGCTCGTCGGATGCTGAGGAGGCTCACCTGTTTGGTCATCGAGCTTGCCCCAGGAGGATCTTCATCCACAGCTGTTCTGCCTCGGCGGCGCGAGTCCACTCGCTCTCCTGAATGAGCACCTTGTCGGAGCGGTAGTAGCGCCGGATGAACCGTAGGCCGCCGGCCTGGCAGAGCTCGTAGACGATCGGCTGACAGTCGCAGGTGTGATCGCGGACCCGGATGCGGTGGGCACGCGGCCGGCTCTCGCGCCACTCCACCCGTGTGTAGCCCTCTTGCGTCGCTGCCGGATGCAGGCCGGGACAGCTTTCAAGAAGCTCCGCAAGATCGCCCATCCGGTCACCCTGACCAGCGCTCCGCCACGCGCTCCGCGGCCAGCCGCATGGCGATCTTCGCCTGTCTCTCCAGCTCGACCACCAGGGCGGATGCGTCGTCACCGCACACCGTCTGTTCCAGCCCGGCGTTCAACTGCTCGTAGCTCAGCGATGTGCCGCGTCGCGTGGCGTACCAGGCCCCTGGGCCGGATTCGCTCGCACCGCGCCAGATCACCCAGTCGGGATATAGGGCTGCGATCTCCTGAAGGTCCATCGGACCACCCGAGGCGCGGGTGCCCACATCACTGCGGAAGCCCACCCGTGGACAGTCGCTGTTCCGTAGGCCGTCGAGGTTGTCGCTCACGCTTGTCATGGGAGGAGCGTATGACACCTGTCCTATCCTGTCTACACCATTCCTAGGAATTGCTGTTCTATGTTCGCAGGTGGGGGCCTACCTAGAGTCGTCATGTGATCGAGTGGGACCCGAGGCTCTATAAGTGGGAGCAGATCGCGAACATCGTCGCTGAGCGCATCAAGGACGGCACCTATCCGCCCTTGTCGTTGATCTCTGAAGTCAAGCTTCAGGAGGAGTTCGACGTTGCTCGGGTCACCGTCCGCAAGGCCATGGAGTCTCTCAGAAGGCAAGGCTTGATCACTACCAAGCCAGGTAAGGGGTCGATCGTAAACGCCTCGGACGAAGCAGCTAGCTAAGGGCAAGCACACCCGGATGCGGTTGACCGGTGGCAGGGCGTGCGTCTTGGCGCGGCAGTCCAACTCCACCTGCTAGCCTCTGGCGTCCGCCCAAGCCTGAGCCGATCTGTGACCCTCAGGCCACGAGCAAGCTTGACGTTAAGCACCACCCGGCTTCCGTCGCCGAGCTAGCGCCCCATTCGCCTACACCAATGCCGTTGCGTGCCCTGCCGGATGAGAACTTTCTCTACGTCGTCAAGGCGGCCCGCCTTCGGCGGCCCGCACGCGCGCCGGGCGGCCAGCCGGCCGGGCATGCGGCTCTTCGGCCGGTCCCGGCCGGCGCCGCCCGCGCGCTAACAACAGCCGAAGATGTAGCGCCCAGACGTGGAAGACCACTGCGGCCAGCACAACGACCGGAGCGACGCAGCCAAGCTCGCCGAAGAGCCCGGAAGGTCAGAACTGTAGGCGGCTCCCCCTACGCTCGGCCTTCTTCAGCCATCCCAGAGGACGGCCGCCACGGCGTACACGGCCGACTCGTTCCCCCGCCCATCGTCCAGGTTGCGATCCTCGGCCGTCACGGAGGACGGCCGCCACTTCAAGACCGGCGGGCATCCAATCGGCCGTCCTGGTGTTGCGATCCTCGGCCGTCCGGACGGCCGCCACGCGGCAACCCGCGGAACCAGCTGCTGCGGGGCCAGGCGTTGTGATCCTCGGCCGTCACGGAGGACGGCCGCCACAGGTCCGCGTCCCGCTGGATCAACTTGACGGCGGCGTCGTTGTGATCCTCGGCCGTCACGGAGGACGGCCGCCACGAGCCCGCCGCCGACTGACTGGTCATAGCTGAGATCGTTGCGATCCTCGGCCGTCACGGAGGACGGCCGCCACACCGGTCGACCGGTTCCCCATCTCCGGGCGGTCGGTGTTGCGATCCTCGGCCGTCACGGAGGACGGCCGCCACCTCGGGGTGGCCCCGTCGAGCGCTGGAGGCGCCAATGTTGCGATCCTCGGCCGTCACGGAGGACGGCCGCCACCCGGCCATGGCGCCGCATCCGCGCCCAAGTCCTAGCCGTTGCGATCCTCGGCCGTCACGGAGGACGGCCGCCACTTGGCCCGCCCTGGAGCTGAAGCGACGGCGCAAGTGGTTGCGATCCTCGGCCGTCACGGAGGACGGCCGCCACCATGCGCATCACCCGCATCACCGCAGTGGCCAACCAGTTGCGATCCTCGGCCGTCACGGAGGACGGCCGCCACCGGGTACCGGTTAGTCGGGTTCCGGGTGTTGTGGGCGTTGCGATCCTCGGCCGTCACGGAGGACGGCCGCCACCCCCCTGGCACGGGCAGCATCGTCACCACGAAGGAGGTTGCGATCCTCGGCCGTCACGGAGGACGGCCGCCACTTGCCGCGCCATCCCCAGACACCCAGCAGGGCTAGTTGCGATCCTCGGCCGTCACGGAGGACGGCCGCCACGCGCTGGAGGCAGCGACATGAGCGCCGCGAGGAAAGGTTGCGATCCTCGGCCGTCACGGAGGACGGCCGCCACCATGCCGGCCTCGTTGTCCCAGGTGAGAACACTGATGTTGCGATCCTCGGCCGTCACGGAGGACGGCCGCCACCCCGCGGACCCGTACACATCACGGGCAGAGCTGGTGTTGCGATCCTCGGCCGTCACGGAGGACGGCCGCCACCCCGCGGACCCGTACACATCACGGGCAGAGCTGGTGTTGCGATCCTCGGCCGTCACGGAGGACGGCCGCCACCCGATCGTCACGATCCGCGGGCGGCGCCCCTTGCCGTTGCGATCCTCGGCCGTCACGGAGGACGGCCGCCACTGGTGGCCTCCCACGACGAGTGGCACGGCAAACCGGTTGCGATCCTCGGCCGTCACGGAGGACGGCCGCCACCCCGCGGACCCGTACACATCACGGGCAGAGCTGGTGTTGCGATCCTCGGCCGTCACGGAGGACGGCCGCCACTCGCCAGGCATTTCCGCAGCGTCCACGCGGACGACCTGTTGCGATCCTCGGCCGTCACGGAGGACGGCCGCCACCTCACCGTGCCGGCACCGGTCGAGGAACGAGGAGACGTTGCGATCCTCGGCCGTCACGGAGGACGGCCGCCACTCCAGGAGCTGGCCGAGCACCCCGGCCGCGGCGAGTTGCGATCCTCGGCCGTCACGGAGGACGGCCGCCACCGGCTCCCCAGGGGGCCGAGTATGCGGTGCCGCCCGAGTTGCGATCCTCGGCCGTCACGGAGGACGGCCGCCACATCAGCGCAAGGTCACCATCGTAGGCGAAGATCCGGTTGCGATCCTCGGCCGTCACGGAGGACGGCCGCCACCCCCCCACTCCTTCTTTGAAACGACGGCCACCCCGTTGTTGCGATCCTCGGCCGTCACGGAGGACGGCCGCCACCTTCATCAATGATCGTCAAATCACCCAGCTCACGGTTGCGATCCTCGGCCGTCACGGAGGACGGCCGCCACCCTGGTGGGACCGGGCCCACACAGCGTTGGAGACGGGTTGCGATCCTCGGCCGTCACGGAGGACGGCCGCCACTCGACGATCTTCGAGTGGGTTACGTCGCCCCACGTGTTGCGATCCTCGGCCGTCACGGAGGACGGCCGCCACCCGGGCGGCTGAGCACATCTGACAGCGGTAGGGCGTTGCGATCCTCGGCCGTCACGGAGGACGGCCGCCACCACAGCCAGTCCTTGATGTGCGCCCTGACGTCCCCAGGTTGCGATCCTCGGCCGTCACGGAGGACGGCCGCCACTAGCCCTAGCTGAGCCAGTCTCCGCACCCCGTCCTGTTGCGATCCTCGGCCGTCACGGAGGACGGCCGCCACTTCTCGCCGCGGCGGCACCGCTCGTAGACGGAGACGTTGCGATCCTCGGCCGTCACGGAGGACGGCCGCCACCGCCCGGCACTTCCGGGAGTCCCACGCGGACGACCTGTTGCGATCCTCGGCCGTCACGGAGGACGGCCGCCACCCTCTGGGTGGACAACGTCCACCTCGTGTGCTCGGAGTTGCGATCCTCGGCCGTCACGGAGGACGGCCGCCACCCTCGGGTGTAGTGCACGTGCCGGGCGGCCGGGCCGTTGCGATCCTCGGCCGTCACGGAGGACGGCCGCCACGGACACGCCTACGACGAGGACGGAGTGAGCGGGTGGGTGTTGCGATCCTCGGCCGTCACGGAGGACGGCCGCCACCGCCAGCATCGGTCCGGCCAACCTCGGGGACGACGAGTTGCGATCCTCGGCCGTCACGGAGGACGGCCGCCACCCCTCGGGAGCGCGGCGAGCACCTCGGCCACCAGGTCGTTGCGATCCTCGGCCGTCACGGAGGACGGCCGCCACATGGCGGCACTCCTACCCACTCTGTCGGCTAGACCGTTGCGATCCTCGGCCGTCACGGAGGACGGCCGCCACCTCCTCCCCGGATGCTGGTGATGTCAAAGCTGAACGGTTGCGATCCTCGGCCGTCACGGAGGACGGCCGCCACCTCGCTCGCGTGGAGACCATCACGACGAACGAGTGGTTGCGATCCTCGGCCGTCACGGAGGACGGCCGCCACTCCCGCGCGGTCGCGACCAAGGCCAGCAGCGCGTAGGCGTTGCGATCCTCGGCCGTCACGGAGGACGGCCGCCACCAGGGCACCTCAAGCAGCACACCCACAACGGTGAAAGTTGCGATCCTCGGCCGTCACGGAGGACGGCCGCCACCAGGGCACCTCAAGCAGCACACCCACAACGGTGAAAGTTGCGATCCTCGGCCGTCACGGAGGACGGCCGCCACGTCGATCGGCGCGGGCTCGACCAGGCGGTAAGTGGGGTTGCGATCCTCGGCCGTCACGGAGGACGGCCGCCACCTGGTGACGCCACTGCGACGCGCCCCATCAGCTCGGTGGTTGCGATCCTCGGCCGTCACGGAGGACGGCCGCCACCGGTGCGCCTGGTGGGATCGGGGCGCCACTGGCGGTTGCGATCCTCGGCCGTCACGGAGGACGGCCGCCACCGGGGCGCCCGGGGCGCCCGGCCCCTCCAAGACACGGTTGCGATCCTCGGCCGTCACGGAGGACGGCCGCCACCCCGGTGCGCCTGGTGGGATCGGGGCGCCACTGGCGGTTGCGATCCTCGGCCGTCACGGAGGACGGCCGCCACCCTGCCCATGCTGGGCAGATGAATAGATACTACTTCTACGACTCGCGATGGACAGTGGAGAAATTGGTGCAATCCGGGCGAATGTCGTTGGGAAGGTCCTAGGGAATTGATGGGAGCTTGAAGTTCCGAACTACAACACCAGCGCATCCGAGTGCGGATAGATCTTCGCTGTTCCAAAGACCTTCACTTCGGTAAGACCATCGGCCGGCAGCCGATAGATGCGCACGCTGTCATTGGCGGCGTCGATGATGCGGTTGGCACTGTCTATCAGTTCGAGAAGTCCCGCTTGGGAACATGTGATCTCGAACACCGACTTCTGGACTCGCAGGCCGTATCCCTCGCACAGTTTGGCCATGTTCCGGAGTCGGCGACGTCCTTCAGGCGTGGCGGTGTTGACGTCGTAGGTAAGAAGAAGTTGCATCAGCGGACCGTCCAGGGGAGATAGGAAGGGAGCTCTCCGCGGATGTGTCGCGCCAGAAGACGCGACTGTATGACGGGGAGAAGGCAGGTAGGGACGCGACGGCCTAGCAGGGGATGGGCCTGTTCCCGAGCCTTCCACCGCTGCCACTCTACGAGTACGAGCTTGCGGCCAACTTCCGTGAGCTGAACGGCACCGCCAGGCAGGTGCTCGAAGTGTTCAGCGCGAATCTGCTTACGGTTGAGCAGGTTGAGCACGAACCGGTCAGCGTGCAGGGGACGAAACTCCTCCATCAGATCAAGGACGAGGCTAGGCTTGGCGGGGCGGATGCTGTGGAGGAAGCCGATGTATGGGTCCAGCCCTACCTGTTCTGCGGCTCCGTGGACGACCGTCCTGAGAAGTGCATAGGTGAAGGACAAGAGAGCATTAATGGGGTCGGTGGGGGGACGTTTGGTGCGGGCACCAAGGCCACCGATGTCGAGGTCGCTACGCAGGGCCAAACCGAGGCCTTGAAAATACTGTCTCGCCGCCTGCCCCTCACAGCCGAGAAGCTCGTCAAGCCCTTTTGCCGTCCTGGCGACCTCGAGTAAGCGTTCGCCGTCGGCCGCGATCGCCCGGAGTTCTTCCTGCCTCGCGCCGGACATGTCCCTGGCTGCTCGCAGTAGTAGCTGGCGGGAGTTCTGCAGTTTGCCCGCCACGAACGATCGCGCAATCGTCAGTCTCTTTTCGCTGTCTGCGTGGGCCAGGTGTTGGGCATGGCGAAGAAGGACGTTTCCTCGGGTTGGTCCGTCGAGTCGACCTTGGAACTGTCCCGACAGGCTCATCCAGACGACACTCCGGCCATCTTGTGAGCATCGTGCGAGAAGCTCAGCGCTGATCGCCACATGTCCGTACACCACGATCGAATCCAGCCTGCGCAATGGCAGGGTCTTACGGCCAGGGGTGTTGGGATCGACGATACGGACTGAGTCGTGATCGAGATGAAGGCTGGTGCCTTGGGTCTGCACGTACAAGGTATTGAGCAGTTCAGTCGTCATCCCAGCTTGCTTCCGGGAGGGGATCGAAGAGCGTGCTCGCAGCGCGCGCCAGAGCGCGGCTGTTGGCGAGGAGACGGGGCATGCAGATGTTTAGCATCGAGCATCGCCGACACCGGGGGTCGGCTACTGCCTTGGGCAGTGCCATGGACGTCAGGATCGTACGGACCTGTTCGGTGATTTGCGCGACGCGCTCCCGTAGGTCGTGGCCTATGTGTACCCGGTGGCGTCGTCGGCTCGCGCCTGAATAGATGAAACCGAAGCCGATGTCCGTGGTGAACATCGCCTCCAGGCACATTGCCTGTGCTGCCAGCTGGACGTCCGCGGGGCCGCCGGGTATATATGGCCCTGCTTTGTACTCGATTGGGAGTACCGTTCCGTCGGCGTGGATCTCGACGATGTCGCACACCCCGTACAAGCCGAGGTCGTCATGCCAAACAGGCAGCGCACGCAGGGTACGGACATTGTTTCGAGACTCGAAGCCCGGCTCGTGAACGCGCTGGTGTAACAGGTTTCCGCGTGTGGTGCTGGCGTCGTCGGCATATGCGTCCTCTAGGAGGATCAGTCCGGCCTGCCGGGGGCAATACGCGTAATGCTCGAGCGAGGAGATTGGTATCTGCAGCAGGCCGGGATCGTTCCCGGCCTGCGTAGGTTTGCTGGTCATCCGATGAGGCGAGTAAGGGTGACGCCGTCGGGCAGGTCGTTGTCCAGGCTGAGCTGGTAGTCGGCGAAGGCCCGCGGCACGGTGACGTTCTCGCGTTTGGTGTAGCTGATCCGGTCGAACAGGTCGTAGGCCGGGGCGGATCCGAAGGCATCGGCGTGCGTGAACACGTACAGCCCGCGTAGCGCCATCTCACCCCGGCTTGCTGCCCGGTCGTGCTCGAACATGAGGGTGAAGGCACGCCACAGCATCGCGAGGTCCTCGGAGCTCACCCAGGTACGGCGGGCGAGGGGGGCACTGAAGTGTCCATAGCCGATGTACAGGCCGTAGGGGATGGTGTACTTGCTGCCGAGCTCGGTGGATTCTCCCTTCTCGATGTCCTCCTGCCGGGTCTGGGTGATGCGGCTGATGCCGTGCTCGACAGGGTTGACGGGGTCGACGGAGCGGGAGAAGGTCAGCTGAAGCGGTCCCTGCACCCGGCCACAGCTGAACTTCGCGCCCTTTTCGCCACCTTGGTCCTTGCCGGTGGTCATGACAGCTCCGAACATCCGTACGTCGAAGAAGGTCCGGCACATCCATTCCTGGGCGCGTAGTTCCGCCCCCTTCTCCCCTGGCTTGAGTTGCAGGGCGGCGTATGCACGCTCGTGCTGCGTATTGAGCGCCACACCCTGTTCGACGTAGATGTCGTAGCCCGGCTGTCCTGCACCGAGCATGCTCACGGTGTTGCGGATCTTCCGCTTGATGGCGACATCGGTGACCAGGCCGTGACCGGTCTCGTAGTCGATGCGGGGCATGCCGCCGGCGTCGGGGTCGCCGTTGGGGTTGCCGTCGCGAACGTCGAAGACGAACACGAAATCCTGCTTGCGAGCAGGGTCGAGATGCGGGGAGACAGACATGGGAATTTTGCCTTTCGATGAGGGGGTCAGTTGTCGTTCGTGGCTGCTTTGGCCGCGCGTGCGGCAGCGTCGTAAGCGCGCTGGTGGTCGTAGCCGAGGAAGAACTGCGCCTGATCGGCCAGTTGCAGCGTGGCCGGGTAGTCGTCCAGCCGATCAGTGATCTCCTGGAACCTGGCTTCAAGCGCGATCGCTGCGCCGGGCTTCTTACGGCGAAGCTTCTTCAGGTGACCCTGGGCGGTGCGCCGCAGGGTGAGCAAGATCGGGCGTGGCGTGATAGAGGCCGCGCCGAGGAACTTGTCAGCGATGGTGGTATTGAGATTGTCGATCGCTTGGCGCTGCATTGCCTCGAACACAGCGAACAGGCGTCCGCACTGGTAGGGGACTGGACCGTCCGGGTTCAGCATGGGCGGGCACTCCACTTTGGGATTGGAACGATTCAGGATGAGCCGCAGCAGTGCGGCGCGGGGCAGGTCAAGATGGTGATCGGCTCGGATACGCCGCAGCAGGTGCGGCAGAAGATAGGCGGGCAGGCGCGTGCCGCGAAGCGCTGCCATGAGCAGGTCTCGGCCGCAGGAGTGCGGCTCGGAGTCGGCGATGTAGGTATCGCGTACAGTGTCCCACCGCCCTGCGGCCCGGATCAGCTGCCATAGCGGAACCACATGGAGCCCATCACGCCACCGATCGACACTGCGGTGATCGGCGAACCAGCGGGCAATGTTGAGTTTGACCTGCTGGACTGGCACCTCCAGCCAGTCCCTGATCACGACCCTGCTCTGGTTGACTGACATCGTCAGGCCGTAGAAGGCGTTGTGATCGAAAACCTCGGCCTGCCAGGCTCGGGGGGTGTCGAGCAGATCCAGCAAGGCGCGGACGTCTTCCGGCTGTGGCTCATCGAGCACCATGTAGTTGAAGCCATCGGAGGGATCCCGTAGCCACCACACCATCACGCTGTCGCGGAGCCGGCGCCGGTGGGCGTCATCGGCGAGCATCGCATTCAGGGCCGCCATCGCTCGGTTACCGCAGACATCGCAGATGGGCGTGTTGGCCAGCTGGATCTTGCCGCCCCTGCCTTGAGCTGGTTTGTTGATGCTGACCAGCTGGGCGTCGTGGCCTCGCCCTCCGACAGCTGGAATGGCACCTGCTTTGATCGACTCCGGGAGCGTGTCCAACAGGGCACCCGGTTGTCCGCAGGCAAGGCAGATCCCCGCGGCGCCTGTGCTCTTGCGACCCCGGACCACCGTGCCCCAAAACTCCACGGCCGACGGGCGCAAGTGTGCCCACTGACCGCATGCCCAGATCGCGACCGTGTCGGTGGGCTTAGCCTGCTCGGGAATCGGCAGCATTCCGCCCCGGGCGAAGAAGGCGTGCACGGCCTGCGCCACAGGATCGTCGGGGGCGGACTCCCGCCAGCGGGCGATCAGGTCGACGTAATCCTCACAGCGCCGTTTGGCCTCGGCGATCTCCTTGTCGGTGGTGTCCTTGGGCATGCCCAGGACGTATTGCAGGCTGTCGACCAGCAGCGCAGCCGGTGGCTTCCGCCCCGCCCGATACACGTACGGGGCGGGCAGCTGGATGCCGGCAGGCTGATCAGCACCGGAAAGGTCCGCAAGCTCCTCGCTGGTGGGGTACCCGTCCGCGTCCAGGTAAATGGCCCATCGGACCGCTCGATATCGGTAGTACGGCGGCGGCAGATCACTGCGCTGGTCGGCCGCCTCACGCAGACGCTGGATAAGCATACGCTGATCACCCCCGCCCGCCGACGCGCGCCGTCCCGACCAAGGGAGGCACTTCGATCCCGGTCGGCGGCACGACCAGCACACCGTTCTCCAGCCGTGCGTGGAACCAGGTGTAGCTCTCGCGCCCGCCGGTATAGCGGATGGAGTGAAGCATGATCCCCAGGTCTTGGTCGGCATTCTCCGTGATCGCCGGTCGCGTGCTGGCCTTCCCGAAGCGCGCCGCGAACTCCCTGGTTCCTAGGTACGGCTGGGCAAAGCATGAGCCGCGTTCCACCCGGCGGCGCAGCTGATCGCGATACTTGGCCTCAGGCGCGTCGGCGTGCGGTCTCAGCTTGATCTGGGCGTGGATGCGGTAGGCGACATCCCTCAGCCCAACCATGTTGCGCTGGTCACGGTTCTCTTCCACATCGAACCGAAAGGTGGGATCTGCCATTGCTTTGCGTACCCAGTCGGGTGTGACCACCGAGGTGACCTCATTACGCCGGATCTGAAACCAGCGGATTGGCTTGAGTACCTCGATCGCGGTGATGACGTAGCCAAACTCCGGACGCCAGAAGATCGCTTCCAGCACGCCCTTGGCAGCGGACGGCGTCATCACCGGGTAGCTGACACGCTCGGTCTTCAGCTCCGGCCGGGTGAAACACGCGTACGGCCCTTCGACCTCGACCACAAGTGGGGGATGGGCGTAGCCCGGATACCGTGCGGATTGACCAGTCACCACACGATCGCCTCCGTCACTTCACGAACTTTGGCACGTTCCCAAGGCATTTGGAACGGACCAGACCCTCTGAACACACCATCACGGACTTTAGGCGCCCCGACTGACAAATCTCCGCGGCAATCACCGGCAGGGATGAACGCCGGCAGGGCTGGGGTGCTGGGTTACTCACCACCCCGGCCTGGACCGCCCGGTACGCCCATAATGTCCGCTTCAGTTGCGATCCTCGGCCCCATCTTGATAGGGCCGCCGCCGATTGGTGAGGCTAGCAGAGTCTCGATTCTGAAGTGGGCAATATGGAGAAATCCAGCGATATGTGCGAATGCGGTCCTGCCTGATTGAGCTATATAGTCTGTCATAATATGTACTCTTTTGGATCGTCTGGGATGGTTTGCTCTGTGATGTCGACTCCTCGCATGGGGTGATAGTCGGCCACCCACTCGTAAAGGTCGCCAATGACGGGCACGCACAGCTCGCCTCTGGCTGCCAGCCATCGCGGGATCGTCGCGATGTACGGCTGCAGGGCCCGCAGGTCCTGGCGGGTGGCATTCCCGCGGCGGAGTCGCCGGAGAATGTCGTCCACCTCGACGTCCGACTCGATGCCGTCGTACCTGACTATGACGGGTACGGTGAGTTCTTCGATCATCCGGAAGCCATTGGCGACCCGAGGGAAGTCCAGCTCGCGGCGCCACTTCTCGATAAGCGCCCCGTTGGGCGTCTTCGCGGGACCAGATTCCGCAGGAAGCCCTAAGTTCTGCGACCCATACCGCTGCGGATAGTACTCGGCGAGGGCGTCAAGATCGTCCGGCAAGGCTTTGCCAGGGCCGAAATGCGATCGGGTAGCGGCCAGCGCGGCATTATAGGACTGGTCCGTGGGATGACCACCGTCACAGGGATCGAAGATGACGACCAGGCCCTGGTTCAGCCGGCCTTCCCGGTTAGCGCGGCCGGCTGCCTGCTGAAGCGAGTCCGCTGAGGAGAAAGCCCGGTAGACCACGGGAAAGTCCAGATCAACGCCGGCTTCTACCAGCGGCGTGGCCACGACGGCCACCGGTTCACCCGCCGCCAGATGGGCGCGCACCCTTTCAAGAACATCGCGGCGGTGCTGTGCGGCCATTCGAGTCGACAAGTGATACACCAACCCGAGCGCGGGATCGCGTTTCTCCTCCACGTGGCGATGCAGGTTGGCAGAGTCCTTGGTTGTGTTCACAATCGCCAGCACCTGACGTTCGGCCGCGACCTTCGCCGCGACTTCCCGCAGCGTTGGCCGGCCAGGGAACCACGTGTAGCGCACCCGGCGCAGGTCACTGTAGAGGGACCGCTGTCTAGCCTGGGGAATGACGTCATGGACCGGCAACCCCTGAAACGGTGACAGCGACCAGTAGTGCGGCTGGGTCGCCGTCGTCAGTAGCACCGTCGTCCCGAACAACTCGGTCAAGGTCCGAAGCGCCGAAAGGATCGGGATGAGCAAGCGGTCCGGCAATGCCTGCACCTCATCCAGCACGATCACTGAGCGGGCTAACCTGTGCAGGCGCCGCATCGCGGCCGGTCGCCGGTCGAACAACGACTCAAACAATCGGACCGTCGTTGTCACGATGAACGGGGAGTCCCAATTCTCAGCGGCGAGTTTGGCAGACCATTGCCCCGTGGCCGTGGCATCATCCAGGTCCACACCGCTGTGATGCTCTAAAACAAGGGGTATCCCTGCACGGTCAGGCAGGAGCCGGCGATAGACCGCCGCGTTCTGCTCCGTGATCGAGATGTATGGCACCGCCACGATCACCCGGCGCAGGCCATGATGCCGAGCGTGATGAAGGGCGAACCCGGCGGCAGCTATGGTCTTACCGGAACCGGTAGGGGCGGGCATCCGGAACATCCCAGGAGAGGCCTTCGCGGCACTTACGGCATAGCCGTACACCTCCTGACGCAGCTTGTCGACCGGAGCGGAGGGGCGATCAGCTAGCAGCTTGGAGCGCTCCACCTCGAATGTGTCCACTAGATCGCCCGCCAGGAACGGATGTGCTGGGCGCGCTTGGTGCTGGAAGTGCTCTTCGGTATCCAGGAAATCAGCGTCAACGACGGCGCTGAAGACGAGGCGCAATAGCAGGTCAAACTCCAATTTCCTTGTGAACGGCGGAATCCTCACCGGGTCCTGGCGGCGAAGCTCAGGAACGAGGGACATGACGCGCTCTATTACCTCATTTACCTGCGGGCGGCTGAGCTGTGCCTCCTCCTTGAGCGTCCGTTTCAGGTCGGAGATGCTCGGCAAGCCGCCATGATGCCCGTACACTGCAGCGGAGAAAAAACCCACCTGGCGATGAGCCAAAATTGTCCCCGCCAACTTGTGATCATCGCCTACCCGTCCGCCATCACGTTCGGCACGGAGCAGTCGTTCCTGCCAACCGCAATCGCCCTTGCCCACGTCATGGCAGAGGCCAAGATAACCGGCCAGTTCTCCGGCACAGAAAACCTCACCGAACATGGATGCGCGGGCAGCAGTTCCCCGCAGATGGTCCTCAAGAGGATGCCGAACACCCAAAGCGTTCACGCTGTGCGCCCACAACCGCTCCACAATCGGTCCTCTCTCTCGAAGGCCGAGTGACGGAGAGGAGCGTACGCGTCATCACCGACACTTTCCGGACAAGCCGCGACCGGTCGCGCTGGCCTGACTGAGCCCTTTCACCCTGCTTCTCGGGCTTGTAGGACGTGGATGGCTTTGACCAGTTGACCTGCTCGTTTGGGGCAGCAGCGGAGCTTTCGCAGGAGCCGCCAGCCCTTCAACTGCGCATTCGCCCGTTCGCCGGGGCCGCGGAGCTTGGCGTGGGCGGCGTTGGCGACCTTCAGCCCCACCGGCCCAGGCGTCGGATGATCCCCCAGATCCGGGCCGCGGTCAGGTCGTGCACCGAGTCCGCCAGCGATCCGGAGGTCCACACGATGCCGCCAGACTGGCCAGGACTTGGATGTTCATCCCGTGGCACTTGTTCTTCCCTGAGTAGTACGGCCGGTCAGCGGCCAGGCGGTCGATCCGGATCAGCGTTCCGTCGAGCACGAGGTAGGGGTGGCCGGCCTCTCTGGCCGCGCGTAACGCCTGGCCCAGCTTGGGGGCGCGCCGCGCAAGCAGGGCGACGCTCTCGGTGATGTACCGCCAGGCGGTGGCGACGCCGACCCCGAATCCGGCGGCGACCTCGGCGTAGGTTTCGCCTTTACGCAGGTGGACCAGCACGAGCAGGGCCTGCTGGCCTTGGGTTGAGCCTGTGCCAGCGCGCGCCGCCCGGTGACGGCCGACCACTCCGGCCACGTAGTTGAGGGTGTGGCGTGACAACGGCAGGGCGGCACGGTAGAACAGCACGGAAGCTCCTGGTGATACACGATCTTGGTCGACGTGCATCCTCCAGGAGCTTCTTCATGTGACGGGTGCGTTCCCAGATCAATGTCTTGTGCATGCGGGAGACGACCTTGACGGCCTCGGCCTGGGCGCTGTCCCCGGCCACCGGGCGCAGCTGGTGGGAGTCGGTGCGGACCATATCGGCCAGCAGGTGGGCATCGGCGGCGTCGCTCTTGGCACCCGAGAGCCCACGCCGTTCCCGGTAGCGGGCGGCCTGCAACGGGTTCACCGCCAGCACCGTGTAGCCGGCGGCCACCAGCGCTTGCACCCATGGGCCGCGGTCGGTCTCAATCCCGACCACCACCTGCACGTCCTCATCGGCGATATCGCCGATCTGCTCAGCGATCATCGCGTGCAGCCGGGCCATGCCGGCCACCCCTTCAGGCAACCGCGCCCTGGACAGTCGCCGCCCGAGGCACCCCAGTTCCCGCCGCACGAGTCGGGGCGATCGGCTGCCGCGGCCCTCCTTCGTCGGGCCTTGCCACCGAGTATCCCGTGGAGCCGCCGCACCCAGGCTGCCGGGATCGCGATCACGCGAGTGCCAACCACGTCCGTGGACACCGGCAGGCGAGCACGCAAGTTGATCAAGTCTGCTTGTCGTCCGAGCTAGATGCGGTTCATCGGTGGACGCCCTTGAAGGATCTTGCTCTGACTCGTAATGCGCAGGTCGCCGACCGGCCGAGGTGACAGCAGTGCTGACAGCAACGTCCCCGCACATGGATGCACTTTGGCAACCGTCCACAACCCTCTGACCGCGGCCTTCAGTGTGCCAGCAGGGCGATCGTTCCGCCTGAAAAGCGGAAGGTCGGCGGTTCGACCCCGCCCCTGACCACCACATCTCTTCAGCAAAGACACCCGAGCAGGTCGTGGTCGGGGCGTTTTTGTTTTTCT
>Ga0207870_100499_pt1 | contig 18921 bp, 27 predicted proteins | sample CeladaPassage60B_FD_187477 | JGI IMG/M metagenome (GOLD analysis project Ga0207870, IMG submission 187477) | Cellulose-adapted microbial communities from the Joint BioEnergy Institute, USA - Passage3 60B (SPAdes) (version 2) | ecosystem: Engineered > Bioreactor > Continuous culture > Unclassified... | reverse complement strand
ACCTTCTCCCCTTCAGGGCGAGCCAGCGGACGAAGTAGCCCACGTAATGGGGGGCCACCCGGTCGGGCTTCTTGCGGTGGCGCACGAGGTAGGCCCAGAGGGCCTCCTTGAGGAGCGCCTCGTCCCACCGCGCCAACGCCTCCCCCACCACCCGCCTCCTCTCCTCGGGGTGGTCCCAGGGATCCAGCCCAAGGCTCTCGGCCATCCTCACCACCATCTTAGCTACAACCCCCCTCCCCGCCAACCCGGTGTGTAGCTAAGACTTTCCCCGCATCGGCTTTTCCCCTTCTCCACGCCACTCTCCACACCCTGACCTCTTTCCCGCGAGGGTTAGGGGTTGGGCTTCCTGGGGGTGTGGGGCAAAAGTGGAGGTGGGGGTTTTTGTGGGTAAACCTCAGCGCACCAGAAGGCGCACCCCCCTGGCCGGGGGCCTGGCCTCCGCCTCTCCCCGGGGCTCCTCCGGGTCCAGGGCCCCGTCCCCGTCCCGGTCCAGGAAGGCGAGGAGGCGGTAGGTCCCGGGGGAGAGGCCTTCAAGCCGGAAAGGCCCCCCTTCCGGGGGCAGGGCGAGGCTCCGGCAAGCGCCCCCCTCGGAGCAAGCGGAGAGCACCACCCGGGCGGGAAGGGCCTCCACCTGGACCTCCGCCGTGGCCCAGGCCCCACCCCCTTCCAGGCGCACCCGGTAGGCCCCGGGGGCCGTCCCCGTGGGCGCCCGCACCCGGAGGTGGGCCGTGCCCTGGGCGGGGTTCGGGGCGAGGTAGGCGGCAAGCCCCCCTTCCGCCGCCACCCGCACGGGGACCGGGTAGGGGCTTAGGACCTCCACGGGGAGGCTCCCCTCCTCCCCGGGCTTCAGGGCCAGGCGGCCCTCCACCCGCAAGGCCACCCCGCCCCCCTCCAGGGCCTTCAGGGCGGCGAAGGCGTCTAGAAGCCTCCCCTCCGGCGTGGACCTGCTCCCCGCGAGGAGCGCCCCCTCCAGGGCCTCAGGGGAGGCCGCCCCCCGGGAGCGAAGGAGGGCCAGGGCCGCCGAGACGTGGGGGGCCGCCTGGCTCGTCCCCTTGAGGAGGCGGTGTCCCCCCAGGGTGGGGCCCAGGACCCCGGAAGCCCCGTCCCCCCCGGGGGCGAGGAGGGGGGCGGAGCGGTTGGAGTAGGAGGCGAGCCTCCCCTCAGGGCCCACCGCCCCCACGGTGAGGACCCCCCGGCAGTTCCCGGGGAAGTAGTCCCGGAAGTCCCGCCCGTAGTTCCCCGCCGCTGCCACCACCAGGACGCCCCGGGCCCTCACCTCGTCCAGGGCCTCTTGCAAAGCGGGGGAACAGGGGCCTTCCCCGCTTAAGGAGAGGTTCACCACCTGGGCCGGGTGGGGGTTTGGGGGAAGCCCCGGCACGGGGATCCCCGCCGCCCACCGGAGGGCGAGGATCAGGTCGCTCTCCCGCCCCGTCCCCTCGGGGGTGAGGAGGCGGATGGGGAGGATGTGGGCCTGGGAGGCCCCCGCCATCCCCACCCCGTTCCAGGCCGCCGCCAGGACCCCGGAGACGTGGCTCCCGTGGAAGGTCTGGAGGGGGCTTCCCGTGCTGGGCTCCGTGGGGTCGGTGTCCCCGTCCACGAGGTCCAGCCCCGGAAGGAGGACGCCCTCGAGGTCGGGGTGGCCGGGGAGGACCCCGGTGTCCGCCACCGCCACCACCACCCCCTCCCCCGTGGCCTCGGCCCAGGCCTCGGGGAAGCGGGCCAGGGGGAGGTTCCACTCCTCGGGGAAGAGGGGCTCGGCCTCGCCCCCCTGGGCCCGCACGGGGCGGTCGGGGAGGCCTTCCGTCCTTGAGGCCAGAGGCTGAAGCCCCTCCGCCCGGTACCAGCCCCCGCCCAGGGGCCTCCCGGAGCACCCCGTGGGGCAGTAGCGGAGGACGCCCGCCGCCTGGGGCGCGGCTTCCGCCTCCCCCACGTAGACCGCGCCCTCGAGGTAGAGGTCCTGGGAGGAAGCGCTCTCCACCACCAGGCGGAAGGGGGCTTCCCGCCGCATCCCCCCGCCCTCGGCCACCACCCGGGCCTCCCAGGTCCCGGCCTCCCGGGCGGGGATGGCGAGGGAGAGCTCCCTCTTACCCTCCACCTCCAGGGGAGGAGGGGTCATCCCCGGGGGAAGGCCCTCCACGAAGAGGCGGGCCCTGAGCCCCCTGGCCTCCACCCGCGCCGGGAGGATGGCCGTCTCCCCCTCCCGAGCCCGCACCTCCTCCTGGCCCAGGGAGAGCCGAAGGAGGGGGGCCTCCAGGGCGCACCCCGTCAAAAGGAGCAGGCTAAAAAGGAGGCTCCAGGTCCTCCTCATCCAGGCCCACCTCCGCTACCCGCCGGGCGAAGGCCGCCTCGAGGGCCTCGTAGGCCTCCTCCAGGCTGGGGAAGTCCCCGAGGTCTTCCCGCTCTCCTTCGGGGCCCTCCCACCAGGCCCGGCACCTTCCCGTGGGCCACTCCTGGATCCATCCTTCCCCCATGGGGGTCTCGTAGACCCGCCGCTTTCTGCTCCCGTCAAACCTGAGGATCATGGGCTAGAAAGTACCACCGCGAAGTAGCCGTAGAGGGTGGCCGCCACCTCGCGGCTCTCCACCACCACATACTTCCCCCCTTTGGGGGCCACGAAGAACCGTCCGTCCGCCAGGAGGAACCACCCGGCCATGGGCGTCCCTCCGAGGCGCACCACCTTCGCCCCCCGGGCCCAGGGAGGAGGCGCCTCCCGCCCCAGGACCAGGGTGAGGCGCTTCTCCTTCAGGGCCTCCCCCAGGGAGGCCGGGGGAAGCCCCACGGCCACCACCTCCTGGGTGCGGTTCGCCAGGAACCAGTAGAGCTCCCGCTCGGAGAGCTCCCGCACCTGGGGCAGGCCCTGGGCCAGGGCGGGGCCCAGGGCGAGGAAGAGAAGGGCGAGGAGCCTAGAAGAGCTCCCCGCTTTCAAGAAGCCTCTCCACCTCATCCTCGTCCTCCCAAGCTTCCTCCGCCTCCCGGTCCAGGCACTCCAGGCAGGCCGTCTCCAGCTCCCGGCCATCGGGGAGGCGGATCGTGATGCGCCCCGTTCCGCCGCACATGGGGCACGCCATCACGCCACCTCCGGCAACGGCACCCGGAACTCCGGGGCCCAGAAAAGCGCCTCCTCCCCCTCGGCGAGGAGAAAGGCCGCCTCAATCCCCCGCTGGTAGAGCCGCCACCCGAGCTCGGGGTGCCGGAGGAGGTAGTACTGCCCGGTGCCGTCCACCTTCACCACGCTGGCCTCTTCCACGATCCGCCAGAACTCCGCGAGGTCTGTCCTCATACGCCTTCTCCCGTGGGGCGAAGCCCCCAAGCTCACTTCATCTCCTCCTCTCTCCGGGAAGCGCTCACCACGTAGCTCGTGGCTAGGCGCATCACCAGGGCCACCTTGCTGGAGACGGGGCCGTCCGGGGTGAGCCAGAGCCAGCGATCCGGGGTGCTGTATCCGGGGGCGAAGAGGTAGCCCTTCCCCCCGGCCCAAAGGATGGGCAGACCCAGGATGACCCCGGAGAGCTCCGGGGCATCCCGCTCACCCCCCACGGCCACCACCTTGAGGAGGCCTTCCTTCACCGCCTCCTCCAGCTCCGCCTCCAGCTTTCTCGCCGTCTTCCCGTCCGTGACGATGTACGCTTTAGGAATCCGTATCCCTCCCGGCGGGCAGGTGTAGATGGGCACGCCCCCGTAGGAGATGTTCTGGCACCCCCCTCCGTGCAGGATGAGCCCGAGGTAGCGGGCCAAAGCCTCCACCCCGGCCCCCGAGCCCACCACCATCACCTCCTGGCCCCGGGCGAGGGCCCCCTGAATCTCCCCCCAAGAGGCGGGGTAGAGCATGTCGTCCGGGAGGCCGCACATCTTGAGGGTGGTGCACAGGACGCACTTCGTCACCCGGTACACCCCCCGGAGGACCAGGGAGGGCTGGGAGAAGTCCAGTTGGGCGAGACTACTGGGGTCGCACGAGAGGACCTGGCTGACCTTGTTCAGGTTGTTGCTGATCCCGCCCCAGTCCAGGTTGGAGAGCCAGTCGAACTGGGCCAGGGCCGGGGTAAGGGCTACCAAAAGGGTCAAGAACGCTTTCCGCATCTTCACCTCCCGAGGAGGGGCCGATAGAGCGCCCTCAGGTCCAGGGCGTAGGCCGAGAGGTCCGAGACCAGGGTGTAGGGGGCTCCCCGCACCCCCGGCACCTCGTACCCCTCGGGCACGGAGACCCACCGCCAATGCGTCCGCTCCAGGGCGAAGGGGAGCACATAGGGGGGCACCCCCAGGGGCTGAACAGGCCCTTCCAGGGGAAGCGAGGGGTAGACGATGACGCAAGGGGGGCAGTATTCCACCCGGATGTCGATGGTGAGGGGCGTGTGCCAGTAGACCACCAGGCGGGAGAGCTGGCTCCAGGCCCAGCCCATCCAGTTCCCCAGGTTCACCTGGGAGAGGTCCACATTGCGGATGTCGGGGACCGTGGTCACCTCCAGAAAGTTCGTGGCCTGGAAGAAAGAGGTGTACCCGAAGGCCTCGTAGACGGGAAGCGAGGAGGGGGGAAGCCACCGCTTGGCCTCCTCGAACTTCCAGAGGCCCGGAGCCTCCTTCGCCTTCAGGGGCTCATCCTGGGGCTTGCCCCCGGTGAGCTTTTCCACCTCCCCCTTGGCCTTCACCACCTCGTCCACGGTCATGAGGGCCGTGGCCGCGCACGAGACCACCCGGTCCAGGTCCCCCGCGCACCCCTTGAGGACGGGGATCGCCCCGGTGAGCGCCCTCAAGGGGGCGTTCACCAGGTTCTCCAGGTTCCTCTTCAGGGCATCCACCCCTGGAAGGCCCAGGAAGGCCCGGGAGTCGAAAAGGGTCTTCGCCGAACGGTAGAAGTGGACGTAGAGGTACACCTTCTCCAGGTCGCTCCCCGCCCGGTCGATGAGCCCCTTGTAGGTGTTCCAGATGGCCTGCACCTGGTCCCAGAGGGCGGTGAGGTCCGTGGGGAAGAGCTGGGTGTAGACCGGGGCCACCACGCTCCCCGCCCCAAGGAGGTGGCCCTGCCAGGGCACGGGGAGGTAGGCCTTGGGGCTCCCCAGGCTCTTGAAGTCCTTGGGGAGGAGGGAGAGGAGGTCCTGGGGGGTGGAAGGCCTCGGGGTGAGGAGGACCCTCGCCACGTCCTTCAGGTAATCGGCGTAGTAGTCCGTGAGGGCCTTCTGCATGGCCCGCTCCACCCGGGCGTTGGCCTCCGCCTCGTTGAACCAGAAGGGGCGGGAGGGGTAGCCCGGGGTGCGGAAGACCTCGTACCCCTGGACCAGGACCTTGAACCCCGGGATGTACATGAGAGGCAGGATCTGCATCCCGAGCCCGTCGCAGAACTCCTTCGGGTCCACCTGGGGCACGGGGAGGTACTTGTCCAGCTTGTGGAGTCCCGCCGAAGCCCACTTCCCCAGGTCCAGGGGGGAAGACCGGGTGGCCGCCTGAAGGAAGGCCGTGTCCACCCCCTCGGAGGGCACCATGAGCTTGAGGTCGGGGAGAGGAGGATTTAGCTCCGGCCCCTTCACCCCGGCGAGGCAGTAGGCGAACCAGAAGGCGGGGTTGTTGAGCTCGGTGATGACCCTCCAGTAGTAGCGCTCCTCAAAGCGTTGCCACGCCTTCCTGAGGTCCCTCGCCACCTCCCGGGTGGCCTCGAGGCTGGAGAGGGGGAGGTAGAACTCGTGGGCCTGGGCCTCCGGGGTGGTGGCCCCTCCCTGGTAGTCCCTAAGGCGGTCCTTCCTCAGCACCTCCAGGTAGGGCCACTTCCCCTTCAGCACCTGCTCCAGACGGTAGTCCGGGGCGGAGAGGAGGTACTTGGTCCAGTCCTCGTAGGTAGGCCCTTGGGCCAGGGCCAGGGAGAAGAGGAAGAGCGCCCAAACCCACCGCATCTCACAACCCCCTTTCCGCGCACCACTCCCTGAGGGGCTTGAACCAGAGCTTGGCCTCCTCTCGCCCCGTGGAGGCGAAGGGGTTCCCCTGGGGCGAGAGGGAGCGGGTGATGTAGCTCACATAGGGGTCGCCCTCGGCCACCTCGAGGTCCTTCCCCGTGGGCTGGAGGTAGCCCTCGAGGCCGGGGATCCGGTACCGCTTCCCCTCCGCCGTCACGTACCCGAAGGGCTCCACGGGGCGGTCGTTGTCGCTGGCGTAGCGCCAGGTCTCCTGCCACCCCTTGAGGGACACATAGACGCTGTACCCCTTGACCTCGTACTGGGGCACCAGGGGGTAGACGGTCCCCGTCACGTGGCGGTAGCGCCACCAAGCGCCGATGGCCCCGCTTCCCCGGTATCGCCCCTGGTCGTCCTTGTATTTGCAGGCGTAGATGTCCGTAAGCCCCACCCGCCTCGTCCAGGAGCAGTCGTAGGCGGTGAAGTATTCGTACTTACCCTTCACCCACACGCCAAACCGGAGCCCGTTGATCTCGTTGGCCCAAACCCCGGTGTCAAAGGAAGCTCCCGCGTTCTGGTCCAGTTCGTACCCCACGAGCTCCTTGTTCGCCACCACCTGGGCCGTCCCCCTATTTCGCCCGGCGGTGTCCCGCACGGTGTAGGGACTGGACCCGTCGGGGAAGCCGTCCAGGTAGAAGGACTCCTCCCCCCGGCCCGCGTCCCGGGAGAAGACCCCGTCCCAGGAGGCCTCCTGGTCAAGGGTGAAGGAGAGGTTGGCCCAGGACGAAAGGGTCCACTCCTTGAACCGCACCCGGGCCTTCAGGTTGGCCCGGGAGATGTATCCCCACACGAGCGCGTCAGCCTCGGGAAGCCCCTCCTGGGTAGGCAAAAGACGGGTGGTGAAGTAGAGGTAGTCCGTCTCCTGCCAGTCCGGGCGGTCCACCAGGTAGCGCCCCGCCATCACCGCCCCCTTCTGGGTGTCCCCGGAGGGCGGGTAGATGACGGCGAAGGACTGCTCCTTGGCGAGGCTTTCCCGGGGCATCACGTGGTAGCGGGAGTCGTTCCGGTAGAGAGAGCAGTAGCTCCTCGCCGTCCCCTCCGGGACCACGAACCGCTCCTGCCCCCCGTTTCGCGCCCGGAACTCCTGGGCCAGGGTCTGGGTCCAGGCCGAGACCTCGGGGACGAAGAACCAGAGGGTGCTTCCCTGGGGCTGGCGGGCGTAGAAAGCCCTCAGGTCCGCTAGAGAAGAGAGGACGCTCTTCGCCACCACGTCCCGGTCCGCCGGGGAGATCCCGGAGAGGATGGACCCCTGGACCGAAGGGGGCCGGTAGGACTCCATGCCGGGGTAGCGGTACCGCTCCCTAGCGCTTCCTCCAGGGGGCCGCGCGGAAAGCCATCCCCCCGCCTCCAGGGGCACGGGGTTGTCCGGGGAGGGCATCCAGGTCTTGGCCCCCTGGAGGGGCCAGACGGCGTACTGCACCTGGTGGTAGGAGGGCCTGTTCTGGGAGTCGTAGACCGTGCTCACCGAGGCCCGCCCCCGGAGGCGGTTCTGGGAGTCGTAGAGGTTGAAGACCGCCCCGCCATAGGGGGTGTTCGGGGCGTACCCCGAAAGGGTGAAGTAGTCGCACCCGGAGACGCAGAGGTAGAGCTTCCCGTTCCAGGAGAGGGGCTGGGTGGTCGTCCCCTGCGTCGGGTTGGCCCCGCTCTCCACCAAAAACTCCACCACCACGCTGTACCCCTCTCGGGCGTTTCCCTGGAGCGTCCCCCGCACCTCCGTGGAGGGACGGGGGCCGTCCACGAGGCCCACCTGGGCCAGGGCGAGGGTGGAGAGGAGAAGGAGAGGACTAAACCTTCTCACGCCGCACCTCCTACGGGTACTGCCTCCCCCGCTGGAACATGGGGTCGATCATGAGGAGGGTCTTCAGCGTGGGCACCAGGCCCGTGGGGGTCTCCGCCAGGGCCAGGCACCGCCTGCCCTCCGGGGTGTCCTTGTAGGTCGGGCACCCCTGGAGGACTTGGTTCCGCTCGTCCTGGGGCACCGCGGGGTACTCGGGGTCCGAGGGGTCGTAGTACTTGCGGGGGATCACCCGGTCCATGAGGAGGTAGTCGTGCCGAAACCCCTTGACCATGAGGAAGGTCTTGATCTCCACCTTGGGGCCGATGTCCGCGCCCCGGGCGTTCTGCTGGCCGAAGCAGAAGGTGATGAAGCCCCCGCAAAGCCTCCCCGTGTAGAGGAGGCCGTAGAGGATGCTGGGGACGTCCGTGAGGACCTTGATCTCCCCCGCCGGGTCCGCCCTCTTACAGATCCCGAGCAGGCCGCATTCGTAGAAGTACCCCCGGGCCACCTTGGCGAGGGCGCTCCGCACGGGCTCCGGGATCTCCTTGGCGTAGGCGTAGGCCAGCATGGAGGCCCCCGCCCGCTTGTGGTCCTCCACGAGGCGGGTGGCGAACTCCTGGAGGACCTGGTCGTAGGAGAGCTCCTGTTCCCAGGTGAGGTAGGCCGCCCCCCGGCTCGAGGTGGAGACCGTCCCGCTCAGAGGCACCCAGTAGCCCCGGAGGAGGGTGCAGGCGTAGTAGGGAGACCCCGGCGCACCCCCGGAGGTGGTCACCGTGGTCGTCTGCTCCCTCCCCTGAGAGTCCCGGTACCTGCAGGACCAGTCCTCCCGCCACTCCTTCCAGTAGACGAAGGCCTCCGCCACAAAGTTGTGGAAGCCGTTGTCCCGGAAGGAGAGGCTTCGGGTGGACACCTGGACCTCGGGGCACCCCTGGACCGGGTTGGGGGAGAGGAGGGCGGTGTAGGTGGAGCTCCCCGGCCCCTCGTCTTTGGTCGCGAGTTGGCTTCCCGTCCAACGCACCCGCACCCAGGCCGTGGTGGAGGGGGAGGAGGTCCAGGCCCGCACGGTGAAGGAGCCGGGGGAGGCCAGGGCAGTAGGGGAGACGGTGAGGTAGATTTGCGGCCTCCCCACGGGAAGTTCCGGGTAGTTAGGAGGGGTGTAGCTCACCGAGCAGGTGGTGCGCTGGGCGAGGGCGAGGCCCAGGAGGGAGAGGAGTGGCAACATGATGCGGCGCATCATGCCGCATTATAGCAATGTCTGCTCAGCGAAGGGCCCGCTCCGCCTCCGCCAGGCGCTCCAGGAGGGCCTCCCGCCGCCTTAGGAGGGCCTTGTAGCGGGCCAGGGCCTCCAGGAACTCCCGGGGTCGGACGAAGCCCTCGGGGGGTTGCCACCCCTTCCCCAGGTACTTCCACCGCCACCTGCCGTCCTTCTTGACGCGAAGGTAGGGGTAGGGGCCGTGGGGGCACCTCCGGCAACGCTCCTTTCCGCACTTGACCCACCGCCAGTAGACGGGGAGGGGGGAGAGGGCCTCGAGGGCCTTGCGCTCCTCCTCCAGGCGGGCCTCGAGGGCGGCGAGCTCCTCCTTCAGGCGGACGAGGGCTTTTTCCAGCATCTTAGCTACACGCCCCCTCTTCCTTTGCCCCCCGTGTAGCTAAGAAAAAAGGGGGCGGGGGGCGGCCCCCTCAGCGGGCCTTCACCTTCCAGTAGGCCTCTTGCCTGCCGTACACCCAGGCGGCGTGCTCCGGGGTGGGCGGCTCGGCGTAGACCAGGTTCCAGCCGGGGGAGAGCTCCAGGTCGTACTGCACCTGCCTGCCCCCGCACGCCTGCAGGCCCTTCTTCACCACCCCCTCTCCCGTGTAGACCAGGGCCCAGTATTCCTCGGCGGGGTAGGGGTAGGGGAGGGCCCGGGGGAGGAGGACCAGGCGGGCCTCGAGGTCGTCCGGGTAGAAGAGCCCGCCCCTGACCTCGTTCCGCCCGTTCCACCAGGCCACCTGGACCTGGGTGCCCGTGCACCAGGGGTCGGCGTCCAGGTAGGGGTCGGGCGTGGGGACGAGGCCCTTGAGGGGCAGGTAGACCCGCCCGTCCACCACGGGCGCCTCCCGGGTGAGCACCCTGAGGGTGCCCTGGAAGGGCGTCCCGTCCCAGGCGGCGATCCGCATCCTGAGCTCCTCGGCGTTCAAGAGCTGGTACTCCCCCTCCGTCCCCGCCCCGGGGAGCTCCCCGCAGGCGGCGAGGAGGGGGAGGAAGGCGAGAAGAAGCCAGAACCGCATCTTCGCACCTCCTAAAGGCAGATCCCGTGCCTGTGAAGCACCTCTCCGAGGGCGAGGAGCAGGGCGTGGTTCACCTCGGGGATGGGCTTCGCCAGGCTTCCGAGGACGGCGTGGGGCACCTCTTCCCCGTTGAAGAGGCCTTTGCGCCGCCACTCGATCCTGAGGCCCGCTTCGTAGAGGGGCCCCAGGTCCACCTCCTCCGCCTGTAGCTGTCCCTCGCGCTTGAGGACGCCCACCGCCCCGGAGTGGAGGCCGTTGTAGAAGAAGACCACCCCGAGGGGCAGGTAGCGGTAGGCGTAGTGGTTGATCCGGTCATAGCTCCAGGGCTCGTAGGCGAGACGGGAGAGCGCCTTCTCCATCCTCTCCTCGCTCCAGGGGAAGGAGATGGCCGTGTCCTCGGCGAGGTCCACGTTCACATGGTTTCCCAGAGCGGGTCTCGCCTGGAGCTCCTGCAGGACCTCCAGGGGGATCACCTTCTCCAGGAAGGGTTGCGCCTTCCTCCCGATGGTCCACCCCAGCATCGCCTCGGCGAGCAGGGGCAGGCTCGCCTGGCGCACCAGGAGCTTGAGGGCCCCCGTGTCGCCCTTCTGCGCCAGCCTTTCCGCCATCTGCAGGATCGCTTTTGCGTTCATCCTCACCTCCCACTATGCCCCGAAGGGCCTTTCACCGCCTTACACGCGGGCCTCGAGGGCGTAGAGGACCACCCCCTTCCGGCCCAGGACCTCGTACCACACGCTCCAACCGTCCACCCGCATCTCCCGGGCGAGCCGCACCATCCGCCCCTCCCAGGGCACCATGGGCCAGGGACGGTCGGAGAGGCCGGAGTAGTGGGGCTCGCCCAAGAAGCGTAGCCGCTCTTCTGCCTGCTTGAGGACTCGCGCGAACTCCACGTCTACCCCTCCCCTGTGTAGCGAAGACAGAGGGCCTCGAGGTCTTCCCGCCGCTCGTACCGGAACCTCCGAGGGTGGGTGGGGTCGTAGATCTGCTCCTCTACCCGGGCCACCCTCTTGCCGGGGAAGAAGCCCAGGTGGTGCCGGAGGTCCTGTTCCAGGCGTTCCTCCACGAGGTCGAAGCTCGTGGTGGTGCCGTCCGCGAAGCGGATGACCACCCGCCTCATCCTTCCTCCCTCCCCAAGACCTCCAAGTAGAGGCCCTGCCGCCTGGCCGCAAGGTAGCTTCGCTGACCGAGGTAGGCCCCCGAGCGGTAGGTCCTCGCCCACCGCCCCCGGGACAGGGCCTCTAGGAAACGCTCGTAAGCCTTCCAGTCGGGGAAGCGCCGCTCCCGCCGCACGAGCTTGCCGTTTTTTAAGATGATAAGCACCGCTTTCATGCTTTCCTTGCCTCCTACCCCCTCCCGTGGGGCCGCTAGGCCCCCGGGCCCTGAGAGGGCTTGGGGAGGGCGCTTTTGGGGCCCGCCCTCCCCCGTTCTGCGCGAAAGATTACTTTCGCGCATGCCCTCCACCCCTCCCCTAGCCCGCCCTCCGCCTCCGGTCCGGCCCCCGCACCTCCACGCTCCGGTTCACCCGGGAGAGGAGGGCCTCGGCGTTCTCCCCAAGCCGCCTCGCCGCCTCCTCGGGGGGGTAGTTGGAGGTGAGGAGAAGGTCCAGGCTTTTCCGGTGGGCCGCCTCCACCAGGCCGAAGAGGACCTCGGCGGCGAAGGGGGTGAGCCGGGCCTTGCCCAGGTCGTCCAGGACCAGGACGTCCACCTGGTCCAGAAGCCTCGGGGCCTCGGGGTCTTGGGCCTCGAGGCGGGCCCGCTCGTAGAACTCCCACTCGGAGAGGAAGAGGGCCCGCCTTCCCTCCTGGGCCTTGCCCCAGGCCGCCCGCACCGCCAGGTGGGTCTTGCCCGTTCCCGGGGGGCCGAAGAGGTAGAGCACGCCCCCTTCCCTCTGCCACCCCACCACGGCCTCGAGGACCTCCCGCCTCCCCTCCCAGGGCCTCTCCAGGTAGCCCCGGTAGGCGGGGGGGAGGCCCTCCCGGTACGCCCGGCTCCAATGCCACCGCCGCCACACCCTCCCCACCTCCGCCATGTACCGCTCGGGCTCCCGGTAGGCGCACTCGCAATCGTGCTCGATGCGGTGGGGGGCCCGGAAGTCGTACCCCCGGAGGGCGAGGGCCCCGCACAGGGGGCAGGGAGGGAGCTCCGGGTCGTGCTCCACCCCCCGCGCCTTCAAGGTCTTCAGGATTTCCTCCACCTTGCTCCGGTCCACTCCCTCGCCTCCTTTTCCCGAAAACCCCGTCTAGAAGCCTCCTTGACACACCTGTGCCACCGGTTGTGCCACCACTTGTGCCACCACTTGTGCCTGCAAAGCTTCTAGAAGAGCAGGACCTCTCCCCGCTCCTCGTCCGGTGAGGGTCTGGCTTTGGCGAGGAGCTTCTTGGCGTAGGGGAAGGGCTCCCGGGCGTGCTTGGCCGCCTCCCGTAGGGCCTCCTCCACGGCCTCCGCCCCGAGGGTCTTGGCCCAGGCCCTGACCTCGGGGAGCCAGAGGATGAGGGCGCTGGCCCGCCGCCCCTCGGGGTAGGCCAGGGCCGCCTCCGCCGCCCGGAGGAGCACCCCGGGGTGGGAGGCGGCCAGGGGCTGGGCCTCCTTGGGAAGGCGCTTCCCCACCTGGAGGAGGAGCCCCCGCACGTGGGGGTTGGCCTCCGCCAGGGCCTGGACGGGGCTCGGTTCCTTCCTCTTGCTCCGCTTGGCCTTGGGCTCGGCGGGAGCCTGGCGCTCGGCGGGCGGGGCCTTCTCCAGGCTGAGCCGGGCCACCCCGTCCTCCACCACCAGGGCCCCCTCCCTCTCCAGGGCGGGGATGACCCGCTCCAAGAGGTAGCGGAGGGTCCGGGGCCGCTCGGCGAGCTCCAGGGCCAGGGCCTTCAGGTCCTTCGGTCCCTCGTAGTAGAGGACGAGGAGGACCCGCTCCCTAAGCCCCATCCACGGGAAGAGCTCCCTTGGGGCCATCGACCTCCTCCACCAGCCCCTTGAGGAGCAGGGTGTCCTTGAGCTCCAGGAGGGAGATGTGGGCGGCCACCAGGAAGGCCTCCACCGCCTTTTCGTCCCTCTCCTCCAGGGCCCGGAGGGCGGCGAGGAGCTCCGCCTCCAGTTGCGCCACGGCAAGGGTCAGGGCCTGGCTCACGCCCTCACCCCCTCCGAGACCAGGCGCACGAGGAGGCTCACCTCCTCCGTCAGGCTTCGGGCGATCTCCAGGGCGGTCTTGGCCCTTTGGTACTTTTCCTCGGCCTCGGCCAGGGCCCGGTAGAGCTCGGCGTACAGGGCGCGGGCCTTGGCCTCCCGCTCCTCGGCGTTCTTGCCCTGTACCTCCCCGGAGAGGAGGCCTTGGGCCACGGCCTCCTCCAGGGCCTCCTTCGCCCTGGTCCGCTCCAGGGTGGCCTCGAGGGCCTCCTCCAGGGCCTTCCGGTACCGCCCGAATGCCTGCCTCACCTCGTTCTCAAGCTCAAGCATGCTCACCTCCACCGCTCGCGCACCACGTCATTCACCACCACCTGGGTCACGAACTGGTCCTCGGAGAGGAGGTCGTTCAGGATGGTCTTCGCCAGTTCCTCCACGTCCCCCTCCGCCTCCAGGACCACGCTCCCGATGGGCGTGTGGAGCTCCACCACCACCCGGCCCGCCTCGGGGTAGGGGGTGCACTCCAGGCCGTGGGCCTCCAGGACCTTGAACCGCTTCTCGCCCTTGTAGCGGATCAGTACCCGCATCTTCACCTCCCTCCTTTTCCCGGGAGGGGCTTTAGCCCCCCCAAGCCCTCACGCCGCCAGAAGCTCCGGGAAGAGGGGCACCCTCGGGTCCCCCCTCGCCCCCTCCTCCGCCGCCTCCCTCCACCCGGGGGGAAGGGGGAGGGGGAGGACGGTCGTGGCGAGGTAGGGGTCCTGCCGGAGCCGGGCGAGGACGAGCGCCTCCGCCTTCCTCCCCTCTCTGCCCGAGAGGAGCTCCTGGAGGAGGCGGCTCCCCAGGAAGGGAAGGCCGAAGAAGGCCTCTTCCAGGAGCCCCCGGACTACCCGGTTAGCCCTGGCCTCCGGTGTTTTGGGGAGGCAGGAGTCCGGCGATGAGGGCGTAGAAGCGCCCATCCCTCACCTCCACCAGGGGCGCCCTGGGGCCGGGGTAGAGGGCGAGGTCGGCCCCCACCCCCTCCACCTCCTCCAGGGCCTCCTTCAGGAAGCGCCCGTCCACCATCACCTCGCCGTCCCCTTCCCCGGGCAGGACCTCCTCGGAGACGGGGGCCCAGGCCTCGTCCAGGGCCTGCACCCGCACCTCGCCCCCGCCCGCCTGGAGGCGCACGGGGTGGTTCTGGGGGGCGGCCACCACCAGGGCCCGCTTCAGCGCCTCGAGGAGGCTCTTCCTCTCTGCCTGGATCCGGCCCACGGGGGGCACCTGGGGAAGGACGCCCCGGTAGGGAGGGAAGCCCCCGTCCGCCAGGGGCAGGCCCGCCCGCCCGTCCCGGCCCACGGCCACCAGGGCCCTCCCGTCCCAGGCCAGGCGGAAGGACACCTCCCCCTCCAGGCCCTTCAGGGCCTCCTCCGCCTGCGCCGGGAGGGGGTAGGCCCCTTCCCGGAAGACCTCGGCCCTCACGGTGTAGAGGTGCAGGCGGTACCCGTCCGTGGCCGCCACCCGCACCCGGGGCTCCTCCACCTCCACCAGGACCTTGGCCTGGTGGCTGGTGAGGCGCCTGCCCAGGGCGAGGGCGCTCCTCAGGGCCTTCAGGAAGTCTTCCCCAGCTCGGAAGACCTCCTCCCCCTCCTCCTCCAGGACGGCCAGGGTGAAGGGAGGGGCGGTGTGGAGCTCGGCCCGGAGGGGGCCTCCCCGCACCAGGAGCCGCCCCTCCAGGAGGGCCACCTCCACCTCCCCCTCCACCCCCTCCAGGAGCTCCAGGAGGGGCCTGCGGGGGAGGGCCACGGGGGGGAAGCTTCCCTCCCCCACCCGGGCCTCCACCTCCACCCCGCCGGGGCCCGTGGACCACACCCTCGCCCCGTCAAAGCTCACGTAGTCCGGGCCGTACCGGGGAGGGGTCAAGCGCTTCAGCGCCTCCCTGAGCCTCGAGGCCTCTACCTTGGTCCTCTCTGCCGTGAGCATCCTTCACCTCCAAAGGAAGACCGAGGGGTGGGCCCTCCCACCCCCCGGCCCTCCCTCGCCTACCGCTTCACCGTCTCCCCGTTGGCGTTGAGCCGCACCACCTCAGGGAGGGGCTTCCCCGCCGCCACCGCGTCCGGTAGGCCCTTCAGCCTCTCCAGGACCTTGAAGGGGATGTAGCGGTGCTCCCCTTCAATCACCACCCGGGGGTAGCGGTAGAGCTCCCTGCCGATGCCCCACGCCACCGCCGCCCGCTTGAGCGCCCCGGAGATGCCCCCCTTGAAGGGCTCCATGTCCGTGGCCCCCGAGCCGTCCTGCTTCTCCACCCACTCCCCGGTCTCGGGGTTCTTGATGGCGATGCTGGCGATGACCCCGTGCTCGTCCCCCACCTGGGCCGGGGTGTAGCGCACCTGCCACCCGAAGGGCCCGAAGGCCTCGTCAAGCCGGGCCATGACCGCCCGGGCGTCGATGAAGGGGGCGATGGTGGTCTGCCCGTTCTTGCTGGAGATAATCTTCCACTCAATCTCCTCCGCCGTGAGGGGCCGGGTGAGCCTGGCAATCGCTTCCGCTACCGTCATCCTTCACCTCCTTCGCTTCCTTCCGGGGGGGCTTTGGCCCCCCAAGCCCTCGGTCTTAGCTACACGGGAGGGGGAGGAGGGGGTGGGTGTGTAGCTAAGACAACCCCCTCCCGCTCATTCCCGTGGGGCCTCTGCCCCCTGGCTCTCCTCCCCAAAGAGGTCCCGGAGCCACCGGTAGCGCTCGGGGTCTTCCTCTCCGGGCCTGGCCACGAGGCCCGTCTCCTCGAGGAGCCCCACCAGGAGAACGAGGGCGAGGAAGGGGCCCACCAGAAGGCCGAGGAGCAGAAGGAGCTCTACCACACCCCCCTCCCCTTCAGGGCTCGCCTCGCCCGCCGTTCCCGCCGCTCCCGGGGGAAGGCCCCGGGGTGGAAGGGCGCCCGGAAGGACCGATCTTTGCGGATGGCCTCGAGGGCCAGGGCCTGAAGCTTGGCGCGAAGGCTCATGCCGCCCTCCTCAAGTAGGCGAGGACGAAGGCCCCCTGGACGAAGAGCAGGACCGGGACGGCCCAGGCCAGAGGCGAAGGGGCCCCCTCCTGCCACCGAAGGACGAGCCAGCAAGCGGCCAGAATGTTCCCCAAACCCGCCAAGTGCCCGACAAACCTCCACATGCTTCCCTCCAAACGAAGACGAGGGGCGGGTCTTCCCCGCCCCCCTGCCCTCCTTCGGCCTAGGCCACCGGGCGCTCCGCCGCCCGCGCCGTCCGGGCCTGAGCCCGCTCCCGCTTCTCCCGGAGCCAGAGGGAGAGGACCACGGCCACCTGGTGCTTGCAGGGCCGGGTCTTCCCCTGGGCGTAGGCCGGGCAGGTGCAGGTCTCGGCCTCGAGGTCCACGAGGTAGCGCTTCCCCGGCTGGGTTTCGCTCTCCACCACGAAGAGCCCCTCCATCCCCGCCACGGGGTGGACCTTCCCGAGGAGCGCCTTGGCCTTCTCCAGCTTGCCCAGGGTCTGGAAGAGCCTTTCCTTTAGAGGCATCGTCTACCTCCTTCGCCGCTTCCCGTGGGGCCGCTAGGCCCCCAGGCCCTCGGTCTTAGACACATGAGAGGGGTCAAAGAGGGAATGCAGTCAAGACACCACCGAGGAAGGCCCAGGGTGCCCACCGCAGGGCCAGGTGGACGGCAAACGAGTAGACTGGCCCCATGGAACCCCACCCCCTCCGCCTCCTGGAGGAGGGCAGGGACCGGGAGGCGGAAGCCCTCCTCCAAACCCCCCAAGAAGGCCTCCTGGAGGCCGAGCGCCTGGCCCTCCTGGGCTTTCTTGAGGGGCGGAAGGGGGACCTTCGGGCCTACCGCACCCTGGCCCTGGAGGCCGCCCGAAGGGCCCAGACCCCCTTCACCCTCTACCACCTGGGCCTGGCCCTACCCCCAAAGGCGGGGGCCCTGGCCCTGGAGGAGGCCCTCCGCCGCTTCCGGGGGGACGCCAAGGGGGAGGCCCGGCTCCACCTGGCCTTGGCCATCGCCCTGGAGCGCCTGGGCCGGCCCGAGGCCCTGGCCCACGCTGCCCTCGCCCGCCTCAAGGACCCCTCCCCCTGGACCACCCTCCACCACCTGCGCCTGGAGCTCCTCTTCGGCACGAAGCCCTTCCCGGAGGTCCTGGAGGAGGCGGAGCCCTTCCTGCCCCACCCCTTCCCCGGGGTGCGGATGCTGGCGGGGCACACCCTGGCCCTGACTCACCTCCTCCGGGGAAGCCCGAGGCGGGCCAAAAACCTCCTCCGGGGCCTTCTCCCCCTCCTGGAGCCGCAAAGCCTCGCGAGCTTCCTCGTCCTCGGGGCCCTGGCCCTGGACCCCCCAGAGGTCCGGCTCCTCCTGGAAGGGGCTAAGGCCTTCCTCCCCCGGGAGGGCTGGCCCTGGGGGTTTTACCTCCTCGCCCGGGGGCTTGGGGAGGGGGATGAGGCCTGCCTTCTCGCCGCCCACGGCCTCCTACGGGAGGACGGAGCCCCCTACGCCCTCCTGGCTGAAGCCCGCCTGAAGGCCCTCGGGGTGGAGGTGGAAGCCCCTCTGGCCCCGGAGCTTGCCCCCGGCCTGCGCCCGGAGGCCCGGGTCCTCCTTTTGGGAGAGGCCGGAACCCCCCTCCTTCGCTTCCTTGGGGGAGGCCCCCTCCCCTCCCTGGGCCCCAGGGGCACGGAGGCCCTGGCCCTCCTCCTCGCCCACGAGGCAGGCCTTTCGGGAGAGGCCCTGGGGGAGGCGCTTTACGGGGAGCCCAACCCGGGGGCCCTAAAGGCCCTCCTCCACCGCCTGCGGGAGAAGGGCTTCCGCATCTCCTGTTCCCCTTACCGCTTGGAAAACCCTCCCCCCTCGGACCTCGGAGCCTTCCTTAAGGCCCTCTCCCGGGGGGACCTGGAGGGGGCCCTGGCCCTCTACCAAGGCCCCCTCCTCCCCTGGAGCCAGGCCCCGGGGGTGGAGGAACTCCGCCTGGAGCTGGAGGAGACCCTGAAGCAGGCGGTGCTGGCCCAAGGGGACACGGAAAGCCTCTTCCTCCTGGCCGAGCGCCTGAAAGAAGACCTGGAGGTCTGGGAAGCCCTCCTGGAGAGGCTACCCCAGGAAGACCCCCGCCTTCCCATCGCCCAGGCCCGGGTGGCGAGGCTCCGCCGGGAGTACGGGGTGTGAGGCCGGGGGGACGCAGTTGGGGTCCCAGCAGGCCAAAGCGGGCCCGGAAGGCCGGGCCAGGAGGAGAAGCCAGGCCAAGAGCAAAAGCCAAAAGACTTTGCCCCTCATGCCCCCAGGGTGCCACGGGGAGGGTTACGCGGAGGGCCTGGGGTTACGCGAGGTTACGCGGGAGGTCAGGCGTGGAACCCCTTCCACGTAACCCCGCGTAACCTTCCCCCTGCTACCCTAAGGCCAGCCTGAGGACAGCCGAGAGGGGTGAAAGCCATGCAAGACGGGATGTTGCAGCTACCCGTGGCGAACCTCCAGGAACCCGCCCAGGCACCAACCCGGGGAGGGATGAACTACAAACCAAGCCGCTTCAACCACTTCCACACCCTGCCCACGGGCGAGAAGCTCGCCTTCAACTCCCTCTCCGGTGGCCTGGCCGTCTTGGATTCAGAAGGATGGGCGCGCTACACGGCCCTGGTCAAGGGGGAGCCCTTGGACCCCAAGAACCCTGTAGACCAGGGGCTCGTGGAAGGCCGCTTCGTCGTTCCCGAGAACTTTGACGAGCTGGCCTACCTTAACCCAAGTTGCTACCCAGCCATCTTCTGGGTCAGGAGACTGATGTTATGGGCCAGGACGAAGGTGAGAACTTTGATGACGAAACCCTCCTGGGTCACGGCGTGGATGCGCCTGGGGAAGAGGTGATG
>Ga0207870_100493_pt1 | contig 19293 bp, 18 predicted proteins | sample CeladaPassage60B_FD_187477 | JGI IMG/M metagenome (GOLD analysis project Ga0207870, IMG submission 187477) | Cellulose-adapted microbial communities from the Joint BioEnergy Institute, USA - Passage3 60B (SPAdes) (version 2) | ecosystem: Engineered > Bioreactor > Continuous culture > Unclassified... | reverse complement strand
TGGCGTTCACGGAAGCCAAGTCCAAACGGGATCAGTCTGCCGTTTTTCGTCAACTCCAGCATTGGATTTCGAGTTTGCCCAATTATATCAAGGGTTTGTTTGGAAAATTAAGCTGCGAAAGTTGAGTAAATTAGAAACAGCATTTTTGTCTGATTGATTAGTTAGCCTAAGAGCCACAACATTGTTGCATTGACTCATAATAGTTGTATTTAGTTCTGATGGACGCTGGCTAATAATGAGAAGACTTACACCATACTTTCGTCCTTCTTTTGCTATTCTTTCGAAGTGAGCCAACGCTCTTGCTTCCGCTGCGTCTGCTGCCTGACGGTTTGGCAAATATAAATGTGCTTCATCGCATACTATAGCAATAGGATGGCGGGTAGTGCTATCCGACCATTGTTGAACTTGAAAAATTAATCTGGCGACTAAGCTTAGAACAATTGGTAATATATCAGAAGGAACCTCACTAAAATCAATTATTTTAACGCCTTTATTTTGATCTCCATTAGCTTTCATTAATTTTTCAACGAGAATATCAAGATAGTTTACAGCGAGTTGTTCTTCCTTAAGTGAAAACAGAAAACCGTGTCGGCGATCACTTCTCTTTGATGCAAGTCGAGGTAAGAAGCGGTTGAACTTTCCATGAAATGGACCATTATTCTCTTTTCCCGTCGCTTTATTAAGAACTCTTTCTTCATTTAGTCTTGTTAATTCAGCCACTACATCATCCAAGCTATATGGAACAGGGCTATCAATTGTAAATGTTTCTAGTTCCTTCTGCATATTTTCAGATTCAAGTGTTTTTCTTTTTGCATTTATAACAGCATTGCTAAAAGCCATTGCTTGATTAGGGGCATTTTCGTCACTTCTGTCCAGAATGAGAGCCAGCATATCTTCATAACCGAGCAACCAATAGGGTAGAAATAGCACATCATTCTTGGGGTAGTCTAGATCTGCGGGCCCCGCAATTCTATACCTTGTGATGTTAGGGTGAGCAGATAAAGGTGCATATTCACCATGTAAATCAAATACAACCATGTTTGAATTTTTTAGACCAGCAACTTGTTCTATGATTCTCGCAGCAGTCCACGACTTTCCTGAGCCGGTTGAACCTACTACCATAGCGTGTCTTTGAAAGAACGCATTTCCATCTAATATCGCTTGCGCTTCAGATGCCATTGTATATGTACCTAATATCAACGGAGTTTTCGACTTTGCTGTTTCATCAGCAACCAGACTTGTAAATAGAGTTAAATACTCTCCAAGAAGTAAAAAACATTTTGCTCCAATTTCAGGGAGATTTTCGACTGCACGTGTAAATACCGGTCGTTTCCTGCCTCCACCAGGTCCTTTTAAAGTACCAAGTGCGTTTACTGTAATGTCATTACTAATAATATAATAATCATCTTCATCAGTATCATCAGTTAGGTCTTTTTGCTCATATTCAAGTCTAACAACACGCTCAATCCTTCCTATCAACCGTGTGTTAGGATCAGAAGTATGCATTATGACATAACCGTTGACGTTAACTTTTCTAAGTTGTTCTTCATTGGATGTTGAAATATTGACGCTGTAGCTATTGTCACCGCCGGAATATAATTGACCCAGGAGCGCCGAAAAGAAAATGACCCACCCCTGTAGAATATTCTCCCTTTGAAGATACGGCTAATAGCTTCAGAGGGGAGACATATGCTAAGGAGTGGGACTGTGATCAGCTTACACGAACTTTATGCCACTGGCAAGAGCATCCGGGAGATTGCCCGCATCACGGGACATGCTCGCAATACCGTGCGCAAGTACTTGCGAGCCAACGGCATCCCTGAGCCGCGTTACGGCAAAAAGCGAGGGTCCAAACTCGATCCCTTCAAGCCTCTTATTGACCAATCCATGGCCCAGGGAATCTTCAACTGCGAGGTGCTGCTGCGTCTGCTCAGAGATCAGGGCTACACTGGCGGTATCACCCTCATCAAGGGACTATGTAAGGCCGCACCGTCCGCCGAGGAAAATCCCTGCCGTGCAACGATACGAAACAAAACCTGGTTACCAGGCGCAAGTGGACTGGAAGATCTGCGAATACGTCGATTTGAACGGGGAAGTGCGCAAGATTCCGGTGTTTGCGATGGTGCTGGGGTATTCCCGGATGATGTACATCGAGTTTGCCAAACGGTGCGACATCCACAGTTTCTTGCGCTGCCTGATCCATGCGCTCGAATACTTCGGCGGTGTTCCAAAGACGATGCTGACGGACCAGATGAAGACGGTCATCCTCGGCATGGGTGATGATCGAAAGCCCCGATGGCATCCGCTGTTTGAGGATTTCGCCGCAACGGTTGGCATGGTTCCGAAAGTCTGCCGCGTCCGGCGGCCGCAAACGAAGGGCAAGGTGGAACGGGCGGTCCAATTCATTGAGCAGAATTTCATGGCGGGCCGACGGTTTACGGATGTGGAGGACCTGAATCGTCAGGCAAGGCAGTGGTGTGACGAGCAAAACCGGCGCATCCACGGAACGACCGGGGAAAGACCCATTGAGCGTTTGGCGCAGGAGAAGCTCGGGGTGCTCCCGCCAGCGGATCGTCTGGCCAAATACCGGTTTGAGGTGCGAAAAGTCAGCCGGGACGGATTTGTGAGCTATGACGGCGTACGCTATGGCGTTCCCTGGAAGTACAGCGGGCGGGACGTGAAGGTGCGGGACATCAATGGATTCATCGAGATCTACCGGGAACAAGAGCTCATTGCCCAGCACAAGAAACAGCATCGATCACGGACGCTGGTGATGTGTGAACACCAATACGCGAACCTCAGCACGGCCCAGGGGTATGCATACCCGAAGCCGCAGGGCATCCGGATTCCGGTGCAGGACGTGGAAGTGCGATCGCTGGATGTGTATGAGCGGCTGATGGAGGTGGGAACATGATCGAGCTGGAGCAAGCTCGCCACCGTTTGGAAGAGCTCGGATTGGGACAAGCCGCCCAATCGTTGGATGCGATCCTCGAAGCTGCAAGTCGCAGCCAGAGCACCTATCTGTCGTTCCTGAATGAGCTGCTGGAGGCAGAGCTTCAGGAGCGTCAGCGCCGAAACGTCGAGGTGCGCATGAAACTGGCGCATCTTCCGTACCGGCGCACCTTGCAGGAGTTCGACTTCTCCTTTCAGCCGGGCATAGACGAACGGCTCATCCGGGAACTTGCAGGACTCACGTTCATCGGCAGGCAGGAAAACGTGCTGTTTTTGGGTCCACCCGGCGTAGGCAAGACCCATTTGGCGATTGCCCTCGCCATGGAGGCCATTGGACAAGGATTGCCGGTGTATTTCGTTTCGCTTGCCCAGCTTGTCAACGATTTGCGAAAGGCCTATGAGGAGAATCGTTTGGACAAGCGGATGCGCGTGTATCTGAGGCCGCGCTTGCTCATTGTGGATGAAGTGGGGTATCTGCCCCTGGATCCGCTTGCGGCGAACCTGTTTTTCCAGTTGGTTTCGGCCCGCTATGAGAAGGGGAGCATGATCCTGACGAGCAACAAGAGCTTTGGGGAATGGGGCGAACTGATGGGTGATCCTGTTCTGGCGACAGCGGTGCTGGATCGGCTACTGCATCACTGCCATGTCGTCAACATTCGCGGGAACAGCTACCGCCTCAAGGACAAAGTAAAAACCGGAATCTATTCGACACCAGGCACACAGGTGGGTCAATTTTATTCCGGCGCTGGTGGGTCAAATGAATTCCGGCGTTGACACTATCAACTTTGTTTACTAAACCAATGAATTGATCTTCGCTAATATCAAACAGATTTGTGTGCTTCTTCAAAATGATCAACTCCCCATGCTTGATTTAAAAGCACTTTAAATGTCCAATGGTCTGGTTCACGCGTTACAAATGAACCAATCTTATCACTAATTACTTCACTACCATGTGCGTACTTTTGAACGGCGATGAAATTTTTTAACTTTTGATTTTTAATTAGTTTTTTGACATTGTTAGATAATTCCATTGCTAAAATGATTTTTGGAATGGAGTCATTTCGAAGAATTGAGTCAAAACTCCCCTGAATATGTAAATCGTTAAAACCAAACCCTAAAAAAATAAGGGCTTTGCTGTTATCCAAAACATGTTTCATTTCTGAAAGTACCATGTTGTAAGGCTCTTTATGAGTCTCCAAATATTTTCCGATTCCTGGGGTTACAATTGTTGGGGTAATTTGAACCTTTCTCAGCATGGGAAGTAAATGATTCCCAACTCCTTGTATTTTCCTTATCTGTCCATCAGGAAGTCTAAACCAGCTTAATGACCCATGTGGTTTGTATATCCTTAAGTGAGGATGCTTTGAGGTCACAGGTCTTCGTCCAACCATTGAGACAGATTTCATTCTGTTGCTTAACTCAGAGACGGAAAGAGGCGAGCCAATTGGTCCTTCATCAAATCCATCCCAGATTCTCCAACCACAACTTGAAGCGGACCATTCAATCAAATGGTCATAATTAGTTGTGATAATGTGAATTACCTCGGTCTTTGAATTTTTGAAATTTGTGAAATAACGAACAAAACCCGTAGGGTCAAGATTGTTTGAAATATCAAGCAATAGTTTTTGTTCATCACTCGAAATACAGGACCATGTTTGCTGTATGATTTCACGTAGGAGCGATTTACCAATTGAATCCCCAGAATCTTGAAGAGCTTCTTCAAGTCCTTTTTTCTCAATAACAAGTCTTTTCTTTATCTGCTCCCACTCGTGCAATTCTAGCTTTGAAAATCCATCGGTGCGGACATTTTGAATTAGATATGTAGCCAACTGTCCCATATTAGAAATTCCCGCACCTGCTGAAAGTCCACTCCCTACTATAAAAACAGGATTCAATTTTATTGTATTTTCAATGTATTGGGCATAACGCGTTAACATGAAAATAACTCCTAAAGTGCAATTTATGATTTCCTAATTTTCTGACCAGTACTTTAACAAAATTCGCTAATATTACTGTATAATCCTGCTTAAGGACATTGGAGCAAAATATCTTGTGTTAGAAAGCATTAATCGGTTTTCTAACAATTTTGATGACATGGTATCATCGCTAGTGGCAAAGCCCGTCCATTCTAATTTTGCAGTCCTTGTCACCGATATATATCGGCTAGATAATAGTTTCTGTTCAGGATACCCTTAGCAATATCTCAAAGCTGACTTCTTTTTGAAGGGGGGATAGATCCATGTCTAATTCATGGCATAATCAAGACCCATTGCAACTGACCGAAGAGGAATGGCTTACTTTGCTTATTGATCCAGAAATCGTGGACGAAACTGGAAGGAAAATGCTGGCTTTTGTATACAACCAGCCGAATCATCAGTCCAGCGCTACTGAAATTGCAGAGGCTCTGGGTGGTGTGTCGTATCAGCGGATTACTGCTTTTAATCGTGGAATCGCCAAGGCATGAGTCGGCAGTGGAGATTATTCTGACAAACCCGCATTATACGGGCGATCTGGTGCAAGGCCGATCCAAGGTCGACAATGTGGATAAAATACATCATCAGCAGAAGGGGTTTAAAAAGCGGGAAATCATCGACGAAGGAAAATGGCTGATTGTCAGAAACGCCCATGAACCGCTCGTGAGCCGGGTAGAGTTTGCCAAGGTGCAGGAGAAGATTGCCTTCAAAGCCCAAAAACGCTACCGTGGCAAAGGGAAGAAATCGCTGTTCGCCCGCATCGCGTATTGTGCTGATTGCGGCGGCGGCATGAACTTCCTGAAAGACCGCCAAGCCTACGTTTGCAAGACGTACCATCGGAACGGAAGCCACAAATGTACCTCCCATCTCGTCCGTCATGACGCGTTGAAGGAAGCGGTCGTCCGTGATCTGCAGGGGCTGTCGCGAAACGCGGTGAACCGCGATTCGCTTGTGAAGGCCGCTTTGGCGAAGGTCAACTCCAATACATCACAGGCCCGGCGTGAACTTAAGCGGGTTCAGAAGAAGCTCAATGAACGTCAACAGGAGCAATTGGAACTCGTCCGGCTGTTGGCGAAGAAAACGATCGACGAGGATACCTTCCAAGCTCAGCAATGAATCCCTGAAGGCGGAAATCCAGTCGCTGAAGGAAAATGCCCAACGCTTGGAGAAAGTGATCACCGAGGAGCAGGAGAATGAAGGCCTCATCGTTCAGTTCAAACAGGAGGTCATGAAACTGGCCACTCTGGATATCTCGGACGAACAGGTGTTGCGCGGCATTCTGGAACGGCTGGTCGACCGGATCGAGGTAGCCAGGGACGTGGGTATCACGATCCATTACAATTTCAAAAATCCTTTGCCGTCGAGGGCGTAATCGCCCCCCCATTTTCTGGATTGATATCAGTAATGATTACTCCACACATGTGGAGTCGGTGACATTGTTGGTTCGGTAACGAGTTCCCTTTCAGGGTGCAAAAACTGAACAGACACGAAAAATGGAGTGCAAACTGGCAACAGTTTTGGCACTCCATTTTTGTTTATATAAGCAACCCGTCCAGCGTTTAGCAACTCACGATAAAAACATTATTTATTTAATACCATCTCCATATTCCTTTTGTTGAAAATTTATCTTATTGGCGTATAATAGAAAGAGAACACATGTTCTCATCATGCCCGGAAAGGAATGGTTACATGACCGCGTATCTTGGGAATGGAGCTTATTGTTATTCAAATTCGGCTTCAATGTTGCTGAAAACGATCGGAGAAGATATCTCCCCTTCATTATTTGAAGTTCTTACGGGATTTTCGTTGGGAGCTTTTGTTGAAAATGAAAGCAATTTGCTTTTTTCGATGATTGCACAAGCAGCCCGGACAAAGGCGTAAACCATGCATTTGAAATCCTGGGCTTTAACGTTATCGAGAAGGTATATAAAGATGGAGAACCCATCCCGTTAAATGAATTGAAAGATGATCTGAACAGATCGCCGGTCATGTTAGGGCCATTTGATATGGGCTACCTGACATATAATCCAAATCATCATGTTCTTGGCGGATCTGATCATTATTGTTTGGCTCTGGATTACAATGAAAATGAGATATTAATGCACGATCCGGCAGGTTTTCCTTTTGTATGGCTGCCTCTGGATCCATTCGAATTGGCATGGAAAGCGGAAAGAATCACTTGGAGCGATGGTTCGTATCGTTCCTGGGTCTCACCGACACGAGTATCGAATCCTTCATTAGAATAAATATACGAGCAGGCGGTCCAACTATTTAAAGCCAGCTATCTTAATCAAAACCATTTTTCCGTTCCGGTAACCTTTCACGATGCCTTTCGCCGCCGCGGCGCGAACGGCTGTTGCCGCCCACTCCGGAATGTCGGAAGCGTCGGCGAACGCATCGCAAATGATCGCTTCCGCCCAGTGGCCGCGAATATCTTCGAACGGGCAGACCGGTTCCGCCTCGACCACGGTGCGCCGAATCGTCAGCGTGTATGTCCGGACATCGCCGTTTTCGCGCGGACCGCTATCCGGAACTCATTGTCCCCGGCTTCCAGCGCGACCGATATTCCGCCGTCCGTTGCGGGCTCCCCGTTCAACGTCACCGATGCCGCGGGATGCTCCGGCTTGGCCCGTGAGAAAAGTTCCATCCTCCGGCCCCTTCCCCATAGTTAATTCGGTCGGAGTATAACGCATTGGATCGATTTGAAAAAAATAGTCTATCATAACTGTTTTTTCAAAATAAGAGGTGCTTAAGCACTGTTTTTTTCAACAATCCTCCGAGGAGAGGGCTTTTTTTCACCCGGACAAAGGATTTATTGGCAATATGCCCGAACTTTACATGCAGCTATTTCGAGAGAGGTGCCGAATATGCCCGCTTACCCGTTCGAAGAACACCTCCTGTGGATTATGGACGATAAGATCGACTCGAAGTCCTGCGAAGAGAATATCCCGGACAGAAGCGTTCCATTCGGCGAATGGGCGGAAAGCAACCGGATGAAAGAAGAAGAGAGACTGAGGAAAACCATCGATCTGGTGCATGCCCTGGGGCTGAAGTGCGACAGTGTCGGCTGGTGCAGCCTGGATCTGGGCAGACCCGACATTGATGCGCTGCTGGAGCGAATTCACGCTTTTGTATTGAATGAAGGCTATTATTTGCGCGGAATCTACACCAGACAAAATGCGGATTTTGACAGCGAATGGTATCTTCTCGAATCCACTTACTTGTCAAATGGCGAATGGAATTATGCGAACGTTACGGACAGAGACGGAAATCCGCTGACCATTGACGAAGTCTGCGCTTATAAAATTCCCGGAACCGTTCAAGTGATATGGAATAACCCGTTGCCCCACGTAAACGAAAAATTCAGGGACTGTTGCCTCAAACACGGTTTCAGCGGCGTCGATTTTTATTGGATCCGGGATATCGGCCGGTATCATGCCGCGCAGTTCTTCGGGCTGATCATCGATCACGTTGTCCCCGAGTTCGCGTGCGACCGGTATTTGACTTATTCCGATTCAAAAGATTACGGCTACAAAAATTTCGACCATTCCGCCGGTTCCCCGCTCTACCGGAAGTATCAGGCGCTGGGCGGCAGGTTGCCGAAACTGTCGCAAATGTTTTACGACCTGAGAGTCCACTTGCCCATTCAACTGCCGAAAAACAAAATGCCGGCAACCGATTTTGCCTGCGTCTACTTCTACAGGGGCGATTACTCGAGCCATTATGCGCTCATCCGTAAACATGCGGCGGAAAAGCTGCTGGCTGAAAAGGTCATCCGCAACGAATATCTGACGCCGGTTGTGCTCTATGAGGATGAACCGGCGGGATACCATATCCAGACATCGGAACCGATCCCGTACCCGTCCCGGGAAGTCGTCCGTCAACTGAATGCCGATTATGCGGAACTGAAGCAAAACCCGAAGCCGGAACGCAAAGCATCCGAGAAAGACGCGCTGAAATTGTTCCGGGCCATTAAAAAGCTGCGGCCCGAAGACTTCAAAAAAGCGCTCGCCAAAAAGACCCGCGACACCTTGACCGGAACGCCGTACGAGCCGCTTATTCCCTACTATGCCATCTCGGACGGCGGCAGTTTGTCGGATGAATACGAGTTTCTGTCCTATGCGGAATCGCTCAAGGAAACCCGGGACTACGCCGGGCATATCGAAAAAGAAGAATTGCTGGCCGTCCGACATACGGGAATCGCAATCGCCAGATGCGCGGACGGCGATATCGTGATCCTGCGCCATGACGGTTCGGTCAAACGCATCAGCCATGAAACCATGGATGTTTACGAAAGCTGGGATACGGCGGCGCAATTTTTCTACGATGCATTGTCCGAAGCGTAATGGCTGCGGAAAGTGAACCTATTCGGGCGGCTCGGCCCGCTTCATGAACATGCCGGCGACCAGAGCCGCCGCTCCGACCGCCATCGCCCACCAAAACGCGCTTTGGATGCCGGCAGCAAATCCCTCAAGCTGGTCGGACAATGCATTGCCCGACGATTCCATGTAATCGCTGCTGACTTTGGATACGATTCCCGTAAACGTGACGATTCCGATGGCGCCGGCAATCTGCATGAGGGCATTCACAATCGCCGCGCCGTGCGGAAACAGTCTTCTTGGCAATGCGTTCAGTCCCGCGGTCTGAATGGGCGTGATGACGAGCGGTATGCCGATGCTGAGCAAGACGTTCATGGCGATGATATAGAACGCCGTTGTGCCCATATCCAACCAGGTGAATGCCCACAACGAGAGCAAAACCAGCACAAAACCCGGAACGATCAGCACTTTTACACCATATCTGTCGAACAGCTTGCCGGAAACCAGCGACATGGCGGCATAAGCGACCCCCGGCAATAACCCGCACAATCCGACTTCAAACGCGGTCATCCCCAGTACGATCAGCATGAATTGCGAAAGCAGCAACCCCGCGGAGAACATCACCATCATGAGCAGCAGGACGAGCACCATCGCAAGGCTGAACATCGGATGTCGAAAGGTCCTGAGCTCCAGGATCGGCGCGGAGATGGACAACTGCCGAAGAACGAACAAGACCAAGGCAATGCCTCCGGCAATAAGTGAACCCCATGTTTCGGATGTGAGGTGTATGGCCGAGGCGCTCAATCCATACACCAATCCTCCAAATCCGATGCAGGACAACACGATGGAAAGATAGTCGACTTTCGGTTTTGCAAGGTCGGATACATTGCGCAATGAGGCCGCCGCAAACAACACCGAAAACGCCGCGGTCGGAATGATCAGATAAAACATCCAGCGCCACGAGAGCCAGTCGATGATCAATCCCGCAACCGTCGGCCCGATCGCGGGAGCAAACATGACGACCAGCCCGATCATGCCCATCGCGCCCCCCCTGCGTTCCGGCGGGAAAATATGCATCATCGTGTTCATCATCACCGGCAGCATGAGCCCGGTTCCAAGCGCTTGCACCGCTCTTCCGAAGAGCAGCACGGAAAAAACGGGGGCCGCGCCGCAAACGACGGTCCCGGCAAGAAAGAAAATCGCCGCGGACAAAAACATTTGGCGTGTCGTAAACCACTGCTGCAGCAAAGCGGTGACGGGCACGAGTGTTCCGACAACGAGCATATACACGGCGGCCAGCCATTGAACGGTCATGAGCGGAGCGGAAAAATCCCTCATCAGATCGGGAAACGCGACCTGGATCATCGTTTCATTCAAGACGGCAATGAAAGCCCCGATGATGAGCGCAGCGACCATGCGTGTGCGTTGCCCGTCAGTCATGACGGCAGATGAGCTTGCGATCTCCACGACTGAACCTCCTCGAACATGCAGCGTATGGTTGTGTCGAGTATATCCAATGGGTTAACGAACGGGCCAACACAGAATTTTTGTTTATTAACAATAAAATCATATATAATAAAACATGATAATAAGCACAATGAATGGGAGGATTTACGGTGGAGTTACAGCAACTGCGCTGTTTTGCAGCCGTCGCCTCCGAGCTTCATTTTGCCCGGGCGGCGGAAAAGCTGCATATGGCTCAGCAAGCGGTAAGCTTTCAAATCAAACAGTTGGAATCCGAGCTGGGGGTCAAATTGTTCGAGCGTACAACCCGCAAAGTGTCATTGACGATGGCAGGGGAAGCGTTCCTGGACGAAGTGAAGCACATCTTCGTTCATCTGGAACGGGGTGTGGATGAAGCACGCCGCGCGGATCGCGGTGAAAGAGGCCGGCTTGTCGTCGGTTATGTCCATCCCATGTCTTACGGTGTTCTGCCTGACGCGGTCAAACGATTTCGAAACCGGCATCCGGATGTCAAAGTGGTGTTGCTCGAATCGAGTCCCGCCGAGCTTGAGACCAAGCTGCTCGCCGGTGAAGTCGATGTGGCCTTCAACATCAAAGCCATCGGCCAGAACGGTCTGCCGGCCTATGAATGGAGGACATTGTCCATCGAACCGATGACCGTGGCCGTTCCCCAATCTCACCCGCTGGCCGGCGGTCATGAGGTGAAATTGAAAGATCTGTCGGACGAGCCGTTCGTTCTCGTGAATCGTCAAGGAAATGCGCTTCTGCACGATTGCTTTCTTTATCTGTGCCGGCAGGCGGGATTTACGCCCCGGATTGTGCAAGAGACCGCCAACGATCAACTGGCGCTCGGATTGGTTTCCTCCGAAATGGGCATCGCCGTTGTGTTTGCCTGTTTGAACAAACTTTACAACGATCGGGTCGCCTATCTTCCTTTGGTTGAACCGCGTTTCGAGTTCGAATTCGCCATTTATTGGAGACGGGGGCATTCCCTTGCGCTGGTGGATCATTTTATCGACGCCGCATTGCGCAATGGAGATGGAGCCCAAGGGCATGCATAAAAAGCCGGAACGTAAGCAAGCCCGTTCAACCGGCGAGGTCGAACGGGCTTTTGTCATTAATTTAAGGTTCTGTCTGATTTACTTTTGTATGATTTTAGTTGAAAATATCTTTATATGGCGCAGACGATCCCAGGGGAGCTGAAGAATTATGACCACCGCCATCCACAACATGCCGCCGATTTACGATGAGAACAGCGGGATTCTCATTCTCGGCAGCTTTCCGTCGGTGAAATCGAGAGAGGCGAAGTTTTACTACGAAACTCCGCAAAACCGCTTCTGGCGCGTGGTTGCGGCCGTATTCGAACAGGACGTTCCCCGAACGGTCGAAGAAAAAAGGGCATTCCTGCTGGGGAACCGAATCGCCTTGTGGGACGTGATCGCGCGTTGCGACATCGAGGGCAGTTCGGACCAGACGATCCGGAATGCCGTCCCCAACGATCTGACGCCGATCCTGAACACCGCGGACATCCGGCAAATCTTCGTCAGCGGCAAGAAGGCGGAACACTTTTTCAACAAACTGATCGCGCCGAAAATCGGCCGGAAGGCGGTCTGCCTGCCCTCCACCTCCCCCGCCAACGCTTCGAAAAGCCTGGAGCAGCTGATCGAGGCTTGGCGCGTGATCAGGACAAGCCTAACGCCTTGACGCCTGCATGCGTTTCTGCGGACGCACCTGCGCTATCGCACGGCCGGCTCGATCCGGTACGTCGCTTTGCCGCTGTCCAGCGATTCGCCGACCTGCTGCACCTGCCATCCGTAAGCGAGAGCTTCCTCAAGCTTCGCCAGCTGCCCGTCGGTCAGAATCGCCGAGATGCCCTCAAGCCCGGGCCGACGGTCGATATGCGGCTCCCCGCCGAAGGCCAGGTACAGCCAGCAGCGGAGTCCGCCCAGCGTATTGAACTTCATCCGGTAGCCTTCGCGGACCGCTGAGGCATAAAGCTCCGGCTCCCGAACCGCGAATTCCCGCAGCTCTTCATAATCAAATGCGAACACGCTGTCATCCTTCGGCAGACCGCCTCGACCGGAAATGCCGAGCAGTTCATCGTCGGTCCAGCCGCGGCCCCGCAGCGATTCGATCAGCAGCGCATGCTGCTGGGAAATCTTCACCCTTGCCTGACTCATGCCTCGTCCCCTCCTGGATAATCAACCCCGCTCAACTCAGGGCGACGAAGTGCCCGGGGCTCACTTCCCGGAGCTCCGCCGGTTCGCCCGTCCAATCATGCGGCTCGTAGCGAATCCGCCGGATCTCCGCCCGCGGATCCGGCACCGGTATGGCCGAGAGCAGCGCCTGCGTGTAGGGATGAAGCGGATTGTCGTACAGCTCGTCGCTGTCCGCCACTTCGACCAGGCGGCCGCGGTACATGACGCCGATCCGGTCCGAGATATGCCGCACCATCGCCAGGTCATGCGCAATGAACAGGTAGGTGAGTCCGAACTCGTCCTGCAAATCTTCCAGCATGTTCACGACCTGCGCCTGCACCGACACGTCGAGCGCGGAGATCGGCTCATCGCAGATGACGAACTCCGGCCGCACCGACAGGGCGCGGGCGATCGAGATGCGCTGGCGCTGGCCGCCGCTGAACTCGTGCGGATAGCGATATAAATGGTCGCGCTTCAGGCCGACCTTCTCGAGCAAACCCGCGATGACCTCCGCCCGCTCCTCCTTGCCGGGATAGAGGCCGTGAATGTTCATCGGCTCGCCGATCAGCTCCAGCACGTTCATGCCCGGATTGAGCGACGAATACGGATCCTGGAAGATCGACTGGATCCGCCGGCGGAACGGTTTCAGCTGCTTGTCGCCGAGCCGCGACAGATCCTGCCCGTCGAAACGGACCTCCCCGTCCGTGTAATCGTACAGCCGCAGAATGCAGCGCCCGACCGTCGATTTGCCGCTGCCCGACTCGCCGACGAGCCCGAACGTCTCGCCCTTCCGGATGTGGAAGCTGACGCCGTCGACCGCGCGCAGCACACTCGTCGGCCGGCCCCAGATGTCGCGGCCCTTCACGAAATGCTTCTTGAGGCCCCGCACTTCCACCAGCGGTCTCGCTTCATCCGCCATTTCCCTCGCCTCCTTCCGTCCCGGAACCCGCGTGATCGTCCGATTGCGCGTCCGTGTCGTTCAGCCAGCACATCGCCCGATGCCCCTCTCCAACTTCAACCATCGGCGGCATCGTCCCGCACTTTGCCATCGCGTGCGGGCACCGGTCGCGGAACGGGCAGCCCTTCGGCGCGCTCCTCAGATCCGGCGGCGACCCCTCGATCGGAGACAGCCGCTCCCGCGAGCTTCCGCCCCGCTTCGGCAGCGAACGGAGAAGCCCTTGCGTGTAGGGATGCTTCGGCCGGTAGAAAATCTCTTCCACCGGTCCTTCCTCCATGACCATCCCGCCGTACATGACGATGACGCGGGAGCACACCTGCGCCACGACGCCCAGATCGTGCGTGATGAGCGCGATCGCCGCGCTCGTCTTCGCCTTCAGTTCCTTCAGCAGATCGAGAATCTGCGCCTGAATCGTCACGTCGAGCGCGGTCGTCGGCTCGTCGGCGATGAGCAGCTCCGGCCGGCAGGACAAGGCCATCGCGATCATGACGCGCTGCCGCATCCCGCCGCTCAGCTCATGCGGATATTGCCGCACGCGCAGCTCCGGCTCCGGAATGCCGACCAGCCGCAGCATTTCGACCGCTTCCGCAAGCGCCTCCCTGCGGCCCAATCCGCGGTGACGCCGGATCACTTCCGTCAGATGGTCCCCGACCCGCTTCACCGGGTTGAGCGACGTCATCGGGTCCTGGAATACCATGGCGATGCGGTTGCCCCGGATCGTGCGCCATTTGCGCTCGGGGATGCCGCGCAGGCTCTCGCCCGCGAAGCGGATGTCGCCATGGGTGATCTCTCCGGGGGGCGCAATGAGCGACAGGATCGCCTTCGCCGTCACGCTTTTGCCGCTGCCCGACTCGCCGACAATGCCCACTGTTTCGCCATGGTCGATATGCAGGCTGACGCCCCGGACCGCCTGAACCTCTCCTTCCCGGGTATGGAAGGATACATGAAGATTCTCCACTTCAAGCAACCGGTTCTTCATGCTCGTTCTCTCCTCTCGTGAGCGCGGGAAAAGGTGTCATCTCCGGCCCAGCTTCGGCTCGAGCGCCACGCGCAGCAGGTCCCCGAGAATGTTGAAGCTGAGCACCGTCAGCAGAATGAGCGCTCCCGGGAAGATCGCCATGTACGGCGCCTGCGTCAGAAACCCTTGAGCCCCGTTCAGCATGCTCCCCCATGTCGCGTTCGGCGGCTGCACGCCGAAGCCGAGGAAGCTGAGCGACGATTCCATCATGATCGACGACGCCACATTGTTCGTCGCGCCGACGATGATGACCGGCACCAGCCCCGGAAGGACATGGCGGAAGATAATCCCGGCGCTGCCCAATCCCGATGCCTTCGCATACAGGACGTACTCGCGCTCCCGAATGGCCATCGTCTCGGCGCGCACGATGCGGGCCATGTGCATCCACATGAGCGAGCCGATGATGATCACAATGCTGCCGAGATTCGGCTTCAGCAAGACGGACAGCAGCAGGATGACGAGAAATGACGGAATGGACAAAATGATTTCGAGCAGCCGCATCAGCAGGTTGTCGAGCCACCCGCCGAAATAGCCGCTCACCACGCCGACCGTGACGCCGATGAGCGTCGCGAGGACCATCGACGCGAAGCCGACCATCAGCGACACGCGGCCGCCGTACAGCACGCGCGTGAAAATATCGCGCCCGTAGTCGTCAGTTCCGAACCAGTGCTCGGCGTTCGGCGCCTGCAGCCGGCGCGTGACATCCAGTTGGTTCGGATCATGCGGAGACAGAAAAGCCAGAATGGCGCCGATGATCAGCAAGGACAGGATGGCAATCGAGGCGATCCCCATTTTGCTGGAGACAAGTTCCCGGATGACGATCCTAAAACGAGTCATGGCGATCACCTCGATGATTTGATCCGCGGATCGGCAAAACCGTACAGCACGTCAGCCAGCAGATTCCCGATGATCAGGAGCAGCGCGGAGAACAGCGTAATGCCCATGATGATCGGATAATCCATACCCCTGACCGCCGTCATGCCCAGCGAACCGATGCCCGGCCAGGAGAATACGGTTTCCGTCACGATCGCGCCCGTCACCAGTTCCGCCAGCGACATGCCGAGCAGCGTGATGATCGGCAGCAGGACGTGCTTCAGGACGTGCCGGAACAGCACGATCCATCGGCTGGAGCCGTAGGCGTACTGGATTTGCACGTAATCCTCCCTCAGCTGGCCGATCGTGCTGGAACGGACATACCGGACATAGGACGACAGGAAGCTGAAGGCCAGAACGGAAACCGGCAGGATGCCGTGCTTGATCACGTCCGCCGCGCTGTTCACACCGACCGTGCGCATGCCCATGCTTGGCAGCCAGTGCAGCTTGATCGCGAACAGGTAAATGAGCAGAATGGCGAGCCAGAACAACGGAACGGAAATGCCGATGTACGATAGGAATGTGATGAGTTTGTCCACCCACTTGTTGTGGAACGCGCCGGCGATCAGACCGAGCGGAATCGCAAGGATGACAGCCAGCAGGATGGCGCAGCCCATGAGGCCGGCCGTCGCCGGCAGCCGCTCGAGAATGAGCGCGGCCACCGGCTGGTGATTGACCAGCGAGTAGCCGAGGTTGCCCTTGAGCAGTTCTTTCAGCCACAGGCCGTACTGAACGTATGCCGGCTTGTCCAGACCGAGATTGGCCCGTACGCGCTCGATGTCTTCCGCGTGCATGTTCGGCGTCACGAACGACAGTACCGGGTCGCCCGGCGCCGCCTTGATGAGCGCAAAGCAGACGATGGAGACGAAGAACAACAAAGGGATCGTCTGAATCAAACGTTTGGCGATAAGTTGTCTCATATGGCAGTCTCCCAGCCTGTAACGGCAAAAAAGCTGGTTAAACCAGCTCTTTTGCCTTCCTTATGGTTTGGTTCGCAGCCTTACGCCTTGTGCTTATTTCAGGTACAGCTTCGAAGGATCTTCGAAAATGACAACCGGCTTCAGCACGGCTTCCTCAATGCCGCCGAAACGTTTGTCAACCGCGACGATCGTCTTCGTGTAAGCGACCGGATAGATGACCGCGTCTTCCGCGATGATCTCCTGCAGCTCCCGGTAGATCGCGCCCCGCTTCTCGGGATCCGGTTCGCTCGCGCCTTGATCGAACAGCTCGTCGACCTTCGGGTTGTTGTAGTGCGAGTAGTTCGAATCGGCGTCCGATTGGTACAGAATCCGGTAAGCGTCCGGGTCGTAGCCCATGATGTAGCCGGAGTACGCCAGATCGAAGTCGGTCGCGGAAGCGTCGGCGAACTTCTGGCTGAACGCGGAAGCGTCAAGCGACTGGATTTCGACCGTGATGCCGACGTCTTTCAGTTTCTGTTGAACATAGAGCGACGCGGCTTCCATGGCTTTGTTGCCGCTGGAGATGATGAACTTCAGGTTCAGGTTGTTTGCGCCGGCGGCGGCCAGCAGTTCCTTCGCTTTTTCCACGTCGTTGTCGTAGGTCGTGACGTCGTTCGTCCAGAACAGCCCGTCGGGCGTAACGAAAGATTTCGCCGGATCCGCGTATTCGCCGGACGAATAGATGGTTTGAATCATCTCTTCACGATTCAACGCGTAGGAGATCGCCTGACGCACTTCCTTCTTCGCGAGCATGCCGTTCGCGCTGTTCTCGTTGAAGAGCAGGTAGGCGAGCCGGCCTTCGCTGTACGGCAGAATCTCGAAATTGCCGTTTGCCTCGATCGTCGGCACGTCCTGCGGGTTAATGTAGTTCACGTTCAGTTCGCCGTTTTGCAGCGCGAGGAGCGCCGCGTTCGAATCTTTCGCGATGCGGTACGTGATCGAATCGAGATGCGGCTTGCCGAGCACATAGTCATCGAACCGTTCCAGCGTCAGATATTCGCCGGGCTTGTACTCTTTGAATTTGAACGGACCGGAGCCGACGACGTTGTACAGGTTCTTCTCGCTCTGCTCGATATTCGCCTCGTTCTCGAAGACGTGCTTCGGAATCGGCGTCAGCTGCACGAGCGTCGCTTCGAAGGCCGGGTTGACTTGCGGCAGCTTGAAGTCCACCGTCCGGTCGTCCACCTTGACCGCCTTGATCGGCTCGCCGCCGAGGATCAGGTTCGAGCGGAACAGGCTGTTCTGCTTCTCGTCGAGGATCGTGTCGAACGTGAACACGACATCGTCCGCCGTCAGCGGCTGGCCGTCATGCCACTGGAGTCCTTCCTTCAGCTTCAGCGTGTAGGTCAGGCCGTCTTCGGACGGGGTCAGGCTCTCCGCCAGATAGAACGTCTTCTCCCCGTTGTTCACCTGGAACAGCGGCGCGAACAGCGCCTGGTCGATCGTGAGGCTGACACGGTCGCCCGCATAGATCGGGTTGAGCACCAGCGGGTCGGAGCCCACGCCGAAGATGAGGCTGCCGCCGTCCTTGATCTCCCCGGAAACTTCGGATCCGGAAGAGGAGGATTCGTTCGTGGAACCGGCATTATTTCCGTTATTTCCTCCGTTATTCCCGTTGTTGCCCGAGCAAGCCGCGATGACGAGCGCGAGCAATACGAAGATCAGTGCAGTCGATCGAATTCTGGTCATGCTGTTACCTCCTGTGGTCCGATACCTTCAAAAATTAATGTTTATATAATATATCGGATTAAACGGGATTACAAGTTAACATTTGGTGAACTTCATCCATATACTTCCATCTGCTAAAAAATTTCAGAACAGGCAAAGCAGCAGCTCTGGACGAAATCAGGAACCTGTCCCGGCTGCTGCTTCTTATTTGTCTGATTGCGGCGGCACTTCCATGCGAAACATGCGGAATGGTTTTGAATCAATCTCTTGCTTTTTATATTATGATTAGCTAAAGATTTCTTATCAACCCCGTATCCCGGAGCGATCGCAAAATGGATAACGTCAAGATGGAAACTGTATATTGGATGGCCGGATTGGTCGTATTCTTGACGGGCATAGCGCTGCACACCTGGTTGACGAAGCGAAAAGTCACAGGCCAACTTCGGGAGAAGTACGGCAAACCGGTATGTTCCGAACTCGTGAATTACTACGGGCATCAATCGCGCAAAGGTTTCGAATGGCGCGGATTGGCGCTGCTGTGGCTTACCCCTTCGGAGATCGTCCTGGTCCGGCTTGTCCCGCGCAAGCAGATTGTCATACCGGTGAAGTCCATCGTAAATGTGCACTCAAAGTATCATTTCACCGGAAAACTCTCCATCCGCCCGCTGCTGTGCGTCCAATACATCAGAGATGACGGCAAGCGCGATGTGATGGGCTGCAGGGTTTGGGACTTCGACCAATGGGCGCGGCAAATCCGGAAGCTGCGCCGAGCCTGGTCATGAACAAGCCTAGCGGTGGAATGTCAAGGGGTTGATCAATGAAAATTGGAAGGAAACTTGAGAAAAATCTGTTTTGAGCCTAAAAAAGGCAATACGAAACTTGACCCAGCCCATAGACGGAATTTTCAGACG